>Ga0315912_10006776_pt1 | contig 10183 bp, 10 predicted proteins | sample VfabasoilMG_FD_204469 | JGI IMG/M metagenome (GOLD analysis project Ga0315912, IMG submission 204469) | Garden soil microbial communities collected in Santa Monica, California, United States - V. faba soil | ecosystem: Environmental > Terrestrial > Soil > Garden | place: USA: California... | reverse complement strand
GGATCACAGTGAAGGAGATTGCGCCCGCTCGTCATGGCGCGGGCAGCGCGGCCGCCGCGGCTCGCAAGTCCGAGGCGGAAAAACTGCGCAAGGCCGTGCCGGACGGCTCGCTGCGGATCGCGCTCGACGAGCGCGGCAAGGAAAGGACCACGCTGGAACTGGCAAGGCAGCTGCAGCACTGGCGCAACGAGGGGCGCGACGTGACCTTTCTGATCGGCGGCGCGGACGGCCTCGACCCCGGCCTGCTGAAGGAAATGGACGGCACCTGGTCGCTTTCGAAACTGACGCTGCAGCACGGCATGGCGAGGTTGCTGCTGGTAGAACAGTTGTATCGCGCGTGGACGATACTGGCGGGACATCCGTACCACAGAGAATAAAAATCCGTAGACGGCATACGGTAGACGGTAGACTGGGGAAACACCTCCAAAGTCAGTGGTCTTCCCCGTCTACCGTCTACTGTCTGCCGTCTACATAGATTCATGGTTGACATCTACCTCGCTTCCAAATCACCGCGACGGGCCGCGCTGCTCGATCAGATCGGCATCCGCTACGAGGTCCTCGACGTCGCGGTGGACGAGACCTGGAACGGCCGCGAGCCGCCGGCGGAGTTCGTCTCGCGCCTCGCGCTGGAAAAGGCGCGCGCCGGCCGGCACATTGCCCCGGATGCGAGACCCGTGCTCGGCGCGGACACGGAAGTCGTGCTCGACGATCGCGTGCTCGGCAAACCGGCGGATCGTGACGCGGCGCTTCGCATGCTGCTTTCGCTTTCCGGCCGCGCTCATCACGTCTGCTCCGCCGTCGCGCTGGTACATGCCGTCGAGGAAGTGCGGATCAGCGTCAGCCGCGTCGAGTTCCGTCCGCTGACCGCGGAGGAATGCGCGCGCTACAGCGACACGGGCGAACCCTTCGGCAAGGCCGGCGCCTACGCCATCCAGGGACTGGGCGCACTGTTCGTCGCGCGCCTCGAGGGCAGTTTCTCCGGCGTTGTCGGCCTGCCGCTGTTCGAGACCGGCGCGTTGCTGGAATCCGCAGGAGTCCGTCCCGGCCGCGTCACTGCGCCGTAACGTGAATTCTGAGAGAATGCCCCGGTCCGGGTCTAGCGCCCGGGCCACATAACAATACGCCGCTGGACGTCCGGGACAGGACGGCCGCGCGGAAACCGCCATGCAGCGCAAATCCTCCACGCAACCGCTTTCCCCGGATTCCGGAGCGCCGCTCACGATCGGCTGGCGCGAGTGGCTGGCGCTGCCCGAACTCGGCATCCCGGCGATCAAGGCCAAGGTCGACACCGGCGCCCGCACCTCCGCGCTGCACGCGTTCCGGACCGAAGCATTCCGCCGCGACGGCAACGAGCACGTGCGCTTCTGGATCCACCCGTTGCGCGGCAGGAACGACGTTCAGATCGAATGCGAGGCGCCGGTGGTCGATCGGCGCATCGTGCGCGATTCGGGTGGCCACACCGAGGAACGCTGCTTCATCCGCACGCTGATTTCCGCGGGCGGCCGCGAATGGCCCGCCGAGATCACGCTGACCAGCCGCGAAGACATGCTGTTCCGCATGTTGCTCGGCCGCGCCGCGCTGATCGAGGCCGGCCTGCAGGTCGATCCGGCCCGATCCTATGCGCTGGGACGGCGCCCGCGGGGCGTCTACCCGAAGCGACGCCGCGCGAAGGAAGCGCGATGAAGATCGCGATCCTGTCGCGCAACAGCAAACTGTACTCGACACAGCGCCTGGTCGAGGCGGCGCGCGAACGTGGACACGACGTGAAGGTTCTGGACGTGCTCCGGTGCTACATGAACATCACCTCGCACCGTCCCGGCATTCACTACAAGGGCGAGGATCTCGAGAAGTTCGACGCGGTCATCCCGCGTATCGGCGCCTCCGTGACGTTCTACGGCACGGCGGTGCTGCGCCAGTTCGAGATGATGGGCGTCTACCCGCTCAACGAATCAGTCGCGATCTCCCGCGCGCGCGACAAGCTGCGCGCCCTGCAACTGCTGTCGCGCAAGGGCATCGGCCTGCCGATCACCGGATTCGCCAACAAGCCGGATGACATCGACGACCTCATCGACATGGTCGGCGGCGCGCCGCTGGTCATCAAGCTCCTGCAGGGCACCCAGGGCATCGGCGTCGTGCTCGCGGAGAACCGCCAGGCGGCCGAAAGCGTGATCGAATCGTTCCTGGGCCTCAAAGCCAGCGTGCTGGTGCAGGAATACATCCGCGAGGCCGGCGGCGCGGACATCCGCGCCTTCGTCATCGGTGACAAGGTCGTCGCGGCGATGAAGCGGCAGGCACGCGCCGGGGAATTCCGCTCCAACTTGCACCGCGGAGGCACCGCGAGCGTCATCCGCATCACGCCCGAGGAGCGCTCGACCGCGGTGCGCGCCGCGAAGACCATGGGCCTCAACGTGGCGGGCGTCGACATGCTGCGCTCCAATCACGGACCCGTCGTCATGGAAGTGAATTCCTCCCCCGGCCTCGAGGGCATCGAGGGCGCGACCGGCAAGGATCTGGCCGGGCAGATCATCCAGTTCATCGAGAGCCACGGCGCGCAGGGCAAGACCCGCACGCGCGGCAAGGGTTGATAGTGCGCGACCCGATAAAAATCGGCGGAGTCGAGGTGCGCGCCGGCAAGCGTGTCGCCGTGGAGATCGAAGTGCCGGCTCTCTATACCCACACCCGCGTCACGATGCCGGTGCAGGTGATCCACGGCCGGGAGAAAGGCCCCGTGCTCCTGCTCTCCGCCGCGCTGCACGGTGACGAGATCAACGGCGTCGAGATCATCCGCCGCGTGCTGCTGGAAAAAGTTGTGCGGCACCTGCGCGGCACGCTGATCGCCGTGCCGGTCGTCAACATCTACGGCTTCATCAACAAGAGCCGCTACCTGCCTGACCGCCGCGATCTCAACCGATCATTCCCCGGCTCCGAATCCGGCTCGATGGCGGCGCGCATGGCGCACTTGTTCCTGAACGAGATCGTCGCGAAGTGCACGCACGGCATCGACCTGCACACGGGCGCCATCCACCGCGAGAACGTGCCGCAGATGCGCGCGCTGCTCGACGATCCGGAGACCGAGCGGCTTGCACGCAGCTTCGGCCTGCCGATCATCCTCAATGCCGGCATCGTCGAGGGATCGCTGCGCGAAGCGGTCGAGAAAACGGGTGTCACCGTGGTTGTGTACGAGGCGGGCGAGGCACTGCGGTTCGATGAGCTCGCGATCCGCGTCGGCGTGAAGGGCGTGCTCTCGGCAATGCGCGAACTCCGCATGCTCCCCGGAAAGCCGAAACGTTCGACCGCGCTGGTCGCCGAATCCAGCAGCTGGGTACGCGCACCGCAGAGCGGCATCCTGAGGTCGATGCAGCCGCTCGGCGCCAGGACCGAGAAGGGTTCGCTGCTGGGCGTCGTGTCAGACCCGTTCGGAGAGAACGAGGAGCCAGTCTACGCACCGAGCCACGGCATCATCATCGGTCGCACCACGATTCCGCTGGTGAACGAGGGCGAAGCGCTGTTCCACGTCGCCCGCTTCAGCCGGCCGGACAAGATCGCCGGCGGCCTCGAGGAAATTCAGCAGGAATTCGACATGGACGTCATCCGTCCGGCGCGAAAGAAAAGGAAACGGACGTAGATGGCAGGTGGTAGATGGGGACTGGGGAAAAGACGAAACAACCTGCCCTGAAGCGCTGAGAGCCAGCGACGATTGAAAAAATCAGGGGAATGGGGATGTTCTCCCCATTCCCCATCTACCATCTACCGACTACGTCTTTGATCCTTCAAATCAGCGGAACGATCAGCAGCGCGACGATGTTGATGATCTTGATCAGGGGATTGACCGCCGGACCCGCGGTGTCCTTGTAGGGATCGCCCACGGTATCGCCCGTTACCGCGGCCTTGTGGGCGTCCGAGCCCTTGCCACCGTAGTTGCCTTCCTCGATATATTTCTTGGCGTTGTCCCAGGCGCCGCCGCCGGTGCACATCGAGATCGCGACGAAAATCCCGGTCACGATCGTGCCCATCAGCATGCCGCCGACCGCCATGCGCGCTTCTTCCACGCCCATCAGCCCGCGGATGACCAGTGCCAGTGCGATCGGCGTCAGCACGGGCAGCAGCGAGGGGATCATCATTTCCTTGATCGCCGCGCGCGTCAGCATGTCGACCGCGGTGCCGTACTCGGGCTTCGCCTTGCCTTCCATGATGCCGGGAATTTCCTTGAACTGGCGCCGCACTTCGACCACGACCGAACCCGCCGCGCGGCCGACCGCTTCCATCGCCATCGCCGCGAACAGGAACGGGATCAGGCCGCCGACGAACAGGCCGATGATGACCGCCGGGTTGTCGAGATTGAAACTGACCAGCTTGCCGGCCGCATCGAGGCTGTGCGTGAAGTCCGCGAACAGCACCAGCGCGGCGAGGCCGGCGGAGCCGATCGCGTAACCCTTGGTGACGGCCTTCGTGGTGTTGCCGACCGCGTCCAGCGGATCGGTGATGTTGCGCACATCCTTGCCGAGCTCCGCCATTTCGGCGATGCCGCCGGCGTTGTCCGTGATCGGACCGTAGGCGTCGAGCGCGACGATGATGCCGGCCATCGACAGCATGGAGGTCGCTGCCACCGCGATGCCGTACAGTCCGGCGAGCTCGAACGAACCCCAGATCGCGGCGCACACGAACAGCACCGGCCAGGCCGTGGACTTCATGGACACGGCGATGCCGGCGATGATGTTGGTCGCGTGCCCGGTCTGCGAGGCCTGCGCCACGTAGCGCACCGGCGCGAACTGCGTGCCGGTGTAGTACTCGGTGATCCAGACGAGGCCCGCCGTCAGCGCCAGGCCGACCAGCGCGCAGCCGAAATATTCCATCACGCTGTGCGCGCCGACACCGGCCATCATGTACTGCGTCAGCGGGTAGTAGCTGATCGCCGCCAGCACGCCGGCCACGATCAGGCCGCGGTACAGCGCGTTCATGATCTTGCCGCCCTCGCTGGCCTTGACGAAGAAGGTGCCGACGATGGAAGCGACGATCGACACGGCGCCGAGCGCCAGCGGGTACAGCACGGCATTCGCGCCGCCGTCCTTCAGCAGCAGGCCGCCGAGCAGCATGGTCGCGATCACGGTCACCGCGTAGGTCTCGAACAGGTCCGCCGCCATGCCGGCGCAGTCGCCGACGTTGTCGCCGACGTTGTCCGCGATCACGGCCGGGTTGCGCGGGTCATCCTCGGGAATGCCGGCCTCGACCTTGCCGACCAGGTCCGCGCCCACGTCCGCGCCCTTGGTGAAGATGCCGCCGCCGAGACGCGCGAAGATCGAAATCAGCGAACTGCCGAAGGCGAGACCGACGAGAGGATGCAGGTCGACCGCTTCACCGGCCGGCGTATGGCTCGCCAGCCAGCCGTAGTAGCCGGCCACGCCGATCAACCCGAGACCCACGACCAGCATGCCGGTGATGGCGCCGCCGCGGAACGCGATCTGCAGCGCCGCGTTCAGGCCGGAGCGAGCCGCTTCCGCGGTGCGCAGGTTGGAGCGCACCGAGACGTTCATGCCGATGTAGCCCGCCGCGCCGGACAGTACCGCGCCGATCAGGAACCCGATCGCGGTTTTCGCGCCGAGCGTCAGCCAGATGACCACGAACAGCACGGCGCCGACGATGCCGATGGTGCGGTACTGGCGGTTCAGGTACGCGGAGGCACCCTGCTGCACCGCCAACGCGATTTCGCGCATGCGGTCGTTGCCCTGCGGCTTGCCCAGGATCCATTTCACGGACCACGCGCCGTAGACGATGGCCAATACTCCGCTCAGCAAGGCGAAACCCAGGACTGACATTAGATGACTCCCCGTAGGATGGAATGGAAAAGGCTGGAAAAACCGCTGCGGAACACCCGCCCCCCGCCCGAAATCGGGGCAGATTCTACTGGCGGGCAGGCCCAAAAACCAGCAGCGATGAACACCTGCAGGGCCGGATTTATCCGGCCCGTGAATCCGATGGCGGGATATATCCCGCCCTACAGGTCGAATCCCGGCAGTTTCTTCCGGACGGCGACGTTTTTCAGGACGACGTACTTCGGCAGCCCGTCCGCGTACGGCGGGTAGGCTTCGCCCCTGATCAGCGGGGCGAGGTAGCGGCGGCACGCGGGAGTGATCCCGAAGCCGTCCGGTGTGATGTAGTTCCGCGGCAGCATCTTCTCGTGGTTGGCGACCTCTGCGAGCGCGGCCTTGCCGATCTTCCAGCGGTACGGCCGATCCGAGAGCCGCACGATGGCCGGCATCACGGCGTTGTGACCCTTCAGCGCAAGCTCGACGCCTGCCTTGCCCACCGCGTAGGCCTGCTCGAAGTCGACCTTCGAGGCGATGTGCCGAGCGGAGCGCTGGAGATAATCCGCGATCGCGTAGTGATACTTGTAGCCCAGCTTCGATTTCACGAGCTCGGCGATCACGGAAGCGACGCCGCCGAGCTGCGCGTGCCCGAACGCATCGCGCGTGCCGGCCTCGGCCAGGAATTTCCCCTCGGCGTTCCGCACGCCCTCGGACACCGCGATGACACAGTAGTCGTGCCTGTCCACGGATTCCTTCACCTTCGCGAGAAACTTCGCCTCGTCGAAAGTGATCTCCGGGAACAGGATCACGTGCGGGGGATCGCCCGGCTTCGCTCCGGCGAGCCCGGCGGCGGCGGCGATCCAGCCGGCGTGCCGGCCCATCACCTCGAGGATGAACACCTTGGTGGAGGTGCGCGACATGGACAGCACGTCGAGCGCCGCCTCGCGGATCGACACCGCGATGTACTTCGCGACCGAGCCGAATCCGGGACACTGGTCGGTCAATGCCAGATCATTGTCGACCGTCTTCGGGATGTGGATGGCCCGGATCGGAAACCCCATGCTCTCGGACAACTGCGAGACCTTGAGACAGGTGTCCGCGGAGTCGCCGCCGCCGTTATAGAAGAAGTAGCCGATGTCGTGGGCGCGGAACACGGCCATCAGGCGCTCGTACTGAGCGCGGTTCTGGTCCAGTCCCTTGAGCTTGTAGCGGCAGGAGCCGAAGGCGCCGCCCGGCGTGTGCCGCAGCGCGCGGATCGCGGCGGTGGGTTCGCGGTTGGTGTCGATCAGGTCCTCGGTCAGCGCGCCGATGATACCGTTCCGGCCGGCGAACACGTTGCCGATGCGGTTCCGGTGCTTGCGCGCGGTCTCGATCACGCCGCAGGCCGAGGCATTGATTACCGCGGTCACGCCGCCCGATTGCGCGTAAAACGCGTTCATCGTCCTGGCTGCTGTCGCCATTCCATCCTCCACCCCGGGTTCACAATCCGGCCATTATTCGTGTGCTACACTTCGAATCAAGTCCCGGAACCCCGCGAATCCGCGGGAATCTCAGTAGATACTAATGAGCCGGACCCTTTCCCCATGAGCTTCCTCCGCCGCCTCGTCGCCTGCTGCCTGCTGTCGGCCGGCGCATACGCCGACGTGGACACGCTGGATCTGCCGGACATCGGCGACTCCACCGGCTCCATTCTCTCACCTGAGAACGAACGGCGCCTCGGCCAGGCGTTCCTGAACCACGTCCGCCGGCAGGCCAACATCGACGAGGACGCCGAGGTCGAGACCTACGTGCAATCGGTCGGCTACCAGCTCGTCTCGCACAGCGACAACAACACGCAGCCCTTCACGTTCTTCGTGATCGACGATTCGCAGATCAACGCCTTCGCCGCCCCCGGCGGCATCGTCGGCATCAACAGCGGCACGATCATCGCGTCCGACTCCGAGAGCGAACTGGCGGGCGTCGTCGCCCACGAAATCTCGCACGTCACGCAGAAGCACATGGCGCGATCGGCCGAGATGCAGCAGTCGATGTCGCTGCCGATGATGGCGGCGATGCTGGGCGCGATCCTGATCGCGACGCAGAACCCGGACGCCGGGCAGGCCGCGCTGATGGCCGTGCAGGGCGGCATGGTGCAGGCGCAGATCAATTTCACGCGCCACAACGAGGAAGAGGCGGATCGCGTCGGCATGCAGCTTATTGAGCGATCCGACTTCGATCCGCGCGGCATGCCGCTTTTCTTCGAGAAGCTGCAGAAGAACAGCCGCTACTTCGCCAACGCGCCGGAATTCCTGCGCACGCACCCGCTGACCACGAACCGCATTGCCGACTCCATTGCGCGCGCGGACGCGCTGCCCCGGAAGGATTCGTACGCCGACAGCACGTCGTTTCACCTGGTCCGCTCCAAGCTCATCGCGCGCGCTTTCAGGGACCCGGAAGCCGCCGCGGAACATTTCCGCAAGGAGCTGGCAAAGGTGGAACTGGCCGACCCGGGCGGCGTGCTGCGCTACGGGCTCGCGATCGCGCTGACCGACAGCGGCGATTACCCCGGGGCGCGCAGCCTGCTCAAGTCCCTGCTCGACGGTGACGAGGAAAACTCCGCGTTCCTGCTCGCCGCAGCGGACGTCGAGGTGCGCGCGGGGGACTTCCCCGCTGCGTTCGTGTTCTTCGACCGGGCCGAGCACCTGTACCCCGACTACCGGCCGCTGGTCCTGAACTACAGCCGCACGCTGCTCCAGGCCGGACAGCCGGCCAAAGCGCGCGACCTGCTGAAGCGCTACGGCAAGACGCACGATCCCGATCTCACCTACTACGACTACCTGACGCGCGCCGAGTCCGAAGCCGGCAACGAGGTGGAGTCCGGCATGGCGAACGCCGAGTACTACTACCTGAGCGGCGAGACGCGCGTGGCCATCGAGCGCCTCAAGTACATCATCCGCAACCAGCGGCCGCCCCCCGATTACTACCAGCAGGAGCGCATCCTCGCCCGGCTGGACTATCTCGAGCAGGAACTCCAGTTCGAGATCGATCTCGGCCTCACCAAGTAAGCGTCGTGGGCCGGAGGCTCTTCCTGCGCTTCCTGCTTGCAGTCAACGGCGCCGCGCTGCTGCTCCGGCCGCTGCTTGCCGCCGCGGGCTGGAACACGACCGCCTTCTCCGCGACCACGGAGCAGGACGCGCTCGCGGCGCTGTTCCCGGGCCAGTCGATCGAGCCTTCCGAGGAGATCCGCCTCGAGACGCACGACGTGGTCGAGAACGGCGCCTTCGTACCGATCCAGGTCGAGACCGGACTGCCCGGCATCGATCTGATCGCCATCGTGGTCGAAAAGAATCCGAACCCGCTGATCGCGCAGTTCGAGCCCGGGCCGCGCTGCCGCGCGTTCATCGCCACCCGCATCAAGGTCGGCGAGCCCTCCGATGTCACGGCGATCGTCCGCTCGCAGGGCAAGCTGTTCAGCAGGCGCCGCTTCGTGGAAGTCGTCGAAGGCGGGTGCAACTGATGGGCGACTCGATCCGCATCCGCACCAGCCACCGCGACGGACTCACGACCGTGCGCGCGATCATCCGCCATCCCATGGAAACCGGCTTCGCGAAGGACCCGGAAACGGGCGCGCCGATCCCCATGCATTTCATCCGCGAGGTCACGTGCAGCCATGGCGGGGACGTCGTGCTGCACTGCCAGTGGAGCCGTGCCGTGTCCCGCAACCCGTATCTTTCGTTCGAATTCACGGGCGCGAAGCCGGGCGATACCATTACCATCGCCTGGCGGGACACCCGCGAGCAGTCGGATACCAGCAGCGTCGCCATCCAGTAACCGACCCGCGTCCGCCCGCAAGGATCGCCATGCGTTCGCTGCTCCTGCTCGCTGCCTGCACCGCCGCCGCCCTTCTCGCGGGCGCGATGCTCGCCTTTCCGCTGCACGCCTCCGTGCCGCCCTTCTCCGGCATGCAATTCCACAAGGCCGCGGCGCTCGCGACCGAACTCGCGGCCGTCGCCGCGATCCTGCTGTTCCTGTACCTGACGGCCGGCGTCAGCCGCGCCAACCTCGGCCTCAACTTCGGGTTCGGCGATCTGCGGCGCGATCTGCCGGGCGCGTTGCTCGCGGGGATCCTGTTCATCGCCGTGCTGGAATCGCTGTTTCTCCTGCTCGGTATCCGCGTGGCGGCGCCCTTCGAGTTTTCCGCCGGCGCCGTGGCGCGGCTGGTCCTGGTCGCGCTCGCGGTCGGACTGATCGTCGGGCTCGTCGAGGAAGTGCTGTTCCGCGGCGCGCTGCTGAGCGGCCTGCGAAGCGGCGCGGGCACGGCGATCGCCGTGATCGTCTCGAGCGCGGTATACGCCGGCGTGCACTTCGTGAAGTTCAAACCGCTGCGTGCCGGCGTGGAT
>Ga0315912_10006775_pt1 | contig 10186 bp, 7 predicted proteins | sample VfabasoilMG_FD_204469 | JGI IMG/M metagenome (GOLD analysis project Ga0315912, IMG submission 204469) | Garden soil microbial communities collected in Santa Monica, California, United States - V. faba soil | ecosystem: Environmental > Terrestrial > Soil > Garden | place: USA: California... | reverse complement strand
GCCGCGACCACGCCCAGGGTTCCGCGCTCGCCGGCCCCGCGGCCGAGAGCCGCTCGCGCAGCGCCGCGTCGTCGAGCAGCCGGCCGATCGCGCGGCGCAGGAACCACGGATTGCGCCAGGTCACGAGTGCGTTCTCGCCGTCGCGTGCGAAGTCGGTGGTGCCGCTGCGCGTGCACACCAGCGCGCAGCCGCTGGCGAGGGATTCCAGGGCGGTGTTGCACCAGCCGGCCTTGCGCTCGGCGGCCACGAAGATGTGGCTCGACTGGTAGAGCGCCACCAGCTCGTCCTGCGACGGGTTCAGGACGAAGCGCGCATTCGGCAGCAGCGGCGCACCGTCGCGAGGGTCCTGCCGGTTGGTCGCGGGGTCCACGCTGTCGAACAGCACGATCTCGAACGCGGGGGAGCGGCCCTGGAGCCCGCCGAGGGCGCGCAGCACCAGGTCGGTGCCCTTCTTGGCGCGCGAGCGGCGGCCGTTCACGAGCACGCGCAGGGGTGAAGCCGCACGGCGCGCAGGGTCGGGCCGGAAGCGCTCCGTCCGGATACCGCCGATGCCGTCCAGCACGGCGCGCCGCGCACGGCGCGCCACCGCCGTGCGCAGCGGGCCGGAGTTCGCCATGAGCAGCATGCGGGGATCGGCGATCGCGGCCGCGAGCCCGGGATCGCCCTCGACGACGCAGTAATAGAGGTGGCGCGCGGCGCGGTGGGCGCGGAACGCGGGCCAGGTCCCGGCGTCACCGGCGATCGCCAGGTCGGACTCGCCTTGCGTGGCCTCCGCGAGCGGCCGCGTACGGCCCGAGAACGGCAGCCACGCCGGCGGCTCGCCGCTGGGGTGGTGGAGTGTGACGTCGTGGCCGCGGGCGACCCACTCGTTGCCGAGTTCCAGGTAGCGGCGCACGCCGCCGAAGACGCCCACGTGGGGAAGGAAGAGGCTGATGCGCATGAGACGGGCAAGCTAGCAGAGCGGCCGCGCCCGCGCGCGGCACCGCGGTGTTCCGGCGTGGAACGCATGGCGTTCCACGCCGGAACGGCGTGTCGTCGCAGCGTGGAACGTCACTCGCGAGCCGCTCGGCGGTGCTCGCGCGCAAGTGACTGTCGTGGAACGCAGAGGCGTTCGCTCGCCGAGCTGGCACGAACACTGCCATACAAGAACATCGTCGGCCGCCACGCGGCGGGGTCGGACCCGCCGGTGAGCCCACTTCCACACATACAGACCATGTCAGGAGAGATCCCATGTCGCTGATCCGCTGGACGTCCCGCCACCCGAATGCCGAACTCGCGTTCCGCCGTGAACTGGACCGCCTGTTCGAGGATGTGTTCACCTCGCCGCGCGCGCGCTCCGAGTGGTCGCCGGCCACGATGCCGGTGGACGTCGAGGAGACGGCCGAGGCGTACGTGTTCCGGGCCGACCTGCCCGGCATGCAGCCCAAGGACGTGAAGGTCTCGCTGCAGGGCGACACACTCTCGCTGCGCGGTGAGCGCAAGCGTGAGGAGCAGGGCAGCGAGGGCGCTTCACATCGTGTCGAGCGTTCCTACGGAGCGTTCGAGCGCTCGTTCAAGTTCGGCACCCCGATCCGTGGCGACCAGGTGAAGGCCTCGTACAAGGACGGCGTGCTCGAAGTGCGCGTGCCCAAGGCCGATGAGGCCCGCTCGCGTGAGATCGAGGTGCAGGCCGGGTAGTCTCCCCGGTCGGCAACCCTGAAGAGAGAACCCCGCCACGCCCGGCGCGAGCCGGGCGTGGCCATCGGATAGAGGGCCGCGTCGCGGCCAGGAAGGGAAGGTCATGGGTAAGGTCATCGGCATCGATCTCGGCACCACGAACTCGTGCGTGGCGGTCATGGAGGGCGGCGAGCCCAAGGTCATCGCCAACGCCGAGGGCTTCCGCACCACGCCGTCCGTGGTCGCGTTCGCCAAGAACGGCGAGCGCCTGGTGGGCCTGGTCGCGCGCCGGCAGGCCGTGACCAACCCCACGAACACGATCTACTCGATCAAGCGCTTCATGGGCCGTCGCTACGACGAGGTCAGCAGCGAGATGAAGCTGGTGCCCTACAAGGTCATCACCGGGCCCAACGCCGACGTGCGCGTGAAGGCGGGTGACGGCGAGTTCTCGCCGCCCGAGATCTCCGCCATGATCCTCACCAAGATGAAGCAGACGGCGGAGGACTACCTCGGCGAGAAGGTCACCGAGGCCGTGGTCACCGTGCCGGCCTACTTCAACGACAGCCAGCGCCAGGCCACGAAGGACGCGGGCCGCATCGCCGGGTTGGACGTGAAGCGCATCGTCAACGAGCCCACGGCTGCTGCGCTCGCCTATGGCCTCGACAAGAAGAAGGACGAGAAGGTCGCGGTCTTCGACTTGGGCGGCGGCACGTTCGACATCTCCGTGCTCGAGATCGGCGACGGTGTCTTCGAGGTGCGTTCGACCAACGGCGACACCCACCTGGGCGGCGACGACTTCGACCAGAAGGTCATCGACTGGCTCGCCGACGAGTTCAAGAAGCAGGAAGGCATCGACCTGCGCAAGGATCCCATGGCGCTGCAGCGGCTCAAGGAAGCCGCCGAGAAGGCCAAGTGCGAACTGTCCGGCACGTTGTCCACGGACGTGAACCTGCCGTTCATCACCGCGGACCAGAACGGGCCCAAGCACCTGAACCTGACACTGACGCGCGCCAAGCTCGAGCAGATCGTCGCCGACCTGATCGAGCGCTGCCGCGGGCCGGTGATGCAGGCGTTGAAGGACGCCGGGCTGAGCCCGTCGCAGATCGACGAGGTGGTGCTGGTGGGCGGCTCGACGCGCATGCCGCGCGTGCAGGACCTGGTGAAGGAGATCTTCGGCAAGGAGCCGCACAAGGGCGTGAATCCCGACGAGGTCGTGGCCATCGGTGCGGCGATCCAGGGTGCGGTGCTGTCGGGCGACGTCAAGGACGTCGTGCTGCTGGACGTCACGCCGCTGTCGGTCGGCATCGAGACGCAGGGCGGGGTCATGACGCCGATGATCGCGCGTAACACCACCATCCCCACGCGCAAGAGCGAGATGTTCTCGACCGCGTCCGACATGCAGCCGTCGGTCGAGGTGCACGTCCTGCAGGGTGAGCGCCCGATGGCGAGCGGCAACAAGAGCCTCGGCAAGTTCCACCTGGATGGCATCCGGCCTGCGCCGCGCGGCGTGCCCAAGATCGAGGTGACATTCGACGTGGACGCGAACGGCATCCTGCACGTCTCGGCGCGCGACCAGGACACGGGCAAGGAGCAGAGCATCCGCATCGAGGCGTCCTCGGGGCTCAAGGAGGACGAGATCAAGCGCATGGTGGACGATGCCACCGCGCACGCGGAAGATGACCAGAACCGGCGCGCACTGGCCGAGGCCCGCAACGCCGCGGATGCCAAGGCGTACGAGGTCGAGAAGGGCATCACCGAACACGGTGCGAAGCTGGACAGTGACACCAAGTCGGCGCTCGAGAAGCAGATCCAGGCGGCACGCGAGGTGGTGAAGTCGGAGGACACGAAGGCGATCCAGGCGGCCACGGACGAGCTGGCGAAGGCCTGGATGCAGGCGGCGCAGAAGCTCTACCAGCAGGCCGGGCCCGCACCGGGGTCCGGCTCGCCGGAGGCCGAAGCGCCCGCGGGCGAGCCCAGGAAGAAGGGCGACGGCGCGGTGGACGCTGATTTCGAAGTCATGAACTGACCCGTCCATCCGGAGCGGAGGAGCGGGGGCACCATGCCCCCGCTTCCCGTCTCCGGCGGAAGTCGCGGCCCCGCTTCCCCGTTCGTCCGCGCGGTCCGCGAAGCCGCGTCTCGCTGCACATTGTTCGCCCCGCCGCGTCCAGACGGGGCCCGAGGTCCCGCCCCGATGCCCTCGAGCCCGCTGTTCCCCGAACTGATCACGATCCCGGCCACGGCGCTCTACGCGGCGTGCCAGGCAGCCCTCGCCGCCTATGCGGGGCATCGGTGGCCGATGCTGTTGTCGGTGCCCGCGCGTCCCGTGCTGGTCCCGCCGGGCGTGCTGCCGAGCGGGGGCGAGCCCCGCGTGCTGGTGCAGTTGCCGGTGCGCGAGGAGCCCGAGGTGGTGGAGCGCCTGGTCGAAGCGGCCGCCGCGCTCGACTGGCCGCGCGATCGGCTCGAGATCCAGCTCCTGGATGACTCGGGTGAGGCCGTGGCGACACTCGGCCGCTCGGCGGTCCTCGCTGCACGCGCTCGCGGTGTGAACGTCACGCACGTGAGGCGCGGAACGCGCACGGGCTCCAAGGCGGGAGCGCTCGCGCACGGGCTGGCCGCGAGTGACGCGGAGTTCGTGGCCGTCTTCGACGCGGACTTCGTGCCCGCACCGGATTTCCTCCGCCGCGTGCTACCCGGATTCTCGGATCCCGCGGTGGGCATGGTGCAGGCGCGGTGGGGCCACCTGAACCGCGACGAGAGCCTGCTCACGCGAGCGCAGGCCGCCATGCTGGACGCGCACTTCCTGGTCGAACACCCGTGGCGCGCCGCGACCGGGCGCTTCCTCAACTTCAATGGCACCGCCGGCGTGTGGCGTCGCGCCTGCATCGAAGGCGCGGGCGGCTGGTCGCACGACACGCTCACCGAGGACCTGGACCTGAGCTATCGCGCGCAGCTGGCCGGCTGGCGGTTCGCGTACGCACCCGCGGTGGTGGTGCCGGCCGAACTTCCGGGCGACATGGACGCGTTGAAGACGCAGCAGCATCGCTGGGCCAAGGGCGCGATCCAGACGGCGCGGAAGCTGCTGCGACACGTGCTCGCGTCGGGGCTTCCTCGCCGCGTGCGCAGCGAGGCCATTTTCCACCTGACCGCGAACGCCACCTATCCGCTGCTGCTGCTGCTCGCCACGCTGCTGGTGCCGGTCCTGGCCGGCGCGGCCGCGTTGCCGCTGCCGTGGGCGCTGGCACTTCACGCCGGGCTCGTCGTGGCGGGCACGCTGCCGGTCGCGGCGTTCCTGTGGCTCGGCGCTCGCCGTGCGGGCCGCGGCCGGCGCGAGGCCGCGGTGGATGCCATGGCCGCGCTGGTGCTGTGTGCAGGGCTTTCTTGGCAGCTCAGCCGTGCGGTACTCGAAGGCCTGGCGGGCGCGACCGGCGAGTTCGTGCGCACGCCCAAGCAGGGCCTTGTGGGCGCGGGTGTGCGGCGGACGCCGATTCGGCCGGCGCCGGGGGAGTGGCTGCTCGCGGCAGGCTCGCTCGCCGCGCTCACGTGGGCGGCCTCGCAGGGGATGCCCGGTGCGGTGCCGTTCTACGCCACGCTCGCGCTCGGGCTGGGCTGGGTGGCCTCGGGTGCGCGCGGGTTGTCGCGATGACGGGGCCCGCCACGGGGGCAGCCGGCCGGCGGCGAAGCCGTGCGCTAGAGCCGGATGATCTTCGGCGAGCGCTTCCCGACCAGCGCGTTGCGCGTGTCCACGACGATCTTCGAGGAACGCAGCAGGGCGGCGTAGTCGAAGGCCTTGTGGGCGGTGGCGATCACCGCGCAGTCGAAGCGCCGGAGCTGCGCGGGAGTGAACGGGATGCTCTTCATGGTGCCGCCCGCGAACTGGATGCTCGGCACGAACGGATCGGTGTACTCGATGCGGGTCCCGCGCTCGCGCAGCTTCTCCATGATGTCGAGCGACGGGCTCTCCCGCACGTCGTCGATGTCCGACTTGTACGCCACGCCCACGACCAGGACGCGCGAGCCACGGAAGGACCGGCCGAGGCGGTTGAGTGCTTCGCCGACCAGGTCCACGACGTGATCGGGCATGTGGCCGTTCACATAGCCGGCCAGCTCGATGAAGCGCGCCTCGAACCCGCTCGCGCGCGCCTTCCACGACAGGTAGAACGGGTCGATGGGGATGCAGTGGCCGCCGAGGCCGGGTCCGGGGTAGAACGGCATGAAGCCGAACGGCTTGGTCGCCGCCGCGCGGATGACCTCCCAGACGTCGATCTTGAGCCGCGAGCACATCAGCGCCATCTCGTTCACGAGCGCGATGTTCACGCTGCGGAACGTGTTCTCGAGCAGCTTCACCATCTCGGCCACCTGCGTGGAGCTCACCGGCACGACGTTCTCGAGCCGCTGGCGGTAGAGCATCACCGCGGCCTTCGTGCACGCCTCGGTCACGCCGCCGACGACCTTGGGGATGTTGCGGGTCGTGAACTTGTCGTTGCCCGGGTCCACGCGCTCCGGCGAGAAGGCCAGGAAGAAGTCGCGACCCACCTGGAGCCCGGATTCGGCGAGCATGGGCAGCACCAGTTCGTCCGTGGTGCCGGGGTAGGTCGTGCTCTCGAGGATCACGAGCTGCCCGCGGTGCAGATGGCGCGCCACCTCGGTGGCCGCGGCGACGATGTAGGAGACATCCGGGTCGCGCTGCTTGCTGAGCGGCGTGGGCACGCAGATGTTGACCGTGTCGCACTTCTTGAGCACGGAGAAGTCGGTGGTGGCGACCAGCCGCTTCTGGCGCACGAGCGCGGCGACATCGGAGGTGGGCACGTCCTGGATGTAGGAGCGGCCCTGGTTCAACTGCCGGACGCGCTTCTCGTCGATGTCGATGCCGTGCACCTCGAAACCGGCCTGCGCCAGCTCGACGGCGAGCGGAAGGCCGACATAGCCCAGCCCGATGACGGCGAGCCGTGCGGTGCGGTTCTCGAGTCGCTGTTCGAGGATCGAGGCGGCGGTTTTCGTGCGGGCGGTCCTGCGGGGGGTGGGCATAGAGAAACGCAACGTAGCAAAGCGGCGAGAGCAGCGTCAATCCGCGGCCAAACGCGCGGCTGCCGCGCGGGTGAACGCGGTCGCGGGCCTGAATCTTCGATCTCGAACACCGGTCCGCGACGTTCCGGCGACCTCGTCGTCCACCCTCACGTGACTGTGTGCGCCGGGAGTACACGACGCGTGTGTGATCCGCGAACATCGATCGCGAATGCGCTTGATTCACGTGCGCGCGTTACGGGAGAATTGAACGTGCGAGGCGTCCTGTCTTCGATGGTGCCCTGCGAGCCCGATCCCCCCGGGAAGCGATCCGGACGTGCCGTCGCCCTCGGCGGGGCCCCCTCGGGCCGCAACACGCGTGGATGGGTGCCTCCCTTCTTCTGTTCTCGCGCGCTCTTCGCTAGGCTGCGGCCGTGAGCGCCGAACTCCACACGGACCGCCTGGTCCGCTATCTCGTCGATCGCGTCCCCTGCACGGGGCTGGACCGTGGCGAGTACCTCGAGCGCCTGAGCGCGCCGCCGTGGCAGGGCGGAACACCGGTCGGGAAGCAGGATCCCGCGGACTCGCGACGCCTGGCACCCAGTGAGCCGAGCAAGATCATCTGCATCGGGCTCAACTACGTCGAGCACGTGAAGGAGAGCCTCACCGTCGCCGCGGGCACGCAGGCTCCTCCCGAGGAGCCGCTGTTCTTCTTCAAGCCGCCGAGCGCGGTGGTGAGGCCCGGCGGATATATCGTGCGCCCCGACGGCGTGAGTCGGCTGGATCCCGAAGGCGAGATGGCGATGGTGATCGGCCGCCGTGCCCGGCGTGTGACCGAGGGCGAAGCGCTCTCGCACGTGGCCGGTGTGACGTGCTTCAACGACGTGAGCGCGCGCGACTGGCAGAAGAAGGACGGCCAGTGGTCGCGCGCCAAGGGCAGCGACACGTTCGCGCCGTTCGGGCCGTGCATCGCACTCGGGCTCGATCCGCGCGACCTCGCCCTCGAACTGCGCGTGAATGGCGAGACTCGCCAGGCCGCGCGCACGAGTGCGATGCATTTCGGTCCCGCGTTCCTGGTGAGCTACCTGTCGCGGTATGTCACGCTCGAACCGGGCGATGTCATCGCCACCGGCACGCCGGCCGGCATCGCGCCGGTCGAGCCCGGCGACATCGTCGAGGTGATCGTGGAAGGCGTGGGCACGCTCTCGAACCGGGTCGGCCAGGAGTGGGCGTGAGCGCATCGTTGCTGATCGTGAACGCGAAGGTGTGGTCGGGCTCGCTGCTGGCGGCGCGCGCCGTGCTCGTGCGCGGCGGCCGCATCGCCGAGGTGGGCGAGGAGCGCGCGCTGCGCGCGGCGGCGCCGGACGCCCGCGTGCTGGACGCCGGCGGCGGTACGCTCACGCCCGGGCTCACCGACGCGCACGTGCACCTGGTGCCCTGGGCCCGGGCGAGACGCCAGCCGGACCTGCACGGGACGGCGTCACGCGACGCCGCCCTCGCACGTGTGCGCGACGCACTCTCGGAACTCCCGCCGGACGGCGTGCCGCTCGTGGGGCGCGGCTGGGACGAGAGCAGCTGGGCTGAAGCCCCCGACCGTGCTGCACTCGACGCATTGGCGCCGTTGCGCCCCGTGCTGCTGCACCGGCACGACTTCCATGCGCTGTGGGTGAACTCGGCCGCACTGCTCGCGGCAGGCGTGTCGCGGGACACGCCCGATCCCGAGGGCGGCCGCTTCGAGCGAGACGCCGCGGGCGAACTCACCGGCCTGGTGCGGGAGCACGCCGTGCGGGTGTTCCATGCGCTGGAGGATCGCGCCGGGCCCGAGCTCACGGACGCGCTGCTCGACGAGGCCGCCGCCGCGCTGCATGCGGAAGGGGTGACCACGGTGCACGACTTCCAGCGCAACGAACCGGACGCGCTGCGGACGGCCGCCCTCGCGGCCCGGCATCGGCTGCGCGTGCTCCAGCACGTGGGCCCGGAACAGGTGCGCGACGCGGCGAGGACCACGCGGCGGGGGGGCGCGGGCGATGCGTGGTTCCGCTGGGGCTCGCTCAAGCTCTTCGCCGACGGCACGCTCGGCTCGCGCACCGCGGCGATGCTGACACCCTACGACGACGCGCCCGGCACCGGCATGGTGCTGCTGTCGGCGACCGAGCTCGCCGCCGAGGCCGCGCGCGCCGCGGCGGCCGGATTCTCGGTCACGATCCACGCCATCGGCGACGCCGCGGTGCGCCACGCACTCGAGGCGATCGAGGTCCACCGCTCCGCGCTCGCGGCGTTGCCGCTGCCCCCCCGGATCGAGCACGCCCAACTCGTGGATCCCGCCGATGTCGGGCGTTTCGCGAGCCTGGGCGTCACGGCCTCGATGCAGCCGCAGCATCTCACCACCGACGCGCCGGTGGCGCGACGGGCGTGGGGCTCGCGCTGCCGGAATGCCTACCCGTGGCGCTCGCTGCTCGGGGCCGGGGTGCCGCTCGCATTCGGCTCGGACGCCCCGGTGGAACCGCCGTTCGCCCGGCTGGGGCTCGCCAGCGCGGTGGCCCGCCTCACGGCCGACGCCCTGCCGCTCGAACCCCAGCAGGCGATCACGCTCGACCAGGCGCTCGTCGCCTACACCGCGGCGGCGGCCCGGCTCGCCGGTGGCACACTGGGCCGCGGGCTCGTCGAGCCCGGCGAGCCCGCCGACCTCGTGGTCTGGGATCGCGAGCTTCACACGGCGACCCCGGGGGAGCTGGCCGAGGCCCGGCCCCGCTGGACGGTGCTGGCGGGCGAAATCGTGTATGACTCCGGTCAGGAACGGGCGCACGCGAGTCCCGCGAGTGTCCACCGGGAGGCTCGCGCATGAGCGACAACCTGACCGAACGCACGGACGCCGAGTTGGTCGAACTGTCGGCGGGCGGGGAGAACCGTGCGTTCGACGAGCTGGTGCGCCGCTACCGCGACCGGGTGTACCGGCTGTGCATGAAGATCCTCCGCCACGAGGACGATGCCGCCGAAGCGCTGCAGGACGCGTTCATGTCGGCGTACCGCGGGCTGCCGAAGTTCAAGCGCGAGTCCCGCTTCTCGACGTGGCTCTACCGCATCGCGACGAACGCCAGCCTGATGAAGCTGCGCCGGCGGCGCGACGGGCACGTGTCGTACGAGCAGTCGCAGGGGGGCGAGGGCGACTCCGAACCGCTCGCGATCCCGGACTGGTCCACGCAGCCGCTCGACGAGCTGCTGGACGCCGAGACGCGCGAGGTGCTGGGCCGCGAGGTGGAGCTGTTACCGGCTAACGAGCGCGAGGTGTTCGTCCTGCGCGACATGATGGAGCAGTCGAACGCCGACGTGGCCCAGGAGCTGGGGCTCAGCGTGGCGGCCGTGAAGTCTCGGCTGCACCGCGCACGGCTGCACCTGCGCGATCGCATGAACCGCTACTTCCGCGACCGGATCTCTCGCCCGCCCGGGGGCGCATGACGGCCGCCGCGCGTCAGGCCCGCGCGGCCCACACGAGCAGGCCGATCGCGAGCGCCACGCGGTACACCGCGAA
>Ga0315912_10006774_pt1 | contig 10186 bp, 9 predicted proteins | sample VfabasoilMG_FD_204469 | JGI IMG/M metagenome (GOLD analysis project Ga0315912, IMG submission 204469) | Garden soil microbial communities collected in Santa Monica, California, United States - V. faba soil | ecosystem: Environmental > Terrestrial > Soil > Garden | place: USA: California... | reverse complement strand
CGCAAACGCGTCATGTGCTGGGCAAACAGGGCGGCCAGAACTGCGAGCATGACCGCGTGCACCAGCCACGATCCGACGGAAAATGCGAGCTTGCCCTGCGCGATCCTCGCCTGGCTCAGTGACAGCAGGTTCGAGTAGACCAGGTAGGTGAGCAAGCCGAACAGCAGGCTGATCGAGCGCCCCGCGCGCGGGTTCACGAAACTCATCGGGATCGCCAGCATCGCGAGAATCAGCGCCGAGACCGGGATGCCGATGCGCCACATCAGCTCGCCGAGATTGGCGCCCGTGGGATTCGCGATCAGCGCCGGCGTCGGCAGGCTCTTATGCGTCGATTTCGGCTGCACGTTCTCCCTGGTCTGGATGCGTGTTGCGTAACGCTCGAATTCCATCAGGCTGTAGTCCGCGTCGCCGGGGGTGCCCTCGTAGCGCCGCCCCTGCAGCAGCGTCAGGAACCGGTCTCCGTTGGGCGCGTACTCGGCAAATCCGCGCCCGCTCACCATCACGCCGGTGCGCCGGTGCTGGACCGAAGCGACGAACACGTTCTGCACCGAACTCTTGTCGCCGGCGATCGACTCGACGAAATAGACCCGGTCCCTGCCGCGCGACTCGCCGAACACGCCCGGCTCCACGCGCGAAACCTCGTCGCGCGCGTCGATCCGGCTGCGGTACTGTTCGGCGATCTCGACCGACCAGGGCGAGACCACGAGCGAAAGCAGCGCGATCACCGCCACCAGCGGAGCGGCGAACAGCAGCACCGGACGCAGCCAGGCGGCGAGCGACAGCCCGGAGTTGAACCAGATCACCATTTCGGAATCGCGCCAGGCGCGGTTCAGCGTCAGCAGTACCGCGATGAACAGCGTCAGCGACAGCAGGATCGGCAGCAGATTGAGCGCCGAAAAGCCGAGTGAGGCGACCACCGCGTCCGACGGGAGTTTGCCGCCCGCGGCCTGGCCGAGCAGCCGGATCAGGCGCGTTGTGAGCGCAATCAGGAACAGCGAGAGAAAGACGGCGACGGCTAGATTGGCGAATTCCCGCAGCAGCGTGCGGTGAAAGATCATGCGATACTTGCGGCGGAATTCATAGGAGAAACCATTGAAATTTAGCATACGAACGCTGGCGCCCGCCAAGGCCGCGGCCGGCTGTCTGGTGCTCGCAGTCCAGGGCGGCGTGAATCTCTCGCGCATCGCGCAGCAAATCGACAAAGCCGCCGCCGGCGCCTTGCGGCGCGCGCTCGCCAGCGGCGACCTGGCCGGCAAGGCGGGCTCGACGCTGCTGCTGCATCGTGTCCCCGGCATCGCGGCCGAGCGCGTGCTTCTGCTCAGGCTGGGCGAGCGGGGCAAGTACGACATTGCCGCGTTTCGTGACGCGCTGCGCGGCCTGGCCGCGACGCTGAAAAACCTGGGCGCCAAAGACGCCGTGCTTCCGGTCGCCGATCTGGCGGTCGGCGGACACGGCCTGCCGTGGGCGGTCCGCATGTCCGTGCTCGCCCTGCGCGAGGGGTTTTACGCCTTCGACCAGCTCAAGACGCAGAAGAAAGCGCCCGCGCCCGCACTCGAATCGCTCACGCTCGCATTCGCAGGCGCGCCGGTGACGCTGCAGGCGCAAGCGGCGCTGAAGGAAGCGGTCGCCACGGCCGATGGCGCCGATCTTGCGCGCACGCTGGGCAACCTGCCGCCGAATATCTGCACGCCTTCCTACCTCGCCGACGAAGCGCGCAAGCTGGCCAAGCAGTTCAGGCTGGGCGTCGAGGTGCTCGAGCGCAAGGATATGGAGCGCCTTGGCATGGGCGCGCTGCTGGCGGTCACGGCCGGCTCGCGCCAGCCGCCCAAGCTGATCGTGCTGCGCTATGCCGGCGCGGCGAAATCGAAAAAGCCGCTCGTGCTGGTCGGCAAGGGCATCACCTTCGACACCGGCGGCATATCGCTCAAGCCCGGCGCGGAAATGGACGAGATGAAGTTCGACATGTCGGGCGCGGGCAGCGTCCTGGGCGCAATCCGCGCGCTCGCCGGCATGCGCGCGCCGGTCAACGTAGTCGGTGTGGTGCCGACCTGCGAGAACATGCCCGGGGGCGCCGCCACGCGGCCGGGCGACATCGTCACCTCGATGTCGGGGCAGACCGTCGAAATCCTCAACACCGACGCCGAGGGCAGGCTGATCCTTTGCGACGCGCTGACCTATTCCGAGCGCTTCGCGCCCGAAGCGGTGGTGGATATCGCCACGCTCACCGGCGCCTGCGTCATCGCGCTCGGCCACGTCGCCACCGGCCTGTTCGCCAACGACCAGAGGCTCGCCGACGAGATCCTCGCCGCGGGCGAAGACGCCTGGGACCGCGCCTGGCAGATGCCGCTGTGGGAAGCCTACCAGGAGCAGTTGCACTCGAATTTTGCCGACATGGCCAACATCGGCGGCCGGCCGGCCGGCAGCATCACCGCGGCCTGCTATCTCGCGCGCTTCGCGAGGAAGCTCAAGTGGGCGCACCTCGACGTCGCCGGCACCGCCTGGCGCAGCGGCCGCGACAAGGGCTCGACCGGACGCCCGGTACCGCTGCTGGTGCGCCTTGCGCTGCGCAAGGCCGGCCGGCGATAGAAAGACCCGGCACGCGGTGACCTCGATCGATTTCTACTTCAACGCGGGCGACCGCCTCGACGTTGCCTGCCGGCTGGCCGGCAAGGCGCTGCAGCAGAACAAGCGCGTGCTGATCTACGCGCCACAGCCGGAGGTGGCACAGCGGATCGACCGCATGCTGTGGACAGCGCAGGCTGTTTCCTTCATTCCGCACTGCGCCGCGCACGATGCGCTGGCGGCGGAAACGCCGGTGCTGATCGCGAGCGACGAATCGGCCCCCGTGCACGCCTGCGAGGTGCTGGTCAACCTGTCGGCCGAGTGCCCGCCGTTCTTCGAGCGCCACGAGCGCCTGCTCGAAATCGTGTCGCAGGCGGACGAAGAGCGCCAGGCCGGGCGCACGCGCTTCAAGTTCTACCGCGACCGCGGCTACGAGATCCGCAACCACGATCTCGCGAAGGCCGCCGCGTGAGCGACAAGCACGGCGGCGACGAGGCGAGCAGGGACCCGAACGCGCTGTTCTCGCGCGTCGACGCGCTGATGAAGCGCGCGCAGGAGGACACGCAGCGCGCGGTCGAGGAAGTGCCGCTGCTGACCGAGATCGTCGAGCAGGACCCGGCCGACGCGGCCGCCAAAGCGGCACGTGCAGCACGTGACGAAGCGCTGGCGACGGACATCGAACGGGTGCTGGTGGTGCGCCTGATCCCCGAACTCAACAAGCAGATCGCCGGCCTGCGCTCGGAACTCGAAAAGCAGTTGCGCCGCTCGGTGCGCGAGGCCGTCGAGCACGCCCTCGCCGCCCGCAAGGCGAACCCCAAACCCTAGCCATGGCTCTGGGCAAGAGCTTCGATCCGAAGGCGGTCGAAAGCCGCTGGTACGCGCGCTGGGAATCGGGCGGCTGGTTCGCCCATCGTCCGGACGCGAAGGCGCCCGCCTACTGCATCCAGCTGCCGCCGCCCAACGTCACCGGCACGCTGCACATGGGGCACGCGTTCCAGCAGACGCTGATGGACGCGTTGATCCGTTACCACCGCATGCGCGGCTACGACACCAACTGGGTGGCCGGCACCGACCACGCCGGCATCGCCACCCAGATCGTCGTCGAGCGCCAGTTGCAGGAACAAGGCAAGACGCGCCACGACCTCGGCCGGGAAAACTTCCTGAAGCGCGTCTGGGCGTGGAAGCAGGAATCCGGCAACACCATCACGCGCCAGATGCGCCGCCTGGGCGCCTCCGCCAACTGGACGTTCGCCGACACCGAAGGCCAGAAAGCGGGCTACTTCACGATGGACGCGACGATGTCGAAGGCCGTGGTCGAGGTCTTCGTGCGCCTGCATGACGAGGGCCTCATCTACCGCGGCAAGCGCCTGGTCAACTGGGACCCGCAGCTCGGCACCGCCGTCTCCGACCTCGAGGTCGAGAGCGAGGAAGAAAGCGGCAAGATCTGGGAGATCCAGTATCCGGGCGAGGGTTTCAGCCTCACCGTCGCCACCACCCGGCCGGAAACCATGCTGGGCGACGTCGCGGTTGCCGTGAACCCGAAGGACGAACGGTACGCGGCCTGCGTCGGCAAGCAGGTCACGCTGCCGCTCACCGGAAGGAAGATTCCCGTCATCGCCGACGACTACGTCGACCGGGATTTCGGCACCGGCTGCGTGAAGATCACGCCCGCGCACGACTTCAACGACTACGCGGTGGCGCAGCGCCACAAGCTGCCCATGATCCAGATCCTGACACTGGAGGCAAAGGTCACCGGCGGCACGGCCTACGACGGCCTGGACAGGTTTGCTGCGCGCAAGAAAATCCTGTTGGATTTGGCAAGTCAAAATCTTCTCGTCTCTGAAAAACCGTACAAGCTCCGGGTTCCGCGCTCCGGCCGCACCGGGGTAGTCGTCGAGCCGATGCTTACCGATCAATGGTTCGTGAAGATGGAAGGCATGGCGAAGCGCGGGCTGGACGTCGTCAAGAGTGGCGAAGTGAAGTTCTTCCCCGAGCACTGGACCTCGACCTACAACCACTGGCTGGAAAACATCCAGGACTGGTGCATTTCGCGGCAACTGTGGTGGGGCCATCAGATTCCGGCCTGGTATGACGAGGATGGGAAGATTTACGTCGCCCACACGGAAGAAGAAGCAAGAAAGAAAGCGAACGGCAAGACTCTCAAACGGGACGAGGATGTCCTCGACACCTGGTTCTCCTCGCAGCTGGTGCCCTTCTCCTCGCTCGGCTGGCCGGAAAAGACCAGGGAACTCGAGACCTACCTGCCCTCCTCGGTGCTGGTCACCGGCTTCGACATCATCTTCTTCTGGGTCGCGCGCATGATCATGGCGAGCCTGCATTTCACCGGCAAGGTGCCGTTCCGCCACGTCTACATCAACGCCCTGGTGCGCGACGCCGAGGGCCAGAAGATGTCGAAATCGAAGGGCAACACCCTCGACCCGCTGGATCTCATCGACGGCATCGAATTCGATGCGCTGGTGGCGAAATCCACCAGCGGGTTGCTGCTCGCGGACCACAAGAGGAAGGCGGAAAGGTACGTCAAGAGCCATTATCCCAATGGCATTCCGGCGTTCGGCGCCGATGCGCTGCGCTTCACCTTCGCTTCGCTCGCGAACTTTTCGCGCACGCTCAACTTCGACCTCGGCCGCTGCGAAGGCTACCGCAACTTCTGCAACAAGCTGTGGAATGCCACGCGCTTCGTGCTGATGAATACCGAGGGCCAGGACTGCGGGACGGATGAAACCAGGCCGGTCGAGCTGTCCACCTGGGACAAGTGGATCATCAGTACCCTGCAGCGCACCGAGGCTGACGTGGAAACGGGTTTTGCCGACTATCGCTTCGACAACGCCGCCGGCGCAATCTACCGCTTCGTCTGGGACGAGTACTGCGACTGGTACCTGGAAATCGCCAAGGAACAGCTCGCCAGGGGAAATGACGCCCAGCAGCGCGGCACACGCCGCACGCTGGTGCGCGTGCTGGAGGCCTCGCTGCGCCTTGCGCACCCCATCATCCCGTTCATTACCGAAGAGCTCTGGCAGGACGTAAGAGCGCTTGCGGGCAAGAGCGGCGAAACCGTGATGCTTGCCCCCTACCCGAAGAGCCAGACGGAGAAGATCGACCCGGCAGCCGAAAAGGAAGTTGCGCTTGCCAAGGACGTGGTCAACGCCGCACGCAATCTTCGCAGCGAGGTCAAGGTCGCGCCGAAAGATCGCGTTCCGTTCTACATGACGGGACAGCCGGCTGCGGCGACCGCGATCGCGATGGTCACGCTCGCGCGCGCTTCGGAGATTCGCGTGGTGGACAACCTTCCCGGGTCCGACTCGCCGGTGGCGGTGGCCGGGCCGCACCGCCTGATGCCGCACATCGAAGTTGACCCGGCCGCCGAGAAGGAACGCCTGAAAAGGGAAATCGCGCGCCTGGAAGGAGAGATCGCGAAGGCGCACGGCAAGCTTGGCAACGCCTCGTTCGTCGACCGCGCACCGGCCAAGGTGGTGGAGCAGGAGCGCGCGCGCCTCGCAGGGTTCGAAGCGGCGCTCGCCAAACTGCGGCCGCAACTCGACAAACTGGTCGCGCGCGCATGACGGCGGACCTTAGCTGCGAAATCGATCGTTCGACCTGAAAATCAGTGGCGAGCAGCGCCGCTTAGCATCTACCTGCCCGACCTTGCCCGGTCCAATTCGCGGCGCGCGCTGTCGACGGACTCTTCGAGACTGCGCTGGCGCTCATAGTAGGCTTCGGTCAGGCGGGTCCTTCTGGCTTTGCCGGCGCTGACGATACCAATGCGCTCGCCCTCCAAGGGTTCCTTCCCGGCGTCGCGCGCGGCTTCCGCGTTTTTGAGCGCCTGTTCGGCCGCCGCCACCCTGTCCTGCTGGGCATTGCGCTCCAGCCGGTCCTTTTCCATGCTCTTCACCGCCTCCTTTTCGTGCGACGTCGTAACCCCGAGACCCCCCTTGGACGTGTCTGGCCGGATCTCGTCCACCTTCGCCGCGCCCGGCACGGGCTTGTCGCCGTAGACGACCTGCCCGTCCGGCATGGTCGATTTGTAGAGCGTCTGCGCCGCAACGGGTTGCAGCAGCAGGCCGCAAAGCGACGCGATGGCAACAGTCACGACGACACGGTAGCTTTTCATTCGCTCTCCACAGGTCTTGGACGCCTAGTAGCCCTGCCGCGGGACGCTGTCGCCCGGCCAGGGCGTGAAGGGCGGCCAGCGGCCGACCAGGTTCTCCAGCAGCGTCAGCTCGGCATCGCTGTGGTTGATGACCGGCGCGCCCATGATCATCTGCGGCGCGCCCGTCCCCATGATGTAGCGCGGCTGGTCGTGGTGCTGGGCGCGCACGGTCTCGCGCGCCGCCGGATCCATGCTGGAGGCGAGATCGGCCTCGCCATAGCAGATGCAGACGTAGGTGCGATCCGGGGCCGCTTCGACATACGCGCCGGTGCCGCGGATGCCGATGCTCGAAGTCGGCGTGACCAGTCGCTTGGGTTCGCCTGGCGCAAACACCGACAGCACGGCGCCAGTCGCCACCCGCAGCCCTGACGCGAGCAGCGCGCCGGCGACACCCTGCACTTCGACGCGCGAATTGGCGCGCACGAGGAAGGCATCCTTGCCGATCACGAACACCGCTTCGCCGCCGGCGCCCGTGGTGATGACGTCGCCGCCCTTCACATCCATGCCTTCCTTGGCGGGCTCGCCGTTGACGCGCACGTCGCCGCGCACCCGGTGCATGCCCTTCTCTACCGAGCCCGCGGCGAGCAGTTCGCGCAGCCCGGCCATCTGCACCGCGACCGCGGCGGCAAGCGCGCGGCCGATCAGGCGCCGCCGGCTAGCCCGCATGCGCGGATTCGGCGACCAGCGCCGCGGCGATCGCGTCGCGCTCGCGCTCCGAGGGCCAGGAATGGTCGAACTGCCAGCCGTACTGCACTTCGACCCGGCAGCGCAGCCGCTCCATGAAGTCCTCTCCCCAGGCGGCAAAATCCGCGACCACGACCGCGCTGGCGCCGATCCTGGACGCGCCGACGCCGCTGATCGGCTGGCCGCTCAGGCAGATCCGTTCGGCGTCGGTGTAGGCGCTGAGCCCGCACTGGCGGTAGGTCGCGACCAGGGGCGCGAGCAGCCAGGCGCGCCAGCGCGTATCGCGCCCGGGCAGGAACTTCAGCGGCGCGACGATGGCGAGCAGGCGCCGCGGGTCGCTGCCGCCGGCCCAGAGCACGGCGGGCGGGGCATCGGGCGCCTGCGCACGCGCGAAACCCGCGCAGACCGTCTGCAGCGTCGGTATGCCGGGCGGATGCAGACGGATCCAGCGGGCCATGATCGTCATGGCGAAAGCCTAGCAGAACGCCGGGCTCAATCCTCGCTGGAGATGCGCCAGTACTGATACTTCATGGCCGCCGCCGAGCCCGCGACGATCGACACGAACGTCAGGATCGAACCGAGCGCGAGCGTCGAAATGCCGGAGACCGCCTGGCCGATCGTGCAGCCGAGCGCCGTGATGCCGCCAAAGCCCATCAGCAGGCCGCCGACCATGTGATTGGCGGTGTCCTCGACGTCGCGAAAGCCCTCCCAGCGGAAGGTGCGCGTGGCGAGCGCGTAGGCCGCCGAACCGGCGATCACGCCGGCCGCCGAGGCGATGCCGTAGGTGATGATCTTCGACTTGTCGGTCCAGAGCATCAGGTATTCCAGGGTGTAAGCCAAAGGCGAGACGAACGAGAATGACTCCATGCGCCCGGAATTGGTGGCGACGAAGGCCTCTTGCAGGGTATTGGGGTCTTCCACTACGTGGCCCAGGTGCCCGCTGACGTACCAACCGCCCACCACCACCAGGCCGGTCACGATACCGCCCAGGCTGTAGTCGAAGTTGGCACGAAACTCCTTGCTGGCGTACGCGAACGCCAGCAATCCCCCGCCGATCAGCGCGGCCAGGATTGCGCGGCTCAGGCCCAGCAACGACGGAAGGTCCTGTCCCACCGAAAACGTGATCGCGGCCTTCTCCAGCACGCCGACCCGGAATGCGCCGGGCAGTCCGCGCAGCGTCATGTAGGCCGCGAGGCCAAGAAAGACGTAGACCACGAGCGACTTCAGATTGCCGGTGCCGATGCGGATCAGCGTCTTCGAGCCGCATCCGGAACCCAGGGTCATGCCCACGCCGAACAGGAACCCGCCGACGATGTAGCTCAGCCAGGTAAAGTGGGGTCCCGGGTAGATGGACTTGGACAGGTCGACGACGCCGGCGATTGCCAGCGCGCTCGACCCGAGCAGCGCCACCGCGATCGCCAGCAGCCACATGCGCATGCGGTTCAGATCGCCCATGTTGACCCAGTCGGACACGGCGCCCATGGTGCAGAAATTGGTCCTGTTGGCGACCGCGCCGAATATGAAAGCCAGCACGAACGCGCCCCCGGTGACGTAGGGCACGAGCTGCGCAGGGGTCAGGTCGCTCACGTCGGGTTGCTCACAGCAGGAAAATTCCTCGCCGCGGACGGGCGCCCGCCGCCGCTACTTGCGCTTCATGTAGAACGTGAACTCGCGCTCCGCTGCCGACTGGGAGAGCAGCTCGTTTCCGGTCTGCTTGCAGAACGTCTCGAAATCCTTCGCCGAACCCGGATCGGTGGCGACGATGCGCAGCACCTGTCCGGACTGCATGTCGTTGAGCGCTTTCTTCGCGCGCAGGACGGGCAGCGGGCAATTGAGGCCGCGCGCGTCCAGATCCTTGTCGAAGTTCATGGCGGATTCCAGTGGCGCAGTGTAATCGATTCAGCGTCCGGCTTCGAGCCCGTAGACGTGACCGGGCCCGGGCGCAACGCCGCCGCAGGATGTGCCGCCGCTCAGACCGGCGGCGGCAGCGTCTTGCACTCGGTGAACACGCGCATGCGGCACCTCGCGCAGACGCCGCGGTCGAGGCGCCCGAACAGCGCCGCGATCGACTCGGCCTTGGTCGTGAAGACGTCGCCGGACGCGAATTTTTCCGCGAACGCGGGTCCGGTGAGCATCTTCGCGGCCGATTCGCGCAGTCCGTAGAAGTACAGGCCGCCGCCGCGCGCGCGGCGCCGATCGGCTTCGCGCGCAAGCATTTCCGCTCCGGCGACATCGACGAAGTTCATGCTCTTGGAAAGCACCAGCAGGTGCTTTTGCTCCGGGCGCTGCTCCCAGATGCGCTGCAGGTAGTCGCCGACGTGGTCGACCGCGCCGAAATACAGCGAACCCTCGATGCGCAGCATGCGCAGCTGCGGGCATTCTGCCTCGCCCGGCCGCCGCTCGCGGAATTTGCGCGCCGGCGATTGCGCGTCCGGGATGATCGAACGCAGCGCCGGGCGCGAGGTGCGCTGCAGGTAGAGCGCCAGCGACAGGGCGATCCCGACCAGCACCGCGAATTCGAGGTGCAGAACGAGCGTGGCGGCAAACGTCGCCGCCAGCACCGCGCTCTCGGCCCGGCTCGCGCGCACGATGGTCGCGATGTGGTGAAGGTCGATGAGGCCCCAGGCGACCAGGAACAGGATCGCGGCCATCGACGCGATCGGAATGAACGCCGCGAGCGGAGCGACCCCGAGCACGATCAGCACCAGGATGCCGGCGGAGAACACGGCGGCCAGCGGCGTGCGGGCGCCCGCTTCGTAGTTCGCGCCCGAG
>Ga0315912_10006773_pt1 | contig 10187 bp, 8 predicted proteins | sample VfabasoilMG_FD_204469 | JGI IMG/M metagenome (GOLD analysis project Ga0315912, IMG submission 204469) | Garden soil microbial communities collected in Santa Monica, California, United States - V. faba soil | ecosystem: Environmental > Terrestrial > Soil > Garden | place: USA: California... | reverse complement strand
CGTGGGATGTCGCCGTCGCGGGCGAGAAGATCGCGGCCGTCGGCGTGCCGGAGACGCTGAATGGCCTGCAATTTGCGCGCACCATCGATGCGACCGGCAAGATCGTCATGCCGGGCGGGATCGACCCTCACATCCATTGCAATTGGCCGGTGCAGCCTGGAAAGGACGGCGGGCCGCCGCTTCTGAGCGCAGGGGCGGCGCACGTCAGCCGCGCGGCGCTTTTCGGTGGCACGACGACGCTTATCGACTTTGCCGTATGGAACCCCGGCGAGACGCTGGAGCAGGCGATCGCGCGGCGCGATGGCGATTGGCGCGGGCAGTGCCATTGCGACTATGCTTTCCACGTGACGCTGTTCGGAAGAGTCCCGCCGACCACCATCCACGAACTGCCGGAAGCGATGCAGGCGGGTTTTCCGACGGTGAAAATCTTCACCACCGATATCCGCCCCTCGATCAAGGGCAGGAAGATCGGTTTCGGCGATATCTGGGAAATATTCAAAGTCCTCGCGCGGCACGGCGGGCTGGCTTGCATCCATGCCGAGGAAGACGACCTCGTCATGCACATGTACGAGAAGCTGATCGCGGAAGGGCGTGCCGGCTTCGAGAACATGCCTGAAGTCCACAGCGCGCTCTCCGAGGATCTCGCGTTCCGGCACATCATCCGCCTGGCCGAAAACGTGGACGGCGCGGCGCTTTACATGATGCATGTGAGCGCGGGCACCGGCATCGCGGCGATCCGCGAATCGCGCGCGCGTGGCTACCCGATCTACGGCGAGACGCTGCACCAGTACATGCTCTACAACGCGGCGGATTACCGGCGCCCCAACGGGCAGATGTACCACACCTACCCGTCGCTCAAGACCGAAGCGGACCAGCGCGCGCTGTGGCAGGGAACGCTGGACGGCGAAATCAGCACCGTCGCCACCGACGGCATCTGCACGTCGCTCTGCACCAAGGTGCAGGGCAAGCGCATCGACGACACGACCGGGGGCAGCGCCGGAGTGGAGCCGCGGCTCTCCGTGATGTACACCGAGATGGTGGTGAAGCGGGGCTACCCGCTCGAGAAGTTCGTGGATCATGTCTCGACCCACGCTGCGCGCATCATGGGACTCTACCCGCGCAAGGGCGCAATCGCGGCGGGCAGCGACGCCGATCTCGTCATCTTCGATCCCTCGATCCGGCGCAAAGTGAGCGTCGGGGATCTGCATGAGGCCGATTACAGTCCCTGGGAAGGCCACGAGATCGCGGGCTGGCCGGAGACCACGATACTTCGCGGCAAGGTCGTGGTGGAGAAGGGCGCCTTCATGGGCGGCGGCGAGGGGCAGAGAATCGCGCGCAAAATCGCGGACCGCATCCGTGCACGGCCGGCGTTCTAGCCCGGCGGCCAGCCGGATGCGCCGCACGCCGCACAACAGTATGATAGGCGCCCGCACGATATGAACCGAGCCACGGAGGCCGATTGCCATGACCCAAGCGATCCAGGAACGCAGTGCCGGCGCGAAGGTGACCGCCGAGATTCCCTATACTCTCGACACCGGGGAGAAGCTCGTCAACGAGACGTTCGGCCCGAACAATATCCGCCGCCGCAAGACCGGCGCAACCGACGGCCGGCCCATGACGGTGCACAACGGACGCATGCGCCGGTTCACGCTGGAAGAGAATGGATTCGTGCTGGTCGAGCACAAGACGGCGGTGAAGAGTTTCTTCGATGAAGACGAACTTAAATCGGTCTACCACCCCGAGGTGGAGCGGCTCATCAAGCAGGTGTCGGGCGCCCAGCGCGTAGTCGTGTTCGATCACACGCTGCGCTCCGGGGACGAGTCGGAGCGCGAGGAGAAGCTGATCCGCGAGCCGGTGCTCTCGGCGCACAACGATTACACCGAATGGTCCGGCCCGCAGCGGGTGCGCGATCTCCTGCCTGACGAGGCCGAGACCCTGCTCGGGCGGCGTTTTGCCATCGTACAGGTGTGGCGGGCGATCAATCAGCCGATCCGCAGGAATCCGTTGGCGATCGCGGACGCGGGGAGCGTCGCGTTCGATGACTTCATGCTGGCCGAACGCCGTTACCCGAATCGGGTCGGGCAGACCTACCGCCTGCGCTACAGCCCGCAGCACCAGTGGTTCTATTTTCCGGAGATGCGGCGCGACGAGGCGCTGGTATTCAAGGTTTACGACTCGGTGAAGGACGGGCGCGCGCGCTTCACCGCGCACACCTCGTTCGATGATCCCACGTCGCCGCCCGACGCGCCGCCGCGGCAGAGCATCGAGGCCCGCGCGCTGGCGTTCTTTTAGATTCTTCTAACCGGCGTTGGGGGGACGGCGCGGCCACCCGCCGCCTGTTCGGGTTCAGGCGTCTCTTTTTGCGGGCATTGGGGTGGCGGGAACGCGCGACAGCAGTCCGCCCGAGGCCATGATGGCGGCGGATATCCAGAATATCGCCGGCAGTCCCAGCGCCGTGCCGACCAAGCCGAAGACTATCGGCCCGGTTACGCGCACGAAATTGTTGGCGGTGAGCCGCAGCCCCAGCGTCTGTCCCGAGCGCCCTTCGGCCGAGCGGCTGAACATGAGGATGACGGTGAGCGGAATGCCGATGCCCATCCCGAGGCCGAAGAAGAATGCGACCGCGCCGAGCGCGTAGGCGTTGCCGGAGAGCGGCACCAACGCGTAGCCGATCGCGCCGGTGAGGAACACCCAGAAGAGCAATCTTTCGCCTTGCATGCGTTTCAGCAGTCGCGCGAGGAACAGGCGCACGACGAGCGCCGCCACCGCCAGTGCCGCGAGAATTGCGCCGATGGCGGATGCCGACACGCCGATCGAGTGCGCGTAGATCGGCAGATAGAACTGGAACAGGTCCGAGCCGAGTTGCACCAGGCCACTCACCACGAGCATGCGCCGCACCTCGCGGTCGGCGAGCATGCCAGCCCCGCCCATGCCCCGCGCGGCGCGCGGATTGCCAGGCGGAAAGAGCCGCCCCCAGATCAGAACCAGTATCACCGCGATCAACGACTGGGATGCGATGACGAGGCAGGCCGTCGCATGCCCGAGGTGGTCGATGGAGAATCCGGCGAGCAGCGGTCCTGCGAAATTGGTCAGGGCCCCGGTCACGCTGAAGTTGCTGAAGTTGCGCGGACGATCTTCCGGGCGGCTTGCGACCCCGATCGTGTTCTGCAGCGTGACGTGATAGAAGGCGAGCGCAAGCCCGTTCAGCGCCGCCGCGATGTAGAACGCGTAGAGCGTCGCCACGAAATAGGGCAGCAGCAGAGAGATCGTGCCGCAGATGGTAGCGAACAGCAGCAGGCTGCGCGCGCCCACGCGGTCCACGAGCGCGCCGATCGGCCACGACAGCAACAGGGGAAAGAGAAACAGCAGCCCGCCGATCACGCCGACCGCCGAGGCCGGCGCGCCGATCTCCAGCGCGTAGAGCGTCAGCACGATGCGTGCCGCGGTCGCGCCGACGAAGTTGAAAAACGTCAAGGCAAGGGCGAGATGGATGAGCACTGGCGCATTGTTGTTGTTCGCACGCCCGAATTATAGAAGGTCGCGCTTTCGGCGACTCAGGCACGGTCGGGAAATTCCGGGGAGGCGGCAGGCGCGAATCGCCGGAGGTGGCGCATTCCGCTCCCGCTATTTCGCGTCGTTCCGTTCTTACGGCATGGCATTCCCGCAGGTGAATTATCGCGCGTTCATAGCGGCGTGCCTTCCGGCTCGATCTCTACGCCGGAAGCGTCGAGCAGTTCCTGGCTCACCAGGATCGGTGCCTTGAAGTGGATGGCGAGGGCGATGGCATCCGAGGAACGGCTGTCGAAGATCTTCTCGGTCCCGCCGACGATCACCGTGAGCGCCGCATAGAAGGTCTTGTCCTTCAACGTCACGACGACTTGAGACACCTTGCCGTCGAATGCCGTCAGCACGTTGTGCATCAGGTCGTGCGTCAGGGGGCGGGCCAGTTTCTTCTTGGTCAGTGCACCGTGTATGGATTCGGCGACGACCGCGTCCACGAAGATCGGCAGCGCGCGGCTGTAAACCCTAAGCAGCACCACCGGTCCGGCAGCGGTAGCCCGCACCTCGACATTTTGGATGCGCACCTGCTTCTGGGAGAGGCTGCTTTGCGACTGTTGCGCGACGGCATGCCCTGCCGCGAGGCCGAGCACGATGCCCGCCAACGCGGCCTTGGAGAACGTGACGCCGGTACGCTTCATGATGTCCCCCTGCTTGTGATGCACAGTGCACACCGCCCGAGCAGGCAGTCCCCATTGAACCTTGGCCAATGAAGTGGCAATCGATTATCGTCCCCGCGCAGGCGGGAATCCATGCCGCGTCATAACGAAGCCTCGGACGCCGGATAGATTCCCGTCTTCACGGAAATGGCACGGCCTTGCTGCTCTTGCCATCCAATTACGCACGCATCAACGGAGTGATCCGCGGCCCGGCCGCGGCCTCGAACGATTGAAGCTCGTCCGGCGTGTTGATATTGCTGAAGGCTTCGGCCTGATCGTCGAACGGCACCTCGATCACCTTGAGGCGGGCATACCACGCATCGATCTTGCGGCCGCCGCCTGCGAGAAACGCCGTCAGATCGTCGCGCACGCCCGTTCGGCACAGACAGAAGACCGGGTGAGGCTGGTCGCCGGTCTTGGCCACTGCGATCTCGGCTCCCGCCTGGGACAACGCATGCTGAAGCCGTGATATGAGGTCCAGCGGCAGGAACGGTGAATCGCAGGGCGCTGTGGCGACGAGCGGATGGCGCGCCTCCGTCAATCCCCGCTGCAGGCCCGCGAGCGGGCCGGCGAAGCCGTCGATTTCGTCCGGGATCACGCGATATCCGAAGTGTTCGTAGGTCTCGAGATTCTGGTTGGCGTTGATCAGCAGTTCATCGACCTGGGGTTCCAGCCGCTCGATCACCCATTGCACCATCGGTTTCCCGCGCAGCGCCTTGAGGCCCTTGTCCACGCCACCCATGCGGCGTCCCTGGCCGCCGGCGAGAATCACGCCTGTGATGAGTGATGGGTGATGGGTGATATGCGGGGCGTCGCTGCCGGCAGACATCTGACGATTTCCCTCTATGGTCAATGCTCAGGCACCGGCACCGACAATCAGGCGAGCATGGTTTGCGTGATGTTCCGGGTAAATCGCTGCTTGCCGGTGAAAAGCAGGTAGTGTTTGTTGACCGCACGTCCGAGCATGGTAATGCCCACCTTGTTCGCGATCTCAAAGCCCATCTGCGTGAGCCCCGAGCGCGAGACGAGGAACGGGATCTCCATCTGGGCGGCCTTGATGACCATCTCGGAAGTGAGCCGGCCGGTGGTGTAAAAGATCTTGTCGGAGCCGTCGATACCCTCGAGCCACATCTGGCCGGCGATGGCATCGACCGCGTTGTGTCGCCCCACATCCTCGACGAACGTCAGAATCTCCGCCCCGTCGGCGAGCGCACAGCCATGCACCGCGCCGGCGCTTTTGTAAATCGTCTCATGGCGCCGCACGGAGTCGAGGAGGCCATAGAGCGTTTCCTCGCTGAGTCGCACGTCATCGCGCAGGGTAAGCGACTCGATCTCTTCCATCAGGTCGCCGAACACGGTGCCTTGACCGCAGCCGGTGGTGACAGTGCGCTTCTTCATGCGCTCACTGAGCCCTCTGATCCTCCGGCGCGTGGTGATCGCGACCGAATCGGTGTCCCAATCGACCTGGACTTCGGCAATCTCGTCGATCGATCGCACCAGCCGCTGATTGCGAAGATAGCCGATGGCGAGCGCCTCGGGCGCCTGGCCCAGCGTCATCAACGTTACGATCTCGCGCTTGTCCACGTACAGCGTCAGCGGATGTTCGCCAGCGATAGGCGTGGCCAGCGCTTCTCCACGCTCGTTCACCGACTCGACCTCGAAGGTGAGAGGGCGGGTGGCATGGGTGAGTTTGGGACGGGATGGCGTATTCACGCGAGCGATGAGTGATGAGTAATGAGTTAGAACCGAACATTGAACCTGGTTTACCCATTACCCTCCAATGTAGGACATTTCGATCTTCCGCAGCTTCGCGGTCGCGGCGGTGCGGATTTCCGAGTAGCGGTCGCTGCGCGCGGACCAGATCGAGCGGATTTCGCGCGTGATCTCGGCATCGGAGACGCCGCTACGCAGCAGCGCGCGCAGGTCGTGGCCGTCGGTGGCGAAGAGGCAGGTGTAGAGCCTGCCCTCGGTGGAGACGCGCATCCGGGTGCAGTCACGGCAGAACGCCTGTGTGACCGAGGCGATGACACCGATCTCGCCGCTGCCGTCGCGGTAGCGCCAGCGCCCGGCGACTTCCCCGCGATAGTTCGGATCGGCTGGCTCCAGGGGCAAGACCTGACCGATGCGGTCGACGATCTCGCGCGCGGAGACTACGTCGTCCATGCGCCAGCCGTTGGTGTGGCCCACGTCCATGTACTCGATGAAGCGCAGAATGTGACCGCGGTTCCGGAAGAACCGCGCCATCGGCACGATGCTCGAGTCGTTGAGGCCGCGCTTGACCACCATGTTGATCTTGATGGGCGCGAGGCCCACCGCCGCCGCGGCGTCGATGCCATCGAGCACCCTGGAAACCGGAAAGTCGACGTCGTTCATCTGCATGAAGACCGCGTCATCCAGCGAATCAAGGCTGACCGTCACGCGCTTGAGGCCGGCTCGCTTCAACGCACCGGCTTTCCGCGCGAGCAGCGAGCCATTGGTGGTGAGAGTGAGGTCCAGCCCGGGAATCACGGCGAGCATTTCAATCAATTGCTCGAGGTTGCGGCGCACCAGGGGCTCGCCCCCGGTGAGCCTGACCTTTTCGATACCCAGGACGACGAAGAGCCGCGACAGGCGCGCGATTTCCTCGAAAGTCAGCAATTCCTTGCGTTCGAGAAACTGGTAGTCGCTGCCGAAAACCTCCTTGGGCATGCAATAGACGCAACGGAAATTGCAGCGGTCGGTGACCGAGATGCGCAGGTCGCGCAGCGGCCGTCCGAGGCGATCCACGGGCGCAACCTTTGGATCGGCAACTATGGGCACAAGTCGGGCGTCAGGCATGGGGGGAGACGGGCAGGGCGGCAGGCCACGGTGCATTATGGCAAGAATCGCTCGGCCGGCGCAAGGAAAGCATCACTTACGAATCAGGTATTTGGAGCATAGTGGTGGTTGAATGTCGAGCGCGGCTGGCGCACAATCGGCCCCATGTCGGACACGGCTCGCACAGTGCAGGTTCCGCGCTACCCGGTGGCGGTTATCATGGAACGGGTTACGCTCTCCCATCGCTGGGCAACCGAGCGCTGGGAGGCAAAGGGTGTCGTTCCGGATGGCGCGGCGTCGGACCAGGGCGAGCGCGTGATCGTGCAGGACGGGCGGCTGACACAGGTGCTCTTTCCGGGGTTGGCGATCAGGTTGCAGCGGGACGAGGCCGAGGGGTACTACTACAACATCACCTCGCCGCAGCCGAAGGTCTTCGTCATGTGGCGCGACGACGACGGCACGGCGCGCCCGGTAAACCTGACGGTGAGTTACCACGAAGGCGCGCGCTGGATGGACAGCGAGGCGCATGTCGATGGGGTACCGCTCCCTCCGGAACTCCTGCCCTGGATCGGCGAGTTCGTCGCCGAGCACTACCGGCCCGAGCCGCGCAGGAAAGTAAAGTACGCGAGCAACAAGGATCGCGGGCGGATGGGGCATTGAGCGGACGATACGCAAGGATGTCGGATGACGGATGAAGGGTGGAAAGCCGGCGACGAGGGGGAACAATTCCTGTCGCGCTGGTCACGGCTGAAGCGGGAGGCGAGGGAGCCGCCCCAGGCTGCTACGTCCGCGCCGGAACCTGTCCATCAGGCGGATGCGCCGCCGCCGGAACTCCCGCCAGTGGAGAAGTTGACGCTCGAATCCGATTTCCGCGGCTTCTTGCACCCCAAAGTTGATGAAGACCTGCGGCGCGCCGCGCTGAAGAAGCTATTCAGCGAACCGCACTTCAACGTGATGGACGGGCTCGACGTCTATATCGATGACTACTCCCAATCCGATCCGCTGCCAGCGGCCATGCTGGCGCAGCTCAAGCAGGCCCAGAGGATCCTGGAGTGGGCCCGAGAAAAACCATCTGAAGCGGGGCGAACTGAGCCTGCTGCGGTGGAACTGGAACCGAAGGCCACGGCCGAGAAACTGGTTGCGCCCGACGCGCCGGAGGCGCCTATCGTCTCCGCGGATGCGCCTGGCGATCCATCCGCTACAGCCCTGAAAACGCCTTCCGCGATCTGAGCCGGCGAAGCGAGTCACCATGGCCGATACGCAAGTCCTGTTGTGCAACTGCAATCACACCTGCGCGGTCGATGGCAAGCGTATCGGCAACGCGCTCGAGCTTGAAGCGCAGCCCATCATTCACAGCGAACTGTGCCGGCGCCATCTGGCGGCGTTCGAGAGCGCCGTCAAGCAGGGGGGCGACGTCGTCGTCTCGTGCACACAGGAAGCCCCGCTCTTCAGCGAATTGCAGGCCGAGTTCAAGGCCGATGCCGCGGTCAAGTTCGTGAACATCCGTGAGTCAGCCGGATGGTCGGACGAGGGCGCTCAGGCCGTGCCCAAGATGGCTGCGCTGCTTGCGCTGGCCCGCATGCCGGATCCAGAGCCCGTACCGGTCGTGTCGTATCGGTCGGCCGGCGCGTTGCTGGTCGTGGGGCAGGCCGGCGCTGCGCTGGCATGGGCCGAGCGTCTGGCTGCGCAGTTCCAGGTCGCCGTGCTGGTCACGGGCGGCGGCAACCGTGCGGATCTTCCACTGGTGCGGCGCTACCCGGTATTTTCCGGTCGCGGCGTGAAGGTCTCGGGCTATCTCGGCGCGTTCGACGTGTCGTGGGAACAGACGAACCCGATCGATCTGGAGGCCTGCACGCGCTGCAATGGTTGCATCGAAGCGTGCCCCGAGCACGCCATCGACTACGGCTATCAGATCGATCTGGACAAGTGCCGCGCGCACCGCAAGTGCGTGGCGGCCTGCGGCGAGGTGAAGGCGATCGATTTCGAGCGGGCGGAGCGCACCCGCAACGACCGCTTCGATCTGGTGCTCGATCTGTCGGCGGAACCGCTCATCAAGTTTCATCAGCCGCCTCAGGGATATCTCGCGCCGGGCCGCGACCCGCTCGATCAGGCGTTGGCCGCCGCGCAATTGGCGCAACTCATCGGTGAATTCGAGAAGCCGCGGTTCTTTGCTTACAAGGAGAAGATCTGCGCCCACAGCCGCTCCGGCATCGTCGGCTGCACCGCGTGCATCGACGTGTGCTCGACGGGCGCGATCGTCAGCGAGAAGGGGGAGAACCGGGTGCGCGTCGAGCCGCACCTGTGCATGGGCTGCGGCGCCTGCGCAAGCGTCTGCCCTTCGGGCGCGATGACTTACGCCTACCCGCGGATGGCCGACCTCGGCGCGCGCGTAAAGCGCGTGCTGCAGGTCTATCGCGACGCCGGTGGAACGGCGCCCTGCCTGATGTTCCACAACGGCACCGATGGCCGTGAGCTGATGCTGGCACTGGGACGGCGGGGCAGGGGGCTGCCGGCGCACGTCATCCCGCTCGAGGTGCAGCACGTCGCCGCGCTGGGGCTCGACCTCATGCTGGGGAGCATGGCATTGGGCGCCGCGCAGTTCGTGGTCCTGGCGGCCGGCTCGGAGGCCCCGGAATATTGCGCTTCGCTCAATCGTGTAATGGGCGATGCGACGGCTATTGCGTCCGGGCTCGGCTACGGCGGCGACCGGTTCGGGCTGATTGAAGCGCACGAACTCAAAGAACTGGAAGCGGCCCTGTGGGGTCTGGCAGCGGCATCCGAGATCAAGCCGGCCAGCTTCAATCTGTTCAACGAGAAGCGCGCCACGCTCGATTTTGCGCTGGATCACTTGGTGCGCCACGCGCCCGCGCCGCGAGACGAATTGCCGCTCGCGCGCGGCGCGCCGTACGGGCGGGTCAACGTCGATGTCAAGGCGTGCACGTTGTGCATGGCGTGCGTGGGGGCATGCCCCGAAGGCGCGTTGCTCGATGCGAAGGACGCGCCGCAGCTCAAGTTCATCGAGCGCAATTGCGTGCAGTGCGGCTTGTGCGAGAAGACCTGCCCCGAGGACGCCATCAGCCTGACCCCGCGTCTGCTGCTGACGCGTGATGCCAAGGCCGAGATTGTGCTCAACCGCGCCGAGCCTTTTGCATGCGTGCGCTGCGGCAAGCCGTT
>Ga0315912_10006772_pt1 | contig 10187 bp, 8 predicted proteins | sample VfabasoilMG_FD_204469 | JGI IMG/M metagenome (GOLD analysis project Ga0315912, IMG submission 204469) | Garden soil microbial communities collected in Santa Monica, California, United States - V. faba soil | ecosystem: Environmental > Terrestrial > Soil > Garden | place: USA: California... | reverse complement strand
CGCGGGCGCGCGGGCCCTCCGAGGTGTCGAGCTCGGTCATGACCTCCGCGCAACGCGCGGTGCACCAGGCGTGGGCGCGGTCGAGCTGGCCGGGAGTGAACGCACCGGGAGCCGCCCGCTCGAGGGCTGCGCCGAGCGCGACCCGATCGGTGAGGAGCTCGGCCCACGCGGACGGAACGTCGCGGGCTTCCGCCACGGCGCGGGCTGCGATGTGCTCGAGCGAAACGCGCCCGTTCGTCGACAGGGCGCGGCCGGCGTCGGCCGTCGCGAGCGCGCCGAGCGCATGAAAGCGCTGCACGAGGGGTTTCCCCGCGCTGGCCTTCAACGTGTCGATCACGGCGCGACCTGCCGCGCCATCGGCTGCAAGGGCTGCCTCGAGCTCCGTCAGCACGGCCTGGACGCGCGCCTCGCAGAGCTCACGGACGACCTGCAAGAGGGCCGGGTGCTTCTTGAGCCGCGTGATGATGCTCGGCGTGTCCTCCGAGTACTTGCTGGGGAGCCGCGGGTAGAGCCCCTGTCGCACCCGAGCGGCCCAATCGCCGTAGGTGCGCGTGACGACGCCGGCGACACCGAGCGCCGGCAACACCCCCGCGATGTAGCGCACGAGCGCGTCGTTGAAGACGATCACGAGCATGCGATCCGGACGAAACCGCCGCGGGTCGCGGAACGCGAGGTAGGCGAGCCGGTGCAGGCCGATGGTCGTCTTGCCGCTGCCGGCACCGCCCTGGATCACGACCAGGCCTGCGTCGGCGCTCGTGATGAGCGCGAACTGACGCCGGTCGATGAGGGCGGTGACTTCCTTCAGCGTCTTGTCGTCGCTGCCTTCTCCGCCGATGCCGAGCTTGCCGGGGCGCGCGTGCTGCTCGGCGCGAATGGCCGTGCCGGCTCCGCCCTTCAGCCGGCTCTGCTGCTGCTCGACGCGCCGCCAGGCGCCCGTCGCGCCGCGGACGAACGTGCCCTGGGGCGCGCCGATGCGCCGCAGGCGCGAGTCGGTGATGCCGAGGCTCCGGCGCGTGTGAACGACGCCCGTGACCTCTCGGCCGCCGAACTCCTCGTCGTACTCGTCGCCTTCGTCGTAGCGGTAGTAGAGGCGGCTCACCGGCGCGTCACGCCAATCGACGATGCGTACGTTGCTGCCCGTGTCGAGGTACGTCGAACGACCGATCAGCACCTCGCGCTTCTTGCCGTTCTCCTCCAGCACGAGGCGACCGAAGTACGGTGAGCGCCGATCGATCGGTACCTCCTCGATCCCGCGCAAGCGGCTCGCCAGCGCCTGAAGCCGCTCCATCTCCTGCACGAGCGGCGGCAGATCTTCGGAGCGGGCAGCGGCGATCTGATCGCGCAGGTCGAGCAAGCGCTCGTCGTAGTCGCTGGCGTCGGTGTGCCGGGCGCGTGCGGTGGGGCGAGCGTCGAGGTGCCCGTCGACGCGGTCGAGACAGGCTTGCTCCTCGCCCACGATGCGTTCGAGCTCGGGATCAGCCAGGGCGGATTCGGACGTTTGCGTCACGGGGGCCGCATCGCCTAGCACAAACCGGCCTAGGTCGACGCCGGCTTCGGCGCCGGCTGGGACGTGGCCTGGGTGACGAACGGGCCGAGCCGGTCGAGCACCCCGTCCGGAATGCCATGGCCGCCGTTGAAGGGGACCCACTCGACCGGCAGCCGGGACCCCTCGAGCAGGTCGCGCAGCCACTCGGCCCCGGCGTACGGCAGGATCGGATCCGCCCGCCCGTGGCTCTGCAGGACGGGCATGCCCGCGCGTTTGGGCGCGAGGGTCTGCCATTCCTCCACGCAGACGGGCGCGCCGCTCAGCAGGACCAGTCCGGCCGGCGGCCGTTCCGCGCGCAGTGCGACGTCGCACGCGAGCATCGCGCCCTGCGAGAATCCGCCCAGCACGACGCGCTCGGGCGGTGCGTCGAGCTGCTGCTCGAGCTCCGCCAGCATGTCGACCACTGCGGCGCGCGCCGCAGGCAGCCCGGGGGGCGTCTCGCGCGCCAGATTCGGCCCGTCACCGCGCAGGAGGCCCTGCTGCATGCGCGCGATGTCGATCATCCACCAGGCGCGCGGAGCGTCCTCGTCCGGTGCGTTGGCATCGAGGACGAGCGGTGCCGCCGGGAACGCGAAACGCACGTCCGGCGGGACTCGCACGCTTCGAAACAGCGGAACGAGGTCGGTCGCGGGCGCCCCGAAGCCGTGCATGAGCACGAGCAGTGGTCCCGTTCCGCCACCTTCGCGGTCCGTACCGCCCGCGAGCCGTACCATGAGCTGCCCGAGCTTCAGGAGGCGCATCGCCGAGAACGTAACCTATTTTGGGTCCCACTCGGGGGGAGAGCTGTGGTTTGCTCCGCGCCGTGAATCTGCGCCTGGCCTCGGCCATTCCCGTCCTGGAAGCGGCATCCTCGTACGTTCGACGCCATCCCGAGGAGCTGCTCCGGATGGCGAAAAATGCCATCGGCATGCGCTTCGGCGTCCCCATCGTGGGGCTGCGCTGGCTGGTGGCGAATCTCGACGGCAAGAAGGGACCGAAGGACGTCGAGATCGCGGCCGTGCCTCCCGGAGTGCGCGTCGCGGCCACGCTGGATCTGATGGGCACGACGGTGCGCGCCTCCGCCGTGGTCGTGATCGAGCGCCTGCAGCTCGATGCCGACACCCTGCGCATCGAGATCCGCTTGCGCGAGGTGGCGCTCAAGGCGCTCGACGACCGGCAGGAAACGCCGGTGGCGGCACTGCTCAAGTCGGGGGCGCTCGATCTCAGCCGGCCCGGCAATCTGGCCGCCTACATGCCCAAGCGCCCCGCCATGCTGGTCGAGGCGCGCGACGATCGCATCGTCCTCGATCTGATGAAGCACCCGAAGCTCGCACGCGACGCTCGGCTCCGGCGCGCGCTCGCCGCGCTGGCTCCGCTCGTGACGATCCGCGCCATCGAGTCCGAGCCCGAGCACCTCGACGTCGCACTGCGGGCGTTTCCCGACGGGCTCGGCGAGGTGGTCGCAGGGTTCCGCCGGGCTCTGCGTCCCGAGCCGGCGTGACTCGGCCGGTGGAAGCCGTCGCGAACTACCACTGCGTGGTGGGCGAGGGCCCGCTGTGGAATCCCGACGACGACCGCATCTACTGGGTGGACATCGAGACCGGGCGACTCTTCCGCGCCGGCCACCGTACGGGCGAGCACGAGTGCTTCTACCAGGGACCGGTGCTCGGCGGCTTCACGCTGCAGGCCGATGGATCCCTGCTTCTGTTCGAGGCGGACCGGATCGCCACGCTCGACGCGAAGGGGAACCGACGCGTGCTCGCGGAAGGCATCGATCCGGACATGCGCCGTTTCAACGACGTGATCGCCGACCCGGAGGGACGCGTGTTCGCGGGGACCATCGGCAGGTCGGACGTGAGCGGCGGCCTCTACCGGATCGAGCAGGACGGGCGGGTGACCTGCCTCTTCAAGGAGACGGGCATCGCCAACGGCATGGCCTTCACGGCCGACGGTACGGGGTTTTACTGGACGTGCAGCACGACCCGCCGCATCTTCCGCTTCGACTACGAGCGCGCGACAGGCAAGCTCTCGAATCGGCGCCTCTACCACGCCGCGACCGAGCCGGACGACACGCCCGACGGCCTCACGCTCGACGCCGACGATCGCGTTTACAGCGCGCGCTGGGGAGGGTCGGCCGTGTTGCGGCTCGCGCCGGACGGCAGCCTTGCCGAGCGGATCGCGCTGCCGGTCTCGCGCGTCTCGTCGGCGGCGTTCGGCGGGCCGCTGCTCGACACGCTGTACGTCACGACCGCGGGTGGCACGCCCGACGGCACGGGTGACGACGGGACGCTCTACCGCATCGACGTGGGGGCGCGAGGCCGCCTCGAGCATCGCTCGCGCGTGCTCTTGTAGTGACTCAGGAACCCGAGGCGGGCGCCGTGGGGCGCGCCGGGGGCGTCGAGACGAACACCTTGAGCTTGTCCTTCGGCTCGCGCTTGCCGTCCCACCACGCCTTGAGGCGGGGGAGGCTGAACGGCCGCGAGTAGACGAAGAGCAGGATCAGGCCCATCGCGAAGAACAGGTACGACTGGGCGTTGTAGCGGTCGTCGACCCAGTAGTACCCGTTCGGCGCATAGAGCAGGATCTGGCTCACGCCGCTCGTCACGAGCAGGGGTGGACCGATCTGCCGGCGCGCGACCACCAGCGCCGCCGCGACGATGCAGAACGAGTAATAGTAACAAGTGACGTTCGTGAGGGCCATCACGAGGGGCACCGTCAAGGCGAGCCCCACCCAGAGCAGCTTCGTTCTCCGCAGCGCCCACGCCGTCCAGCCGAAGACGAGCAGGATGATCCCGACGAAGACCGGCTTCATCTGCTTGAAGCGCTCGAGGCGACCGTTCTTCCAGCCCTCGAACGGATCGTCGAGGTTGTCGTCGCGCGTGAAGCGCATCCGACCCTTCCAGTCGTGCTCGATCATCGTCTCGAGGCCCATCGTGTTCGTGAGAGGCGTTCGCTGGTGGGTCTTCAGCGTGTGCTCGTAGAAGTCCTTGTAGGCCAGGGTGCCTTCGGTGAAATACATGCTCGCCGGAACGAGCACGCCGAGACAGACGACGCACCCCAGGATGAAGCGCTGGTGATCCGGGTGGAGGTAGTCGAGGAGCTTCTTCGGCTTGCGGCGACGGATCGTCTCCAGCAGCTGGAAGCCCATGATGATGGCGATGCCGGCGATGAAAATGCCGGGGAAGATGCGCAACAGCATCGACCAGGTGAGGGCCACTCCTGCCATGAAGAACTTCCGCTTCCGGAGCAGGCAGAGGCAGGCGACGAGCAGGAAGATCCAGTCCTGACGGAGGAACGCGCCGCCCGTCCAGTAGAAGTTCGCGGGTGCGTTGCAGCCCCAGAACACGGTCATCACGGCCATGGCCCGCCAGCCGAAGGCCCAGCCGAACATGACCACCGCTCCGACGTGGAACAGGATGTCGATGCACGCGAGGATCTTGAAATAGGTGTCCCCCGCGGGCGCGAAGCTGCCGAAGAACTTGCCGGTCATGGTCCAGACCGGCGGCGGGTTGTACCCGTGGTCCTTCTGCATCCCCTCCCAGTAGCTGCCGGCTGCCGAGTGATAAAACCAGTCGACGTCCTTCTTGAACGCTTCCCAGCGCTCCGGCGTGAAGTGGCTCTTGCACTTCTGCGGGTCGCTCACGATGTAGCTCGCCTCGACCGGCTTGATGAGATCGACGGAAAGGTCGCGATAGTCGCGCTTCTTGACGCTCGCGCCGCGCCCCATCTCGATTTCCCCGATCAGCGTGCACTCGTAGAGGCGCAAGTAGCCGAGCTCTTGCGAGTACTTGGAGCCGAGGTAGTAGTGATAAAACTCGTGCCGGTGGTAGTACTGCTCGTAGCGGACGTTGGGGTTGAAGAAGTCGAAATAGACGAAGAAGGCGAGCGCCGTCATCACGTACGCAATGCGCTTGCGTAGGCGCTCGGGAAGCTTCTCCTTGAGGCGACGAGCGCGAAGCTCGTAGATGAGGAACAGCGCGCCCGCCATCGTCAGGGTCACGCGCAGGCCCTTCATCAGGCGTTCCCAGTTGTCCTTCTCGAACCAGGGGCCCTCCCAGCGTTCGTAGAGGAAGAAGTCCGAGGCGAGTCCAAGGACGTGGCTCACGGAGGCATGAAGCGCAGTGATGTGCTCGGTCATCGAAGATTCCTCGGCGAAAGCTGGGTCGCCCCACGCGACGGGCCCTCTGTCTAGCAGAAACCTCGCCGCGCCATCGAGAAGGAAGGCCCAAAATTAAGACGAGCCGGGCGGCCCGTGGGCCACCCGGCTCGTTGTGTAACCCCGACCAGCCCGGAGGCAGGGGGGCGCGAGCAGCTCGTCCGCACGGTCGACGCGCGGACTCAGGCCGCTCAGCTAGTCGCAGACCTCCGGGCTAGGGGTACAACTACAATGCATTGTGCAATGACCTCCTCCGGCCTTAGCCGGACGCTCCGGATGCGGCGGACGCGCGAGAGGCTGCCCGCATCGAGCCAGTGCCTCGAGATCGGGGCCGCCGCGGGTTTGGGGGCGCTTCCGTAATGAAACCGTAAGGGTAGCGGTTTCGATGAATGCAGTACTCGAAGGTTTTCCTTCGACGGACCAGCCCGGGAACCAGGGTTCCATGCTGCACGTTGGTTCAGACCTTAGCATGACTTTCGGCCTGTTCCCAGCGGAACGCGGCCTCGTGCGGATTTGTTCCGCGAGCGTCATCGCGCCCGGGGGCTACTTTGCGGCTTTGGCGGAGCGGCGACCGTCGAGGGCGTAGCGGATGGAGCAGGGGAGCACTGCGACCGCGCCCTCGGTTCCGATCCACTCGGAGCAGTCGCTGCCCTTGGCGGCCTCGTAGCTGAAGTCGAGCGTGCCGTCGAAGCTCTCGACGTCCATCCCTGAAGCGCTGAGCTTGCCGTCCGCGTCGTCGCGACGGTTGATGAGGCACCCGGGTTGCCCGCGGCCCGGCTGCGAGACGACGACTTGAACGCCGCTCTGGATCGAGAACGAGCGACCGTCGTTCGCGATGTCACCGACCAGCGTCTCCTGGCCGTTGAGCCAGTAGATGTCGTTCTCGAGGCGAGTGAGCTTGACCTGGAAGTTCCAGATGTCGCCCGCTCCGAGCGCGCCCTCGCCGCAGGTCGAGCTCGCGAGCGTGCCCGTGACGTCGTACATGCCGAGCATCTCGCCGGGCGCTTTGGCGTCGTCGACCTTGCGGAAGTTCAGGCAGCTCGCGAGGGTGAGCCCCAGGAGCGCGGCGAGCGGCTGGCGCATGCGATCGGGCTACCAGCAGCGGTTACCCGCGGCCAAGTTCCCGACGCCGGTGGGATTCGGCTCAGCTAGCGGGCGTCTCGGTCGGGGCAGCAGCGGTGCCCTTGCGAATACGGGCTTGCTCGAGGCCGATGCGCAAGCGCTTGCGCTTCTTCAGCGGCTTACCCTTGAGCGGCGTGGCCAGCCATTCGTGCCGGCGGCGGACGTTCCAAACGGAGCGGTTCATGAGAGGGTGCCTTCCCTAGCGGAGAAACCGCGCCCCTGCAACTCCCCGCCCACGGGAAGCTGGCGTTTTCCCCCTGGTTAGCCCAAATTCCCGGCCTATAGCTTCGCCTGGACCCCATGCATGTGACGATGATCAAGAAGGAGCTCGCCGACGGGAGCCCCTGCAAGAAGTGCCTTCAAGCCGAGGACGTTCTCAAGCGCCGTGGCCTCTGGGAACAGATCGACGAGGTGGTGATGGCCAGGGAGGCCGACCCTGCGTCGCGAGGCATGAAGCTCGCCGCGGAGCACCAGGTCGAGCTCGCCCCGTTCTTCATCGTGAAGGAGGGCGACCGCGAGATCGTGTACACGAGCGTGATCGAGTTGATGCGTGAACGCCTCGCGAGTCCGATGAGCGCGCCGCCGCCCGCGGTCGCAGTGAACGGCGCGGCGCCGTCGAACGGTCCGAGCGCAACGGACGCTACGGCGGTGACCGGCGTCGAGATCGAAGAGCTGAATCGTCGGTTCGCGCAGTCGGAGCCGAACGCGATCGTCGACTGGGTGCTCGCTCGCTACGGCGAGAGCGCCGCGATTGCGTTCAGCGGTGCCGAAGACGTCGCCCTCATCGACATGGCTGCCTCGACGGGCCGAAAATTCTCCGTGTTCACGCTCGATACCGGGCGGCTGCATCCGGAGACGTACCGCTTCATCGACAAGGTGCGCGCTCGCTACGGCGTGAGCATCACGACCTACTTCCCGAGCTACCTCGCGGTCGAAGAGCTCGTGCGCAAGAAGGGTCTTTTCAGCTTCTACGAGGACGGGCACGGCGAGTGCTGCGGGATCCGCAAGGTGGAGCCGCTGCATCGCGCGCTCGGCGGGTACCGGGCGTGGCTCAGCGGTCAGCGCCGCGACCAGAGCCCGACGCGGTCGGCCCTCGAGCTTTTTCAGCTCGATGCCTCGCACCACGGCGCCGGAGGCGGACCGATGCTCAAGGCGAATCCGCTCTGTCACACGCTGCTCGCCGGCGTCTGGGATTACCTGCGCGCGGCGCAGGCGCCGACCAACGAGCTTCACGACCACGGCTACGTTTCGATCGGCTGTGAGCCGTGCACGCGCGCCGCTCGTCCGGGCGAGCACGAGCGGGCGAGCCGCTGGTGGTGGGAAGAAGCCACGCAGCGCGAGTGCGGGCTGCACACGGGCAAGGCGCCACCCGTCCCCGCCGGCGGCGGAATTTAGGTTTGCTCTTGAGTTGGCGACGGTGGGGTTGAAGCGTCGATGATCGACCGGGAAACAGTGGCGCCGTCCTCGCCGGTTTGTCGTACGCCTCGTCGCCGCTCGGGCGGATCGATCTGATCTTCCAAGACTTCTAGGTCTTCGCGGCGGGCCTTCGGCCCGCTTCGGGCTTCGCCCAGACTCGACGTAGCGTGGCGGAGGCGCGCTCCTCCCGGCAAATCAGGGACTCCACTCCCCCAATACACAAGCGCCTAGTCCGAGATCACCTTCGTGCCCTGGCCGCGGAGCGGGCCGACGCTCATCGGATCTTCGTCGAGCGGCGTGCCGGCGATGTAGATGAACTTGAGCTTCTTCATGCCCTTGAGGGGGGCCGCGTCCTTCACCTTGGTGCGCTTCAGGCTCAGGTTCGTCATGTTCACGAGCGCGGCGAGCGGCTTGAGGTCCTCGACCGGGGTGTCGTCGAGCTGAAGCTCGGTGATGCTGGTGAGCTTCGCGAGCGGAGCGAGGTCGCTCACCTGGGTGCGGCCGAGGTCGAGCCGGTCGAGCTTGCTGAGCTTCTCGAGCGGTTTGATGTCCTTGACCTGATTGATCGAGAGCCGGAGCGATTCGAGCTGCGTCATGCCGGCAAGCGGCGTGATGTCGTCGAAGTCGCCCGGGCCGAGGAACAGCTCCTTCAAGCTCGTCATCGGCGTGAACACGCAGGGATCGAGCTCGTGGATGTCCTTCATCTGCGAGAGGTTCAGCGACTTGAGGCGCTTGAGGTCGGCTTTGGTGACGGCGCCGCTCGCCTTGTCGAGCTTCTTCCGGATCTCTGCCTCGAGGGTCTTGTCCTCGAGCGTCACCTCGGGACCGGTCGCGCAGTCGGAGAGCTTCTTCTTCGGTTTCGCCTGAGTGGGTGCCGGGGTCGGGGCCGGGGTGGGCGTCGGGGTGGGCGTGGGAGCGGCGGCGGTTGCCGACGGCGCGCTCGAGGCCGCAGGCTTTTCGTCGCAGGCGCTCCCCGAAAGTGCCAGGAGCAGACTCGGGACCAGGGTTCCCCTTCGAGCGAGCTTCGACATGGGGCGGCAGGCTACCAGGTTTCGGTATGCTGCGTCTCGATGGCCGAAAGCGGCGAGCTCGCGCTTCCGTTACTCGAGCGGCTCGCCATGGCCGTGCTCCGGCGCACGCGCGCCCGCGCAGCCGTGTCCGGGGAGGACGACCCCATTCACGTGCTCAACGAGGACGAGCGTCGTGAGCTCCGGCGCATCGAGAAGCAAGCGGTCGTTCGAGCGGGGACCGCGGGGGCGCTCTCGGGGCTCCTGAGCGCGGGCGCGACCATGTGGGCGACGTTTCGCTTCCTCGGCCCGGGGGGCGTGGCCCACTCCACGGAAGACTCCCTCAAGTACTGGGCCGTCGTGGTGCTTGCGACGCTCGTCGCGTCGGTCTTCGAGATTGGATTTCTGTACTGGGATGCGCTGCGCTCGGTGCTCGCGATGGCCACGGCGGCTGGCCTGCGCTTCTCCGCGGAGTCACAGACGAACGAGCAGCGGGAGGTGGCGCTCGCGCTCGCGCGGGCCGCGCTCGAGCTGCCGAATCCGCAAGGGCGCTTTTTTGGTGTGAATCCGCACCGCGAGAGCATCCGCTGGGTCGTCGCGCTCGCTTCGCTGCTCTACAAGGCGAAGATCGCGCTCACGACGTTCCTCATCAAGTTCGTGCTGCGCACGTTCCTCGGGCAATTCATGGGGCGCGCCTTCCTCGAGCTCGTGACGGTCCCGGTGACCGCTGCCTGGAACGCCGTGGTCTGCTTTCTGGTGGCGCGCGAGGCACGGTTGCGCACGATGGGGCCGTCGGCGGCCGTAGAGCTCGTGGGCCACGCGCTGGCGGGTGGGACGCCTTCGCCGGAGGGGCGACGCATGGCGTTCCGGTCCGTGGCGAGCGCCGTCGTTCGTACCCGCGACCTGCACCCGAACCTGCACGCGCTCTTGCGTGTCCTGGTCGATCGCCTGGGCCCGGTCG
>Ga0315912_10006771_pt1 | contig 10187 bp, 10 predicted proteins | sample VfabasoilMG_FD_204469 | JGI IMG/M metagenome (GOLD analysis project Ga0315912, IMG submission 204469) | Garden soil microbial communities collected in Santa Monica, California, United States - V. faba soil | ecosystem: Environmental > Terrestrial > Soil > Garden | place: USA: California... | reverse complement strand
CCGCGCTTCAGATCCATCGGATTGAAGCCCGCGGCTACGGACTTGAGGCCCTCGCGGAAGATCGCTTGCGCGAGCACCGTGGCCGTCGTCGTGCCGTCGCCGGCGAGGTCGGAAGTCTGCGAAGCGACCTCCTTGACCATCTGGACGCCCATGTTCTCGAACTTGTCCTCGAGCTCGATCTCTTTCGCGACCGAGACGCCGTCCTTCGTGACGGTCGGGGCGCCGAAGCTCTTCTCGAGCACGACGTTGCGGCCCTTGGGGCCCAGCGTGACTTTGACTGCGTTCGCGAGGACGTTGACGCCTTTCAGCATCCGCGACCGAGCGTCATCGGAAAAACGGACTTCTTTTGGAGTCGCCATGACTCTTTCTCCTGGAATAGCTTGAAATCTTTGAGAGGGAAATTGGTTTCGAAATGCCGTATCGAGTTACTTCTCGATGACCGCCATGACGTCGTCTTCGCGCATGACGATCAGTTCCTCGCCGTCGACCTTGACCTCGGTGCCCGAATACTTGCCGAACAGCACTTTGTCGCCCTTCTTCAGATCGAGGGGACGGACCTCGCCGTTCTCTAGAATCTTGCCTTTGCCGACCGCGAGGACTTCGCCCTTGATCGGTTTCTCGGTGGCCGTATCGGGAATCACGATACCGCCGGGGGACTTGCGCTCTTCCTCTGTGCGCCGGATTACGACGCGATCATGCAGGGGACGAAGTTTCATAGCCGATCTCCTCTAAGCTCAACTGCTTGATTGTTTACGGATTTACCGACCGGCGCGAATTTGTTAGCACTCGGTCAAAGTGAGTGCTAATCATATGGATCAAACGGCGTTTTGCAAGGCCGTGAGAGCCCAGTCATGACATTTTCGACGACCGGTCGCTATGCTGGCGGCCGTCCAATGGGACAGAAATCTTCGCGGTAAGCCGCAATGAGTAAAGACACGATGGTCGTCTTGACCACTTGCGGTAATGACGAGGATGCCGCCACGTTGGCGCGCGCACTCGTCGAGCGTCGACTGGCCGCATGCGTCAACGCCGTAGGCAACGTGGCATCGACCTACCGCTGGAAGGGTGAGGTCCAGCACGATCAGGAGACTCTGTTGATCATCAAGACGTGCGCCGATCGGCTCGCCGCCGTCGAGAAGACGATCCGCGAGAAGTCGAAGTACGAAGTGCCCGAGCTCATCGCATTGCGCGTGGAGGCAGGCGGAGCGGACTACCTCGCTTGGATCCGGGAATCGGTGGCCGAGTTAAAGGACTAACGCCGTTATGTTGGCATCGCGCTTAGCAGCTCGGATCTTATTGGCGTCGCTCGTCGCTGCGGCAGCAGCCGGCTGCGCGCGAGACGAAGACCAAACCGCAGACCAACCCGAAGAGCTACTGCCGGCGGAACAGGTGTTCCGCTACGCCGCTAGCGCCGATGCGGGGCAGGTCTATCTCGACTTCGACGTCCTCGACGGGCACTACCTCTATCGCAGCCGCTTCGGTTTCGACAGCGGCACGACCGGCGTTGCGATGGGCGCCGCTCGGTTCCCGCGCGGCGAAACGCACAGCGACGAGTTTTTCGGCGATCAAGAGGTCTATCGCCACCAGTTCCGCATCGCGATCCCCTATCAGCGCAGCGCGCGCGCAGACAGCTTCGATTTGAAGCTCGAGCTGCAAGGATGCGCGGACCGCGGTCTTTGCTACCTTCCGCAGGAGTGGACGGCCACGGTCGCGCTGCCGCCCGCGCCGTTGCTGGGCGTCGGCTCCATCGACTCTTCGCCGACCGCCGATCAGCTGAGTGCCGAGCAAGCGTTCACGATGAACGCGCGGTTCGACAAGCCGAACGAGCTCACCGTCGGGTGGCAGATTGCGCCGGGCTATTACCTCTACCGCGACAAGCTCACGTTTACCGCGACGGGGCCGATCGAGCTCGGCGCGGCGACGCTGCCGAAAGGAGCGCCGCATACCGACGACAATTTCGGCGACGTCGAGATTTTCCGCGATTACGTCGAAGCGAAGGTGCCGTTCGCGCGCGCGAGCCCGAACGAGCTCGAGGTCGAGATCACGGCCGGCTACCAAGGCTGCAAGGACGACAGCATTTGCTATCCGCCCGGCGAGCAGCGCATGGCACTGCTGCTGCCGGCGACGAGCGAGTTCCCGGCGGCGGTCGCTGGCGCGGCGCCCGTCGGAGCCGCGGCCGCGGGCGAGCTCGTGTCCGAGCAGGATCAGTGGCTGGCGAAAATCGTCAACGGCTCGTGGTGGACGCTGCTCGGCGGCTTCTACGTCGCTGGATTGCTGCTCGCCTTCACTCCGTGCGTTCTGCCAATGGTGCCGATTCTCTCGAGCATCATCGCCGGCCAAGGCGGCACCACCTCGCCGCAGCGCGGGTTCTTGCTGTCACTCTCCTACGTGCTCGGCATGGCGGCCACCTACACCGCGGCCGGCGCCATCGCCGCGCTGGCCGGCAACCAAGTCCAGGCGCTGTTCCAGAAGCCATGGCTCATCGCAACGTTTGCCGGCATGTTCGTCGTGCTCGCGCTCGGCATGTTCGGGCTGTTCGAGCTGCAGATGCCGGCGGCCGTACAGACGCGACTCGCCAACATGGCGAACCGGCAAAAGGCCGGCACGTTCATCGGCACCGCAGTCATCGGCGCTTTGTCAGCCCTGATCGTCACGACCTGCGTGGCGCCGCCGTTGATCGGCGCCCTGACGTTCATTAGCCAAACGGGCGACGTTGCGCGTGGCTCTGGCGCGCTCTTCGCGATGAGCATCGGCATGGGCACACCGCTGCTGCTCGTCGGCGCGTCGGCCGGCCAGATCCTGCCGAAGGTCGGCCCGTGGATGAACACGGTGAAGGCGGCGTTCGGCGTGATGTTGATCGCCGTCGCGATTTATATGCTGGATCGTGTACTGCCCGGCGGCGTCACGCTCGTGCTGTGGTCGTTGCTCGTGTTCCTGACCGGCGTGTTCCTCGGAGCCTTCGAGCCGTTGCCGGCCTCGCCGAGCCCGATACGACGTCTCGCGAAAGGCTTCGGCGTGCTTGCTTGCCTCTACGGCGCCCTGCTCTTGATCGGCGCGACCCTGGGCGGCGAAGACCCGCTCCGCCCGATCCCGCAGGCCGCCGTGAGTCGCGGGACAGCCGGCGGCGTGCTCGCGGAGCAGCGCGAGAATGAGCTCGAGTTCCGGCCGATCGAGACTGTCGCAGCCCTCGATGCGGCGTTGGCCGAGGCGCGGACGGCGAACCAGCCCGTGATGCTAGACTTCACGGCAGAGTGGTGTGTCTCCTGCAAGGAAATGGAGGAGTACACCTTCCCGGACTCACAGGTGATCGGCGCGCTCAAGCCCTTTCTGTTGTTGCGCGCCGACGTGACGGATAACAACGACGATGATCAAGCGCTGCTGCAACGGGTCCGGAGCTTCGGCCCGCCGACGATCGCGTTCTTCGATCGCAGTGGCTTCGAACGCACCAACTTCAAGCTCGTCGGATTCGTTCCGCCCGAGAAGTTTACCGACCACGTGCAGCGACTCGCTGCGCTCTAGGGAGTCACTCCATGGCTAGGTCGCGCCCAGTGCTGCTGACCGCGGCGCTGAGCGCCGTGGCCGTCGTCGGCTATCTCACCTACCGCGGCCTCGCGCATCGCGCGGATGCGCCGGCCGGCGACACCGAGGCAGCGGCTCCGCTGACCGTCGAAAAGCTACCCGACTTCTCGCTGGCGAACCTCGAGGGCGCGCAACAATCGATTCAGAGCTGGCCCGGCAAGCCGCTGCTCATCAATTTTTGGGCGACCTGGTGCGGGCCGTGCCTGCGCGAGATCCCGATGCTCAAGGAGCTGCAGGCGTCTCGGTCCGACCTCCAAGTCGTCGGCATCGCCATCGACAAACCCGACCTCGTCGCCAAGTTCGCCGGTGAGCAGCAGTTCAACTACGCGATCCTCGTCGGCCAGAACGAAGCTTGGACGGCAGCCGCCGCCCTCGGGGTCAATATTTTTGCCCTGCCGTTCACGGTGTTTACGGCCGGCGACGGCAGCATTCTCGGCGTCCACACGGGCGAGCTGCATGCCGAGCACCTCGCGGCGTTCCAGGGCGTCACCGACGAGCTCGAGGCCGGGCACATCGACGTCTCCGAGGCCCGGCGCCGAATCGCCGACGCGATCTAGAGCCGTTCTATTCGCAAAAGCGCCCATAGTGGCGCCAATTGCGCCGAAAACCCGAAAACGGGTTAGACTCCCGCCATCGATCGCGTAGGGGTACGCGTGCCATGGCCCGCCTGTTACTACTCAACGGCCCCAATCTGGGGCAGCTCGGCCGCCGCGAGCCCGGCATTTATGGCACGACCACCCTCGCCGACATCGAGAGCCTGCTGCGGACACGCGCCATCGCGGCCGGCCACGAGCTCGACGCGTTTCAGAGCGATTCGGAAGCCGAGCTGATCCAGCGCGTGCATGCCGCGCGCGACCAGAGCGTCGCCGTCATTCTGTTCAATCCGGCCGCCTTCACTCACACGAGCGTTGCCCTGCGCGACGCGCTGCTGAGCGCGCAGGTGCCGTTCATCGAGCTGCACTTATCGAACGTCGCCGCCCGCGAAGCTTTCAGGCACCACTCCTACTTCGCGGACCTCGCGCTCGGGACGATCGCCGGGTTCGGCGTCGCGAGCTACGAGCTCGCGCTCGAAGCGGCGATTCGGCACGTCAACAAGCGGGGGAAGTGATGGATATACGGAAAGTAAAAAAGCTCATCGAGCTACTCGAGGAATCCGGCATCTCCGAGATCGAAATCTCGGAAGGTGAGGAATCCGTCCGCATCAGCCGCTATCCGAAGCCCGGCACGGTCACGACGACTGTCGCAGCCCCCGCACCCGTTGCCGCAGCGCCAGCATCCGCTGCGCCCGCCGCCGCGGCAGCACCGGCGGAGCCGGCGGCACCTCAGATCCGCGGGCAGCAAGTCACGGCGCCGATGGTCGGCACGTTCTATAGCGGTCCCGCTCCCGGCTCGAAGCCGTTCGTCGACATTGGCCAGGAGGTCAAACCCGGCGACACGCTGTGTGTCATCGAGGCGATGAAGATGATGAATCAGATCGAATCGGAATTCGCCGGCAAGGTCGTCAGCATCCTCGTCGAGAACGGCAGCCCGGTGGAGTTCGGCCAGCCGCTCTTCGTCATAGAAGAATAGTTCGCGAACGAGCGCACACAACAATGCTCGACAAAGTTCTGATCGCCAATCGCGGCGAGATCGCACTTCGCATCTTTCGCGCCTGCCGCGAGCTCGGAATCAAGACCGTCGCAGTTCACTCGACGGCCGACACGACGCTGAAGCACGTCCTGCTCGCTGACGAGACCGTCTGCATCGGCCCGCCGCGCTCGCAACAGAGCTATCTCAACATGCCGGCGATCATCGCCGCGGCCGAAGTGACCGACGCGGTGGCCATTCATCCCGGCTACGGCTTCCTCTCCGAGAACGCCGACTTTGCGGAGCGGGTCGAGGAGAGCGGCTTCATCTTCATCGGGCCCAAGCCCGAGACGATTCGCTTGATGGGCGACAAAGTCTCGGCCATCAAGACGATGCGCGCGGCCGGAGTTCCCTGCGTGCCGGGCTCCGACGGGCCGTTGACCGAGGATCCCGAGGTCAACGCACGGCTGGCTCACGAGATCGGCTACCCGGTCATCATCAAGGCCGCCGCCGGCGGCGGCGGGCGCGGCATGCGCGTCGTGCACAGCGACGCGGCGCTGTTCAACGCCGTGTCGATCACGCGCGCCGAAGCGCTATCGGCCTTCGGCAGCGACCAGGTGTACATGGAGAAATTTCTCGAGCACCCGCGGCACATCGAGTTCCAGGTGCTCGCCGACAGTCACGGCAACGCCGTGCACTTGGGAGAGCGCGACTGCTCGATGCAACGCCGCCACCAGAAGGTGGTCGAGGAATCGCCGGCTCCGGGCCTATCGGACGAAGAACGGCAGAGGATGGGCCAGCGCTGCGTCGAGGCGTGCCTGAAGATCGGCTACCGGGGCGCGGGCACGTTCGAGTTCTTGTATCAGGACGGCCAGTTCTTCTTCATCGAGATGAACACGCGCGTGCAGGTCGAGCATCCCGTCACCGAGCTCGTGACCGGAATCGACATCGTCAAAACGCAGCTCGCGATCGCGGCCGGCGAGCGGCTGCCGTTCGGGCAAGAAGACATCCGCTGGCGTGGCCACGCGATCGAGTGCCGCATCAACGCCGAGGATCCGAAGACGTTCGTGCCGTCGCCGGGCACGGTCAGCCTGTGGCATCCGCCGGGCGGCCCCGGCATCCGAGTCGATAGCCATATGTACAGCGGCTATGCCGTGCCGCCGTACTACGACTCACTGATCGCCAAAGTCATCGCGCATGGCGAGCACCGCCGCGCCGCGATCGCGCGTATGACCACGGCGCTGCAAGAGATCGTCGTCGACGGCATCAGCACGAACATTCCGCTGCACCAGGAAATCTTCCAGCACGGCGCTTTCAAGGCCGGCGGAACCGACATCCATTACCTGGAGCGGCGACTCGGCTTGAAGTGACGTCGTGAGCCGGCAACTGCTGACGCTCGAGCTCGCGGCCGAGGACGTGCCGACGGCCGAAGCCCTACTGATGCTCGCGGGCGCAGAAACGATCTCGTTGCGCGATGCGGCCGACGACGCCGTCCTCGAGCCGGAGCCCGGCACCACGCCGTTGTGGCCGAACGTCGTCATCGAGGCGCTGTTTGCCAAGGCCGTAGACGGCGATTCCATCCGCCAACTGCTCGCAACGGCGTTCCCTGACTCTGCCCCAACCGTCGAACCTTTCGAAGAATCGGCTTGGGCTCCAAAGCTCGCGCAGCCGGTGAAGGCGCGCGCCATCGGCGCGCGTTTGTGGCTCGCCCCCTCCGCTGATCCCGATGTGCCGAGCGACCGGCTTGTCGTGAGGATCAACATGGGGCTCGCCTTCGGAACGGGCGAGCATGCGACGACGGCGCTGTGCCTCGAGTGGCTCGAGCGCCACATCGCGAGCGGCGTGACGATCCTCGACTACGGCTGCGGCTCCGGCATTCTCGCGCTCGCGGCGCTAGCGCTCGGTGCCCGGTTCGCCTACGCGGTCGACAACGACAGCCAAGCTTTGACAGCCACGAGGGCCAACGCGGTGCTGAACGGCGCGGCCGACCGCTTGCTCGTCGACGCACCCGAGAAGCTGCCGGCCGTCTACGTCGACGTGCTCGCAGCCAACATTCTCGCGGGCCCGCTCATCGAGCTCGCGCCGAAATTCGCCGAGCGTGTCGTGCCGGGCGGCATGGTGGTGCTATCGGGCATTCTCGAGGCGCAGGCGAAGCGCGTCGCGGCGGCGTACGCGCCATATATCGAGAATGTAGACCGCGCGGAGCGCGACGGCTGGGTCCGGCTGGCGGGTAGGCGCAAGACGGGTTAAGTCGGTGTAGACCCGCTACACTCGCCGCGTCGTAAGTCTGCAAAGCCCATGCTGCTCACGCGCTGCCCCGAATGCGACACGACGTTCCGTGTCACCGAAGAGACGCTGAAGAAGGCCAATGGTCAAGTTCGGTGCGGGCGTTGCGCAACCGTTTTCAACGCTTACGCCGAGCTGCAAGATTCGGACGCCAAGCCGGCGGAGCCCGACACGGCGCGCACTCAGGCGCAGACGAGCGCGAGCGTCGATCCAGAACCCGAGCCGCAGCCTGAGCCGAAGCCCGAGCCGCCAAAGCCTCCGCCACCCGAGCCGGCGCGTATCGAGACGAAACGCGCCGAGACCGAGGTAGGTCTCGGCACGGCGTCGGTCGCCGACGTCGTAGCGGAAACCAAGATCGCCGCGGCCGACGCAACCATGCAAGCGCGCGCGGAAGCGTCGGCGCCCGGCGGCGAACCGATCAGCGCCAAGGAAGTCGAGCGCGTGCTGACCGACGACCTCGCCGCGATACCGTACGTCTGGCTGCGGACCGACGAGCCGCGGCGAAGCCGCTGGTGGACCGTCGCCGCGGCGCTCGCGGCGGTCGCGCTTGGGCTCCAAGCAATCCATCACTTTCGCGCACGCCTGGCTGGGCATCCGACGTTCGGTCCGTTCGTCACCGCGGCGTACAAGAAGCTCGGCGTCGAGATCGCACCAAGCTGGAACGTGCATCAGTACGAGATCATCGATTGGGTCGCGACCGCGGAGCCGAATGAGCGCGGGCTCGGCAGCTTGAAGATTACGGCGCGCATTCAAAATCACGGCCCGCTGCGTCAACCGTATCCGGCCGTGCAACTGCGTCTCAAGGATCGCTTCGAGTCCAGAGTCGGCGGCCGCATGTTTACTCCGGCGGAGTATCTGCCGCGCGGCACGCCGCACGAGCGACTCATGTCGCCAGGAGAAACGGCGCGCGCGGAGCTCGAAGTCGTCGACCCAGGACCCGATGCGTACGGATTCGAGCTCGATGTTTGCGTCGAAGTCGAAGCATCTTTAGTAACTTGCGGTACCGACGAAGTATTTCTTTGACAACGCGCGCGCAGAATTTCGCAGAGCAAAAATTCGAGCGCGCGTGTATGATCCTCGCACCCTGAGTCGGTACTTCTACTGCAAGAAACGGGGTTAGCGTCAAGCGATAACGGACACCTGGTGTAAAGCCGGGGCCACCGCGCTTTCGCACTCGCGGCCGCATTGCGACGCTACAGAGAAGTGCCGATCTCGAGGGCAGTGGGAACGTTCTTTGAGGGGGGAACGTGAATGATGGCCATGGCGAGCACAAAGAGACCGTCGCGTAAAAAATCGAAGCGCGTCACCAGCCACACGGTACACGTCGGCACGCGCAACAAGCTGCTGAGCAACTTGACGGACGAGTGTCTGAACAGCTACTTCGAAAACTTGAACGGCCACAAGCCGGGCGACTTGTATCAGCTCGTGATCGGCGAGGTTGAAAAACCCTTGTTCCGCGCGGTGTTGACGTACACGAACGGCAATCAGAGCGAAGCCGCCGAGATACTCGGCATCAATCGCGGCACGCTGCGCAAGAAGCTCAAAGACTACAAGCTCCAGGGTCGATGAGCCCGAGCCGCAAGTCCAGCTCGTCTCGCCCGCAACGACCCTCGGCTTCGGCTCCAAACGCCTCGCCCGACGCATCCGACGCAGCCGCTGAAAGAGGGGGCCGCCGCTCGAAACGCCGCGCATTGCTCAGCGTCGCGAACAAGGAAGGGCTCGCGCCGTTCGCTCTCGCTCTCGAGTCACTGGGCTTCGAGATCCTGTCCACGGGCGGCACTGCGAAAGCCTTGAGAACGGCGGGCGTCGCCGTGACCGACGTGGCGGCGATCACGGGCTTCCCTGAGATCATGGACGGTCGTGTCAAAACCTTGCACCCGCACATTCACGGCGGCTTGCTGGCACGCCGCGGAGTCGACGATGCCGTGCTCGAACAGCACGGCATCGGCGTCATCGACTTGCTCGTCGTGAATCTTTATCCGTTCGAGGCGACGACCGCTCGCCCTGACTGCACTGACGCGGAAGCAATCGAAAACATCGATGTCGGCGGCCCTGCCATGCTGCGCGCCGCCGCGAAGAACCATGAGCACACGACGGTAGTCGTCGATCATGCCGACTACGAGGCGGTGCTCGCGGCGCTCAAGGACGGTGGTGTTCCGGCGCCAATGCGCCGCGAGCTCGCAATCAAGGCGTTCAGCCACACGGCTCGCTACGACGCGGCGATCAGCCACTACCTGCGTGCCCATGGCGGCTCGCCCGACGACTGGCCGAACCCGCTGCTGCGCAGCTGGCAGCTCATTCAGCCGCTGCGCTATGGAGAGAACCCGCATCAGCGCGCCGCGCTCTACCGAACGGCCGAGCACGTGCCGGGCACCATCGCGCACGCGCTCCAGGTTCAGGGCAAGGAGCTGTCCTTCAACAATCTCGTCGACGCCGATGCCGCGTATCAAGCCGTCAAAGCGTTCGACGCAGCGGCGTGCGTGATCGTGAAGCACGCGAGCCCGTGTGGAATTGCCACGGCGGCCTCTCCTGTCACTGCTTACCAGCTCGCGTATCGCGCGGACCCGACGTCCGCGTTCGGCGGAGTCATCGCGTTCAACCGCGCTCTCGATCAGTCGTCGGCGGAAGCCATCGTTAGCCAGCAGTTCGCCGAGGTGATCATCGCGCCCGAGGTCGGCAAAGCCGCTCGCGCCGCGCTCGCGAAGAAACCAAACATCCGCGTGCTCGAGGCCGGGTGGCCGACGGCTTCTTCGGCT
>Ga0315912_10006770_pt1 | contig 10188 bp, 5 predicted proteins | sample VfabasoilMG_FD_204469 | JGI IMG/M metagenome (GOLD analysis project Ga0315912, IMG submission 204469) | Garden soil microbial communities collected in Santa Monica, California, United States - V. faba soil | ecosystem: Environmental > Terrestrial > Soil > Garden | place: USA: California... | reverse complement strand
CGCAATGATGGGAATACGGCTTCCCGCAGCTTCCCGTGCGCGAATTGCCCGCGTGGCCTCGTAGCCGTCGAGATCGGGCATCTGGCAATCCATCAGGATCAGGTCGTATCCGCCGGCCTCCCAGGCCTGGATGGCTGCAACGCCGCTCGCGACGATCTGCACCTGACAGCCGAGCTTTTCCAGGGTGGCGCGCGCGACTTTCTGATTCACCACATTGTCCTCGGCCACCAGGATGCGCCGCGGGCGCTCGCCGGGCAGTGTGCAGGGCGAGGTCTCCAGGTCCACGGAATCTGGCGCGGGCGACGCCTCGGACCTCGACGTGTATGCGAGCTGCTGCAGGCGCAGGGTGAACCAGAAAGTCGTGCCGGCGCCCGGCACGCTGTCGGCGCCGATCTCACCGCCCATCAGCTCTACCAAGCGGCGTGCGATCGACAGACCCAGGCCGGTGCCGCCGTAACGGCGGCTGGTGGACACATCGGCTTGTGAGAATGGCGTGAACAGCGCCGACAGTTGTGCGGCGGTGATGCCGATGCCCGTATCGCGCACCTCGATGCGTAGCAGACAGTCGGTGCTCTGCTGCGACACTAGCGTGGCAGCAATGCGCACTTCGCCCTGCGCCGTGAACTTGATGGCGTTACCGCAGAGATTCAGCAGTATTTGCCGCAAGCGGCCCGGGTCGCCCAGCAACCGCTCGGGCAGGTCCGCAGCGACGGCGAGGTTCAGTGCCAAGCCCTTGCGCCGTGCTGGCACCGCCAGCAGCCGTGCCACCTCATCGATGGTGCTGCGGACGCTCATCTCGAGCGCCTCCAGTTCGAGCTTGCCGGCTTCGATCTTCGAGAAATCGAGGATGTCGTTGATGATGGTGAGCAGCGCGCCGGCGCTGTCGCGAATGGTCTCGCCGTATTCGCGCTGCAACGGGTCCAGCGGCGTGTCGAGCAGCAGGTCCGTCATCCCGAGCACGCCGCTCATCGGCGTGCGGATCTCGTGGCTCATGTTGGCGAGGAAGCTGCTCTTGCTGTGATTGGCAGCTTCGGCAATGCGCGTCGCCTCGCGCAACTCCACTGCCTGCCGTTCCAACAACTGCGTGCTGCGCACTTCCTTGGTGACATCCCAGGTGACGCCGAGCATGCGTACCAGCTTGCCGTGGGCATCGTGGATGGCACGCGCATGCAACTGAATGTGCCGCTCGCTGCGATCGGCATCGAGCACGCGAAAACGCTTGGAGACGCGCTCGCGCGCGCTCGCCAAGTCGTGCCGTACCCAGGTGAGGAAGGCCTGGCGATCGTCGGGATGGATCACGTTGTTGAAGTAGTCGCTGCCGCGCACGTAACCGAGGTGACGGAAGCCGGCACTGCGCGTGGTGCCCTCGGCCGCTTGCAGGGTGTCCGCCGCAATATCCCATTCCCAGACGGCCACACCGGCGCATTCGTTGGCGAGCGCGATCTGATCCAGCGTGTACTGGCGCGCGGCTTCGGCGGCCTCGGCGCGCTGCAATGCCGAGCGCAGCTCGCTGCTCTCCTGCCGAGCCACATTGGCCGCCATCATGGCGTGCGCCTCGCGCTTGGCGCGCCGCATGTTGGCGGCGCCGAAGGCCGAGATGGCAATGATCGCCACGCTCACCGGTGCGTGCATGTGCAGATACGACCACCAGCCCTCCGACAGCGGCGCCAGGAACGGCGCCAGGAACAACGCGACCATGCACAGTACGCCCATCACCACGACGTGCGAGATGCGACTGGAGAGGAGCGACGCTGCGACCAGCACGATGTACGACATGGTGGCAACGGTATCGACACGATTGCTGAGGTCGATGGCGAACAACACCACCAGCATCGCGAGCAGGAAGGGCAGCAGGTTGCGGCGGCTCTGCACCGGCCCCGTATGCAGGACCTTTGCGACCAGCGTCGTTCGGGCTTCGGCGGGCAGATCCGCCAAGCGCAGGATGTTGCGACGCACGCTGATCAGGCCGTAGATGAAGATGCCGATGAGGATCACGCCGACGGCGCCATTGCGCAGGATGCGCCGTGCGGAGATGCGCTCGATTTCGGCACGCTCGGATTGGAAGGGAACTTCGATCAGCAACAGGCCACCCGACCGTGTGGCCCGCGCATAGCGCGCCCGGGAGGTCTGCGGATGACTGTAGTCGAAGCTGACCGCTTCCTCGCCGGCTGCCAGCTTGCGTTTTACGCCGTGCAGCCAGGGGTCCGCGGCCGCGTCGACCGCGTCCGCCGCGACGTAGCGGGCCAAGATCCCTTCGGCGGCGACGGTGCGACCGCCGAGTGGGTTCGCCCCCTGCGCCAGCAGGATGGCGCTCACCGCCCTGGCTTTGGATTCGGCCACGCGCTCGGTCAGGCTCAGATCGCGCGTCTGGTCGTCCTGGATCGCAATCCCACCGCACAACGCGAGCGCGAGCACGAGGCCCACCAGCAGATTGGCTGGGCCCTCGCCTCCAAAGATTCTCACGAAACGGTCCAGCTTCATCGACAGACCTGCGGCAGACGCACCGGCAGCGCGCGCGGATTTGCGCAGATATACGCAGGGTGGACGGGAGTGTCGGTGCGGGAACACCGGTCATGCGAAATTCAGCAATTGGCTGCGGCGCCATCCAGTGGGCTCACCAACGCGCGGTGCGGACTGTGTGATCCGCATCACGACCAGCACACAGGAAGTCGGGAGACGCGTCTCCCGACTAGCTTCAAGTCATCCGAAGAGATCTCGATCGGTGATGGGCACCGCACCGCGCAATTGCTCCGCCGTCAATCTCTCCATCAGCACCAGCAGCTTGGTCAGGATGGAGATCTCGTTGTGCATGACAGCGGCGTTGAGATATTTCAGTACGCCCTGCGGGTCGGCGCGGAAGAAGTACTCCGGCGAGCCCATCAGGCCGATGCCTGGAATGCCCGCGCGCCGCGGGGCGCCGCCTTCGCCAGGGGCATAGCCGCTGGCGACGATCACCGAGCGCGAATACTTTGGATCTGCGCCGCGCGTGCAGGCCAGCCACAGGCGATTGATGGTGGTTGCTACGGTGGGTGTGGGCAGCCACATCTCGCGTGCCGGCAAGCCGCTCGCGCGCCACTCGCCGTCGATCTCGATCCAATCCATGGCGCCCAGCTGTTCCATGGCGATCTGGCCGACGGCACGCTGCATCACTTCCGGCCGCTTCTCCATCACACCAGTGGTGCCGGCGCGTCGGCCCGAACCGGTTTGCGGATCGGCGATGGCACCGCCCGCGTAGTGTCCCGTTGGCAGGCTGCACACCAGCGTGCGCCGCCGCCGGTCGGCGGGGAGCTTGGAGTAATACGTGGCCAGCGCCAGGACGCCGAGCGCGCCGTTGTCGTTCACTTCGTTGGGGCCGTCGGTGTGCGTGGTGAGGAAGATGACTTCGTCACTGGAGCCCGGGCTCGATCCTTTGAGTGTCGCGACCAGCGTATCGGCGCGCGCGTCCGGCGTGAGCTTGGCATTGCAGGTGAGCGTGGCGGTGGCCTTGCCAGAGATGGTCTTGAGATAGGCCGCGGATTTTCGGCCGACCCACACCGCGGGAATGCGTCGGTGGCGATCGCTGAAGGGCAGATAGTTGTGGCGCGCCGCTTCGTCGGCCACGTCGGTGTAGCAGAAGATGATGCCGCGGCACTTGTCCTCGAGCAGCGCCATCTCATCACGGCCGCCCTGCGAGGCGGGGCGCGGTGCGGGCGAGATACGATCCTTGAAGGGTGCCGGAAACGCCGCATCGAAGTATTTCGCTTCACCACGTATGCCGCCGCCTGCCAGCGGCATGTCGACGACCACGATGGCTTGCTCGAGCGTGGCAGCATCGGTCGACGCAATCAGCTTCTCGACGTCGGGCTTGCCCACGCCCGCGTACAACACCTTGCCGTTCACCGGCCCGCCACGCGCGGTGCTGGCCGCGAAGGGGTAGTAGGCGATGACCTCGAGTCGTTGCTCGACGCCGGTGGCTTCGGCGATGCCGATGGCGCAGTCCTTGATGTCGCATTCCCAACTGGTCAGGCGGAATTGATCGCGCTCGAGCGCGAAGCCGAGCTTGGTGAAACGCTCGGCCAACCACTCCTCGAACGCGCGGGCTTGTTGGGTCCCCGTGGCGCGAATCGGCCCGAAGTCGTGTAGTTGTTGCAGCCAGGCCTGCAAGGTCGACTTGTCGGGCTGCAAGGCAGGCTCATAGCCGGCGATTTCACCAGCACCGTTGGCCTGAGCCTCGAGTAGATGCAGCAACGGCAAGGCGGCGCTCGCCAGCAACAGACTGCGCCGCAGCGGATCGGGAATCACATCGTTCTCGTCCCGGACAGGCGGGCTGCTGCAAGCATCCTTGGCCATGGCTCCCCCAAAGGTCGTGTTGGTGGTGACGCGATCGGCTCGCTTCAGTCGAGCAGCCGTCAAGCGATCTATTCATCGACGCTGGATTCTAACGGACGCCGGTCGGATCAGTACCATCTTGCGTTGCAACGCAAGGCTGCGTCTTCGTGAAAGTTTGCAGGCAGCGCTGACCGAATGTGCGAGGCTTGCCGCGGTCGTGAAGGTGAATAATTTCAGGGGGGAATACCATGAGCTCGAATTTACGGATGACACGCCGCTCGCTGCTCGCGGGTGCCGGTTGGCTGGGTGCCAGCGCGTGGGCCGCACCGGTCCTGGCCGTGAGCGAGGCCGACCTGTTCCCGGTCGCCAGCACCACCTACGGCAAGATCAAAGGCATTTCGTGGACCGGCGTGCATGCCTTCAAAGGTGTGCCCTACGGTGCATCCACCGCCGGCAAGAATCGTTGGAAGGCGCCGCAGGCGCCCGCGAGTTGGAAGGGCGAGAAGGAGTGTTTCGACTACGGTGCGATCTCCCCGCAAGTCACCACCGACCGCCGCTCCGAGTACTCCTCGCTGATCATGTGGGATCGACACGTCGGCGGCATGGGCGAAGACATGCTCACGCTCAATGTCTGGTCGCGCGTGGCCAAGGCCGATGGCGGCAAACGCCCCGTATTCGTGTCTTTTCATGGTGGCGGCTACACCACCGGCTCGGGCAATGCGCCGGGCTTCGACGGTGATCCGCTGGCGCGCTTCGCCGACGTGGTGGTGGTCACGGTGAATCACCGGCTCGGCGCGCTGGGCTATCTCAACCTCGTCGATGTCGGTGCTTCCAGCGAGTTCGCCGATGCCGGCTGCGTCGGCCTGTTGGACCTGGTCGCCTCGCTCAAATGGGTGAAGCAGAACATCGAGAATTTCGGCGGCGATCCCACGCGCGTGTTCATCTTCGGGCAGTCGGGGGGCGGTGCCAAGACATCTTCTATCTATTCGATGCCGGCAGCGAAAGGCTTGTTCAGCCGCGCGGCCGTGCAGTCCGGCTCGGCGCTGCGCGGGCAAGATCGTGAAGCTGCTGCGAAGACCGCGCAGGCCGTGATGAAAGAGCTCGGCGTCACCAAGGCCGACAAGCTGCTCGAGGTGCCGTGGAGCAAGCTGCTGGCCGCGCAACAATCAGTGCAGGGTGCCTTCTCGCCGGTGGTCGTCGAAGGCACGGCCTATGCTCGCCATCCGTTCGATCCCGATGCGCCGCCCGCGTCCAAGGATGTGCCGCTCATCGTTTCCTACACTGCCGATGACGCGGCGTTGCGCTTGACGAACTTCACGGTCGATGCGGCGGGTGTGAAGGAAGAACTGGCCAAGCGCTATGGCGCGGCCAAGGCCGAGCGCATCTACAATGCCTATCGTGCCGAGTATCCGGACATTTCGAACTATCTGATCAACGCGCGCATTGCCACTGATTCGCGCAACCAACGCAGTGCGCTCAGGCAGCTCGAGCTCAAAGCCGCGCAGGCCGACGGCGCACCGTGCTACCAGTACATCTGGGAATGGAAATCGATGGGCATGGACGGCAAGTTCGGCGCCGTGCACGGCGTCGATGTGCAGTTCTCGTTCCACAATGCCCGCGGTCCGTTGGAAGGCGGCTCCGGCATGGAGGCGCGCCTGATGGCCGATCGTCTCGCGTCTGCCTGGGTTGCATTTGCGACCACCGGCAACCCCAACAATTCGACGCTGCCCAAGTGGCCGGAGTGGGATCCCGATACACGCACCGCGATGATCTTCGACGTCAACACCCGCGCCGTGTCGCGCCCGCACGCGCGCTTGCAGGAAATGTGGCGCGAGGTCGGCACTGGTGAAGGCGGGCAGGGCTGAGCGTCGCGCGAGGATTGGAACAATGCAAAGAATCACACACGCATGGCTGGTCGCTGGGTTGAGCCTGGGCCTGTCCGGTCAGGCTCAGGCTCAGGCACCAGCGGCGAATTCGCCAGCACCTGCGGCGCCGAGCGTTGGGTTGGCCCCGCCGCCGGATGCGCCGGCGCCCAAACCGCAGCCGGCGGGGCCGTACGCGGTGACCATCGTGGCCGAAGCCTCGCTGCCGAGCCACACGGTCTATCGACCCGACCTGAGCAAGCTCGCTCGCAATCAGCGCCTGCCCATCGTGGCCTGGGGAAATGGCGCGTGTTCCAACGCCGGCTTGTTGTTTCAAACCTTTCTCACCCAAGTGGCGAGTCATGGTTTCCTGGTGATTGCCTCCGGCCCCAAGGATGCACCGTTGCCAGCGTTCGCTGCACAGCGCGAAGGGCAGGTCGCCTCGGCGGGCACGGCGCCCGCGGGCCGGACCAAGGACGAGGATTTGCTCACCGCGATCGACTGGGCGATCAAGGAGAACGACCGTGCGGGCAGTGACTATCGAGGCAAGCTCGATGCCGGCAAGGTCGCCGTCATGGGCCAGTCTTGCGGTGGCTTGCAGGCCACGGCGGTGGCCGGCGATCCGCGCATCAAGACCGTGGTGATCTGGAACAGTGGGGTATTCCAGGAAGGACCGAATGCCGCCGTGGCGCGCTCGCTGAGTGGCGCTACCAAGGCTGCCATCGGCAAATTCCATGCGCCGGTCGCGTATTTTCTCGGCGGACCGACCGACATCGCCTATGCCAACGGCAAGGACGATTTTTCGCGAGTCACGAACGTGCCGGCGTTTCTCGGCAGCATCCGTGCCGGTCACGGCGGCACGTTCAATCATCCGGGCGGCGGTTGGTTCGCCGAAGTCGGGTTGGCTTGGCTGAAATGGCAATTGAATGGTGATGCCGCTGCTGCGAAGTATTTTCGCGGCAAGGACTGTGTGCTCTGCCAGGATCCCCTCTGGGAGACGGCCAAGAAGAATATGGATTGAGGCGCTGCAGTGTGCGCCGGTCTCTCAACAGGACCGGCGCGTGCGCACGTCGGCAACATGTCGCAGCAGTGCCGTGGTGAATGCTTGGGCCGCGATACCGTAGGTGTGCGGTCTCACGAACAAGAGGTCGCGTAGCTCTTCGCGCTGCAGGTCAGAGCGGCGCCACGGCGGTCGCACCCCGATGCGCGCCGGCTCGGCGATGCGCATGATCACCGCCGGATCGTCGAGGTAGCCCAGCGGGCCAAAGTCGCGGATGATGTTCCACGGTATCTCGAGACGGTAGGTTTCCCGACCGATCCACAGCGCGTCAGGCTCGAAGCGGATGAAAGTGCTGCGGTGGAAGCCGCGCGCGATTCGCAGCAGCACCCACAGCCCGCAGGTCGCGAGCAGCGCGCCGAGCACGCGAAACAACAGCGGAAAGCCAGTGCCGACCACGCTCATGATGCTGCCCACCGCGATCAATGCCGCCGCGACCAGGGCTGCGTGACTGCGTTTTTCGTACTGGGCAACCCCGTAACGCACCTCGGTCGCCAGCATGCGAGGACGCCGAGACTGGAGCCACGCAGTGCCAAGGATCGTAGCGCCAAAAATGCCGAGGGCGAGGGTGACCGTTCCCAAACGCCAGTCGCTCTGGAGCTGCCACACTCCGAGCGCACCGAGAATCAGCAGAATGAATGTTTCTTTCAAGACAGACGCCTTGGGGCGGTATTGCGTCGAGATCAGCATTGCACATCCAGTGCGGGTTCACAGTTGGACTTTGGTGCACACGGATCAGCGCGAGTACAGCGACGTTGCAAACACATCACATTGCGCTGCTATTTCGGGCCCATGACGGCCTTTGCGAACCCTTTCTTTATATCGATCTGAACACCGCTATGTGAGCAGAGTCGTTAGACGTGCCACCGTCACGCACCGACACCAGACGCTGTGCTGCGATGTCAGTACCGCGGCTTCTGCTGATCCTCTCCTGCGTTGGCCCAGCCCCGCTTCACGAGGGGGGTCACACCGATGTCGAGATACAAATCTTGCGCGTCGAGCTTGGGCCAGCTCCACGTCTTACCGACCCGCTTCAACGTGGCCCTGTCGAGATTGGGATCACCGGTCTTGGCGAACTGCGCCACCATACTCGACATGATGTCCGCCACCCAGGCGTCACGCTGATCCAGCAGTGGATCGCTGGGAATGCCGGAGTTGGCGGCCGGGCGGTACAACGACCCGTAGTGATCCTTGATCTCCTCCGGCACACCGAATGCGTAGGCGACATCGCCGCCGTGATATGCCAGTCCACCCTTGCTGCCCCAGCCGTACGCAATGTGAGTGAAGACATAGGCGTAGCGCGTGGTCAGGTTCTTGGTCGCCGGTGTGATGGCCCGCGCGATGAAGCCGGGTGAGCGTTCCGGTGCTTTCTCCGCACCCATGAAGCCCACCATCAGCGGTACATCGGATTGCGCTTCGACACCCTGCATCGACCAGTTGTCGAGGGTGAACACGGCGCGGTAGCCGCTGCCTTCGTTGTTGGCTGCTTTGATCAGCTCTTGCCAAGACTTGCCGCGCAGCGCCGCCAGTGCGTTGGCATCCTCGGGCACGCCCACCGCGCTGGCGAGTTTGACCCCGAATTGCTCGGTCTCTTTGAGCGGCGTTGCGCCGATGCCGCCGCTCATGACGATGGCGCGGTGGAACAGTCCCTTGGCCAAGGGTGAGGCCATCAACCACAACACTTTCTGGCCGCCGCCAGAAACACCGAAGATGGTGACGTTCGTGGCATCACCGCCAAACGCCGCAATGTTCTTGTTCACCCACTGCAGCGCCGCGAGCGTGTCGAGGCTGCCGGCGTTGCCGGACACGTGGTGCGGGGATTCGGCGCTGAGCGCGGGATGCGCGAAGTAACCCATAGGCCCCAAGCGGTGCGTGACGGAAACCTGGACCACGCCCTTCTGCGGCAGGAAGCGATTGTTAGAGGAATCAGAGTTGCCCCAGCCGGTGGTCAGGCCGCCGCCGTGAAACCAGACCATGACGGGCAGCTTGGCCTTGTCGGAGCTCGCGGGTGTGACCACGTTCAAGTACAGACAGTCCTCGCTCATGCCCGACTCGGGCACGCTGTCGGCCACTCGCGAGGCAGGAAAGTTTTGCGGGCACATCTTGCCGTACTGCGTCGTCTCGCGAATACCTTGCCAGGCGGCGACGGGCTGCGGCTCGCGCCAGCGCAGGTTGCCGAGCGGTGGCGCCGCGTACGGAATGCCGCGATACACGCGAACACTCTTGCCGGGCTCACCGGCGTCACCCATCCGCGTGCCGGCGATCCAGCCCGCGTCCGTCTTGATCGGATCCGCAGCTGCCGTTACCGCTTGCAACATCAGCGTTGCAGTCAATGCGAACACGGTCGAGATGAGTGCCGAGGGTTTCATTGCTGCTCCCATGAGGAGTTGGGGGACAGGTTACTCGCCGCCGCGCGTCACGCCAGGCGCAGCACGATGTTGGAGCTTGGAATAGCCGCTCTTCACGGCCAAGGCATTGTCGAGCTCGAGATACTGATCGCTCGCGGCCTGGTACGCCGGCCATTTCACCACGCCGGCAACGCTGGGATTGCCGGTGGCCGCGAAGGCTTGCCAGATCTTCTGCAGGTTGGCCGCGAACTCGATGTCCGCCGCGGTCATGCCGGGATCCTGGTTCTTGGCACCTTGGGCCTGGGCATACGCACGAAAGTACTCGGGCTTGGCGGCACCAAAGTTCTGGCGTGCATCACCGAACAAATAGGCGAGCTCGATGGCGTGCCAGCCGGTGACACCGTCATTGCGCCAACCCGCGGGGACGGCGGTGAAGGTGTAAGCAAACACCGGCGCGCCACGCTGCTTGATGGTTGGCAGCAACTGCACCGGCACGTTGAAGTGGCCCGCGTCCTCGGTGGCCACCATGCCGATCATGTAGGGGACGTTCTTCTGGTCGCCGTCGGCGAAGCTCTTGGTGACGGCTTCGGTCAATGCCCAGCCGTCTTCGACC
>Ga0315912_10006769_pt1 | contig 10188 bp, 8 predicted proteins | sample VfabasoilMG_FD_204469 | JGI IMG/M metagenome (GOLD analysis project Ga0315912, IMG submission 204469) | Garden soil microbial communities collected in Santa Monica, California, United States - V. faba soil | ecosystem: Environmental > Terrestrial > Soil > Garden | place: USA: California... | reverse complement strand
AAATCCGTCGGCGTATTCGACGCGCATGCCGTCGATGGAGATGATTTCCTGGCAGCCTTCAAACTTTGCGCTGCGTTTCAAAGCGTCCATCAATATGTAGTTCTCGCCTTCGGCGGTGTGCACGTGCAGTTCGGGCGTGCTTACGGCATCGGGCAGCGATTCGAGCGCGGCTGTGATGTCGGCTGTTTTAGCGAGAATTTCCAGCAGCCGTGCGCCGGCATAGAGCGCATCGTCAAAGCCGTACCAGCGTTCCTTGAAAAAAATGTGGCCGCTCATTTCCCCTGCCAGCAGCGCGCCGGTTTCCTTCAACTTGGCTTTCACAAACGAGTGGCCGGTTTTCCACAGCAGCGGTCTTCCGCCGTGTTTGCGTATCCAGCCGAACAGGTTGCGTGTGGATTTGACGTCGAAAATGATTTCACCGCCGGGATTGCGCGACAGCACGTCGGCGGCGAACAGCATCAATTGCCGGTCGGGATAAATGATGTTGCCGTTCTTTGTGACCACGCCAAGGCGGTCGCCGTCGCCGTCGAAGGCGAGGCCGATTTCCGCTTTACCCGCCTTTAACGCGGCGATCAGGTCTTGCAGGTTTTTCGGCTGCGACGGATCTGGATGATGATTCGGAAAACGGCTGTCCACGTCGCAAAAAAGCTCATGGACCTCGCAGCCGAGCCGCCGGTAGAGTTCGGGTGCGGTGGCGCCGGCGACACCGTTGCCGCAATCGACGGCGATCCGGAGCGGTCGTGCGAGCTTCACATCACCGGTGACGCGTTTCAAATATTCTTCCCGGATGTCGTGCGTGCGATAGCCGCCGCTGCCGCGTGCCAAATCGTTGCGCTCGATACGTACGCGCAGCGCCTGTATCGCATCACCGGCGAGCGTGTCACCGCCAAGCATCATTTTCAGTCCGTTGTACTCGGGCGGGTTGTGCGAGCCGGTGACCATCACGCCAGACAGCGTGTTTAGTTGATACGCCGTGAAGTAGAGCATGGGCGTGGCCACCATGCCGACGTCGATCACGTCGATGCCGCTCGCCTGCAATCCGCGTGCGAGTGCAGCGGCGAGTTCGGGACCGGATTCGCGGCCGTCGCGGCCGATAGCCACCGCCACCTGCTTGCGTGCAACTGCTTCGGAACCGATCGCGCGGCCTATTGCTTCGACGGCCTGTGCGGTCAGCGTTTTGCCGACGATGCCTCGCACGTCGTAGGCTTTGAAGATTTCCGGCGCTGGTACAAACCGGGAGGCGCTGGAACGGGAGGGTTCGCTTGGGTTATTCATAGAGGGCGCTATTGTAGCGACGTTCGATATTGCAATTGACTTTTGCGCCATACCCAGCACAAAAATAGTTAATAAAAACAAATACTTATGGATGTTCCGCTGCATGCGCTAGCACGCGCTGCGCCAGCCAGGCGTGTCGGCCGGGAAAAGGCCCGGTAACGAATCCTGCGTGCCCGCCATCGCGCGGAAATTCGGCGGTGATTGCAGGCGAGAGTTCATCGCGGGCGGGTAGTGCTGCTTCCGGCAAAAACGGATCGTTGCGCGCGTTGAGCAGCAACGTCGACACGGCAATGTTTTTCAGGTGAGGTTTGCTGCTCGCGCGCGCCCAGTAATCATCGGTATCGCGAAATCCATGCAGTGGCGCGGTGACAATGTTGTCGAATTCGCGCAAGGTGCGTGCGGCCAGCATGCCGCGTTTGTCGCAAAGTGCGGGATAGCGCTTCATTTTCGCCAGTGTTTTGGCTTTCATCGTTGCGAGAAAATTGCGCGTGTAAATCATGTTAAAGCCGTGTCCCAGTGCGTCTCCCGCCGCTGTGAGATCGACGGGCGCGGAGATGGCCGCCGCGCGTGTGATAACGCTGCACGCCCGCTCGCCTTGCTCACCCAGCCATTTGAGCAACGCGTTGCCGCCGAGCGAAACGCCCGTGGCATAAATGGGGCTGCTGCGTGTCGAGCGCAGGCGCCGCAATATCCAGTCGATCTCTGTGCTGTCGCCGGAGTGATAGGCGCGCGGCAGACGGTTCAGTTCGCCGCTGCAGCCGCGAAAATGCACCACCGCGCCGCGCCAGCCGCGCGCGTTCGCGGCGTGCATCAGGCTGCGCGCATAGTGGCTGTCCGAACTGCCTTCGAGTCCGTGAAACAGCACCACCAGCGGCGCCTCATCCTGCTGATCGAGCTCGAGTTCGTGCTCGGAGTTGTCCACCCAATCGAGATCGATGAAATCGAAGTCCGGTGTTTCCCAACGTTCGCGCCAATAGTTGACTTGCGGCGGACGTATCCATTTCGCTGCATGTATGGTCTGCAAGTGGCCGCCCGGCAGCCAGCGTGGCGCGTGGTACTCGGATGGTATTGTCATGGACGAAGCATTGTAATGGATGCGCATGTGGGACCAGCCGCACCACGCTTATAGCCATTCTCGCGCTGTGACGTTCTAACCGGCGAGAAATTTCTCAATCACTTTCGCCAGCGCCTCCGGCTGGTCGTGGTGGATGTTGTGGCCGGCATCATCAATGCGTTCAACACCAGCGAGCGTTTGAAAGGCCGCCAGTCGTTCTTCGTATTCTTCGGGCTTGCTGCGTTGCTGTGCCACCGCGCGGGAATTGGCGCCTTCGACCAGCAACACGGGTGCACTGATCTGGCGCCAGCAGGCGATCGCTTCGTCGAGGCGTGACGGCGTGGGACGCACAATCTTGTGAGCGGGGTCGGCTCGACGCACCACCGTGCCATCGGGTTCTTCCTTGCCCCAATGCTGCACGAGGAATGCCGCGCGCTCGGGCGTGAGGCGCCGGTTTTCCGCCATCATGCGCCCGGCAAAATCCGCGAAATCGGCATAGGGCCGCTGTTCCTCGCCCTGGACAATCTGCCGCAGCCATTTTGCGTAGCGGCGCGGCGCATCCTCCGCGTTCGCGGGCGGGCCACCGAAGCCTTCGACGCTCACGAACTTGCGGATTCTTTGCGGAACAGCACCGGCATACAGCGCAGCCACGCTGGCACCCATGCTGTGCGCGACAAGCGTCGCAGGCAACTCAGGTTCGAAGTGATCAAGGATGGCGTCGAGATCCGCCACGAAGTCGGGAAACCAGTACGTGTCCTGTCCGCCCCAATCGGTGAGACCGTAACCACGCCAGTCGGGCGCGATGACATGCCAGTCGCCACTCAACCCATCCACCGTGAACTGCCAGGACGCGGAGACATCCTGAAAACCATGCAGCATGAACAGCTTGGGCGCGCCTTCGCGTCCCCAGGTGCGGCAGTGATAATTCAGGCCCCGCACATGGAGAAAAACCGATTCGCTTTGTTTCATGTCTCAGGCGCTTGCCGCAATCAGACCCCCGGCACGCGCGAGCGCCGCAAGATGGTGGTCGGTGTCGCCGAGCAGCGATTCCATCGCCGTGAGTCGTTTGAAATAGTGGCCGATCTTGTATTCGAGCGTCATGCCAATGCCGCCGTGCAACTGCACCACCTGTTGTCCGACGAATTTTCCGGAACGGCGTATCTGCACTGTTGCCGCCGAAATAGCCTTGCTGCGCTCCGCCGGATCGGGATCGTCCATCATCATGGTTGCGAACAGCGCCATGCTGCGCGCCTGCTCGAGACTGACCAGTATATCCACGGCGCGATGCTGCAGCACCTGAAAGCTGCCGATGGCGACACCGAACTGCTTGCGCGTGCGCAGGTATTCCATGGTGACTTCCTGTGCCGCCGTCATTGCCCCAACGGCTTCCGCCGCTATTGCGGCGAGCGCGCCGTCGGCTACGCGCTCGATCAGCGACAACGCCTTGCCGGGGTCGCCCGGGTTACCAATTGCGTCATTGGAGCTGACTTTGACGCCGGACAGTTTGATCTGCGCGGCGCGCTGTCCATCCTGAGTCTCGTAGCTTTTGCGCGATACGCCTTGTGTTTTCGTATCGACGAGAAACAGACCGATGCCGTCACGGCTGTTACGGCCCCCCGAGATGCGCGCTGAAACAATCAGTTTATCCGCGCAGTTGCCGTGCGCGACAAAGCTTTTCGTACCGTCGAGTATCCAGCCGTCGGCGTCGCGCGTGGCGGTGGTGGCGACATCCGCAAGGTCGTTGCGCGACTGCGCCTCGCTATGCGCAAAGGCAAGCAGCAAACTGCCGTCGGCGATTTTGGGCAGGATAGCCGCGCGCTGCGCATCGTTGCCGCCGAGATTGACGAGGCCGCCGCCCAGCACCACCGTGGCGAGATACGGTTCGAGCACCAGTCCGCGTCCGAATGCCTCCATCACGATCATGGTTTCGACTGCGCCGCCACCTACACCTCCGAAGCGCTCTTCAAACGGCAATCCCAACAGGCCCATCTCTGCGTATTGCGCCCATAGCGCGCGGCTGAAGCCGATTTCCTCTTTCATATATTTCTTGCGTTGCTCGAAATCGTAGCGATCGGTAATCAGACCCTCCACGCTGTCTTTGAGCATGCGTTGCTCGTCGGTGAGATCAAAGTCCATGAGTATGGCTTTCCGTTTTATCGATATGAGGTTTACAGCCCGAGTATGCGTTTGGCGATGACGTTCTTCTGGATTTCGTTTGAACCGCCATAGATCGACGCAGCGCGCGTATAGAAATAGTCCGCCGCGGTGGTGGTCGCCCATTCCGGGCCTATCGGCGGCTCGGTGGCCGTGCCCCATAAATGTTCCTGCTGGCGTATCATCGAAAACGCACCCGCCACTTCCATCAAAATTTCCGTAGTGGCCTGCTGCAACTCGGTACCTTTGAGCTTGAGTATCGACGAGGTGGGATCGGGCGCACCCGGCGGCAGGTTGCGCGCGTTGGCGACGACGCGCATCTGCGTGATTTCCAGAGCTTTGAGTTCGACTTCGATGGCCGCGACTTTCTCGCGGAAGCGTTCGGTTTGCGCGAGCGGGGTGTCGCCCACCATGACACTGGCGGCGAGTGCCTTGGCGCGCTGTATGCGTTGCTTCGAGGCGCCGATACGGGCGATGCCGACGCGTTCGTGGCCGAGCAGGTATTTGGCGTAGTTCCAGCCTTTGTTTTCTTCGCCTACGAGATTCTCGGCCGGCACACGTACATTGTCGAAAAACACTTCGTTGAAATGGTGCTCGCCATCGATAGTGGGAATCGGACGGATGGTGAGGCCCGGTGTTTTGGTTTCGATCAGCAGATAGGAAATGCCCTGCTGCTGCTTCCCGCCGGCGCCTGTGCGCACCAGGCAGAACATCCAGTCGGCGTGGTGTGCGCGCGAGGTCCATATTTTCTGGCCATTGACGACATATTCGTTGCCGTCGAGCCGCGCCGAGGTTCTGAGCGATGCGAGATCGGAACCCGCGCCAGGCTCGGAGAAGCCCTGGCAAAACCAGTAGTCGAGATTGGCGACGCGCGGCAGAAAATGTTTTTTTTGCGCTTCCGAACCAAATGCAATCAGCACAGGACCTACCATGCTGACGTTAAAACTCAGCGGATCCGGCGCCGGAGCAAGTTGCATTTCTTCCTTGAAAATATAGGTCTTGACCGGGCCCCAGTCAGTGCCGCCCCATTCGACTGGCCAGCTCGGCACGGCCCAGCCCTTCGCGTTGAGAATGCGCTGCCAGGTAACAATATCTTCTTTAGACAGGCGCTGGCCCAATTCCATTTTGCGGCGGATGAGTGCGGGCAGGGCTGTGCGGAAAAAAGCCCTGACCTCGTCGCGAAATTTGGTTTCGTCCGGCGTGTAGCGTAAGTCCATGGGGCCCCCTGTTTACTAATTCACGACAAATAACTGACTTTCGTCTAGATGGTCTCAGATCTGCGAGTAACCCGTTCCCGTGACCGTCACACCGCGCCCCGTGGGCGTCGTTTCGAGCAAGCCATACTCGCTCAATATCTGTTGGCTGTAGGTCACGCGGCCGTTGATTTTATCGGCTGGTTCGCTCGCCAGCAGCAAAGCCGCTCGTGCCATCAACATCGGCGGTTCCCCTTTGGGATCGCTAATGCCGGTTACGAGTTTGTGGTAAACCGTACCCGGTGTCGGTACCACTTGCGACGGCGATAACGCCGTGACGGAAATATTGTGTTCAGCGACTTCCTGTGCCAGTCCTTGCGTAAAACGCTCCAGTGCCGCTTTGGTGGCGCCGTACATCGTGCCGCCATTGACGGGACGCGCATCCTTGAATGGTGTGCGGCCCGGTCCGATCGCCGCACCGGATGAGATATTGACTATAGACCCGCGCCGACGCTTGATCATGCCGGGCAACACGAGTTGCGACAGCATGAAAGGCCCATGCACATTGACCGAGAATGCCTTGACCCAGTGTTTAACGTTGTAGTCCACGATGGGCTTGTAATACGTGAGCGCCGCGTCGTTGACCAGAATATCGACAGTACCGAACGCATCCTCGGCCGCTTTGACCAGTTTCTGGCAGTCGGCCTCGTTTGATACGTCAGCCGTGACGGCAATTGCCTGACCGCCGGCGTCCCTGATTTTTTTGACTGTGCCCGAAAGCGATCCGCTCAGCATGCGATGGTCGCCTTCGTTCAGCGTTCTTGCTGCGCATACGATGCGAGCGCCTTCCTTCGCGAAAAGTTTCGCGATTTCCTCGCCGATCCCGCGGCTGGCGCCAGTGACAATCGCTACACGTCCATCCAGCTTGCCCATGCTGTTTCCTTTATATTCGTTGCACAGCGCGACAGGTTAGCGCAGTGCCGTGCACGGAGCAATGGCCAGATCGCCTAGTAGTGCGAACTAAAGCTGATAGCATCGCGCTTGGCGAGTTCTTCCAGATCGATATAGGAACGCTTGGTTGTCTTATCGACGGTGAATTGCAGTTTTTTGTTTGACTCGGTGGAAGCGCGTATCGCCAGCAGTTGCAGCGATTCTTTCACTTCCCACTCATGGGCGCCGGCGATGCCGGGCGGGCAATACAGAAACGATCCGGCGCTGACTTCAAATTCCTTGCCTTCAATATCGCGCACGATGGCGTGGCCGGAGATGATGTAATAAAACGCTTCAATCGGATGCCAGTGCAGTTCTTCAATCGAGCCTGGCGCATAGGTGGCGAGGCCGACACGCAGACGGTCGGTGGGGATTTCCGGGCAACCGACAAGGCGCTTCATGCTCTGTCCGGGAATGACGCCGATGCCGCCTTTGATTTGTGATTCGTTGATGACTTTGAGTGTGGATTTCACTTCCATGGTGGTTTCTCCTGGTCAGGCTCAGCAACGAAAAGCTTCACCGCAAAGACGCGAAGGCGCGAAGGAAACGCAAAGACCTTCAAAACTACTTTTCAGTTTTCTTGGGGTTCTTGTTTTTCTTTTTGCGCCTTTGCGGTGAGAACTTGAATTTGGGTCAGTTCGCGTAGCTGGGATCTTTACGATCGAGTTTGCGCAGCAGCGACGGCCACTCGAGCAGCCCGCGGCGGCGCATTGCGTTGGTCTTGCTGAAACCGGCGTAGGTAGATTGCACTACTTCGTCCGGCGGCAAGCGAATTTCGGTATTGCACGAAAGTGTCATCACCTGCAACTGGCACGCGCGCTCGAGGCGGTAGTGATTATTAAAGCACTCGGCAATGCTGTCGCCGACAGTGAGCAAGCCGTGATTGCGCAATATCATCGCCTCGCGGTCGCCGAGGCTTTTCACCAGCCGCTCGCGCTCGTCAAGACGCAATGCCGGGCCTTCGTAATCGTGATAGGCAATCTCGCCGAAGCGCATGGCCGTTTGCGCCAGCGGCAGCAAACCCTGCTTGTGCGCAGACACCGACATGCCGGCCAGCGTGTGCGTGTGGATCACGCAATCGACATCGTGGCGTGCGCTGTGCACCGCACTGTGTATCACGTAACCAGCCTGATTGACACCGTAGTCGGTGGCGTTGAACAGCACGTTGCCTTCGAGATCAATCTTGATCAGGCTCGACGCGGTGATTTCCTCGTACAACATGCCGTACGGATTGATCAGAAACTCATTGGTGGTTCCGGGTACGCGCGCGGAAATGTGATTGGCGATCATTTCCACCATGTCGTATTCCGCCATCAGTCGGTAGCACGCTGCGAGATTGACGCGCACATCCCATTCTTCCTTGCTGACCTGTTCGCGTACGGGTTTATGGATTTGCACTGCGGGAGCGTTCATTTGTTTTTCCTGATTGCGTTTTAAAAGTCCAAAAGTGTTGAGTGTTTAATTTTGAGTGTTGAGTTAAAACACGTCGCGCGACATGCGCGTCGCCATTCAACTCAACACTAAACACTCATAACTCATAACTCAAAACTGGAACTATCCCCTAACCGCCTTACCCGCCGTCGTGCCCGACAAACGTCCGAACACTGAGCCTGATGTGAGACCAGTGCCGCCCGGATAGTTGTGATAAAAGATGCCGCCGACGAGTTCACCGGCCGCGTACAAGCCGTGTATCGGCTGGCCGCCGGTGTCCTCCACCTGACCTTCGGTCGCGGGATCGGTACTGATTTTCAGGCCGCCGAAGCTGAATGTGACGCCGCAGGTAACGGCGTACGCTTCAAACGGTGCAGTGTCCACGGTGTTGGCCCAGTTGGTTTTGTCGATGGGCAGGCCCACGGTGCGGCGGCCGTCCTTGATCGCCATGTTGAAGGTTTTGTCGTGCTGCACGGCCTTGTTGTATTCCTGAATTTCGCGCAGCGCAGCTTCTGCATTGACGCCATCCATCATCTTGCACAGTTCTTCGAGCGTGTTGGCGCGTACCTTGGTGACGCGCTTGATGCGGTATTCGTCGCGCAGCGCCGGGATGATTTTGGCGTCAAACACCTGCCATGCAAACATGCCGGGCTGGTTGAGAATCACGCGGCCGTACTTGGCATAGGTGTAATTGCGGAAATCCGCGCCTTCGTCGCAGAAGCGTTTGCCGTCGGCGTTGATCATGATGCCCCACGGATAACTGTGCTTCTGGAACTGATCGCCCACCGCGAGATCGCCGAATGGAGGCGAGTTGCGATCCCAGCCCACGGCATGACAGCCGGACCAGTGGCCATAGGGCATGGCGCCGATGTCGAGGGCCATTTTGATGCCGAGGCCGGTGTTGTAGCGCGTGCCGCGAACGTGTGCCAGATCCCAGCCGGGGCCGAGATAGCGCGCGCGCATTTCCGCATTCGACTCAAAACCGCCGCAGGCGAGTATCACCGCCTTGGCTTTAATCTCAACGTTCTGGCCTTTGTGCCGCGCCCGCACGCCCAGCACATTGTTGTCGTTGTCGGTGAGCAGCGAAATCGCCGGCGTTTCATAGAAAATCTTGATGCCTTCGCGCTCGCACGCTTTGTGCTCGTTGGCCACCAGACCTTCGCCGCCGCCCCAGGTTTCCGCGGCCAGGCCTCCCCAGAATTTGTAGCGTGTGTTGTTATCGACTTTGTATGACTGACGGCCGTAGCTCGGCTGAAACTTCACGCCCTTTTTGCGCAGCCACACTGTGGTGTCGAAGCTGCGGCGTATCAGAATCTCGCATAGGTCCGGATCGGTCTGCTCCTGCGTAATGCGCGCCATGTCGTCAAAGTACGCATCGGCGGTATACGAACCGTAGTCATGCGTTTTCTTTTCTTCCTCGGTGAGTTCCGGAATGATCTCGGCCAGCTCATCGACGTTGTTGAAAACCACGCGCATCAAACCGCCGGTGTAGCGGCTGTTGCCGCCGCAATCATCAATCGGTGCGGCTTCAAGCATGATCACACTCGCGCCCTGTTCGCGCGCAGCGAGCGCTGCGCAGGCGGCTGCATTACCGGCGCCGACAACGATAATGTCAGGAGTACCAAAATCCGGGAGACTCATAAAATATCCTTTAAAAACAATTACTTATAGTTTATAGAGAAGATAAGCGCAGGCGTGAGTTGAAGCAATGCGCGAGGCGCAAATTATACATCGTGCATCGCGTGCATTAGGCGTATGAAGTTCGCACTATGGCTTGCTAGTGCAGAGTTTTCGGCGTACGCTGAGGTTTGGTTTCTGCCTCTGGCGCTGCCGGTGCAGGCGCAGCGTGATGCGCGACCATGCGCCAACCGCGGTCGGTGCGCAGATAAATATTGGTGGCGAGCATGGGGTTGCGTGCCGGCCCCTGACCGGCGACGGCGATTTGCTCGTAGACGCTATGCACGGCGATCATCATGCCGTGTATCGCGTGCCGTGCGCGCAGCTGGAAGCGCAGCGTCTGTCCGCTGGCGAAGATGCGCCGCCACGATTCGCGCACCTGCTCGATGCCATTCACGCGCGCAGCACCCGGAT
>Ga0315912_10006768_pt1 | contig 10188 bp, 6 predicted proteins | sample VfabasoilMG_FD_204469 | JGI IMG/M metagenome (GOLD analysis project Ga0315912, IMG submission 204469) | Garden soil microbial communities collected in Santa Monica, California, United States - V. faba soil | ecosystem: Environmental > Terrestrial > Soil > Garden | place: USA: California... | reverse complement strand
AAGCGCTGCACGTTTGCACGTCTCGTGCCAGCAGCGTCATGCAAACCGCAACGCATTCGCCACTGGCGGTGGGGCGGCTAGGCCACGTTTTTGGACCTCGTTGCAATTATTGCGAGCACTCCGCGCGGCTGGCGCGAGGTCCACGCAAAGCAAGACGGCGCGCTTGGTCACGACGGGCGGCACGGAACTTGCTCCACGCCATGAGTCGACACGTTGCGCCGAATTCCGCATGGAATTGCCACAGGACGGACGCCGCAGGGCATTCATCGAGCGAGTCCGTCCGGACGTGGACTGCGGCCGCGCGGCGCTGAAGCGCGTGCTCGGCGAAATCATCGAGGTTCGGGCCGACGTCATCGCCGAAGGCCATGAGCGCATAGCCTGCGTGCTGCTGCACGCCCCAATCGGCAGCGAGGACTGGATTACCGTCCCGATGATGCCGAGCGAAGAGGACGTATGGCAGGCGAGCTTCGCGCCGGCGAAGCTCGGCCGGCACCGCTACACCGTGAGCGCATGGATCGACGCGTTTGCGACGTGGCGCCAGAAGTTCGTGCGCCGCACGGACCCCGACGACATCGCGCTCGCGTTGCGCGAGGGCGCGGCGCTGGTACGCGCCGCCGCCGCGCGCGCGCGGGGACCGCAGCGCGGCGCCCTGCTCGCCTACGCCGGCTCGCTCGAGAGCGAGGCGCCGCGCCAGGAACGCCGCCAAACCGCCTTGAGCGAAGGCCTGCGCGAGCTCATGGCCGAATGCCCCGACCGCTCGCTCGAAACCATTTACGACCCGCCGCTCGAAGTCGTCGTCGAGCGGCCGCTCGCCCGCTGCGGCGCGTGGTACGAGTTCTTCCCTCGCTCGGCGGCGGACTCCCCAGGCCGGCACGGCACGTTCGCGACGGCAGCCAAACAGCTCGCGTATGTCGCCGGCATGGGCTTCGATGTCGTGTATCTGCCGCCGATCCACCCGATCGGCGCCGGGCATCGCAAGGGGCGTAACAACGCGCTTCAGGCGGGGCCCGACGATCCCGGCTCGCCATGGGCGATCGGTGCGGCAAGCGGCGGCCACAAAAGCGTGCATGAAGAGCTCGGGACGCTCGAGGACTTCGCGAACTTTCGCCGCGAAGCTGAGCGGCTCGGCTTGGAGATCGCGCTCGATGTCGCGTTCCAGTGCTCGCCCGAGCACCCATACGTGCACGAGCATCCGCTTTGGTTTGCGCGCCGACCGGACGGCAGCGTGCAGTTCGCCGAGAATCCGCCGAAGAAGTACGAGGACATCTTCCCCATCGACTTCGGCACGCCAGAGTGGCGTGCCCTATGGGTCGAGCTGCGCGACGTCGTGCTGTTCTGGGTCGACCAAGGCGTCAAGATCTTCCGCGTCGACAACCCGCATACGAAGCCGTTCGACTTTTGGCGCTGGCTCATTGCCGACATACAAGCCCGCCATCCTGATACGATCTTCCTGGCCGAGGCATTCAGCCGGCCGCGCGTGATGTTTCGGCTCGCGAAGCTCGGGTTCAGCCAGTCCTACACCTACTTCACTTGGCGCAACACGAAACAAGAGCTGACCGACTATTTCACGGAGCTCAAGGAAAAGCGCGACTGGTTTCGCCCGAACCTGTGGCCGAACACGCCGGACATCCTGCACGACTATCTGCAGACGGGCGGCCGGCCGGCTTTCATGGGGCGCGCGGCGCTCGCGGCAACGCTCGGCGCGAGCTACGGCATCTACGGCCCCGCCTTCGAGCTGCTGGAGCACGCGCCGCGCGAAGCGGGCAGCGAGGAGTATCTCGACTCGGAGAAGTACCAGATCAAGCGCTGGGAGCTCATGCGCGAAGACTCACTGCGGTCCTTTCTGACTCGACTGAACGGGATCCGCCGCGAGAACGCGGCTCTGCAGGACGACGCCTCGCTGACGTTTCGCCCCATCGACAATGATCGGCTCATCTGCTACTCGAAGACGAGCCGCGAGGACCACAACATCGTCCTCGTCGTCGTGAACCTCGACCCGCTGCGCGCCCAGAGCGGCTTCATTGACGTGCCGCTGGAGGAATGGTCGCTCGCTGCGCACGACGCGTATCACGCTCGCGAGCTGCTCTCGGGCCAGCGCTACGAGTGGCAGGGGCCGCGCGTTTTCGTGACACTCTCCCCGACCGAGTCGCCGGTGTTGGTGTTCCGCATCGAGGCCCGCCGCAGCGCGTCCGAACGCGATTTCGACTACTTCGTTTGAGGAATAGGCATTTTCGGAAAAGGCGTTTGAGCGCCAAGGACGCCTGAGCATTATGGCTAGCGACGCGAGCGACGATCCGCTCTGGTACAAGGACGCCGTCATCTATCAGCTCCATGTCCGGTCATTCTTCGATCAGAATGACGACGGCGTCGGCGATTTCGCCGGCTTGACGTCGAAGCTCGACTACATCGAGAGGCTCGGCGTCAGCGCAATCTGGCTGTTGCCGTTCTATCCCTCCCCGATGCGCGACGACGGCTACGACATCGCCGACTATCTCGGCATCAATCCCGTCTATGGCACGCAGCGCGACTTTCAGGCGTTCGTCGGCGCGGCGCACGAGCGCGGGCTCAAGATCATCACCGAGCTCGTCGTGAACCACACATCCGACCAGCACCCGTGGTTCAAGTCCGCGCGCGCGGCGCCGCGCGACTCCGAGCGGCGGCAACTGTACGTATGGAGCGATACCGACAAGCGTTTCCCGGAGACGCGCATCATCTTCACGGACACCGAGCAATCGAACTGGACTTGGGATCCCGTGGCGGGTCAGTACTACTGGCACCGCTTCTTCTCGCACCAGCCGGACCTGAACCACAACAACCCGGCCGTCGTGAACGCCGTGATTCGCGTCATGCAGCACTGGCTCGATCTCGGCGTCGACGGGCTGCGACTCGACGCCATTCCGTATCTGTGCGTGCGCGACGGCACGACGAACGAGAACTTGCCCGAGACTCACGCCGTCGTGAAGCGCTTCCGCCGCGCCATCGACGCCAGATACAAGAATCGCATGCTGCTCGCCGAAGCCAACCAATGGCCCGAAGACGTCCGCGAATACTTCGGCGATGGCGATGAGTGCCACATGGCGTATCACTTTCCGCTGATGCCGCGCATGTACATGGCGATCGCGCAAGAAGACCGCTACCCGATCGTCGAGATACTGCAGCAAACACCCGACATTCCGCCGACCTGCCAGTGGGCGATCTTCCTGCGCAACCACGACGAGCTGACGCTCGAGATGGTCACCGACCGAGAGCGCGACTACATGTACCAGATGTATGCGGCGGATCCGCGCGCGCGCGTCAACGTCGGCATCCGCCGCCGTCTCGCGCCGCTCATGGAGAACGATCCAGCAAAGATCCAGCTCATGAAGAGCCTGCTGTTTTCGATGCCTGGATCGCCGACGGTCTACTACGGCGACGAGCTCGGCATGGGCGACAACATCTACTTGGGCGACCGCAACAGCGTGCGCACGCCGATGCAGTGGAGCCCCGATCGGAACGGCGGGTTTTCGCGCGCCGATCCGCAGAGCCTCTATCTGCCGCCGATCATGGATCCCGTCTACGGCTACGCGTCGGTGAACGTCGAGGCGCAATCGCGCGAGCCGTCGTCGCTGCTCAATTGGACGCGCCGCATGCTCGCCGTCCGCAAGTCGCACAAGGCGTTCGGCCGCGGCACGTTCGAGCTGCTGCGCCCAGGCAACCGCACGATCCTCGCTTACGTGCGCCGGTACGAGGATCAGGCAATCCTCTGCGTCGTGAACTTGAAGCGCTCTGCGCAAGCCGTCGAGCTGAACCTCGCGCAGTTTCGCGGCCGCGTGCCCGTCGAGATGCTCGGCCGCTCCTCGTTCCCGCCGATCGGCGAGCTGCCGTACATGCTGACGTTGCCGGGCTATGCGTTCTATTGGTTCGAGCTGGCGGAATCCGCGCCGCCGCCGAGCTGGCATGAAGAGCGTCTGCCGGCCGAGGAAAAGCCGTGGCTCGTGCTGTTCAACGGGCTCGACAGCTTCCAAGTCGACGGCGGCGAGCGCCATGGCGCCGCGGCGAAGCTGCTCGCGCAGCTCGAGCGTGAGGTCGTGCCGAGCTACCTCGCGACGCAGCGCTGGTTCGCTGCTAAAGGCGCGGGACAGCCGTCCATCACGATCACGGAGATGGGACGCTGGCAACCGAAGCAGGCAATGTGGCTGCTGCTCGTCTGCGCGGCGCAAGTTCCGGGCGAGGCGCCGCACGAGTACCTGCTGCCGCTCGCGCTCCACTGGGGCGTCGAGCGAGCCGGACCGCACGCCGCGCATGCGCTGGCGCACGTGCGCCAACGGGCCGCGACCGGAATGCTGTTCGACGCGTTCGCGGACGAAGACTTCGTTCGCGCGCTGCTCGCTGCGTTGAGCGAACGCGCCTCGGTGCGCCTCGGCACCGGCACGTTGCGCTTCACGCCGACGAGCGCGCTCGGCGCGCTGCTCCCGAAGCGCCTCGCTCAGGCGCCTGTTCACGTCACCGGCGAAGGCAGCAACCTGACGTTCGTCGTCGGCGAGCAGCTGTTTCTGAAGACGTTCCGACGGCTGCGCAGCGGCGTCCATCCTGAATGGGAGCTCGGCCGGTTCCTGACGGAGCGGTCGCCGTGCAGCGCGGTCGCTCCGACCGCCGGTGCGATCGTGCTCGATCGGCCGGCCAACGAGCCGACGACCGTCGCGCTCGTGCAAGCCGCCATCCGCAATCAGGGCGACGGCTGGAAGTACACGCTGCTCTATCTCGAGCGCAGCCTCGACGACGCACTGGCACGCGCGACCGACAGCAAGATTGGCACGGGCGACCACTCGAGCTACTTACTGCTCGTCCGCACGCTCGCTGCGCGCACGGCCGATCTCCACCGCGCGCTCGCCGTGAAGACCGGCGACCCGAGCTTCGACCCGGAGCCATTCACAGCGGAGCGCCTGGCGGAGTGGGCACGCGCCATTACTGCCGAGCTCGATGCGACGCTGTACTCGCTGCGCTCGCGGCGCAGCGACCTGCCGCCTGCGGCCCGCGACGCCGTCGGACGCGCGCTCGGTGCGGCGCAGCGCTTGGGTGATGTGATCGCAACGCACGCCGCAGGCCCCAGCACGGCACTCGCGATTCGCCTGCACGGCGACTATCACTTAGGACAAGTGCTGATCACGAAGAACGACTTCGTGATCACCGATCTCGAGGGCGAGCCCGGCCGCAGCTTGGCGGAGCGCCGCCGCAAGCACAGCGTCGTCAAAGATCTCGCCGCCATGGGCCGGTCGTTCGACTATGCGCGCGTCGTCGCCGCGCAGCAGTTCGCGGCGAAGCCGGGGTCCGGAGCGGCCGACGTCCGCGAATTCCTCGAAGATTGGCGCACGCACGTTCACGCGACGTTTCGCGACGCCTACCGAGAGGCGATCGGCACGAGCGCCGTGCTCCCGCGGGATCCTGCGGAGGAGGATCGGCTGCGTGCCCTCGCGACGATCGAGCGCCTGCTCTACGAGATCCGTTACGAGCTCAGCAACCGCCCGGAGCTCGTGACGGTGCCGCTCGCCGATCTCACCGCCTTGCTCGGGAGCTAGCGCCGGTCTCGCGCCCCGCGCGTCCGGCCGGAGCCCTGACGCGCGAGTCGCCGGGGCTCGCCGGCAGCTCGGCCGCCGGTGGCAGGCCCGTGACGGCGAGGATCTCCGTCTCGTCGAGCGTCTCCTTCTCGAGCAGCGCGGCGACGAGCGCGTCGAGCGCTTTGCGATGCGCGCGCAGGAGCTCGAGCGCCTCACCGTAGCTGTCGCTGATGATCTTGAGTACCTCTGCGTCGATCGCCTGCGCCGTCGATTCGCTGAACGGCCGGTCTGCACCGAACGCCGGCGCTCCGCCAAGGTATGGATTAGCGCGTGGCGCAAGCTGAACGAGCCCGAGCCTTTCGCTCATGCCCCAGCGAGTCACCATGCTGCGCGCGAGCGCCGTGGCCTGCTCGATATCGCTTTCGGCGCCGGTCGTGCGCGTGCCATAGACCATTTCCTCGGCTGCGCGACCGCCGAGCATGCCGACGATGCGCGCGCGCAGATACGCTTCCGGATAGTTGTAGCGGTCCGTGCTCGGCCGTTGATACGTGACGCCGAGCGCCTGGCCGCGCGGCACGATCGTCACGCGGTGCACGGGGTCGGCACCCGGCACCACGAGGCCAAGAATGGCGTGGCCGCTTTCGTGATATGCGATTCGCTCGCGATCCTCGCGGCTCAATAGGATGGGCCGCTCCGGTCCCAGCATGATCTTCTCGAGCGAGTCGAAAAAATCCTTGCTCGTGACCTCGTGCTGCTCGCGGCGCGCGGCCAGCAACGCCGCTTCGTTGACGACGTTCTTGAGATCGGCGCCCGAAAATCCCGGCGTCGCGCCCGCTATCTCCTCGAGCACGACGTCGACGGCGAGCGGCACGCTGCGCGTGTGGACCTTCAAGATCGCGGCGCGCCCCGTCTTGTCCGGCAAGTTCACGACGACGCGGCGGTCGAAACGGCCGGGCCGCAGCAGCGCCTTGTCGAGCACGTCGGGCTGATTCGTCGCCGCTAGCACGATGACGCCGCCGCGGCTCGAGAAACCGTCCATCTCGGTGAGGATCTGGTTCAGCGTCTGCTCCTGCTCGTTCGAGCCGCCGATCGCGAACTGACCGCGTGCGCGGCCGATCGCGTCGAGCTCGTCGATGAAGATGATGGCGGGCGCGTGCTCTCTGGCTTGCTTGAACAGGTCGCGCACGCGCGCGGCGCCGACGCCGACGATCATCTCCATGAACTCGGCCGCGCTCATCGAGAAGAACGGCACGCCCGCCTCGCCCGCGACGGCCTTCGCAAGAAGCGTCTTGCCGGTGCCCGGCGAGCCGACGAGCAAGACGCCCTTCGGCGCCGTGCCGCCGAGCCGCGTGTAACGCTCGGGCGCCTTCAAGAAGTCGACGATCTCTACGAGCTCGTTCTCGGCTTCATCGATGCCGGCGACGTCGTCGAACGTGACCCTCGCGGCTCCCTCGGCGTCGTAACGCTTCGCCTGGCTGCGCCCGATACCCATAAGGCCGCCGCCGCCCATCCCGCCGCGCGACGCGCGCCGATAGAGCCAGACGTAGAAGCCGATCAATAGCAGCGCAGGTCCGAAGCCGAGCAACAGCGTCGCAAGCGGGCTGCCGCCCGCGCGGATCGGAACGGCGCTGATCTCGACGCCGTTGTCGATGAGCAGCGCTTCGAGCCCCGGGTCGACGAACGCCGGCACCGTCGTCGTGAACGACGTCGACGTGCGCGGCTCCGTGGGTTGGCTGCGCTCCGCGCCGCCGCGCGCGCCGGAGCTGCGCTGCGGCTCGGCATCCGCGGGCGGGTACGTCACGGCCGCGACAAAGCGCCCTTCGACGTTCGCGCCCTGCGTATAAATCTGGGCGACGTTGCCGGCTGCGACCTGCGCTTTGAACACGGTGTACGGCACGACGATCGGCTCGTCCGCCTGCGGCACCATGTAGCGCGTCACGATGAAGTTGATCAGCAGCGCGCCGATGAACCACAGCCAGATGTAACGCGGTAACGACGGTCGCTGCTTACGCGGCTGCGGCTGCGGCGGCTGCCCCGCCGCAGGCGTGCCTTGGCCGGCGCGCTTCTTGATGTCGTCCAACCAGCCCACGCGTGCTCGCCTCCCCGCTGCCGTTCCGGGAGGGAGCAAGTTCTATGCCACGGCCGCTCCCTTTCAGGATGCCCAACCCGGCAGCGCCGCGGCCTGCTTCACCCACCGAGCGAGCTGCGCCTCGTCGAGCTCGTCGTCCTCACGGATGTCCAGGTAGCGCACGGTCTTGTGCTTGCTCGCGCCGGGCGGGAGCGGTTGCAGCGACGCGCCGTCGAAGAACGTGACCTTCACGAAGCGCGTGAAGACGTGGAACGACAAGAACCAACCCTGACCCTCGACGCCGTAGAACGGCGAGTTCCACTTCACGGCCTTACGCACGGTCGGCACACTGCGGACGATCAGCTCGTCGAGACGCAGCCCTAGGTCGCGTTTCCAGCCCGGCATCGCGGCGATGTACGCCTGCACCGGCACGTCACCTTCCCCTTTCGCGATTTGCGGGTTGCCGCCGGAAAGGAGCACGGCTTTCTTGGCGGGAGACTTACGTGCCTTGCTGTTGCGCGCTGTACGTTTCGGCTTCGGCTTCGCCTTGGCGCGCGTGCCGCCGCGGCGCCCTGATTTCTTCACGAGCTTTTGGCCGCCGAATTACGCACGGCTGCGGCTGTGAACAGCTCCTTGAATGCGGCGCCGTCGACGCTCTCACCTTCGTGGATGTCGATCGCCCGCCGCGTGTTGCCTTGCAAGCTCGAATTGAAAAGATGCGCTGGATCGGCGACGGCGGCGCCGTGAGCGAAGGTGAGCTTTACGACGTTCTGGTACACCTCGCCCGTGCAGACGATGCCGTCGTGCGACCAGACCGGAACATCCCACTTCCATTCCTCGATCACCGCGGGGTCCGCTTCGCGGATCAGCGTGCGCATGCGGGCCAGCGTCTCGCCACGCCAGCCGGCTACATCGACGATCCGCTGGTCGATCAGCTCGGACGCGGGCTGCCCCGTCGCCACCACCGCCGGCCGCGGCTTCGGCGGCGGCGCGTCGGGATTTGGCTCCGTTCTGTTGCCGCCGCCCCGGGCCTTACGTGCGCCCTTGGCAGAAACCGCGGGCTTGGCTTTTACGGCTTTTGCGGCTTTTGCTCTTGCTTTGGCTTTTACTTTGACTGTGGCTTTGGCCTTCGGCTTCGTTTTCGGCTTTGCTTTGGTCTTCTTCTTGGCTCGCTGCATGATCGGCCCTCGTTGACGACCGGCCGACGATAGCAAAGCTTCAACGCTCCGCGTTAGCTGACCCGCGAGCCGTGCAAGCTCACGGCAACCGCGTGAGGTCGCCGCGACCGCGCGAGATTCGCACTTGGCCGTTCGTCGTCTCCGCACGGACGAGCGGCCCGCCATCGCCGAGCGTCGTCGAGAACTCCCGGCCGATGCGGCCCGTTACCGTGACGGGGAAGTCGATGTCGATTCCGCCATTGACCGTGCCCGTCTCGAGCCGCGCCGAGTAGTCCTCCGGAACCCGCAGCCGCACGGCGCCGTTGGTCGTCTCGAGGTCGAGGCCCGCGCCCTCCCAAGTGTCGCCAGTGAGCTCGGCCTGGACGCCGCCGTTCGTCGTGCGGCCGCGCACGTTGCCGGCTACGCCGTCGAGATCGAGGCTGCCGTTCTGCGCTTTGAACGCGAGATCGCCGCGGACGCGTGCGACTGCGATGCTGCCGTTGTGGGTCTCGAGGTCGAGGTCGATGTCGCGCGGTGTCGTGACCTCATAGTTGACGCTCCACCCGGAGCGGCCGCGTTGCTCCGGGCCTTCGGCGCGCAAAACACCATCGGACCGAACGTTCACGCCGTTCGCGATGCGCTGCGCTTCGGCGTCGTCGGCGGCCCACGCGTGGACCGTCGCGCGCACCTGCACGTCGCGCCGGCTCTCGCCCGCGACGCGAATGCTGCCGTTCGGCCCGGCGTCCACCGACAGTTTTCCACCTGCCGGCACCGTGAGGTCCCGCACCTCGCAGACGTGAGCATTGGGGCCGCGCCAACCCCACCATTTGTCGTCGCACTCCGTTCGTTCCTGCGCGATTCCCGCAAACGCGACGAGCAACGCCGCGAATCCCAAACCCCAGCGTACTGACATGACTTGCCCCCTTCGGATGGCCCTATCGAGCGCTTTTTCGGTCAAATCTCGGTGAGACAACTACCAAGAGTCGCCGGACGATTCGCTGGTTACAGGTTGCTCTTTAGGGAGCGTCATTTCGCCGGCCGCCACGCGGGGCCGCGATGGCACACCCTTTGCACCATCCCGGACAGGACCGGGCCGCGTCGAGGGTGCGCGCCGGTTCGGGCCATGAGGGAGGGATTCGCATGCATCACGACCGCTGGACGTCTCTGAGGCGTCGAGCCCGCCCCCTAATTTACGTCGCCGGCCTGGCGCGTCTATTGGGATTTCGTCAGGCGTTGAGCCTTGCGCTCGCACGTACGCGCCGGTCGAACGTGCCCGTCGCGCTGCGTGTGCCAGGGCTTTCTCACCCCGTCTACCTTCGTGCCGGCGGCACCGACCTGAACTGCTTCTGGCAGATTTTCGGCCAGCGGGATTGCGCGATCGATCTGCCGCGGCCGCCGCGAGCCATCGTCGACGGCGGCGCGCACCTCG
>Ga0315912_10006767_pt1 | contig 10188 bp, 14 predicted proteins | sample VfabasoilMG_FD_204469 | JGI IMG/M metagenome (GOLD analysis project Ga0315912, IMG submission 204469) | Garden soil microbial communities collected in Santa Monica, California, United States - V. faba soil | ecosystem: Environmental > Terrestrial > Soil > Garden | place: USA: California... | reverse complement strand
CGGAAATGGTATTTGCGTTCCCAGCCGTTTTCCATTCTGGCTTCAAGGTGGATGTCATGTTTATTTTGGGATGCCAGCAAGGCGCCTTGTTGTTTGATCTCCCGCCATAGAATCGATAGAATCCACACCAGAAATCCGTACAGTAAACCTGCCAGTACTACTCGCAGACCCAGGGCAACGATCGCGGTCATTCAGTCTTTTTGTACTTGTCTGTCTTTGCTTCCACGGTTTTCTTGTCGAGAGTAGCGGTGGGTCTTTCACTTCTATCGTTTTCGATACCTGGTAATGGGGCTGTTCCGCCAAGGTCCGGCCGGGAAGGCGGATTATCCTGTCCAAAGATCAGGGAAACACCTGCCAATGAGATTACATCGCCGGGATATAGAACGGTCTGACTGGTCCGCTGTCCATTGACAAAACTCCCCCCGGTGGAATTCAAATCAAAAAGAACAAAACGCCCTTTGATGGCGCGTAATTGTGCGTGATTACGGGAAATGCGAGGATCGTCTATGACAAGGTGATTCTCGAGCCTGCGCCCGATATTTACCACAGCCTCCTTAAGAGGGTGAACCTTTACACCCTCGACAATCAGGAATGCGTTTTCCGGGATCGCATTATTGGCTTCTGATTCGTTTTCTGTACCTGTTACCATTCCTTGTGTATCCTCCACCGGCTCCAATTTGTGTGATGCGATCACACTGACTTCGTTTGGCGAATAAGTTTCATCGGTTGTGATTGTAATGGTTGGCTGGGATTCGAAGACCAGTCCAATCTCTCGGCAAGCAGATATGATGATGTTTTTGAGCGTATCTATAGCCCGGGATCCCCGCCATGTGGAGGCTGAATCCGGGCTCACAATCAAGGTAAATACGTTTGGCGCCACGACATTCTTGTTCTTGTGTTCGACAATGTTTTGTTTCACTGCCGCCGCCAGTTTCTGGATGACTCGATCTTCGTTCTTTAGTCCTGGTAGAACCGATGTTAATTGGTTCTCCACCAGCGCCTGTAGTTTTGCCTCCAATTGGTTCAGTCTTAACATCATCCAGCTTTCCTTTTGAACACCCTGTTACAGGGAGAATTATAGGTGTGAGGGGAGAAAACTGCAAGATAACAAACTTACAATTTCAAAATAACTTTGAAAAAGTATGAAGCTACTACAGTTTTTGCCGGCAATTGGGACAGATTACATCCTCGCTTGTAACAGCGAATCCGCAATTTTTGCAGGTGGTGGGTTGCAACCTGCCAAGCGGAGCACCACAGGCAAGGCAGGAACCTTCTCCGACCGGATTGGCTGTCTGACAATAGCCGCATGTGATGCGTCTCAGTCGTTCGGATAGTTCATGTGATGCGCCCAAGGTAGAGGCGGCGCGTTCTATGGTTTTCCATATTTTTTCGCTCAACTGCATGTTTTCGATGTCTTGAGCGAGATCATCCAGCCTTCCAAGCAGGCTAAGTGGATTTCGCAGAGCGGAAAAGGCGGTTTGACCCAGACTTGCCGCCACGCCGAGCCAGGCTTGTTGTCCAATTTCCACCATGATGCCATCTTCAACATTCTGTATCGTAATGGTCAAGGCGGTGTGCCCACCGGATTGTGCGCCTGTGCGGGTTGTAATCTGTACCGCCATTTTGTTGGACTGCCCCATTACCTGTGCCTGCATGTTCCCGCGATTGAATTCAGCCAGCAAGGCATGAGCGATATCGTTTGGCTTGATGTTCCCGTGCAAAATTCGTCTGTCCATGTTTTCGATTATAATCCTTTTATACGCGACGACGATTTGTCGTCGCATTTCATCTTATATAGAATCTCTACGAAATGAAACGATTTTGGTTTAAAGTACTTTTGGGTCTTTTGGCGGGATGGGTGTCAGGCACGATCATGTTCCTTGTACCGAATCAGGCTGAGGCGTATCAGGACGCATCCACTCCTTCAGGGATATATATTACCGTTATCTATTCCGAGGAGATCAATGTCCGTAGTGGTCCGAGCACGGTGAATTATCCAGATCCCATTGGTAAATTGCAACCAGGAGAAGTTATCCCTGCTTTGGGTGTATCGCCTGGGCGTGAGTGGGTTCAAATCTCATTTCCATCAGGACCGAACGGTGTTGGGTGGGTCTATGCGGAATATGTAAGTGTATCTGGCGGTGAACTTGGGATCGTTGAGCCGCCGCCGACTTCGACCCCACTCGCTACGAATACGATCGACCCAACGCTTGCGGCGGCATTTAATTTTCAGCCGACAGCAACTCGTATGCCAACGTTTACGCCTCCGCCGCCATTGACGGTTCCCACGTTTACAGATGCGATCATATCTCAACCTTCTGGAATTGCTTCTGGTCTTCTTGTCATAAGCCTTGGGCTGATCGGTGCAGTTGGGTTGCTGGTATCGTTTGTTCTGCGCAGGCAATGAATCCCACATCACTTTTTGGAAAAATAACACTTTTCAGCATCGCTTTGGTTGTTGCGTCGCTGATGGCGGTTGCGCTTCCTGGAAACGATAGGATCGCCCTTGCGCAACAGCCGACGGGTTCCATTCCTACTGTGACGGGGACACCATCAGGACCTACGATTCAAGTGGATCCTTTCAACGACCAGATCATCGTATATTCTGGACCCAGTTCGTTCGATTATGGCGCCATTGGTGTTTTGCTCGCAAATGAATCCGCTCCTGCACTGGCACGTGCAAGGGGCAGGGATGATTGGATACAGATCTATTATGCTGGGGTTAAAGGCTCAACAGGCTGGGTGTATGCTCCCTATGTCAAATTGTCTCCCGGTGCAATTCTACAGATCATCGATGTTCCTTCCACTCCTACGCCGTTCTCAACCCCAACCTTGAATCCGACCCTCGAGGCGGCTTTTATCGGTCAGCAGACGCCAACTCGTTTACCGACATTTACGCCTCCGCCAGCCCTTGACCTGCCCTCGTTCGATGATGCAATGTCCAACGAAGGACCTGGTGTCCCAACCGGTTTATTGATTCTCAGTCTTGGGCTGTTTGGATTTTTTGGAGCGGTCATCTCGTATTTGAGAGGCAGGTAACAAAAAAGACCGGTTTACCGGTCTTTTTTGTTACGGTCAATTTTGAATTAGTTCTTGCAGGAGCAGGAACCGCCGCAACCACAACCGCCTTCACCATGCTCGTGCCCATGTGATTGCATGTTGGGGCTGTCAACGGCAAAGCCAGCGCCGCGGACTGGATCGTTTACGAAATCAATCGAAGCTCCACGCAAGTAATCAATGGACACTTCATCCACAACGACCTTGACACCATTGGTTTCAAAAGTGGTATCTACATCGCGGAAGTTATTGTCAAGCGCCATACCAAAGTTCACGCCGCAACATCCGCCACCTGCAACATATACACGTAAAGCGTAACCATCCAATTTGCGCTCGGTAAGAATATTTTTCACCGCATCTGCCGCTGCCGTGGACAGCGAGATGGTTGTATTATCTGTTTCTGTAAAGATCTTGGTTTCAATTTCCTGTAACATATTTTCTCCTTTTGGAGTGAATTGGATGTATCTTATCAAATTAGGGGTGGGATGTCAACACAAGGTAAAATGTCATTATGTTACAGATATGTCGGTTGAGGCTCTTTTGAAGAAAACACTGGAAATGCTGTGCGGTGAGTTGTTACTTCAACGCGGATTGCGTCTGGCGTTGGCTGAATCCTGCACAGGTGGTTTGATCAGCAGCCGAATCACGAATGTACCTGGTTCATCAGAGTATTTTACAGGTGGGATCGTCTCGTATGCCTATGAAACCAAGGTAAATTTATTGAGTGTTTCATGGGATACCCTGAATGCCCATGGCGCGGTTAGCCAGGAAGTTGTCCTTGAGATGGCGCACGGTGCTCGTAAAGCCTTGAATACGGATATTGCCGTCTCTGTCTCAGGGATAGCTGGTCCGGGCGGCGGGACTTTGGAAAAACCTGTTGGTACCACCTGGATTGGGCTTGTCAGCGAAGATGGGGAGTGGGCGCAGGAGTTCCACTTTCAAGGGGATCGCGAACAAAACAAATCTTCCGCAGCAAACGCAGCATTAAAGTTGCTTTTGGATTATTTAGATGGAAAGTTAAAAACTGGCAGTCACCTATAAAGTGGCTGTCAGTTGGTTTGTGAGCTAGTTCTGCGCAAATGTATCGATCAGCAATTTAAAGTTCCCGCCCACCGGATACAATATCGGACACGTACATCCGCGCTTCTTATATTCCTCCACTTTGGCTTTCGCCTCAGCAGGTGTCCCCGACGCGGTGATGCGATGGACAAGGTCGTCGAGTACAAGGTGTTTCGCTTTGTTGATTTGTTCCTTTGTGGCGGGCCATCCTAGAATGGACTGAATTTCAGTGATCACATCTTGTGACACCCCTGATGCCTTTGCAATATGGGGCTGTTGAGCTAGATATTGGCAGAGCAATTCCTTTGTGTACTCAATTGCTTTATCATGGTCTTCATCCACGGAACAAACGATGAGTTGAGGGCGGTCAAAGTCATCCATCTTTCGCCCGGATTTGTTCAATCCTTTTTCAAGCATTTCCATGGCTTTGTCATTATATTCAGGCGGGACGCAATAATTCAGCACCGCGCCATCTGCGATTTCCCCTGTCAATTCCATCATCAAGTCGCCCGTCGCGCCGATCATGATCGGAACGTTGCGCGGCTCACGGCGACCATGGACAACATCCAACTCGATCCCGTCCACGTGATGGAATTCGCCATGAAATGTGACTCGTTCCATGTTCAATAGTTTTCGTAAAACTTCAACGGTCTCGCGCATGGCGAGCAATGGTTTTTTTCTTTCTATTCCCACGTTCTTTGCTAGCGGGTCCCACCAGGCGCCGATACCACAAATGATTCTGTTGGGAGCAAGGTCATCCAATGTCAACAAGGTCGCGGCGAGCAGACCGATATTGCGCGTCCAATTGTTGATCACACCAGAGCCGACTTTGATCCTATTTGTTACCGCCGCATAAGCCGCCATCGGGACAATTGCATCGCGCACCAAACGTGACTCTGCCTGCCAGACGGCTTCAAAGCCCTTCTCTTCTGCGTACTTTGCATACTCCAGTCCGTCACGCAGGTCGTGTGAATCCTGTAGATATAATGCTACGCGCTCAGTCATGGCATTCTCCTTGTTTAGATTAGGTGGGCGTCGTCTTTTCGAGGCTTCTGATAAGCTCTAGATCTTCCGGCACATCCAAGTCTAACCCAAGTGAAGGCAGATTGACAACTTCAAGCCGGGCGCCCGCCTTCCTCACTAACTCACAATGTCGTTCAAAAGAGTTCCCGCCAAAATCATAATCAATTAACCCTGCAGGCGAAATCAGCAACGCATTCGTGCCTTTCTCATGCCTGTCCGGAGCAATGACAACGACAGGCGGTTCGCCTGCGCGACTGATCAGTGTCAAAACATCTTCACGAGTGATCAATGGAAGGTCGGCAGGTAGTACCAAAACCCCGCGTGTTGCATACACTTGCGCGACAACCGTTGCACGCTTAAGCGCTGTGTTCAATTGTGGTTGTCCCTCCTCTTGTACCGTCCTTGCGCCATAACTTCGCGCAAGGGTCAGAGCATTCGGATCGCGGCTCACAACAAGCACCTGTTCCACTTCCTTTAAATCGGTCAGTGTTGCCAGTGTATGTTGCAAAAGCGATTGATTGAGTTGCGTTCGCTCATCTTCGGATAAGGCTCCAGCCAGACGCGACTTGCCGCGTCGTAAAGGCTTCACGGGGACAATTGCCCAAATGGTCATGGCTCCATTCCTATAAAGTGAAGAACATCGTTTGCGAGTTGCTTTCTATTATCAAGACTGGACATTATAGTGTTGGTTACAAGAGTCCGTATATTCAAACCCCTTACACTTTCGGAAAGTTGCGCGTCAATGGTATCCAACACAAAACCCATTATCAGGTCTCGATAATGATTCGCCACAGCCAGCGCAGATGGCTCAATACCTAATTCTCTATACATCTTTGCTGCGGGTCCTTTTATGGTTTCCCCGCCGATGATTGGTGAAACTGCTACAACAGGCTTTTCCATTTTTGGGATAACTCTCAAAATTGGATCTATGCTCACCCACGGATTCGACGGGCAAATCACAATTGCATCAGCCGACTGTATCGCTTCACGCGCGCCCGAAGCTGGTTCTGCCGAATCAGCCCCCTCAAATCTGAATCCTTTTACGCGCGGCTCACACCTTCGATGGACAAAATACTCCTGAAAAGCGAGTTCGCCTTCGTCCGTATCAACAATCGTCCTTAGAGGCTGGTCAGACATGGGAAGGACAGTATGCTCAACTCCCCAAGTTCTACAAAAATCACTTGTGATCTGGCTTAAGGAATCTCCCTCTTTCAATCGCCGTGTCCGTTCGAGATGTGTCCCCAAATCTTGATCTCCCAAATTGAACCAGCTAGGTCCGCCAAGTCTTTTCGCATTCTCGATAACCTGCCACGTCTCATTGACTCGTCCCCAGCCTGTTTCAGGATTTGCCAATCCTGCCAATGTATAACAAACCGTATCCAGATCGGGGGAAATATACAATCCATAATGCTCAAAGTCATCGCCGGTGTTGACGATGATCGTAAGTTCTTCAGGTTTCAGAATTTGAGCAAGTCCGTGCGCTAACTTCGCGCCACCAACTCCGCCCGCAAGCGCGACGATTTTCAAGAAAAATTCCTTTCAAGATTTAATGTCTAACCCTGAAAGGGTGAAAGGATTATGGAATTGTCTTTTTAGTTTTCCCAACCCCGAAGGGGTGACATGATGTTGTTCGTAATGTCATCCCTTCGGGATTTGAGAACTCACTATTCCGTTTTTATAATCTTTTCATCCCTTCGGGATTTTCAGTTGAAGAATCTGGTTATTTCTTTCGGATGTTTTCGTTCCCTCACTTCAGGAACAGCCTCAGGATAGCCAACAAAAAACATGGCTTGAGGTTCCCAAGTTTCGGGTAATCCCAAAACTTGTTGGATGGTTTCTGGTACAAACAGTGGACTACACACCCAAACCCCGCCCAGCCCCTCTGCATGCGCGGCGAGGAGGAGTTGCATCCCTGCGTTGGCCATGGATTGGACAGCCATCAAATATTCGGCTTTGTTTCTTTTCTCGTCGGGGTAAACGTCCATATCGCTCATGTCTACATTGATGATGATGATAACAGGCGCGGCGGTCATTTTTTCTTGTGAGCGCGTAATTCGTTTTTGAATTTCTTCGTGGGGGAGGTTGTCTTTTTCGAGATCACGCTGGAATTCAATTGCCATGGCAGTGGCAAGTTTTGCTTTGACGGATGAATCCGTCACTACGCAAAAACGCCAGGGTTGGCGGTTGTGGGCGGAGGGGGCGAAGGTCGCGGTGTGGAGAATATTTTGTATAACGGAATCAGATACCGGGTCCGGTTTGAAGCGGCGGATCGAGCGTCGAGTCCGTAGAAAGTTGTGGAGGTCAGTTGTGTTCGTCAAAGTGAGTCGGCTTGATCTTGAAGATGATCCGCTTTTGATTGGAACGCTCGACCCAGGGTTCGTTATCGTAGCGGAGTGAAAGTTTGTTGATGTGCTCATCTGCACCCTCGGTGGTGTAGCCGACGACTTCGCCGCGAATGCCGAGATAGCGATACAGTTTGTTTGGGTCTTGAATGGTCATTGCAACTTTGGGGCACGCCTTCATGTTCCTGTCCTTCACGCGCCCTTCGTTCGTGTTGATAAGAATATGCTCGCCATCCGTATCAAACCAGACAGGCGTGACCTGCGGCGAGCCATCGGGCATAATGGTGGCGAGATAGAGCATGGCTTTTGATTCTACAAGGATGTCGAGAAAGTCTTTTGGAAAGTTCATGTGGTTATCAATGGGTTGGGGATGAAGAGTGTGTACATTTGGTTGTTGAAGTTACGGATGATTTGGATGTCATTTTCATTACACCCGACCAGTAGTTTGATCTCTGCGTCACGCTTGAATGTATCAAATGTGCATAAGATTCCTGTTAATGTTTTCGTGTCCGATGAACCCAGCCATACATCTATACCATCTCCATCGCTTGCGGATGTGTTTTCGACATAACCATAATCGAGCGGGTAAATCATTTCGGGGTAGCGTGGATGTGGTTTGCCTTTGGGTCTGTCTATAACAATCTCACCCTCTGTTGCGAGACGGGTCATTTCCTGCCAGAAAGAAGTGTCAGGTGTCATGTTTCAAGTATCAGGTCTTAGCGGAATAGGTCTTGCTCTTTGGGGCGGATCAATTCTTTGAGCGAGCCTTCGCGCAGTGGGTAGGGGAAACCGCGCACATGGACAACGGGCGTGCCTTCTGCGGCTTGTCCCATCATCAATGATGCGGCGGCGGCAAGTTCGTCAGCCACGCCGACTTGTGTGACCTGTAATTTGAAACCGAACAAGTCGGGTTTGCCGCGCAGGTCTTCGAGCGCGGGCAAGCCTGCAACTCCGATCGCGGTTCCGACTGTTCCGTTGCGCCAGGCGCGTCCGTGGGAGTCGATGATGATGATACCGACTCGTTTTCCGGTTTTGGATTTAATTTCGCTTCGCATCTTTTCTGCTGAAATGTCTGGGTTTTGGGGGAGGAGGAGTACCCAACCTTGTGGATTCTCCCTCATCCCTAGCCCTTCTCCCTCAGGGAGAGGGGAATCTACGTTCGAATGATCTATCCCCGCATTGGCGCAGACGAAGCCGAGTTTGTGCTCGACGATGATCGCTCCTATACGGGTGCGGATGACTTCGTTGCTTTCCTGAAGGATCAGTTCGACAAGGCGTGGGTCTTTTTCGGTTTGGTTTGCAAGTTCGATAGCGCGTGGTGATGGTGTAACCGTGGCAAGATTGATTGTCCGCCCTTCCGCTTTGCTGACGATCTTTTGGGCAAAGACAAGAATATCGTTATCATCAAGCGCGATGTTGTTTTCTTGCAGGGCATTAACAACAATATCCGCCAAGTTGTTGCCTCGGCGGATAAGGGGGGTGTTTTGAAGGGGGGTGAGGGTCATGGACATATTAAATTGAGTCATCAGCTTTATTGCTTATTGATGACGAATAACTATCTTTACTTCTTCTCCACTCCCGTGATCTTGATGCCCGCATGGGTCGAGTCGTATTGTTTGTTGATATGGATGAGTACACTCGTAAGCCCTTCAACGACAACCGAATTCTCGATTGGACCAGCATCCCAGCCTATCAATCCAGCGGCGTCGACGACGGTCAGGGCTTCGGCGCGGGCTTCCTTGCTGGTGCCAGTAACAAGAACATCACATTCGAGATCGTCATCGGTCAACAACAGTTCATGGGACGTGTTCTGGAAAGCGGCAGCAACCTGTACATCTTCGCCGAGTATTTCTCTGGCTTCCTGCGCGGCGGAACCAGCCGGAGGCATCTGGACCTTGTTTCTTGGTTTTGCCAGTGGGACGGTAACATCAATCAGCAATTTCCCCTTGAGAACGTCTTTTACGCTTTCAAGAGTTTCTCGGTGCGCTTCATATGGGACCGTGAGAACGACGATCTCTGCCAGTTGTGCGGCTTCGAGGTTCGATGTTCCCACCACAGAGGAGGAGCCTTCAAGTAATTGGATGATCTCAGATGCAGCGGTGACGGCTCTTTCAGAAGAGCGTGAGCCGATCAAAACTTTATAGCCTGCTTTTGCCCAGCGATAGGCGAGTCCCTTGCCTTCTTTGCCTGTCCCGCCGAGTACACCTATCGTCAATAACAGTGGCGCTTTTTCTTCCATCAGTATCTCCTCTATAAGACCTTTTTGGCTATTATGCTAAGCCGCCGTCCTCGGTGACGTCGCGCGGGATGTTTCGCGAGGGACGCCGCTGAAAGCAAGCTAGACTTTGTTTACTTCTTTTTGGTATCTGTCCCAAACCTTTGGGGCGATCTCACGAGCTTTTGCGGCGATCTCTTTTTCGTCGAGTGTGAGCAGTTCACGGTCTTTCATCAACACTTTTCCAGCCACAACCGTCGTTGTAACCATGCTCTGTTGAAAACCAAAGATAATATGCCACGGCAGGTTGCCTGCGGTCAAGGGTGTATTGGGATAATAGTTTACAAAAATAATATCCGCAAACGCGCCCGGAATAAGTTGCCCTATGGTTGCAGATGGGAAAAAGACATGTGCCAGCGCAGCATTGTTGTATATCGCCATCTGTGCCGCATCATATCCACCCATGCGACGCGGATCACGGTGGTGGACTTT
>Ga0315912_10006766_pt1 | contig 10189 bp, 10 predicted proteins | sample VfabasoilMG_FD_204469 | JGI IMG/M metagenome (GOLD analysis project Ga0315912, IMG submission 204469) | Garden soil microbial communities collected in Santa Monica, California, United States - V. faba soil | ecosystem: Environmental > Terrestrial > Soil > Garden | place: USA: California... | reverse complement strand
GCTCCGCGATGGTGCGCGTAAACAGTTTGGTATCGGGTGGCGTCCTCGGATGTTGATTCACGCCGGATGTATGGAGGCAGTGGAATGTCGCCGACATACTGCAGAACCTCGGCGAATGTCACGGATGCGGGTGACCATGTGAATTCAACAATGCCATCCTTCCCGTTCACCAGCTCCGCACCGAGCTTCAGCGTGTCGATTGTGTGTTCCAGTTTGACGCCTTTCTTCCAGCGCCTTTGATTTCCGATGAGGCATTTCCATTGACAAGAGCCTTTTGCCATCATGCCGGCGTGCGTGATTCCGGGTTCGTGCGGTGACAAAAGCAGGATTTCGATCCATCCGCCCGTTCCCTTCCGGAAGCGCAATCGGGCCGGAATCACCTTTGTATCATTAAAAAAAAGAGTGGAGTTAACATCTAGGTAATCAACTAATTGTGAGAATCTCGAGTGTGTGATGTGCCCGTTTTGATAGACCAGCAGCCTGGACTGGTCCCTGTCCTGCAGCGGGTGGAACGCGATTCGGTCCTCAGGCAGGTCGTAGGTGTAATCGTCAATTGGGAGCATATCTTTCACTGCGGGCTAAATTAGTTTCCCGCGATTGCATTTTCTCGCAAAACGATTGGCATCTTCGTGAGATGCCGTTACGCGCAAGCCTGGTCAGAAAAACATTTCACTTTGCATTCGAAGCCCGCACGTCGCGTGGCACCATGAGGGACAGGACGTGCTGGTTTTTCAAATTCCATGATGACAGGCTTCCCGAGGCAGTCGGAATCGGAGAGTGTGCTCCCTTGCCGGGCCTGAGTGAGGAGTTTAGTCCGGAATTTGAAGGAAGGCTCGAGACACTTACTCGCATGATCAACGAGTTGAATATCGATCCGGTCCCGGCAACATTGAGCGAGATAAATCAACTGGCAACTCAACGATTGAAAGTGAGCTCAGGTGAATCGTCGGTACTCTTCGGACTTGAAACAGGATTGCTCGACCTTGCAAACGGCGGCGTTAGAAAAATCTTTCAAAGCAACTTCACGAACGGCCAGTCAATTCCCATCAACGCACTGATATGGATGGGAGGGATGGATGTCATGCTTCAACAAATCGAGATCAAGATCAGGGATGGGTTCAGATGTGTCAAACTGAAGGTGGGCGGCCTGGACTTTGAAAGAGAATGCGATGTCCTTCAGTATGTGCGTCGCAAGTACTTCAGGGACAATATCGAGATCAGACTTGACGCCAACGGCTCCATGAAAACTGATGATGTCTTGTATAAACTGAAGGAGCTTTCAAAGTTCAATGTTCACTCCATTGAACAGCCCCTCAAGCGTGGATCAGAATTCTTGCCGGAGCTCTGCGCTACCTCTCCAATTCCTGTAGCGTTGGATGAGGAGCTGACCGGCGTAGCGCCGGCCGGAAGGCGGGAACTCCTTGAGCGCATAAAGCCAAAGTTCCTTGTCCTGAAACCTACGCTGCACGGTGGCTTTGCCGGCGTAACCGACTGGAAGGATCTGGCCTCGAGCCTTGGAATTGGATGGTGGATTACCTCATCGCTGGAATCCAATTACGGCCTCAACGCTCTTGCTCAGTTTACCGCCCAATTCAACCCGGAGATGCCGCAGGGGCTGGGTACCGGGCAGATCTACGAAGACAACATTGTGTCCCCAATGGCCATTTCGGGCCAAAATCTCCTGTTTAATCCACGTGAAACCTGGGGTGAGCTGGATAGCTAAAATATTTAGCTGAAAACTTGCACAGATCCGGATCAGTGCGTTAATTAGCTAAAATATTTAGTTGTTATGGAATTCAAGCTTAAGCTCAAAAGCAAAAAACTCGACTCCGGTCGATTTCAAGTCCAATTCGCCACCGAAGGCTTCAGGGCTGACTTTTACGGCTACATTCTTGCCGAGCCCAAGACATCCCTGCGGGAAGTTGTCGAGAAGATTCAGCGGCACCTGGGTGCGGCCCAGGTGACCGACAAGTACCTGCAGCCTAGTCTGTTTTCGCTCGGCAGGCGTCACCACAACTCGGGGCGCGTGATGATCTTCAGGCGACAAGATGTTTAACTACTAAAAATTGACAGTATGCAGATCAATGAAGCAATAAGGCAGCTCAGAAAGAAACTTAATCTCACGCAGGAGCAATTTGCCCAGCAACTTAGCATCAAGCGTTCGCTTGTAGGTGCATATGAGGAAGGAAGGGCAGAACCGCGACTGGAACTGCTGCATAGAATGGCGTCCCTTGCAAACATCTCCGTCGACTCATTCCTGCATGGCGCCATCGATGAGAGCCCCGAACTCACCACAAAACGTGGTAAGGACATTGTCGTCGTCACCGTCGACGATGATCAGAAGGATAATATCACGCTCGTTCCACACCGTGCCGCGGCAGGTTATCTGAATGGTTTCGCTGATCCTGAGTATGTGCAGGAACTCACTTCATTCAAGCTGCCAATGCTCAAGCAGGGAACATTCCGGGCATTTGAGATCAGCGGCGATTCCATGCTGCCAATCCTCCCGGGTACAATTGTCATAGGTGAGTATGTTGAAGATTTGAGTGATCTGAAAAACGGCAAGACATACGTACTTGTGACGCAGCGGGAGGGCGTCGTATACAAGCGGGTATTCAATTACATCAAGGACAACGGCAAGTTGTTTCTTGTCTCTGACAACCGGCAGTATGCACCTTACCAGGTAGAAGCCGAAGAAGTGCTGGAAGCCTGGGCTGCGAAAGCCTACATAAGTGTTCAGTTTCCGGATGTTGAATCAAAGAACGAGGTCTCGGTAGAACAACTGGCCGGTATGGTGCTGGACATGCAGAAAGAACTCAGAGACCTAAAGGTCAAAAAGAAGAAACCATAGCGTTCGCGTACGGCTGACCCTCGAACCGGCGACTAGCCGGTGCGGGGCGACGCCTTCGCGGCCGTTTCACGTCGCTTGACCTTGCCAGTGGGGGTGAAGTCAAAGCCTTCAACATATACTACTCTCCGGGGCGCCCAATATTTTGGCAGCCGCGCCTTAAGCGTTGTCAAAATAGATTGCTCATCATCCGGGCTGACCAGTCCCTCAAGGACCAGGACGACTTCCTGACCTAGCCGCGCATCGGCCATGCCACAAACAAAAAACCTGTTCGTTATGCGAATGGCGCTTAGTGTGCTTCCAATTTCAGGTTCAATACTTTCTGGACTCACCTTAACGCCACCAGAGTTAATCACGTTGTCCAACCTTCCCATCCATCTGAACAAAGTCTGATCAGTCAGTTCAACAATATCATTGGTTGCCAGAGGTCGACGTCCAACAAATGGCGCATGGACTACCAGGCATCCGCGATCGTCGGTCTCAAACTTTATGCCCGGTAGCGCGCGCATATAGTCGGACTGATTTTCACCGTTCAGTTTTTGCAGCGCAACGTGCGTGATGGTTTCCGTCATTCCAAACGTGGCGTAGAATGCAGGTCTGCGAAGGCTCTGCAACTTCAACCGGAGGTCCGGGCTAACCGGGCCGCCGCCGATGATGATCGTTCCGAAGTTGTCCAGGCTCTTGGCGTTAGCTGGTTCGAGCGCAGTAGTCGCCTGGAGCGGCACAAATGCGGCAAAATCAATAAATGGAAAATCGTTCGGCAGGAGTGACAGCGGGTTGGCTACAGCATCAACGACCACAATGTTCATTCCACGCACCAGGCTGCGAATGATCATCATTTTTCCAGCTATGTACCTGGGATCAAGACACAGCATAGCAGTCATTCCTTCCTTTAGCCCTAAGGCCTGGCAGGTGAGCTGTGCGCTCGCCTTCATTTGTGACCGGCTAAACGCGAGGTCCTTCGGGGAACCGGTCGAGCCGGAGGTCGTCAATTCAAATCGATCGTCGCCGCGAATCCACCTCCTGCAGACCTCGACAACTGAGCCCTCAAAAGCGCTGAGCGAAACATCAGTCCGGCTGAGCAAATCGCCGAGCGAGAACTTCTTGCCTCCGAGGAAAATTGTGAGCTCGTCAATCGACATTGTCTTTTTTCTTGACAACCAATTCGCGGTAGCCGTACGTGGCATCGATTTCACGTGCAAACTCAAGCCCGGCCAGATCAACGACGACAATTTCCGCCGTGGTGTACACCAGGTTACCATCAAGCAGATGCCCGGCTATAGTTGATCCGCTCTGGTCCGACACGCAAGCATGAAGGTGTGCCCCGGTTTCCGAAAACGTACCCGACAGCGACGCGATTTCAAAATATTCACGATGGACGGTACCGGTCGGTTGGTTGGCAAAACGCAGGGTAGCCTGCTCGAGGCTCCCCACGCACGCCACCACGGCGCCTGCCCTGATGTGATTTGCAACTGCGAAGTTTATGATGGATTGTTTCAGGTCATCGTGTGGCCGCAAGCGGAAAACATAAAAGCTTCCTTCGGTTGGGTGGCCTGTGATATTGGAGATAGCCGACATTTGCACACCACGCCCGCGAGGGCTCATCAAGGAAATTTCGGGAACTTTGAAAAATCAGGATCGCGTTTTTCAAGAAATGCGTTCTTGCCCTCCTTGGCCTCTTCGCTCAGATAGTACAATAGCGTGGCATTGCCGGCGAGTTCCTGTATGCCCGCTTGTCCGTCGAGTTCCGCATTGAATGAACATTTCAACATGCGGATCGCCAGTGGACTTTTCATCTGGATCTTTCTGGCCCACTGGACGTAGGTTTCTTCAAGCTGGTCGAGCGGCACAACTTTGTTCACCAGTCCCATGTCCAGCGCTTCGCGCGCATCGTATTGGTCGCAGAGGAACCAGATTTCCCTGGCTTTCTTTTGTCCGACAATCCGGGCCAGATACGAGGCGCCGAATCCTCCATCGAAGCTTCCCACCTTCGGGCCGGTTTGACCAAACCGCGCATTGTCGGCTGCGATGGTAAGATCGCAGACCACATGAAGTACATGGCCGCCGCCGATGGCCCAGCCCGCAACAGCTGCAATGACTGGCTTGGGAATAGACCGGATCATTCGTTGCAGGTCAAGCACATTAAGTCTCGGCACCGCGTCCTGGCCAACATATCCGCCATGTCCCCGCACACTTTGATCTCCGCCGCTGCAGAATGCTTCGCCGCCTTCGCCTGTCAGAATAATTACACCGATTGAGGCGTTCTCCCGGCAGTAGCCCATGGCATCAATCATCTCCTTTACCGTGAGGGGGGTAAAGGCATTTCTCACCTTAGGCCTGTTGATGCTTATCCTTGCTATGCCATTATACTCCTGGAACAGGATCTCTTTATACTCTGTAATGGTCTTCCAATCATACTTCAGCTTCATACGCTTTTTTCATTTTGTCTATAAACTCCAGGAAAACCTGTTGCGCTTCCGTGCTCGTGGTTTCAAACTCGAGGATCCTGGTTGTTCCATCGGTCCGGAAGAACGAGTCGAGTGACTCCTTTGCCTTGTTGTTATCCGACACCCGCGTGTACTGAAATCCGAATTCTGAAGCCAGCGCGCTTGCATCTCGTGTTTGACGCGTGACAAAAAACTCGTCGGATTCGGGGAGATTCCGGGGACCATCGATCATTCCAAAAATGGCACCGCCGTGGTTGTTAAGCAGGATGATTCTCAGGTTGCCCACGCGATAGTTGTGCCAGAAGGCATTTCGGTCGTAAAAGAAGGCCATGTCACCCGTGATCAGAACATGCATACTATCATCCGCAAGCGCGTGGCCAAGGGCTGTACTGGTACATCCGTCGATGCCGCTGGTGCCGCGATTTGCAAAAACCTGTACGCCTTTCTTCTTGTTGGACATACCTACCAGATTCGCGTACCGCACAGCCATGCTGTTGCTGAGATGCAGGACAGCGTGATCCGGTACCTGCGTCATCACGTCATAAACAAACTGGAATTCGCCGGGATGCCCGCCACTGAAAAAGCCCTCGATTGCTTCCGAAGCCTGCTGGTCCTTGCGTATCCATTCATCCAGGTAGCGCTGGCCTCCGTCGCGCGGCGGTGCCGCCTTCGCGAGGATGTTGAAAAAATCTTCGGGGTTGGCTGCTATGGTCTTGGTAACAGATTGGAACGGATCCTTGAGGTGATCAACGCCGCTTTCCACATGCCAGTGCTCAGTCGGCTTAAACTTTCTCAGAAACTGTTTGAGGTTTCTCGAAAGGACAGACTTTCCAAAAGTGATCAGAAGCTCCGGCCTCAGTGCTTCATTCATCTGGTCACTGCCGGCACCAAGGACTACATCGCTGTGCATGATCCTGGAAGGCAATGCGTGCATGTTGGAAATGACTTCACCAACCAGGGGCGCGCGGTATGCGGAAGAAAAGGAGTGAACCGCAGAGATCATGTTGACGCTGAAGTCCTGCTGCCCGGCGACAAGCAACGTTTTGGACGACGACGCCAGGCGCGCCGCCAGGGATTGGATGAGCTTACTGGGAAGGTGGCGTCGCGTGGACGGCGGCTCAACTATCCTTATGTCTTTGCTGAATGTAACAAGCTCGCCTGCGGCAGGGTAGAGGGGTTCCCGGATTGAAACATTTAAGTGAACCGGGCCTTTTGGCCACTCGCGGCAGAGGTTCAATGCCTCGTTAACGTCGCGGTTAATGCTCCATGTATTGTCGCTGTGGACGTCATCTCGAAGTTGAAATGATCGTTTGACATGCGGCCCGTAGATGCTGTGCTGATTGATAGTTTGTCCGTCAAGCTGGCCGATCCATTCCTGAGGGCGATCAGCGGTGATGATTAGCAGTTGAATCTGCTGATAAAACGCTTCTGCTACGGCGGGGGCAAAGTTGTACGCCGCCGAACCTGATGTGCAAATGAGCACGACGGGCCGATTGGTCTGATGGGCGATACCTGTTGCGATAAACGCAGCACTTCGTTCGTCGCTGATGGTACGGGTTCTGATGCCGCCGTGGCGAACAAACGAAAGCGTAAGCGGGGCACAGCGTGACCCTGGGCACAGGATGGCATCTTCAATCCCCTTTCTATGACAGATCTCCGCGATATCGTAGATAGGCTGAAGTCGCATGTGTCCCAATCAGGAGGCAATGATCTGGCGGAGGGTGTTCATCTTCATAACGGTCTCTTCCCATTCCTGTGAAGGCGATGAGTCGATTGTGACACCTGCACCTGCATACAAACTGGCAGTGGATCCGGACACCTGCATGCACCTGAGGTTTACATACACGTGGGTTTCTTCTCCGATGTTCACCGGTCCAATGAAACCGCTGTACAGCTGTCGGTCATATTTTTCGTTCGCCCGAAGGAAGGCGAGGGCGGAGTCAAGGGGCATTCCGCAAACGGCGGAGGTCGGGTGAAGCAACTGGAGCATAACCGTGCCCAACTGCGGAAAGTTAGTCGCTCTCATGTCGACGGTGAAATCTGTCTTGAGATGAAGAAGGTTGCCTGCTCGCACCGTCCTTGGACCCTGTTCTTCAAACTCTCTCAGCCTAATCTTCTTGAAACAACTGATGATGTAGCGCTCGACCAAAGCCTGCTCCTCAATTTCCTTTTGGTTCCAGGTTACTGACTTCAGGTCCGTACCAGGGTTGAAGACCTGGGTACTGGCCAACGCCGTTGTCCTGAATATCAGGTTTTTGTCTACATGAACAAGCAGCTCGGGGCTCGCACCTATCCAGGTGCCATAGTGTTCACTCGAAGTCAGCGAGACGAATGCATGAGGATACGCGGCGCAAAGCTTTTCAAATACATCCACAAGTTCTGTATGCGCGGGCAGGTCTACCGGACTGCTGCGCGAAGGAACTATCTTTTCGAAATGGCCGGCCTCAATTTGTCGGGTGCACAGCATTACCAGGTCTTCAAAATCATTCCTCGTATTGTAGTCAGCGGACTTGCCGTGTTTGTAATGGAAGGCAGGTGAGGCGGCCTTCATTTCTTCAAGCGGCATTTCTGCACCCTTCAGTTGTTCGACTGAATCATTTCGAATACTGAACAGTTTATCAGCCGGTAAGAAGTACTTGCTCGCGGCGGGATCAAAAGGTGAAACCAGGAATCCAGGTTTTGATTCCTCAAGTGAAAAAGTGGCGTCGGTGACTTCGGTGGTGTCGGCGATCAACAGGTCTTTGGTGGTGGCGCCGGGCAACTTCCAAAGTGAAATGGACTTACCTTCCGAAAGGGCCCTGGCCAGAATCCCCGAAAGTATACTCTTAACCGGGTGGCCCATCCGGATGTCGGTTTCATGGCCGCTCATTTCCTGTCAATTACAGCCATTGTGATGCGACTGACGCAAATCAGTTCGTTCTGTTCGTTGGTGATCCGGATATCCCAGACTTGAGTTTTTTTGCCGATGTGAATGGGTGTCGTCTTGCCGAACACAAAGCCGCTTCGAATCCCCTTCACGTGATTTGCGTTGATCTCGAGGCCCACGCAATACTGTGTCTGCGGATCTACACAGATGTGAGCGGCAACGCTACCCAATGTTTCGGCGAGAGCAACTGAAGCGCCGCCATGGAGCAGACCCAGCGGTTGGTGGGTTCTATGATCAACAGGCATCTTTGCCACAAGAAAGTCGTCACCAACTTCCGTGAACGTGATCCCAAGGTGTGCGACCATCGTGTTGACCGACAGATCATTGAGCATTTGAATAGTAACGCCTTTGGTCAGGAAGTTTGTCGACGGGTTCTGCGCAGCGATTGACAATGGTGTAATTAGGTTATTTTTGCGCCCGTTTACTTCTTTGAACAGCAGTCAAGACGAGGGTAAACGGACTGTCCAAATTAAAACGAAATTGACCCACAAAAAAATATATCTGGTGAGGCACGGGCAGACCGACTATAACCTGAAAGGTATAGTGCAGGGCAGCGGGATCGACTCGTCCTTGAATGAACGGGGCAAAGCTCAGGCCAAAGCATTTTTCGATTGCTATGGAAGTGTGCCGTTCAAAAAATTGTACACTTCAAAGTTAAAGAGGACCATTGAAACGATACAGCCGTTCATTGACGCCGGGCTGCCTTTTGAATCCCTTGAAGGACTCAACGAGATCAGTTGGGGAACAAAGGAAGGACAGCGCATCACACCCGAGGAGGATGCCTACTATCATTGGATGCTTAAGCAGTGGCAGGCTGGCAGCACTGATCTCAGGATAGAGGGAGGTGAAAGCCCCGATGAAGTCGCGCATCGTCAGGTGCCGGCGATTGACCAAATCATGGCCGCAAAGAATGAATCAACGATCCTGATTTGCATGCATGGCAGGGCGATGCGCATTCTTCTGTGCCAATTGTTGAAGTACCCCTTAAGCGCTATGGACACGTTCGAGCATGAGAACCTTTGCCTTTACGTCCTCAATTTTACAGGTACACTCTTTAGTGTGGAGAAATTCAATCACACGGGACACCTTGATCACATGGTTCCCAGCGATAGTCCGCTCACGGTAAAGTAGTATTCAGTTTCTTAATTGCTCGAGCGCCGACTTTGCTTTGCTGTCGATGCTGTTCTTGTACTCGTGCTTCTTGTAAGCAAGGGCTCTCTCGAAATACTTTTTTGCCGCTGCATTGTCGTGGCTCGCCTGGGCCATGTAGCCAAGTTGAAGCGCGGAGTTAGGCGCGAAGTACCACGGGTTTTCGCCTGACATGTCGATAGTTTGCAAATAGAAAATTCGGGCAGCACCCAATTCGTTCAACTTGTGCGACAACCTGGCCTTCCTGTAGTAGTATTCGGTTTGATCCTTCGTATTAACAAGGTCGGACGGAAGTATTGTGTGGAAGGTTTCCTTCGCTTCTTTAAGGTAGCCGCCGTCGGTGTAAAACCTTACCCTCAGCAGCTTTGTATTGGGGAACCGGCCCTCTTTTAAGCTGGCGTCAGCATACGAATCCGGGTCTACTACAACCCGGCCCGTAGACTTTGCCTTCTCAAAGTTAGCGGTGGCGAGATCTTTCCTTCCCATCAGCAGGTATGCGAGACTGATCTTGAAGTATGCATCTTTCTTGAAGTTCTCACTTGGATAGGTGTTGATGAAACGTTGATACGCCTCAACAGCTTTGCCATAGTCGCCTCGCTGAAGCAGTATCTCCCCCCGCAGGTAGTCAACATACGGGATTGGAAGACCCTCCGGGTGTTGGTCGAGATGGGTGATGAGCCTCAAGGCCTCTTCGCTCTGTGAATCTTTCACAAGCATGTTGATGGCCAGAAACAGAATTAACCTGTTGTCTGGATTTTGCGTCAGCAGCTCCTGGAAGCCCCTTGATGCTTCATCAATTTGCTGGTTGATGAAGCCTTT
>Ga0315912_10006765_pt1 | contig 10190 bp, 12 predicted proteins | sample VfabasoilMG_FD_204469 | JGI IMG/M metagenome (GOLD analysis project Ga0315912, IMG submission 204469) | Garden soil microbial communities collected in Santa Monica, California, United States - V. faba soil | ecosystem: Environmental > Terrestrial > Soil > Garden | place: USA: California... | reverse complement strand
CTTGTGCATGAAGAACTGCCGGTACGCGAGCGACTTCACGAGGTTCGACACGCGCCCTTCGAGCAGCCCCAGGTCCTTCAAGCCGCGCGTCACGACGCCGACGGCCGCGTCGTGCGGGTCGTTCCAGTGGTTGCCGGGCACGGCCTTGGCCGTCGCAGCGCGATTGGCCTCGAGCACGACCTCGTACAGCTCGCGCTGCGGACGGCTGAAGCGGCCGTTGACGGGGAACGTGCGCGTGACGTCCGAGGCGTACATCTCGAGCTCGCAGCCCGCGTCGATCAGCACGAGCTCGCCGTCGACGAGCGGCGCATCGTTCGCGCGGTAGTGCAACACGCAGGCGTTCGCGCCCGCGGCGACGATCGGCGGATACGAGCATTCGGCGCCCTGGCGGCGGAACTCGTGCACGAACTCGGCCTCGAGCTCGTACTCCTTCATGCCGGGGCGGCACGCGCGCATCGCTCGGGCGTGTGCGCCTACCGCGATTCGCGCGGCTTGCCGCATGACGCCGGACTCCGACCGGCTCTTGAAGAGCCGCATCTCGTGCAGCAGGTGGCCGAGCGAGACGAGGTCGCTCGGCGCGTGGCTGCTCTGGCGCCGCCGATTCAAGGCTTGAATGAACGACAGCAGCTTCTGATCGAACTCGTTGCCGCCCATCGAGTAATACACGCGGTCGGTACGCTCGAGCAGGCCCGGCAAGATGTCGTCGATGTCGGTGATCGGGAACGCGTCGTTGGCTGCGAACTCCGACACCGCGCCCTCGGGCCCGGCGCGCGGCCCGTCCCACTGCTCGCGCTCGGGATTGCGTTCGCGGCAGAACATCAGGAACTCGCCTTGCTCGCGGCCCGGCACGAGCACGGCGACGGCCTCGGGTTCGCCGAACCCCGTCAAATAGAAGAAATCGCTGTCCTGGCGGTAGACGTACAAGGTGTCGCGGCTGCGTACGCGCTCGGGCGCCGCGGCGACGACGGCGATGCCGTTCGGGCCGATCAGCTCCATCAAGTGCCGGCGGCGGCGAGCGAATTCCTTGGCGTTCACGGGGCTAAGACCTCTGCTCCTCAGTGTACGTCACGCATGGCCGCGGCTCGCTCGGCGCCGAGCTCCTCGAACACGATCTGCACGCTGACGCGCACGTACTCGTGGATTTCCGCAAGCGCGAAGTCCGGACTGCCCTGGCCTTCCGCCTCTTCGTCGCTCAGACCGGCACGGCTGATCTCGGCGAAATCGCGCAGAATCTCGCCGAGCGCGTCGCTTGCGGGCGGGCGGTTGGCCAATGCCGCGTGCGTGCTGCCGATCCCGCTCAGGAACCCCTGGCACCACGCCGCGAGCGCCTCGACTTGCTGCGCGAGCGGCTCGTCGTCGTTCGGCAGCAAAGGCTCGAAGCGTAGATCGTCGTCGTCGAGCATCTGCGCGCTCGTGGCAACGATCGCTTCGAGATCGTCCGCAAGCGCGGCCGCCTCGTCGGTCAACTGCGCGTCCTCGAGCAACCCTAAGAGCCAGCGGCTCGCAGCGGGCACGCCGCCGGCGCACAACGCTCCGCACACTCCGCCGTGCAGCTCCGGGAGCGCGACGACGGCGCCGGCGGCCGCAAGAGAATCGCGCAGGCGTTCGTAGTCGAGTGGAGTTGCAGAGCTCGATGTCACGAGAGCGTTCCGCGCAACGAGCGCTTGTGAGAATGCTATCACCGGCGCGCGTTGTTGACCCTCAATGGTCGCGGTTCTATATTGCGACGCATGACCCCCGACCAAGCCAATCACCGCTTCGACCTCGAGCTGAAGCGTCTCGAAAAACGCCTCGAAGAGCTCGTCGTCCTGTGCAGACAGTTGCAGGAAGAAAATAGATCGCTGCGGCAGCGGCAGGATTCGCTGACGTCGGAGCGCGCGTCGCTGCTACAGAAGAACGAGCAGGTACGTGGGCGCGTCGAAGCCATGATCGGCCGGCTCAAAGGGATGGAGCAGGTTTCGTGAGCGGCGCGGGCACGTTCGCTCACGTCACGATCAAGATTCTGGAGAAAGAGTACAACGTCGCTTGCCCGATCGATGAAAAGCCCGCGCTACTGGCCTCCGCGGAGCTTCTGAACCTCAAGATGCGTGAGATCCGCGATAGCGGCAAAGTCGTCGGGCTCGACCGCGTGGCCGTGATGGCCGCGCTGAACATTGCAAACGAGCTGATCCGAGCACAGGGGCAGGACGAAGAGCTGAAGAACATCGTCGGCCTGCGGATCCGCGCGATGCGTGAACATCTAGACTCGGCTCTCGGTCCGGCGAAGCAGCTCACACTATAATTGGCCTTGGTGCTCCCTGCGGTGTTCGACACGGACGAAGGTCTCTCGGACCCTAAATCATGCCTTTGGGGTTGAAGCCTGTCGGCGATGATGTGCAAATCCGGTCTAACCGGAGAGCCTTAAGTCCTGACGGTGTACCCCACCTGTTGCTCCGGTTCGAGAGCAACGGTTCGTGACGGCACAGGCGGGGAGCATCTCTCCGGCGGACGATCCGGTCCGCCGCCAATTGCGTCGAGACCTGCGCGCGAAGCGCCGGGCGTTGCCAGCCGCGGCACGCGCGCGCGCCGATCGAGCCATCCAAGCGCACATCAAGAACCTGCCCGAGTACCGGCGCGCGAAGCGTGTCGCCCTGTTCCTCGCGTTCGACGGGGAGCCGTCGCTCGGCTCGCTCGTTGAAAGCGCGCGGCGGCGGCACAAGCAGCTCTACGTTCCGGTGCTGCGCGGCATGACGATGACGTTCGCGGAGCTTGCGCCCGACGCCGCGCTGACGGCCAACTTCTTCGGGATCATGGAACCGAAGCTGGGCCGGCGCATCGACGCCCGCATGCTAGACCTCGTCCTGACGCCGCTCGTCGGGTTCGACGAACGCGGCGTGCGCATCGGCGTCGGCCGGGGCTACTACGACCGAGCCTTCAAGTTCCTGCGCCACCGTGCGCACTGGCAGCGGCCTAAGCTGCTGGGTGTGGCGTACGAGCTACAACGCGTGACCGAGCTGACGCCAAGCGCCTGGGACGTGCCCCTGTGGGGAGCCGTCACCGAAACGCGCGTGCGGCGCTTCTAGCGAAGGGGGCAACGATGGCGTATTGGCTCATGAAGTCCGAGCCCGACGTGTTCGGCATCGACGATCTCGCCAAGGCCAAGGGCAAGACCACGCATTGGGACGGCGTCCGCAACTTTCAGGCGCGCAACTTCATGCGCGACCAGATGCGCCGCGGCGATCTCGCGTTCTTCTATCACTCGAACTGCGACGAGCCCGGCATCGCCGGCATCGTGAAGATCGTCAAAGAAGGCTATCCGGACAGCACAGCGTTCGATCCCGACGATCCGCACTTCGATGCCGACAGCAATCCCGACCAGCCGCGGTGGTACATGGTCGACGTGCAACTGCAGCGTAAATTTCGCAGCACGGTCACGCTCGCAGCACTGCGTGAACACGAACAGCGCGCGCTGAAGGGGCTCGCACTACTGAAACGCGGCAATCGTTTGTCGGTGACTCCGGTCGGCGCCGCGCATTGGAAGTTCATTCTCGATCTCGCGCAGTGAGCGCAACGCACGCGAGAATTCGTTCGTGATTCGTGCAAAGAGTGTGCAATCAATCACACTCCAATTGCATTTGCGCGTGACGAACATGCGCAACAATTTCTAACGTGCTGGAAATCCTGATCGTTTTATATATACTCAACGCCGTCTATCCCGACAACGGAGACTACCCATGGCTTCTGTGAAGAAAGTATCTGCGAAAAAGACGAAGCGCCGAGGGAAAAAGCGCCGCACCGCTCGTCGTACTGCGCGCAAGGTCCGACGTAAAGGTCGGCGCGTCGCGAAGAAAGCCCGTCGCGCTGGACGCCGGGTCGCACGCAAAGTCCGGCGCAAGGCGCGCAGCAAGCGCTAACGGATTAGCAGCGATTAGTCGGGCCAGCATCTGGCTCAGACAAGTGTAGTGCCCGCCACGTAGCGGGCACTCTCTTTTTGGGGATAATGAATTCGATGAACCAAGACGCGAACAAACGTCGAGCCGCGACTGCAGCGCTGGCTTACATCAAAGACGGCATCGCGCTCGGCGTCGGTACCGGCAGCACGGTCGATATCTTGATCGAGCTTCTCGAGCCGCTCGCCGCGAAGCTCGGCCCGGTGGTTTCGAGCTCGGAACGGTCGACTCGCCGCTTGGCCGACATCGGTATCGCCGCCGTCGACCTCACGTCCACGGGCGATCTCGACCTCTACATCGACGGCGCCGACGAGGCCACGAAGCACCGGCACCTGATCAAGGGCGGCGGCGGCGCGCTGACACGCGAAAAGATCGTCGCAGCAGCCTCCCGTCGCTTCGTTTGCATCATCGACGAGACCAAGCTCGTGCCGACGCTGGGGCGGTTCCCCCTACCCGTCGAGGTGATCCCAATGGCCCGGTCCTACATCGCGAGACAGATGATCAAGGCGGGCGGCCAGCCGATTTGGCGCGAGGGGTTCGTCACGGACAACGGCAACCACATCCTCGACGTCCACAACCTGAAGATTGCGAACCCGCTCGAGCTCGAGACGCGGTTCAACCAGATCGCGGGTGTCGTGACGGTTGGAATCTTCGCAAACCGCGCGGCCGACGTTCTGCTGATCGGTGGCGCGAGCGGGATCAAGGTTCTGCAGTAACGGCGCGTTTGCGCCGCGGGTGAGATGGCTGGGGGACTAGGATTCGAACCTAGGTTCTCGGAGTCAGAGTCCGATGTCCTACCGCTGGACGATCCCCCATCCGTGAGGCATCCACAACGCTAGCACAATGCCGGCCGGAGCTCCGAGCGGCGATTAGCGCTTCGAGTACTGCGGGCGTCTGCGCGCTTTGCGGAGACCGACCTTCTTACGCTCGACCTCGCGTGCGTCGCGCGTAACGAAACCGGCCTTACGCAGCGTCTTGCGCAAGCTCTCGTCGTAGTCCATGAGCGCGCGCGTGATGCCGTGACGAATCGCGCCCGCTTGGCCCGTCGTTCCGCCGCCGCGAACCGTGACTTTCACGTCGAAACGCCCTTCCGCCTCGGCGACGACGAGCGGCTGGCGCACGATCATGCGCGCCGTCTCGCGGCCGAAAAACTGGTCGAGCGGACGTCCGTTGACGACGATGTCGCCGTTGCCGGGCGTGATGTAGACGCGAGCCGCCGAAGTTTTGCGCCGGCCGGTGCCGTAGTTGATCTCGAGAGGCATGCTTAGAGCTCCAACGGTTTCGGCTGTTGCGCCGCGTGCGGGTGTTGCTCGCCGCGCACGACCTTGAGTTTCTTGAACATCTGCCGGCCCAGCGGGCTCTTCGGCAGCATCCCTTTCACGGCAATTTCGATCGCACGCTCGGGGTGCGTAGCGAGCAGCTTCTCGAGCGGCTCCTGCTTCATGTTGCCGATCGTGCCCGTGTGCCGGTAGTAGATCTTGTCCTTGAGCTTGCGCCCCGTGACGCGGATCTTCTCGGCGTTGATGACGACGATGAAATCGCCCGTGTCCACGTGCGGCGTATAGATCGGCTTGTGCTTGCCGCGCAGCCGATGCGCGAGGGCCGTCGCCAAACGGCCGAGCGTTTTGCCTTCGGCGTTGACGAGATACCAGTCGCGCCGAACGGACTCCGGCTTGGCAGAGATGGTTTTCATGTCCGGTAAGCTCTTGTTATAGCCGGCCCTGGGCCGGCCAAAGAGGCGGAATATTACTGGCCGACCGGAAGCGGCGCAAGCCGGATCACGAGGGGTTCCGGGGCGACACGCTTATATAATGCCGTCCATGGCCACCGCCCTCACCTGGCCGGACCGGCTGGTCGCGGCCGTCGATCAAGGCCTGCGCGCGATCGCCGCGCCGCCCGTCGCCATGCGTCCTTCGCCGGCCGCCGCCGTACCCCCCACCGAGCTGACTCCAGGCGAGCGAAGGCGCAGCGCCGCGCTGATGCGCGTGAACCATGCCGGGGAGATCGCGGCGCAGGCGCTCTACAACGGTCAGTCTCTGGTCGCGCGATCCGCCGGCACGCGCGAGTTGCTCGAGACCGCAGCTCGCGAGGAACGCGATCACTTAGCGTGGTGCTCGGCGCAGATCGAAGAGCTCGGCGGTCGGCCGAGCCTGCTCACACCTTTTTGGTACGCAGGCAGCTTCGGTATCGGGGTGCTCGCGGGGCTTCGGGCCGACGCCGAAAGCTTGGGCTTCGTTCGCGAAACCGAGCGACAAGTCGAAGCACACCTGCGCGATCACCTCGCGCGTCTACCCGAAGCCGACGCGAAGAGCGCGGCGATCCTCTCGCGGATGGCAGAAGACGAAGCCCATCACGGCACGACGGCGGCACTCGCAGGCGGTGCCGAGTTGCCTGCCGTGATTCGCGGCTGCATGAAGGTCGGCGGCGAGATTTTGCGGAGAATTGCACTGATCGTGTGAACGATGTCACAGCTTTGCTCATCTCTTGCTTGCGCCCTGTGCGGGAATTGATTAAATACAGCGTTAAGTCAAACCGGAGTTCCGACGTATGGCTGAAGAGACTTTGCGGCCCTTGAGCGATGTGCCGGCGATCAACCGCTTCCTGAGTTACTGCAGGGTGCGAACGATCCCCGGAAAGACAGTCATGATTCACGCTGGCGACCTGCCCGATGTTCTCTATTACATCGTCGACGGCTCTGTCGAAGTCATGATCGAAGACGAAGACGGCAACGAGATGGTTCTCGCCTATCTCAACAAAGGCCAGTTCTTCGGCGAGATGGGTTTGTTCTACGAGCAACCGCAACGCAGCGCCTGGGTACGCACGCGCTCCGAGAGCGAAATCGCCGAGATGACGTATCCGCGCTTTCGCCAGATTGCGTCGGAAAGCCCGGGCCTCGTGTTCGAGCTCGCAACGCAGCTCGCTACACGCCTCGACCGCACGAACCGCAAGCTCGGCGATCTCGCCTTCGTCGACGTCACGGGCCGCGTCGCACACGCGATCATGGACCTCTGCCGCGAGCCCGATGCGATGACGCATCCCGACGGCATGCAGATCAAAGTGTCTCGCCAAGAGCTGTCCCGGCTCGTCGGCTGCTCGCGCGAAATGGCGGGCCGCGTGCTCAAAGTGCTCGAGGACCAGGGCCTCGTGCGCGCGAGCGGCAAGACCATCGTCGTGTTCAACGCGCGCCGCGAATTACCGCGCGCTCGCGCCGCCGAAGCGCTTCGGCGCGCCTAAGCTCCCTTCCTTCACACGCAGCGCGGCTACTTGAAGCCGCGCTGCGTTTTTATTCGCTCGTAGGCCGTCCGCACCTCATGCGTCTTCTGCTCGGCCAACCCGAGCATCGACTGCGGCAAACCGCGCGCCACGAGCTTGTCCGGATGATGCCGGTTCATGAGCCGGCGATACGCCGTCTTCACGTCGTCGTCGCTCGCCTGCGCGCTCACGCCGAGCACGCGGTACGCCGTCTCGAGCGCCTGCGCACTCGCCTGCGCTGCGCCGCCGGCGCCCATGCCGCGCACGATTGCCTCGATCTGCGCGAGGTCCTCCCTGCTCACGCGCAGAGCGCGAGCAACCCGCGCTAGCGCCTCGCGCTTTTCGGGGTTCACCTCGCCCGCTGCCAGCGCGGCCTGCATCTGGATCTGCACGAACGTGCGCGCCAAACCGCCGCCGCCGGCGTCGACGAGCTCGGCGAGGCGTTTCTCGAGCGGGTAGCCGGCGCGTTTGCCGCGCGAAAAGCGTTCGATGGCGTCTTGCACTGCGTCGTCGTTCAACCGCATCGCGTGCATGATGCGGCGCGCGACGTCGATCTCCGCCTCGGAGACGCGGCCGTCGGCCTTCGCGACGTGCCCCATGACCTCGAACGTCTTCTCGACGAACAGGCGTCTGATCTCATCGAGCTTGTGGCCGACGAGCACGCCGACCAACGAGCCGACCGGGCCCGCAACGACGGCTCCGATGAGCCCACCAATCCCTTTGCCGAGCCACTGCATCGACGCTCCAAAATTCACGGCGTCAAGTTGCCGAGACGCGCCGCGAAGGCTCATTATCGTGTCTTTGAATCTGCGCGCAACGAGACATTGCCTTGGCCGAATCGCTGTTCGAATCCAACCTCGCGAGCCTCGAGCTCGTCGCCCGCGGCAAAGTCCGTGACATCTACAACATCGACGCAGAACGCCTGCTGATCGTCGCGACCGACCGGTTGTCCGTGTTCGACGTCGTGATGCCCGACATGATTCCGGGCAAGGGCGCGATCCTGACGGCCATCTCGAATTTCTGGTTCAAGAAGCTCGAGAGCGTGGTGCCGAATCACCTGACGGGCATCGAGCCCGAGGCGGTGCTGTCCGACCCGCGCGACCACGCGACCGTCAAGAATCGCGCCGTCGTCGTCCGCAAGCTGAAGGGCCTGCCTGTCGAGGCAGTCGTGCGCGGCTACCTGATCGGCTCGGGCTTCAAGGACTACTGCAAGACGGGGCGCATTTCCGGCGTCGAGCTGCCTCCGGGGCTCGAGCTCGCGCAGCGGTTGCGCGAGCCGATCTTCACACCGAGCAGCAAGGCACCCGCGGGCCAGCACGACGAGAACATCTCGATCCAGCAGCTGCAGCGCCTCATCGGCGCCGATCTCACGCGGCAAGTTCGCGACGCCTCGCTGCAGCTCTACACGCGCGCGACGGAATACGCTCGCGAGCGCGGCATCATCATCGCGGACACTAAGTTCGAGTTCGGGCTCGACACAAGCGGCACGTTGCGCGTCATGGACGAGGTGCTGACTCCCGACTCGTCGCGCTTCTGGCCGGCGGACACTTACAAGCAAGGCTCCTCGCCGCCGAGCTTCGACAAGCAGTACATCCGCGACTACTTGGAGACGCTCGACTGGAACAAGCAGGCGCCCGGACCGAAGTTGCCGCGCGTCGTCATCGAGCGCACGCGCGCCAAGTACGTCGAAGCGCTGCAGCGGCTCACGAGCGACCGAGCCGCATGACGGCGGGCGCGAGTCGGGCCCGCGGTTGATGGACTTCATCACCCGGCCGATCGAGCGCCGCCTCTGGCCGAAAGGTTACCGCACCGCGGAAGCCCCGCCCGCGATCGTCGTCGCGCGCTTCGCGTACGCGCTGACGCGCGACTTCATGCACGGCGACCTGACGTTGCGAGCGATGAGCCTCGTCTACACGACGATGCTCGCGATCGTGCCATTGCTCGCGTTCACGTTCTCCGTGCTCAAGGGCATTGGATTCCATCGCGATCTCGAGCCGATTCTGCGCGGCTTTCTGGCGCCGCTCGGTCCGCGATCGGGCGAGCTTTCGAGCCAGATCGTGGGTTTCGTCGATAACGTCAGCGGCTCGACGCTCGCGAGTGTCGGCGCCGTGCTGCTCGTGTTCTCGCTGTTGAGCATGGCGCAGAAAGTCGAGAGCAGCTTCAACTTCGTCTGGCGCGTGGACCGGCCGCGCAGCTTCGCACGGCGGTTCACCGAGTACTTGAGCGTCATGATCGCCGGCCCGCTGATCATGAGCGTCGCACTCGGCTTCACGGCCTCGCTGTCGAGCACGACCGCCATGACTCACCTTCGCGAGATCCGCATCGTCGGCCCCGTCGTCGGGCTCTTGGACTGGTCCACGCCGTATCTCTTGATCGTCGCGAGCTTCACGGTCTTGTACGTGATCGTTCCGAACACGCCCGTGCGCCTCAAGCCCGCGCTGATCGGCGGCGTGTTCGCAGGCATCCTCTGGGCCGGCAGCGGCAGCCTGTTCACGAGCTTCATCGTGTCGGTGAGCCGCTACGAGGCCATCTACGCGGGCTTCGCGATCGTGCTCGTGGCCATGATCTGGCTGTATCTCTCGTGGCTGGTTCTGCTGCTCGGAACACAGGTTGCGTTCTACGTGCAACATCCCGAGTACTTGCCGCTCGGCCCGCGCGCCCCGAGCGCGTCGAACTCGACGCGCGAGCGGCTCGCGTTGTCCACGATGCTTCTCGTCGGCCGCGACTTCGAGAAGCCGGGCCACGGCTGGCGCATCGAAAGCCTCTCGTCGAGCCTGCGGGTGCCGCGGCATCTGCTCGAGCCCGTCGTGACGGCTTTGACGGCGGAAGGCCTGCTGACCCGAACGAAGGAGAATCGCCTCGTCCCCGCCCGCGACCTGCCCCTGATCGCCGTCACCGACATTCTCGCGGCGGTCCGGAGCAGCGGCCGCGACTCTCACCACGAGTCGGACGACGAGTGGAACGCGACCGTCGACAGCGTCGCCGGCGAGGTCGAGCGCGCCATCGCTA
>Ga0315912_10006764_pt1 | contig 10190 bp, 6 predicted proteins | sample VfabasoilMG_FD_204469 | JGI IMG/M metagenome (GOLD analysis project Ga0315912, IMG submission 204469) | Garden soil microbial communities collected in Santa Monica, California, United States - V. faba soil | ecosystem: Environmental > Terrestrial > Soil > Garden | place: USA: California... | reverse complement strand
ATGGTGTCTACACCAGGGAACCGTACGAACGGGAACACCGGGCTCTTGACGAACACACCCGCCGCGTTCAGATCCTCGACGAGCCCAAGCTCTGTGAGCGTTCTCCCCGCGGCCACGCGCGCCGCCATCTTTGCCATCGGAACGCCGGTCGCCTTCGAGATGTAGGGAACCGTGCGCGACGAGCGCGGGTTGACCTCGAGCACGTAGACCGTGTCGTCCTTGATGGCGTACTGAATGTTCATCAGCCCGACGACCTTGAGCGCACGGGCAATGCGTCGCGTGTACTCGCGAATCGTCGCGAGATGACGCTCGGCCACCATAAAGGGCGGCACCACGCAGGAGCTGTCGCCGGAATGGATGCCGGCTTCTTCGATGTGCTCCATGATCCCGCCGATGACGACAGCGCCTTCGGCATCCGCCACCGCGTCAACGTCGAACTCGAATGCGTCCTCGAGGAATCGATCGATGAGCACCGGCCGATCATGTGAGACGTCCACGGCGCCCGTCATGTAGCGATCGAGCGATCCAGAGTCGAACACGATGGCCATCCCGCGCCCACCGAGGACGTACGACGGACGCACGACAACCGGATAACCGATCCGCTCGGCCACCTCTCGCGCTTCTTCCCGCGACACGGCCGTCCCGCTCGATGGTTGCGGCACGCCGAGGTCCCACAACAACTGCGAGAAGCGACGTCGATCCTCTGCGAGGTCGATCGAGTCGGGCGAGGTCCCAAGAATCGTCACGCCGGCATCAAGCAGCGGCAACGCAAGCTTCAGTGGAGTCTGCCCGCCAAACTGGACGACGCACGAGACGTCACCGCCCGCCTCACGTTCGCGCTCGATGATCGCCATGACGTCCTCGAACGTCAGCGGCTCGAAGTAAAGACGATCGGCAGTGTCGTAGTCGGTGGAGACGGTTTCGGGGTTGCAGTTCACCATCACCGTCTCAAAGCCTTCCTCGCGGAAGCCGAAGACAGCGTGGACGCAGCAGTAGTCGAACTCGATGCCCTGGCCGATGCGATTGGGACCGCTGCCGAGAATGACGACCTTCTTCTTCGGCGTCGGCTCCGATTCGTCGATCCGCTCGTAGGTGCCGTACATATACGGCGTGAACGACTCGAACTCCGCAGCGCAGGTATCAATGCGCTTGAACGCAGGCACCAGGCCTTCTTCGATGCGCCGTTGCCGCACCAGTTCTTCGTCGATGCCGAAGACGCCCGCGATATCGGCATCGGCAAACCCGCTGCGCTTCAGCGTGCGCAGGAGGTCTGTAGACATCTCGCGGAACTCCCCAAGACCCGCCATCTTCCGCAGTTCGACGATGTCGTGGAACTGCTGGAGGAACCAGGGGTCCATCTTCGTCAGGTCGTGAAGCGTGTCGACCGTCCAGCCCCGATCGAGCGCACGGAACACCGCCCACATCCGGCGATCGGTCGGCACGACGAGCTTCTGCCGAAGCGCCGAATCATCTTCCTCGCTGGCATCTCTGGTCCCAGAGAAGAGACTGCCGTTCCGCCCGAGCTCAAGCGAACGTACGGCTTTCAGGAACGCCTCTTTGAACGTGCGCCCGATTGCCATCGCCTCGCCCACCGACTTCATCTGCGTCGTCAGCGTGGGATCGGCCTGCGGGAACTTCTCGAAGTTCCAACGCGGGAACTTGACGACGATGTAGTCGATCGTCGGCTCGAAGGATGCCGGCGTGACACGCGTGATGTCGTTCGGGATCTCGTCGAGGTGGTACCCGAGCGCGAGCTTCGCGGCGATCTTGGCGATCGGGAAGCCGGTGGCCTTCGAGGCCAGCGCCGACGACCGCGAGACGCGCGGGTTCATCTCGATCGCCACGATGCGGCCATCGTCTGGATTGATGGCGAACTGAATGTTGGAACCGCCGGTTTCGACGCCGACCCGCCGGATGATGCGACGCCCCATGTCGCGCATCCGCTGGTATTCCTTGTCGGTGAGGGTGAGTGCAGGCGCAACGGTGACGGAGTCACCCGTATGCACGCCCATCGCGTCGATGTTCTCGATCGAGCAGATGACGACGAAGTTGTCGGCAACGTCGCGCATCACTTCGAGCTCGAACTCTTTCCAGCCGATGACGGACTCCTCGACGAGGATCTCGTGCACGGGGCTGAGATCGATGCCACGGCCGGCCAGTTCCCTGAACTCCTCGACGTTGTACGCGATGCCTCCGCCGACACCTCCGAGGGTGAACGACGGGCGGATAATCGCCGGGAAGTTGACCTCGTCGACGATCGCGAGCGCTTCCTCGAGCGTCGTCGCGACGCCGCTCCGGGGCACCTCGATGCCGATCTCCTTCATCGCATTGCGGAACAGGAGCCGATCTTCGGCCACCTTGATCGCATCGATCTGCGCACCAATCAGCTTGACGTTGTGTCGCTCGAGAATCCCGCGCTCGTGGAGCGCGACCGCGAGGTTCAGCGCGGTCTGACCACCGACCGTCGGCAGAACGGCGTCCGGCTTCTCTTTGATGATGATCGCTTCGGCCATCTCCGGCGTCAGCGGCTCGACGTAAGTCGCGTCCGCGAGCTCCGGGTCCGTCATGATCGTGGCCGGATTGCTGTTGACCAGGACCACTTCCAGCCCTTCGGCGCGCAAGGCTTTGCACGCCTGCGTGCCGGAGTAATCGAATTCAGCCGCCTGGCCGATGACGATCGGCCCCGAGCCGATCACGAGGACGCGTTTGATATCGGTGCGCTTGGGCATTCAAATAGCTTCGCGGTGCAATTCAGAATTCGACATGCAGAATGCAGAAAATTGCTCACAGGGTTTTTGCATTTTGAATTCTGCATTCTGAATTACAGAAATCACTTTTGTTCCATCGACTCGAGGAATTGCCGGAAGAGGTAGTCGGCGTCGTGCGGCCCTGGTGAGGCCTCGGGATGATACTGCACCGAGAACATCGGCTTGGTGACGTGACGGAACCCCTCGACAGTCTTGTCGTACAGATTCAGATGCGTGACGGTGGTGTCGGCGGGGAGGGAATCAGGATCGATCGCAAAGCCGTGATTCTGCGATGTGATTTCGATCTTGCCTGACTGCAGCTCCTTCACCGGATGGTTCGCACCCCGGTGTCCGAACTTCAGCTTGTAGGTCTGCCCACCGACAGCGAGCCCCATGATTTGATGGCCGAGGCAGATGCCGAACATCGGCACATCGGCGTTCATGAGCTCGCGGACATTGCTCACGCAGTACGGCAACGCAGCAGGATCGCCAGGACCGTTGCTGAGGAAGATCCCGTCCGGTTCAATCGCCAGCAGGTCCGACGCAGGAGCCGACGCAGGAAACACGTGCACGTCGCAGCCGTACACGTCCAGCCGACGCAGGATGTTGTATTTGATGCCGAAGTCGTAGGCCGCAACCTTCAATCGTCGTGACGCCTGCCGGCCTGGGGCCACACCGAACTCGAGGTGATCCTTCTCGCCCGCCTGTGAGGCGCGATCGCGCCACCAGAACGGCGCGTCGCAGGTGACGTCCTTCACCAGATCGGCGCCTTCCATCTGCGGGATTGCGCGAGCCTTCTCGACCAGCTCCGCCGGGTCTACCTGGCCTGTTGCGATGACGCCGCGCATGACGCCGGCAGATCGCAGCACACGCGTAAGCGCGCGCGTATCGATGTCGGCGATGGCGACGATGCCGTGACGCGTCAGGTAGTCGCGAAGTGTCCCGTCTGCACGGTAGTTGCTGGCGAGAGGCGAGGCCTCGCGCATGATGAAACCGGCGACGTGCGGTGTCTGCGATTCGGCGTCGCCGGGAGCCACACCGTAATTGCCAATCTGCGGCGCCGTCATCGTCACGATTTGCCCGGCGTAGGAGGGGTCGGTCAAGACTTCCTGGTAGCCGGTCATGCTGGTGTTGAAAACAACCTCCCCTGAGGTTTCACCAGACGCGCCTGCGGCCACCCCGCGGTACCAGGTACCGTCTTCAAGAGCGAGGGTTGCATTCATGGGATCATCCGATCGTAACATCCACACCCGGTTTCTTGACACTGCGCGCGACGCTCTGCAAAAGTAGCGAAAGGTGCAGTCCCACACAGGTTTGACCGCCAAGGCCCCCACAGCCGGACAGGGAGACGCAGCCTCGAGCGGTCGCATTCCGGTCGATATTCGTCGCTTCCCGTGGATCAACCGGCTGGCGTCGGACTACGCATTCGATTACTCGCGATTGGCGGACTTCTTTGCCGGCGATCCGGGTGACCCCGCGGCATGGCGGGACACCATCGCCCGCGCATCCCGTCACCGGAGGCAACGCGACGCAGTTGTCCGGCTGCTTCAAGCGCAGCAGCAGCGGCGCGGCGCGCCTCCTGTGGCTCAGGCAACAGCCGCTGTTCTTGGCGATCCACGCTCTGTCGCGGTCTTGACGGGACAGCAGGCAGGGCTTTTCGGGGGACCGCTCTTCACGCTGCTGAAAGCACTGACTGCCCTCCAGCTCGCTGAGCGGGTTCGAACGGAGCACAACGTTCCGGCAGTCGCGGTGTTCTGGGTGGACGCCGAGGATCACGACTGGGACGAAGTGAAGTCGTGCGGCGTCATGGACGGCGAGAACGCGCCGCGATCTGTGGCGCTCGGAGATCTGCCCGGCGCACACGCGGGGCCTGTCGCGCGCGTGCAATTGAACGAGTCGATCGAGGCCGCGATCTCTGAGCTGCAGGCGGCGTTGCCAGCCACCGAGTTCACTCCGGCGCTTCTCGACGACCTTCGTCGCTGTTATGAGCCGGGCACCGGGATGGCGGATGCGTTTGCACGATGGCTGGAGCGCGTCCTCGGCCCCCGCGGTCTCGTCGTCTTTGATGCATCAGATCCAGCGGCAAAACCAGTGGTTGCCGATGTCTTTGCCCGCGAGATCGAGCGAGCCGGAGACACATCGCGCCTCGCATCCGATGCCGGATCTGCCCTCGCCGCGCGCGGGTATCACGCGCAGGTGACGCCGAACGAAGGCAGCCTCGCGTTGTTCCACATGAACGCCGGGCGCGAGCCCATCAAGATCGCGCCGGATGGCTTCCAGGTCGGCGACACCACCATGTCGAAGGCTGCGCTGCTCAATCGAGCGCGAACGAGCCCGACCGAGTTCAGCCCCAATGTGCTGTTGCGGCCGATCGTGCAGGACACGATCTTCCCAACGGTCTGTTACGTCGCGGGCCCGAGCGAGCTGGCATATCTCGGCCAACTTCGGCGCGTGTACGAGTCGTTCGATGTGCCGATGCCGCTCATCCAGCAGCGCGCCACGGCGACCATCGTCGATTCGAACGCGATGCGCTTCCTTTCAAAGCACGGGGTCCAACTCGAAACCCTTCGCGCGCAGGACGAAGCGGCGCTGAATGAACTGCTGATCGCCCAACTCCCTACCTCGGTCGAGGTCGCGATCCAGGTGGCCGGCGACACGGTCGAACAGCGGTTGGACGCGCTCGCGAGAGAGGTGCAGAAGATCGACCCCACGCTCGAGGGCGCGACGCGCTCGACGCTGTCGCGGATGCAGGACGATCTGAAGAAGCTGCACGCCAAGATCGTTCAGGCCGCGAAGCGGAAGGACGAGACGCTCCGCCGACAGTTCCATCACGCGAGAGCCCAGACCTTTCCGGGAGGGCACCCGCAGGAGCGAGAGATTGGGTTCGTGAGCTTTCTGAACAAGTACGGCCCGAGCCTGGTAGACCGGTTGGCCGAGGCACTCCCCGCCGAGATGGGGACGCACTGGATCATCACGATCTAAGGCCCATTCCCGGTGAGTCGTGTCGGGGCGCGAACTTCCCCACCTCAGAACTCGTCAGAACTGACGTGTTCGGACAGAGACACCGTCGCCCCCCGTTCACCGACCCGCTGAACTGGACCGACTACCGCTGGGATGCTGGCCCATGGCACCGCGGTGGTGCCGCCAACATCTGGGGACATCGGCGCCCTGGACGACAGCGCAGCCATCCGTTTCTCGTCCTTCTCATCGCAGGCATCGCGGCCGTTATCGGTGCCAAGCTCCTCTCTTCACTTCAGTCCCGAAGCACGTCCTGGGCGCAACGAGGCCTGTATGCAGCCCTTCTGCTGCTAATTGTGGGCGCTTTCTCCAGAAACCGCCGCAATCGCTGGTAGTCCTCTATAATTTTATTGAATGAATCAGGAGGTCTTTGCCGCCTTGGCGGAGGCGCTCGAGCGCGGGGAAGAAGTGGCGCTCGTGACCATCGTCGCCGCGCATGGGTCCACACCTCAGCGCGTTGGGGCAAAGATGCTCGTCTACCCTGACGGTCGCACCGTCGGCACGATCGGTGGCGGCTGCTACGAGAACGACGCGTTCTGGAAAGCCCGCGAGGCCATCACGAACCGTCGCCCTCTGAACATCAAGTACGAGCTGAACGACGATTTCGCGCAGGAAACCGGACTGGTTTGCGGAGGACAGATGGAAGTCTTCATCGAACCGGTGGAGGCATCGCCTGACGTCTACGTGTTTGGTGCCGGTCACGTCGGCTACTTCGTCGCGAAGATGGCTCACGAAGTCGGTTTCAAAGTGCACGTCATCGACGACCGCGAGAAGTTCGCGAGCTCCGAGCGATTCGGCGAAGGGATCGATGTCATCGTTGACAACATCCCGCAGTGGCTCGCCAGCCACGCGCTTCCGCCAACGGCGTACGCCGTGATCGTGACTCGCGGTCACACCCACGACCTTGACACGTTGCGTGCCTTGACGGTCTCGCCGCTGCGCTACCTCGGTCTCATCGGCAGCAAGGCAAAGGTCCGCCGCATCTTCGATGCTCTCGTCGAGGAAGGCACACCACCTGAGTCGCTCCAAGGAGTTCACGCGCCAATCGGTCTGGACATCGGTGCGATTACCCCGCAGGAAATCGCCGTCAGCATCGTCGCCCAGCTCATCGCCGCCAAACACGGCAAGATCTCCGATCCCCACGTCGCTGCCGTCAGCATGCGCTGGGAGGGGGCACTCCGAAAATAGTGGGCTATAATTCGATCTGTAGGCCCTAAGCTCCTGATTCGTAATGGTTTCTTTCGAACTGCCTGAACGCTCACGCCGCCTGCTCGCGACTCTCGTCCGCGAGTACATCGACAGCGGAGAGCCGGTGTCGTCGCAGATCGTTGCGCACCGGAGTGGCCTTGGCCTGTCCTCAGCCACAGTTCGCAATGTCTTGGCACAGCTCGAGGAGCACGGCTACGTGCACCAGCCGCATACCTCGGCCGGTCGAGTACCGACAGACCTAGGCTATCGCGCCTTCGTCGACATGCTGCTCGAAAGCCGGACGCCGGCGGTCTCGCACGTGGACGTCGAGCAACAGCTTCGACGCCAGCAGGTGCAGACGCCGCTCATGGACGATCTGCTTGCCGCGGTGTCGCACCTCGTCTCACGTGCAGCCAAGCACGTCGGCTTCGCTCTCTCGGCCGACGACGCAGCGGTGTTGCAGCGAATCGAGTTCGTCCCGCTCGATGGCTCGCAGGTGCTCGTCGTCGTGGTCGCACGGAGCAACCAGGTCACGCAGAAAGTTGTGGATGCGGGCGAACTGGTCCGGCCGGATGACCTTGCGCAGGCAGCGCGATACTTGAACACCGAGTTTGCCGGCCTTCCGCTGCTGCAGGTGCGCGAGGCGGTGCAGGAACGACTGCGTCAGGAACGCACGTTGTACGACCAGTTGCTTGCGCGTGCGCTGAGGCTGGCGCATTCGACGCTGCAGCATCTTCCCAACGTGCAAACGATCCACTTTGATGGCGCGGCATCCCTCCTCGATCATGGTCCGCACGAGGGTGTGTCAACCGTCACGCTGCGTGCGCTGTTCGAGATGATGGAAGAGAAAGAGCGGATGGTGCATCTGCTCAACGCGTATATCGACGGCCCCGGACTGACGGTGGTGATCGGCACCGAACACACCTCACCCGATCTGCGGCGATTCAGTCTGATTGCGTGCACCGCGGTCGATGGCAGCACGACGAGAACAGTTGGTGTGATCGGACCGACGCGCATGCACTACTCGCGGACAATCGCCCTCGTAGACGGTACGACACAGGCCGTTTCGCGTGTGCTCCGCGACGCCCATTAGCACTTTTGCGGAGGCTCGCGCCTCTACCCACGAATCACGATGACAGAACAGGCGCTCAACGATCAGGATCCGCAGCCGGAACAGGCGGACGTCCAGAACAACGAACCCCTCGAGGAGCTCCGGCGCGAAAAAGACTCGCTCCAGGACCGGCTACTGCGTACGGCCGCCGAGTTCGATAACTATCGCAAGCGGGTGGAACGCGAACGCCGCGATCTCGCCGACTACATGAAGGCGGACATCCTGGCCGAGATCCTGCCGATCGTGGATAACTTCGAACGGGCGCTGCAGGCGCCTTCGTCCGACTCCGACTCGCTTCGCAAAGGCGTAGAGCTGATCCACAAGCAGATGCACGACTTCCTGCGCAAACGCGGCGTGACACCCATCGAAGCGCTCGGCGCCGACTTCGATCCGAATTTTCACCAGGCCGTGATCCACGAGACCAGCCCGTTCCATCGCGAGGGCGAGGTCATCGAGGAGTTGCAGCGCGGCTACATGTTGGGCGATAAGCTCCTTCGGCCCGCTATGGTCAAGGTGGCCAAAGCCGCGTGAGCAAACGAGACTATTACGAGGTCCTGGGCGTATCGCGCACTGCGACCGAACAGGAAATCAAGAGTTCGTACCGGAAGCTTGCGCTGAAGTACCACCCGGACCGCAATCCGGGCGACAAAGCGGCCGAAGACAACTTCAAGGAAGCGGCCGAGGCGTACTCCATCCTCGTGGATACCGACAAGCGGCACATGTACGACCGCTTCGGCCACGCGGGTCTTGGTGGCGCTGCCAGCGGTTTCGATCCGAACGCGTTCTCCGGCTTCGAAGACATTCTCGGCGGGCTTGGCGACATCTTCGGCTTCGGCGATGCCTTCGGCGCGGGCCGGCGGCGCGGTGGTCCGCAGCGCGGCGCGGATCTTCGCTACGACCTCGAGATCACATTCGACGAAGCGGCCAAGGGCACCGAAGCGTCGCTGCAGATTCCGCGACAGGAGATCTGCGAGACCTGCAAAGGCAATGGCGCGGCGCCAGGCACCACACCAACCACGTGCCCGCAGTGCCAGGGGCGCGGGCAGATTCGATATCAGCAGGGCTTCTTCACCGTCGCCAGGACATGCGGACAATGCCGCGGCACCGGCTCGATCGTGGCCAAGCCGTGTCAGACGTGTCGTGGCGCGGGACGCGTGCAGAAGGAAAAGAAGCTGAGTGTCCGCATCCCGGCCGGCATCGCCACGGGACAGCGCCTGCGTCTCAGTGGTGAAGGTGAAGCCGGTCCGGGCGGCGGTCCTCCCGGCGATCTCTACGTCGTCGTACACGTGCAGGACCATGCGTTCTTCCAGCGCGACGGCAACGATCTGTACTGCGAGATTCCGCTCAACTTCCCCACCCTCGCGCTCGGCGGCGAGATCAAGATTCCGACGCTCGATGGCAATCAGGACCTCTCGATTCCATCAGGCACGCAGAGCGGAGCAACGTTCCGGGTACGCGGCAAGGGCATGCCTGACGTCAGCGGCCGCGGCCATGGCGATCTGCTCGTCACAGTCCGGGTCAACACGCCGAAGAAACTGACGAAAGAGCAGAAGAAGCTGCTCGAGCAGTTGGCGGCGACGCTACCGAGCGAGGCATTCGAGCCCACACCAACCTCGGAGCACGCCGACAAGGGACTGCTCGACCGAGTCAAAGACATCTTCGGCTAGCCCGGTGAACGACAGCGTTCGTACCTGGCCCGCGCTCGACATCCATCCCATCTCTGAACTGCTTCAGGCAGCGCTCGTCGACTACGAGGCGACTGCCGTCGACGAGCGCTCGCCCGATGATTGGCGCGTGTTCTTCACGAGCCCGGCGGAACGCGATCGAGCCGGCGCTGCTCTCCGACTGGAATTCCCCGACGCAGTAGTCGAGTCCATCGATGTGCCCGACGAGAACTGGGCCGCGCGATCGCAGGCAAGCCTGCACGCCGTTCGCGTCGGCAACGTAGTAGTTGCGCCGCCATGGGATGTACCGGCGGGTCTAGAGAACAAGACCCGCCCTACGGACACGACCGGCCCGGTCGCCGATCTTGTCATCGTCATTCAGCCTTCGATGGGCTTTGGCACCGGGCACCATGCGACGACGCGCCTGTGCATCGGCGCACTGCAACGGCTGAACGTCGCTGG
>Ga0315912_10006763_pt1 | contig 10191 bp, 8 predicted proteins | sample VfabasoilMG_FD_204469 | JGI IMG/M metagenome (GOLD analysis project Ga0315912, IMG submission 204469) | Garden soil microbial communities collected in Santa Monica, California, United States - V. faba soil | ecosystem: Environmental > Terrestrial > Soil > Garden | place: USA: California... | reverse complement strand
GAGCGGGCGTTCCACACCACGCCGATCTGCTCGCCGAACCGCGCCTCGATCATGACCGGCCAGTACGCCAGCCGCCACGGCATCATCGACAACGTGGCGCGCGACGCGATGAGCCATCGCCTGCCGAACTACCACCTCGCGCTGCAGAAGCTCGGCTACGAGACCGCCCACATCGGCAAATGGCACATGGGCAACGACGGCAAGCCGCGCCCCGGCTACGACCGCTGGGTGTCTTTCGACGGCCACGGGCGGCTCTCCGACCCGAAGCTCAATATCGATGGCGTCTACGAGCAGCGCTCGGGGTACATCACCGACCTCCTCAACGCCGAAGCGCTCGCCTTCCTCGGGAAGCCGAGACGGAAGCCTTTCTCGCTCTTCCTCGCCCACAAGGCGGTGCACCCGGACGCGGAGCAGGCAGCGGACGGAACGCTCAGCCTCATCGGCTATGTCCCCGCGGAGCGACACCGCGAACTCTACAAGGGGCGCGTGTTTCCGAAGACGCCCAACATGCTCGCGCCCGAAGCGGTCGTGAAAGCGAAGCCGGCGTGGCGCGAAGCGTTCGAGCTGAAGAAATCCGAGCGCTCGCGCGCCCTGCTCGCGCCGATCCACGCGGGGCAGCAGGAGGAGATCCGCCTGCGCGCGGCGATGATGGCGTCGGTCGACGAGGGCGTCGGGCAGATCCTGGCGGCGCTCGAGAAGAGCGGCGAGCTCGACAACACGCTCATCCTCTTTCTCGGCGACAACGGCTACTTCTTCGGCGAGCACGGCCTCGGGCCCGAGCGGCGCTTTGCGTACGAAGCGGGAATTCGCTCGCCGTTCGTCATCCGGCATCCGTTCCTTATCAAGAGTGGGACACGCCGCAAGGAGCTCGTCGTCACCCAGGACATCGCGCCGACGCTGCTCGAGCTCGCGGGCGGCAAGCCCGGCGAGCACATCCAGGGCCGCTCGCTCGTTCCCTTGTTCAGGAAGCGGCCGCGCGCCTGGCGAAAATCGATCCTCATCGAGTACTGGGCGGAACAGGCCCTCCCCTGGCTGGTCGGCATGTCGTACAAGGCGGTGCGTACCGACCGGCACAAGTACATCCGCTGGCTGAATCGCAGCAGGAACGGCGAGCTCGACGAGATCTACGACCTCGAGCGCGACCCGTGGGAGTTGAAGAACCTCGCGGGCAGCCGCTCCGCGAGACCGTTGCGCGCGCGCCTGCGGCGCGAACTGAAGCGGCTCGTCGCCGAGGCGAGCGGCCTCTAGATCAACTGCTCGGGCGTGATCGCCGGCGGCTCCTTGGCCGCGGGCGGCTCCTTCACCACCGGCGGCTCCTTCACGACGGCGAGCTCCGGAAGCGGCACCAGCATCTTCGCGTAGCGCGCGCCGGCCTGGATCTTGATCAGCTCGCCGACCAGCCTCTCCAGCCGATTGCGCGCATCGACATCGAGCTCGGTCGGCAGCGGCGAGTTGCGCGGCAGCCCCTTGGCGCGATAGGTCAGGCATTGCTGGACGTTGCGATAGTCCTGGCGCTCCACCGCGCGCAGCAGGTCGAGCGCCCAGTCGTTGCGGTTCTTCGACGCTTCCGGCGTGCATTGCGGCCGCAAGGCGAAGCCGTGGGATGCGACCAGGCGGATCACGGCTTCGGCGAGATCCTGCTCCGGGCGCCGGCCCCACGCCGAGTTGGGAAGCGGCTTGCCGCCGGCCACGGGCACGATCTCGGTCTCCGAGATCACCAGCAGGTTGGCGACGCGCGCCGGCTGATCCGCCGCGGCAGGGGCCGAGCGCGTGATCACGACCAGCGAAATATTGTGAGTGCGCGGGAACATGCCGTATTTCTCCGCGCCGTTGTCCTGCGCGCCGAGGCGAATGCGCACCGAATTGTCGGAGACCCGGCCGACGGTCGCCAGCGCGTCGCCCCCGGCTTCCGCCGACTCGCTGATCGACAGCGGGTAGACCATGATCGGCGGCGGCATGCCGCGCTCCGGCTTCGCCAGCCGAGGCGACGCCACCGCCTCGCGCCACGAGGACGGATACATGCTCACGTTCAGGTAGACGTCGTAAGGAAGATTGCGGGCCTTCGGCTGCAGCGCCACCTGCAACGTGACGAGGTGGGCCTGATAGCCCTCGGCGCGGAATGCATTGCTGATTTCCGGCGAGAGACTGAGCCTCGGCTCGAGCTTTTCCGCGACGTCCCGCCAAGGCACCGCGGGATAGGTCGACAGGTAGACGTTCGCGGCGTCCTGGGATGTCTCGACGCCAGGCGTGGACTTGCAACCTGCCAGCAGGACGATGCACAGGCCGACGCCAATCTGCAGAATCCAACGCACTCCGGGTAGTGCCATGACGCCTCCCCCCGGTGGTTGATTCAGGCCATTGTAGGCCAGCTCATCGCCGCCGGGAGTAGGCCTTTAGCCGCATAGCCAAAAAACTCAGGACCAGCAGGACCGCCAGCGCCGCTGCGGGGTTGGAAATCGTCCAGACGACGGGCCAGAGCGCCGCGCGAGTAGCCGCCCTCGCCCCATCATGAGGACGGATCGCCTCCGCAAGACTCGGCGAATAGCGGTAGTAGGCTCGGACGAAAACCCTTCCCGCAGCATTCGTGAGCAAATGCTCGTCGCGGAACTGCCGCAGTCTCTGGACCTCGGGCGCCAGTGCGCTGCCATACGCCGCTGTCGCAATAAAGCAGCCACCTCCGCCGCCACCACCGCCACCTCCGCCACCTCCGCCCCCGCCACCACCTGGCGGCGGTGGCGGCGGCTTCGGCACGAATTGCGCTTTGCAATTCATGTTGACGTTGAGCGTGACTACGGCGCCGCATCCCGCGTCGCCGCTCCAGCCCGTGAAGTTCGACTTGCTGTCGGGCGTGGCCGTGAGGTTGACGACCGACGCCACCGGAAACTGCGCCTGGCACTTGGTTCCACAGTTGATCCCTGCAGGTGTGGACTGCACGCTGCCGATACCGTTGCCGTCGAGGCCCACTGTCAGCGTTCGCATGCCGCCCAGCTCCTGGACAGAGGGCGTGAGGGAATTCGCCACGTAGGCTGCGGTGCCTTGCGGCTTGATCGCAATCGCGATCGGCGCCTGCCCCAGCGTGACGGGCGAGCCGATGAGGGCTCCGCTCGCCGAGTTGAAGATGCTGACATTGTTGCTGCCGCGGTTGACGACGTACACCCGCAGGCCGTCCGGGCCGTAGGCGATCCCGGTCGGCCCGATGCCCGCCGGCAGGGTCGCGCCGACCGCGGCCAGGGCGGTGTCGTAGACGCTCACCGAGTTGTCCGTCTGGTTGGTGACGAACACGCGATTGCCGTCGGGACTTGCGGCGATGGCGGTGGGCAGGACACCCACCGGCTCGCTGTCGATCAGCGCGCCTGTGGTCATGTCAAAGACGCGCAAGGTGCCGGCGCTGCCTGCCAGGTTCGCCACCGCGGCATAGGCGCGCGCGCCGTCGGGGCTGAACGCCACGCCGAGCGGCGCGACCCCGCCTTCCATCACCAGGTCGAGGAGAGTGCTCTTGTCGGCGACGCGTACGACTCTCAGGCTGCCCGCGTCCGAACCGTCGGAAACCAGCAGCAGCCGGCCATCCGGACTGATGGCGATGCCCTGCGGGTTATCGCGCCCGCCGTCGTTCAGCGATGGCAGCGCAATGGTGTCCAGCAGAAAGGCGACAGCGGCATCCCTGACCTGGACGCCGACTCCGGTGACAGCGACGTAGATGCGCTTCCCGTCGGGGCTGGCCGCGATACTGCGCGGGCTCCCTCCGGCAACCGAATGGGAGATGATCTTGATCAGGGTTGAAGCCCGCACCACGCTCAGCGTGTTGTTGCCGCGGTCTGCCACGTAGAACTTGCGGCCGTCGGGGCTGACCGCGACTGCTGCAGGCGTCACGCTGGCCAGGCCGGTTGCCGCCAACCCGGCAACTGCTGGCGGGGAAATGACGTCGGTGTCGAACAATAGGGGACTGAGCGCGCTCCCGGCCGGCGTCGTAATCTTCACCGCGCCCGTGGCGGCCCCGCCGGGAACGGTGGTGATCACCTTGCCCGCATCGGCTCCCTGGAAAATCGGCTGCGAAGTCGTATCGAAGCGAAGCTCCGCGAGGCCTGACAACAGGTCACCGCTGACGGTAACGATCGCCCCGGGCTTGCCGCCCGGCGGATGCACGAAGCGGATGCGCGGCCCGCCGAGCCGCGCGATGCGAGCGCCGGTCAGGGTCCCGCCGCCACCGGTGCCGGAATTGCTCCAGCTGCCGGCCGCGCTGCCGGAGTCGAGATTGAGCGCCGTGAGTTTCCACGAGATCGGGCCGCAGCCGGGACGCAGCAGCGCGCCTTCCACGGCCGCCTGCGTGACGACGGTCGTTTGCATCTGCCCGTCCATGCAGTCGATGTCGCCGAGCAGCGTTGCGGGACCGGAGCCCGAAGAGGAGGTCTGCGTGATCTGGACTTCCCAGCTGCCGCCCACGGCGCCGAAGCCCCCCGGGCTCGGATCGGTCCCCTGCCAGGATCCCGCCCAGACTCCGGACAGGTCGGGGGGCGGCGGTGGAGGCGGATCTTCGCCACCATCGCCGCCGCAACCCTGCAGCGACAGCGCGAGCAGGTAGCCCGCGAGCAACTTGTGCCAGTCCGTCCGTCGGGCCACCGGTCCTCCTTGGAAGTGCCCTGGGGAACAGCTTGGCTCAGCCGGCTCGCGGGCGGTATCCCACAAACATGGGATGGCAACGGGCAATATTCGTCGCGACGATGTCCGCCCTGCCCCGTCAGCAGTCCGCTGCGCTGCCCACCGCGCTCGCCGGGCTCGCCGCCCTCGCCATCTCTCAGGGGATCGGCCGCTTCGCGATGACGCCGATCCTGCCGATGATGCAGGCAGAGGGTTTGTCGCTGGCCCAGGGCGGCTGGCTCGCCGCGGCCAACTATCTTGGCTACCTCGCCGGCGCGCTTTCGACGATCTGGCTGAACCTGAATGCCTCTCTCGCAGTCCGCACGGCGCTGCTGGCCATCGGCCTGTCGACCCTCGCGATGGGCCTCGTCGAGGGATTCGCTTTCTGGCTGGTGCTGCGCACGCTCGCCGGCGTGGCGAGCGCCTGGGTGCTGGTGCTCGTCTCCGCGTGGACGCTCGAGCGGCTCGCAGAACTGCGCCGCCCGCAACTCGGGGGCGTGCTGTATGCCGGCGTCGGCACGGGCGTGGCCATCGCCGGTATCGCGTGCATCGTCGTCATGCACCTCGGCTCCACTGCAGATGCCGCCTGGCTCGCGCTCGGCGGCATCGCGCTTGCGATGGCGGGCGCGATCTGGCTACCCTTAGCCTTCGAGAAGAACCCGCTGCCGCAAGCAAGGGAGGCAACGCAACGGGGTCCCGCTGGCTGGCCGCTGATTCTCAGCTACGGCGCCTACGGCTTCGGCTATATCGTCCCGGCGACGTTCCTGCCAGCCATGGCGCGGCAGATCATCGCCGACCCGCTGGCGTTCGGCTCGGCGTGGCCGGTCCTGGGAATCGCCGCCGCGCTCTCGACGCTCGTCGCAGCGAGGTTCGGTGCGTCGACCAGCCCCCGGCGCGTGTGGATGATCGCGATGCTGGTGATGGCAGTCGGTGTCGCCGCGCCACTGTTCGTTCCCGGGCTCGCTGGAATCCTCGTGTCGGCGGTTCTGGTCGGCGCGACGTTCGTCACCATGACGCTCGCGGGCATGCAGGAGGCTCGGCGCCTCTACGGCGCGGCGGCGCGTCCGGTGATGGCGGCGATGACTTCCGCGTTTGCGGTCGGGCAACTGCTTGGCCCGATCCTGATCGCGCTATCGGAAAAACTGCCGCACGGCTTCACCGTTGTGCTGCTCGCAGCGACGGCAGGCTTGCTGGCGGGTGCGGGTGCGGCCGCGCTGCGCTAGTCGGCGTAGCCCGGATTCTCGCGGTCGAGGATGCGCATCATCGCCTCGAAGAACAGGCGCTCGCGCTCGCTGCGCGAGTGGCGGTCGTTCACCGGCTGCGACTGCACCTGCGCGACGACCTCGTCGGAAAGCACTTCCAGCGGCTGCCCGCTCGACATCGCCAGGATCTGCGCGCGGCATACGCGCTCGAGCTTGTAGAGACGGCGGTAGGCCTGCGCCACCGTGTCGCCGGTGACCAGCACGCCGTGGTTCTTCATGAACAGGACGTGCTTCCTGCCGATCACCCCCGCAAGGCGTTCGCCTTCCTCGATGAAATCGGCGGTCCCGGCATACGTGTCGTCGTAGGCGATGTGGCCGTGGAAGAACGCCGCGGTCTGGCTTGCCGGCAGCAGCCGGTTGTTCTTCAGCATGTTGAGCGCCACCGCCCAGGTCTGGTGCGTGTGCATCACGACGCGCGCGCCGCAGATGCGATGGATCGGCGCGTGGATGCACTGCGCCGAGAGCTCGACCACGCCGTCGCCTTCGAGCGTCTTGCCCGACTCGTCGAACACGATCATGTCGCTCGCGCGCGCCTCGGACCAGTGAAAGCCGAAGGGCAGGATCAGGTAGCGGTCGTCCCTGCCCGGCACCGTGACGGTGAAGTGGTTGTCGATGCCTTCTTCGAGCTCGTGCAGCACGGCGAGGCGGTGCGCAGCGGCAAGGTGGACCTTTGCTTGCCGAACCGGGTCAGCGGCCAGTGACTTCAGGGGAAGGACGGACATAGTGTCGGGATTCTAGTGGATTGGTGGGGGTCCGCTCGGATCATCCCGGGCACTGTCGTAGACCATCCTGAGGAGATGCCGCTCGCCGGCACGACACGTGGGTATTCCACGCTAGCGCGGATGCCACGCCCACGAAAAGATTGTCTTTGAAGCGCTGCCTGGCTTTGCTGCTTGCGTCCCTGGTTATTTCCTGCGGCGGCGGCGGCGACGGCGACGATCCGGCGGGGAACCCTTCCGAAGCCGACGGTAATACGGGCGGCACTGCCGGCGCCGGCAACGACAGCAGCGACAGGACACCCGCGGTCGCCGGTGCGCGTATCGAGGAATCGAATACGGCGGTTACCTTGGACAGCACATGGACGAGCACGGATCCCCGTTTTGGGTGGAGCGGAGGCGCTGCGGTGCAATCGAACGTCGCCGGAGCGACAGCCTCGTTCACCTTCACGGGGACCTCTGTGAGGTGGCTCGGCAGCCGCGGCAACACGATGGGAAGAGCTCTGGTCAGGATGGACGCAGGCCCAGCCCGACAATTGGACTTGTATTCCGCCCCGAACAACGTAGCCCGCGCGCCTATCGTCACGATAAGCGACTTGAGCGACGGCCCGCACACGTTGACGATCGAGGTGGTATCAGGCCTCGTGGTAGTGGATGCCTTCGATGTACAGCCACAGACGACCGTGTCGCATTGGCAGGACACGGACCCCAACGCAAAATTCAGTGCCGGCTGGACCAAGGCAAGTACCGCTCTTCCTTGGAGCGGCAACGGCGCCAGGAACCCGCCCGAGCTAGCAGTAACTGCCCAGGAAACTTATTCGGCGGATGAGACCGCCACTTTGCCTTTCCGCGGAACGGCGATCAACTGGATTGGCTATCGCGGCCCGGACGGCGGCATCGCTCTTGTGCAGGTGGACGGCGGCGCTCCCGTCGAGGTGGACACGTACTCTCCGACCGCCACGTTTCAGGCGGTGGTGTTCACTGCCACCGGGCTGGCCGATGCAGGCCACACGCTGAAGATTACGGCTACCGGCCAAAGAAATGCCATGTCGAGCGCTACCAGGATCGTAGTAGACGCGTTCGACGTCATGACGCCCGGAAGACGTTACGAGGAATACGATCCGTCGATCACCAGGTCCGCCGGCGCGCCTGAGGCTCCACCTCACTGGAATCACAACCTCAACAGAGTCTGGACCGAAGGCAACTCCGCCACATCCAATCAAACGGGCGCGACCCTCACCTTCAGCTTCACCGGGACCTCGGTGAGCTGGATCGGCTGCCGAAAGTCCAGCGCCGGAGGGAGTGCCAACGTTTATATCGACGGCGTTCTCGTGAGCCAGGTCAAGCTGTCCCAGAGCTATCCGATCGAGGGATATCAGATGACGGTCTTCAGGGCGGATGGGTTGGCCGACGGTCCCCATACGCTGATGATCGAGGTTACGTCGGCAAACAACGGTCCCTACGTCGTGGTGGATGCTTTCGATGTCCACCCGTGAAACAGGCGGCGGTTGGCGGAGAGTGAGGGATTCGAACCCCCGAGCCCTTGCGGGCTAACGGTTTTCAAGACCGCCGCATTCGACCGCTCTGCCAACTCTCCGCAGCCAGCTCAGTTTACTGGCTACCGGCTGCGCTTCTTGCCGCGCGTGGGGGAGCCTTTGCGTGAGATGGAGCCGTAGTTGTGGCTGTTGTCGCCTGAGGCCTTGGCGGCCTCGCGCATGCGTTGCTCGGCCAGCGTCTCGCGGCTGCGAGCCGCTCCGTATTTGCGTTTCATTTTCGTGACTTCCCTTGAAAAACCCTGTCGGGGCCGCATTTTAGCCTGAGTTAGGCCCCCTTTCGTTGCAACTCGGGGTGGGTTTGGTAGTCTTACGTAGCGGTACATACATATAAGAACGGAGGAACGATGGAACTGAAACCAGTACGCACGGGCGACGAGACGCTGGCCCCCTACGAAGCAGCCCCGCAAGTCGCCATTGCCGGCGACGGCCAGCGGGTACTGCGCAACACCTACCTGCTGCTCGCCCTCAGCCTCGTGCCGACCGCGATCGGCGCGGCGGTCGGCTACAACCTCGATTTCTCCTTCATGCGCTCGAGCCCGATCCTCTCGGCGGTCGCGGTGATGGGCATCTTCTATCTCTGGATCTTCGGCATCGAGAAGAACCGGAACAGCGGCCTCGGCGTCGGACTGCTGCTCGGCTTCACGCTGTTTCTCGGCCTGCTGCTCGGGCCGCTGTTCCAGAGCGTGCTCGGCCTGAGCAACGGAGGCCAACTCGTCATGATGGCCGCCGGCGGCACGGCCGCGGCGTTCTTCGGCCTGGCCGGCGTCGCCAGCGTCGCCAAGCGCGACTTCTCGTGGCTCGGCGGCTTCATGACGGTCGGGTTCATCGTCATCATGCTCGCCGTGGTGGTGAACATCTTCCTGCAGGTTCCGCTGCTGTCTCTCGTGCTGCTGGGTGCGTTCATCCTGTTCAGCTCGGCCGCGATCCTGTGGCAGGTGAACCAGATCGTGCGCGGCGGCGAGACCAGCTACGTCTCGGCGACCCTCACGCTCTACGTCGCGATCTACAACATCTTCTCCAGCCTGCTGCAGCTGCTCGGCATCTTCGGCGGCGACCGGGACTGAGCGCTACTTAGGCTCTTCCTTCTTCGCGGAGGCGGACTTCTTGTCCGCCTTTTTCTTTTCCGCTTTCTTCTTCTCGGCCTTTTTCTCGGCCTTTTTCTCGGCTTTCTTCGCCGCCGGGCCGGCCACGTTCAGGGCGACTTCGCGCGCGCCCTCGCACGGCGACTTGCCGGCGCCCTTCGCCGAAACTTTGTAGTTTCCACCCTTGGCGTAGGTGTACTTCAGGGTGCGGGTCGTCGCCACGCCGAAGTCGACCGTGCGCCCGCGGCCGTCGCCGAAGTCGACGCGCACATCGCAGTTGCCGCCGCTCTTGGTCACGGTGATGGCGATTTCGACTTCCGGGGACTTGGTGTTCGCCTTCACGCTGAGGTTGTCGATCTTCGGCGCGGCAAGCGCCGGCGACGCAAACAAGAGCAGCGCGAGCATTCTTTTCATTGGACCCCCTCCCGTTCGAAAAGTGTAATGCTCTCCACGTGCGCCGTGTGCGGGAACATGTTGGCGACGCCCGCGGCGGCGAGGCGGAAGCCCTGGGTGTTGACCAGTACGCCCGCATCGCGCGCGAGGGTGGCGGGATCGCAGGAAACATAGACCATCCGGCGCGGCCAGTCGCGGGGCAGCGCCTTGACGATCTCGACCGCGCCCTCGCGTGGCGGATCGAGCAGCAGCTTATCGAAACGTCCGAACGGCGCGAGCCCGTGCTTGAACAGATCGGCCACCTCGAACTGCGCCACCACGCCGTTGGCAAGCGCATTGGCGCGGGCGCGCTCGACCAGGTCGCGGCTGCCCTCGAGGCCGATCACCTCGGCGCCGCGCTTCGCCAGCGGCAGGCTGAAGTTGCCGATGCCGCAGAAGAGATCGCCCACGCGCTCGCCGGGCCTCGGATCGAGGAGCCGGACGGCCTTCGAGACCAGGATGCGGTTCACCGCCGCGTTGACCTGCGTGAAGTCGGTCGGGCGGAAAC
>Ga0315912_10006762_pt1 | contig 10191 bp, 8 predicted proteins | sample VfabasoilMG_FD_204469 | JGI IMG/M metagenome (GOLD analysis project Ga0315912, IMG submission 204469) | Garden soil microbial communities collected in Santa Monica, California, United States - V. faba soil | ecosystem: Environmental > Terrestrial > Soil > Garden | place: USA: California... | reverse complement strand
AAAAGCGCTCAACCTCGCGATCGATCGCGACGTGATCACCAAGCACGTCGCCTCGCTCGGGCAGGTTCCCGCGGCGACGTTCGTGCCCCCGGGCCTGCGCGGGTACACGCCGGCTCCGAGCGCCATTCGCTACGACGTGGCTGAAGCTCGACGGCTGCTCGCCGAAGCCGGCTTCCCCGACGGGAAAGGCTTTCCCAGGATCGGGATCCTCTACAACACGAACGAGGACCACACGCGGGTGGCCGAGGTCGTGAGCGACCAGCTCCACCGGGCGCTCGGCATCGAGGTGAGCGCCTACAATCAGGAGTGGCAGTCGTTCCTGGATACCGTGCGTGGCCTGAACTACGACATCGCGCGCGCCGGCTGGATCGGGGACTACGCGGACCCGAACACGTTCCTCGGCAGCTGGGTGACGGGCGGACCGAACAACCAGACCGGCTACAGCTCCGAGCTCTACGACCGGCTGATTCGCCTCACGACCGACGTGACGCCGCTGCTCACCGAGCCGGAGCCGCTGCTCGCGAAGCTGAAGGAGCCTGCGCCGATCCGAGCGCTCCTCGCGACGGCCCGGGGCGGTCCGCCTGCCGAGCAGCGCGAGGCGCGCGAGAAGATCCGCATGCTGCTCTTCCGCGAGGCGGAAGCGATCCTGTTCCAGGACGATTTTCCGATCATCCCGCTCTACTTCTACGTGAACGCCGGGCTCATCCGTGAGCGCGTGCGCGGCTTCACGGCGGAGATGATGGTGAGCAACGTCACGCTCGGCCTGCGCGACCTGTGGGTCGAAGGGCCACGAGGAGCGCTCGAGTGAACGTGACGGAGGTGCTCGCGGTCGCCCTGGGCGTGGGGGCGCTCGGCGCCGTCGCGTGGCTCCCGCCGCGAGCGACCCGCGTGCTCGGCGCGCTGTTTGGCGGCCTCGTGGCGTTCGGCGTGGCACGCGCGGCCTGGGGGCTTTTGGGGGGCGTCGCGACGGGCCTGGCTCTCGCGGTCGCACTCGGCCGCTACGGTCCGCCCACCGTGCTGCGTCGCCTCACGTTCCTCGTCCCCTCCCTGCTCCTCCTCGTGTTCGTGACGACCCTGCTCATGTATCACGCGCCGGGCAGCCCCTTTGCCGGCGAGAAGGTCGTCTCGGCGCAGATCGAAGCCGCGTTGCGCGCTCACTTCGGCATCCCGAAGAGCGCCGTGGAGTTCTTCGGCATCTACGTCAGGCGCCTGATCGTCGAGGGCTCGCTCGGTCCGTCGGTGAAGGTGCAAGGGCGCACGGTCGAGGCGTTGCTGGCTCCCGCCCTGCCCGTCAGCGTCACGCTCGGTCTCCTGGCCCTGATGCTGGCGTCGGCCGGGGGGCTCCTGCTCGGCGTTCACGCGGGGCTCAAGCCGAGCTCATGGTCAGACTCCGCAAGCACGGTGCTTTCGGCGCTCGGGCTCTCGCTTCCCAGCTTCGTGATCGGATCCGTGCTGATGGTGATCTTCTCGCTCGAGCTCCACTGGTTTCCGGTGGCCGGCTGGGGAGGGTTCCGGCAGCTCGTGTTGCCTTCGGTCACGCTCGCCCTGCCGTACGCGGCCTACATCGCCCGCCTCGCGCGCGGCGGGACGATCGAGGTGATGAACGAGGACTTCATCCGGACGGCGCGCGCCAAGGGGCTCTCGGAGACGGCCGTCGTGCTCCGGCATGCTCTGAAGGGTGCGATCCTGCCGGTCGTGTCGTTCCTGGGTCCGGCCGCCGCGGGGATCATGACGGGCTCGTTCGTGGTCGAGACGCTGTTCGGCATCCCGGGCATGGGGCAGTGGTTCGTGCGCGGAGCGATCAACCGCGACTACTCCGTCGTCCTCGGCACCGCGCTCGTCTACGCAACGCTCGTCACCGCGTTCAACCTCGCGGTGGATCTCGCCTACGCCTGGCTCGATCCCCGCATCCGGAGCCGCCCGTGACCGAACCCTTGGTGCCCCACGAGCCCAGCCGGCGCCCCAGCGCCCGCGCCTGGCGCCGGCTCGCGCAAAACCGGCTCGCCCGCATCAGCCTCGGCATCGTGCTCGTGATGACGCTGGCCTGCTTCCTCCTGCCGGCGCTCCTCCACCTCGACCCCACGACGACCCACCCGGCGTTTCGCCACCAGCCGCCCTCCGCCGCGCACTGGTTCGGCACCGACGGCCTCGGCCGCGACTACGCCGCACGCGTGCTCATGGGCGGGCAAACGTCGTTGCTCGTCGGCCTCGTGGCGACGCTCACGTGCGTCGTCATCGGCGTTCTCTACGGCGCCGTCGCCGGCTACTACGGCGGGCGCGTCGACGAGGTGATGATGCGCTTCGTCGACTTCATGTACGGCATTCCGTACATGTTTCTGGTCATCCTGATCATGCTCATGTTCTCCGAGAGCGCGCGGGGCAATCCAGTGCCCGTCTTCGTCGCGCTCGGGCTCGTCGAGTGGCTCACGATGGCGCGCGTCGTGCGCGGCCAGGTGCTGACGCTCCGCGAGCGCGAGTTCGTGCTGGCGGCGCGCCTGCTCGGCGCCGGCGACTTCCGGGTGATCGTGCGCCACATCGTGCCGAACGTGCTCGGCATCGTCACGGTCTACGCGACGCTCACCGTGCCGACCGTCATCATCCTCGAATCGTTCCTCTCGTTCCTCGGCCTCGGGCTCAAGCTCTCCTGGGGCCAGCTCGTATCGGAGGCGGTCGGTGTCGTGAATCCGCTCGCCTTCTTCTGGTGGCTGCTGGCCTTTCCGAGCGGGTTCCTCGCGCTCACGCTGCTGAGCCTCAACGTCGTGGGCGACGGGCTGCGGGACGCCGTCGACCCGCGGGGGCAACGCTGACATGACGTCGCCGACTCCTCCCGAGGCCCGAGCGCCGCAGCCGCTGCTCGCCGTCCAGGGCCTGACCACGGAGTTTCGCTCGGACGAGGGCAGCGTGCGCGCCGTGGATTCGGTCTCGTTCACGCTCGAGCGGGGCGAGATGCTCGGCATCGTCGGCGAATCCGGCTCCGGCAAGAGCGCCACGAGCCTCACGATCATGGGACTCCTGCCGCCGCGCGGTCACGTGGTCGCGGGCAGCGTGGCGCTCCGCGGAACCGAGCTGCTCACCTTGCCCGAGGCCGAGCGGCGCCGCGTGCGCGGCCGCCGCATCGCCATGATCTTCCAGGATCCGATGACCGCCTTGAACCCCTACCTGCGCGTCGGCGAACAGCTCGTCGAAGGGCCCCTGCTGCACCTCGGTGTGAGCGAGCGCGAGGCCGAGCGGCGCGCCGTGGCGCTCCTCGACCGCGTGCGCATCCCGGACGCCCAGGCGCGCCTCAGGAGCTACCCGCACGAGCTCAGCGGCGGCATGCGCCAGCGCGTGATGATCGCCATGGCCTTGCTCTGCGATCCGGAGCTGCTCATCGCCGACGAGCCGACGACCGCGCTCGACGTCACGGTTCAGGCGCAGATCCTCGAGCTGCTCGCCGAGCTCCAGCGCGAGAAAAATCTGGCGATCCTGCTCATCACGCACGATCTCGGCGTCGTCGCGACGACCTGCGAGCGCGTGCTCGTGATGTACGCGGGGCGCGTGGTCGAGCTCGCCCCCGCCCGCGAGCTCTTCGCCCGGCCTCTCCACCCCTACACGGCTGCCCTGATGAAAAGCCTACCGAGCCTCGACGCGGCGCCAGCGGGGCGACTCGAAGCCATTCCCGGGCTGCCTCCGCAACTGGACCGCGGTCCGTTCACGGCGTGCAGCTTCGCCCCCCGCTGCGCCCACGTTCACGACGCGTGCAAAGTTGCCGACCCGCCTCTCACCGAAGCGGGGTCAGGTCGACTCCGACGCTGCGTGCTGCCGCTTTCGCGTCCATGAACGGCGCGCCTCGGCGAGCAGCGAGCCCGTGGGCTTCGCTCTGCCGGTTGCTCACATTTCTTCGACGCTGACGAGCGTCACGTCGTAGGGCGTCGCAGCCGCCATCTTGCCGGGGACGTTGAGCTGGATCTGATCGATGGCTTCCATCGCGTAGGCCGTGCCCGTGGTGCCCCAGCACTCCGTCTTGAGCGATGTCCACGGAATCGCGGTGCCACTCGTGGCGGTGGCGCACCAGCGCTTGGTCCCCGCGGCGATCTGCAGGCGCACGTCGAACGTGCCGGTCTTGGTGAACGTCACTTTGACGCTGGTGCCCGTGGGCTTGATCGTCGAAGCGGACCCGCCAGCCTCGTTCACGTTGAAGCCGAGGTACGCGTACGACTCATCGGAAGCGGCCAAACTGCCTGCCACGTTGAGCTTGCAGCCTTCGCCACACATGGCAAAGGTCGTCGGCATCCCGGTGCTGTCTGCGTCGGCGCCCGCGCTCGCGTAGCCGTGCCAGCAGGCACCCTTCATCGGAGCACGCACGAGCCCGGCCGCACTGACGGCGAACGTCGCATCGCACGAGACCGTCGACGTTCCCGTCCCGCCGGTCCCGGCACTGCCCGACGTGGTGCCGGCCATTCCCGTCGCACCGCCCGTCGTGGTCGTGTTGCCCGTGCCGCCCATGGCCGAGGCCGTGCCGGCCGTGCCGCCCGTCGTGTTCGCGCGGCCTGCGCCGCCCGTCATGCCTCCGCTGCTCGCGCCGCCCGTTGCGCTGCCGGCCGACCCGCCCCTGCCGCCGTTCATCGGCAAGCTGCCGCCGGTGCCGCCGTTGGCGATCATCGTGCCGCCCATGCCGGGATTGCTCCCGCCATTGGTGGTGACACTGCCGCCGGTGGAGCCGCCGTTCGTGTTGCCGCCCGTCGCGCCGCTCGAGGTGTCGTCGTCCCCGTACGTCTCGAGCGGAGCCGGTGGACTGCACGATGCCCCGATGGCGATCGCGAACGAAAGATACAAGCCGAAGATGATGGCCGAGCGGTACATGGCGCGAGCCTCCGAAGTCTTGTGGTACCTCGCAGAAGGCCTTTCGCCAAGGGACATTGGTGAAATGCCTTGTGGCTCCGATGAAAGATTTTCGTGCCAGCGCCCAAACCGGGACCGGTCCCAGATCGGGAGCCACCAGGGCCGCGCTCACGCGAGCGGACGACACCTTGCTCGAGATTCGCGATCTCAATGTTCATTTTCCTCTGCCGGGCCAGTCCGACCCGGTACGCGCCGTCGACGGCGTGAGCCTTGCCGTCCACCGCGGGGAGACCCTGGCGCTCGTGGGCGAGTCGGGCTGCGGCAAATCGACGCTGGCGCGGGCCGTCCTCGGACTCCTGCCGCCGACCTCGGGCGAGCTCCGATTCGAAGGAGCGAAGCTCGGAGCGCTCGGCTCGCGGGGTCGCCGCCGGTTCTGTCAGAAGCTGCAGATGGTGTTTCAGGACCCCGACGCTAGCCTCGACCCCCGCCGAACGATCGGCGACGCCGTCGGCGAAGCGGTGGAGCTGCATGGCTCGCTCGCGGGACGCGAGCTTCGCGCGCGCGTCGAGGAGCTGCTCGAGAGCGTAGGAATCGCACGAGCGCTAGGAACCCGCTACCCGCACGAGCTCTCGGGCGGACAGAAGCAGCGCGTGTGCATCGCTCGAGCGCTCGCACCCGGCCCGCGCTTGCTCGTGTGCGACGAGGCGGTCTCGGCGCTCGACGTCTCGATCCAAGCGCAGATCCTGAACCTGCTCGCCGAGCTGAAGGAGCGCCTGCAGCTCTCGTACCTGTTCATCAGTCACGACCTGCGCGTCGTGCGTCACATCGCCGATCGCGTGGCGGTGATGTACCTGGGTCAGCTCGTCGAGACGGCCCCGGCGAGCGAGCTCTTCGCCGCGCCCGCCCACCCCTACACGCGGGCTCTGCTCGACGCCGTGCCGCACGTCAGTGGCGACGGGCGGCGGCCCCACGCGACGCTCTCGGGGGAAGTGCCTTCGCCCGCGAATCCCCCACGCGGGTGTCGCTTCCACCCACGCTGCCCGAGCGTGATGGACCGCTGCCGTCGCGAGCCGCCCGCGCTCTTTGCGCTCGGGACGCGTACCTCGCGCTGCTTCCTCTCCGAGCCGGAGCCCGGGCAGAAGCCCCGGCTACCCGGCTGAGCCGGCCGCACCGGTGTCGACACCGCAGGCGGCAAAGCCATCGCCACAGGTCGGCGCGGGCTCGATCATGGCCTGGTCGTAGAGGCAGTGGAAGAAGTCCATGTCCTCCTGCGCGCCACCGTGGCACGTCGCATAGATGAACGGCGGGTAGCGGTAGATCGAGTCCGGGTCGTTCGGATCCAGCTCATCCAGACACGCGTTGTCGGTGCCTTCGAAGCAGCCACAATAGACGTTCATCGCCGCGAAGCACGTGTCGTCCGTCGGGTTGGCGAAATCGCAGGCGCAGCCGTCGGGCACGGCGCAGGGTCCGGTCGGGAACCCGAGCGTCTCGCAGTACTCGAGGCACGTGAACGTGAGGATCTGACCGTCCGAGCAGAACGACATCGAATCCGCGGTGGGACACGACGCCGGGTCGTTGTCCGAGCACGTGCCGCTGCCGCTCGTGCCGGAGCTTCCGCCCGTGCCCGCTGCGGTACCGCCCGTACCCCCGGAGCCGGACGCGCTGCCACCGTTCGCGGAGCCGGACGCGCTGCCGCTCGCGCCGCCGCTGCCGAGGTTCGAGGTGGTGCCGCCAGTGCTACCACCGCTGCCGCCGTTGGCGGGCACCGAGCTGCCGCCCGACCCGTTCATCGTGCCGCTCGAACCGCTCGAACCGCTCGAGCCGCTCGAACCGCCGAGGACTGCCCCGCCGTTCGGGTCGTCGACACACTTCTTGTCGTCGCAGATGCGCCCCTCTCGACAGTCGGAGTCTTTCGAGCAGCCGCTGTCGTCGTCATCCCCCGAGGAGAAGCAACCCTGGGACAGACCGACGCCCGCCAGCAACGGAACCCACGACCAGCGCCTGACGATTCGGAGTGCCATCATGTCCTCATCTCGCCCGAGAACTAAGCAAGGGCTACCGGCAATTTACCACGATCAGTGGCTTGGTGTCGGGCGGTAGAGGTACGCTGCCGCCGTCGATGGCAAAGTCCGACCTCACCGAACGCCCGAGCGTGTTTCGTCCGGTGCCACGCACCGGCGTCATCTACGTCACGACCGAGGCGCAACGCGCCGGCTTTCAACCCGAAGATCCCGCGTGGTGCAACCTCGGCCAGGGGCAGCCCGAGACGGGACCGCTCGACGGCGCGCCGCAACGCGTCACCCAGATCGAGATCGGCTCCCTCGATCAGGAGTACGCGCCCGTCGCCGGGATCTGGGAGGCGCGTGAGGCCGTTGCCGGCATGTACAACGACCTCTTTCGACGTGGCATGCCGTCCCGCTATTCAGCGGAAAACGTCGCGCTATCGGGCGGCGGGCGCGTGTCCATCATGCGCGCTTGCGCGGCCATCGGGCAGATCCACCTCGGTCATTTTTTGCCCGACTACACCGCGTACGAGGAGCTGCTCGACATTTTTCGGCGCTTCACGCCGATCCCGATCTTGCTCGATCCGGAGCGGGGCTACGATTTTTCGCTCGCCGAGCTGCGGCGGGAGATCGGGGGCCGGGGGCTCGGCGCGCTTTTGCTTTCGAATCCCTGCAATCCGACCGGCAAGGCCATCGTCGGCCCCGAGCTCGAAGCGTGGGTGTCGACGGCGCGCGAGCTCGACTGCACGCTGCTACTGGACGAATTCTACTCGCACTACGTGTTCCGCTCACCCGAGCCGCTGATCAGCGCCGCCGCCTACGTCGAGGACGTGGAGCGCGATCCGGTCGTCATCTTCGACGGGCTCACCAAGAACTGGCGCTACCCCGGCTGGCGCACGACGTGGACCGTCGGCCCGCGGCGCGTGATCGAAGCCCTGGCGAGCGCCGGCTCGTTCCTCGACGGGGGTGGCTCGCGACCGCTGCAGCAGGCGGCGCTCCAGGTGCTCACGGCCGAGCACGCGCGCGCCGAAGCCGAGGCGATCAGGAAGACGTTCGGGCGCAAGCGCAAGCTCATGCTCGAAGGGCTGCGTGCGCTCGGGGTCCGGTTCGAGCGCGACGCCGAGGGCACGTTCTACGCGTGGGGGAACCTCGAGGGGCTGCCGCCACCGTTCAACACGGGCGAGGGATTATTTCGCGCGGCGCTCGAGCAGCAGGTGATCGTCGTGCCGGGGCACTTCTTCGACGTCGACCCCGGACAGCGCCGGGTCGGTCGCGCCTCGCGCTTCGTGCATCACGCGCGCTTCAGCTTCGGCCCCGCCGAGGGCGTGCTCACGACGGCGCTCGAGCGGCTGACGAGCATGATCAAGGGCGCCCCCCGCAAGGACTGACCCGCCGCTCTCCGCTACTCCACGGCCACGTCGAAGAACGCCCAAGCGGCGCCCCCGCGCTGGTCGTTGATGGTCACCCAGATGCGCGACGTTCCCGCCGTTTCCGGGGGCCTCCAGCTGGAGGTGGGGTCGCCGGCGAGCCCCGCGACGCGGTCGACCACGAGACGCGCGGGGTGGCTCAGCGTGCCCGAGGTCGCGTAGTAGCTCGCCCACATCACCTCGTACCCGTCGGTGAACCGCTCGACGCTGGCCGTGTCGATGCGGGGAGTCACGCGGATTTCAGGGCAGCCGTCGCCGCTGCACTTGCCGAGCACCGGGGCGCACGTGCGCGTGTCCGTGGTGCATATCCGGCGGTGCCGATAGTTACCCGCACACTCGTCGTCGGATGTGCAAGAAGCCGCAGGCATCGACAACGTCGAGACGAGCATCGGCTCACCGTCGAAGTCGAGTGCGGTCATGCTGGGGTTCGCGTTGTCGACCCCGTCGTAGGTGTAGATGGTGGTGAACCCCACGACGAGGCCCGACGGCCCGACCGGTTGGTTGCCCGCTGTCGTACAGGTGACGGGGAGACCTTCGGTGATGCTCGGATCGAAGCCCGGCGTGCCGGCGCACACCACGAAGAAGACGTACGAAACCCCGTAGTGGATGGGATCGTGCGGCACGAGCGGAGCGGCGCTCAGGATGTCGTCGGGGAGCGGCAGCTCGAAATGGGGCTCGGTGCCGACGCGACCGGCGAGCTCCTCGGGCGGAATCGCGCCGGTGCTGTAGGCGAGCGCGAGCTCACGCACGGCAGGTAGGCACGCAAAATACTGGCGGCCCGGTGGATTGTGACAACCGGCGAGCCAGAGGATGCTGCGCTCGGGCGCGGCGTCGGGGTCAGGATCACTGAAGCCGATGATGCGGCTATCGGCGAGCAGCATGTCGAGCTTCACCGTCGCGCCGGGGCTGCCGGAGCCCGGGTCCTGGTGCACCGCCAGCACGCGCAGGCCGGCGATCTCCGACGGTGGATCGAACTCGGGGCCGCAGCTGAACGTGGCCAGCAAGGGGAACGGAGCGAGGAGGTAGCGCAAGGGTCGCATCAGAACTCCACTCGAATGCCGAGGCTCGGGATGATCGGGAAGCTCGCGCTCGCCGGCTGATGCTGCGTGTAGTTGAAATTGTACGCCATCACGTCCGGGTTCACGCGGTTGTAGACGTTGATGATGTCGAGGTACACGCTGAGCTCGGCATCGCCGATGCGAAAGCGCTTGTCGATACGAATATCGAGCTGGTGAAAGGGCGGCAAGCGCTTGCTGTTGGTCGCGCCGCTGAAGCACACGTAGCCCGTCTGCGTGCTGCTGAAGAGGCCGCCTTCGCACGGGGTATACAGATTGCCCGTCACGTAGCGAAAGCGCGTGCCAATCTCCCAGCCTTTGCCGAGCACCACGCTACCGAGCAAGGTCAGGATCTGCGGCTGGTCGAGGTAGAAAAGCTCCGCGGGTTGGCCAGGCCCGTTCGTGCGCTCCGAGCGCGAGAGCGTGTAGGAGACCCAGCCGAAGAAGCGTTCGTCCTCGGCGTAGCGCAGCATCAGCTCGCCACCGACGATCCGGCCACTGCCCTGGTTGCTGTAGGCGAGCACGCCTTGCTCGTTCACGTTCTGCACGATCAGCTCGTCGAGCAGGTTGTAAAAACCTTCGAGCGAGAGCGTCAGGTGATCGCTCAGCACTTGCTCGACCCCGAGCGAGTTCTGCCAGGAGCGCGGCGAGCGGAGCTGTTTGGGATCGTCGGAGAGGAGCACGTTGAGGAGCCCCGGCTGCTGGTAGAAGAGGCCGGAGCCGGCCTTGAGCGTGGTCTTGCGCGGGCCCGGCACGAGGTCGTAGCGCGCGGTCATGCGCGGGCTCACGTCGACGCGCGTGCTCTCGAACGAATAGTCGACGCGCACGCCGCTCACGATCTGCGTGGGGCGCCCGGGAGCCATGGCGAGCTCCGCGTAGACGGCG
>Ga0315912_10006761_pt1 | contig 10192 bp, 10 predicted proteins | sample VfabasoilMG_FD_204469 | JGI IMG/M metagenome (GOLD analysis project Ga0315912, IMG submission 204469) | Garden soil microbial communities collected in Santa Monica, California, United States - V. faba soil | ecosystem: Environmental > Terrestrial > Soil > Garden | place: USA: California... | reverse complement strand
ACGTGCTGGAACTAGTGCCGGGAACGGGCGATCCGGGCCCGGTCGAAAATGGAGATGTGCTCCAGTTCGAGCGCGAGATGGATTACAGCGCGATGGTGCCGTACCTGGTCGAGCGTATGGGGCCGGTCATCGACGACATTCGAAGGGTGACGGCGGGCCTCGCCGATCCCGATGCGGGCGTGCAAAAAACGATGCGGGATCTGGGAGCAGTGGCCGCCGCGGTGACCGCGATGGCAGAGAGCGTCAATCGACTCGCGACGGACGGCAGCCGCCTCACGCGCGAAGTGCCGGCGCGCATCGATCCGGTACTGGACGACCTGCGGCGCAGCCTCGCCCAGATCGAGACGCTCGTGAAGCAGGTGAACCAGGATCTGCCGCCGTCGATGGAGGAGGTCCGTAAGAGCCTCCAGGGCGTGCGCGCTGCGACCGAGAGCCTGCAGCGGGTGATGGCTGAGGACGTTCCGCGCGTGCTGCGCCGGGGAGAGGCCGTGCTGGACGATGCCGACGAGATGCTCGGCGGCGTGAGGCGGAGCTGGCCGATGCGGGGCATGCTGCCGCCGGCGCAGGAGAAGGTGATCGAGCTGGATAGCGCCGACGGAGCAGGGAACGCGGCGGCCCGGAAATCCGTGCCGTGACGATGGCAGCACGTGGCCGTACGCGGACGGCGGCCATCATGGCCGCGGCGGTGCTGGGCGCCTGCGCCAGCCCGCCCCCACTGTCGGAAGCCGATCGCCGCCGGGAGCACTCGGCCCAGGCGCACCAGAGGGCGGGTGAAGCGCAGGCGCGGGGCGACTACGCCCGTGCGCTACGCCATTATCAGGAAGCCCTGGAGCGGAATCGGGCGGTGGAAAGCGGGCATGGCGTCGCCATCAATCTGCTGAACGTGGCTGCCGTTCTGCATCGCGGCGGGGATGTGGCCGCCGCCCGCGCCAATCTCATGGAGCTGATCGAGCACGATCCGGCGCTTCCTTCCGGATACGTGGGACGGGCGGAAGCGCGGCTCGCGCTGATCGAGCTGCAGTCAGGCCGCCTCGTCGAGGCGGCGCGGCATGCTGCCCGCGCAAACGGCCTGTGCCCGCAGGCGCAATGTCCGTGGCGACTGGCACTGCTCAATGTGCTCGCCGGCATTGCCCTGGCAAGCGGCGACCTCGACGGCGCTACCGCCAGGGCCGGCGAGGCGCATGCCGCCGCCGCGCAAGCCGGCGATCGGCGGGAAGAAGCGAACGCCCGGCGCTTGCTGGGAGAGGTCGCGGCCAGGAGCGGGCGTAGTGAGGACGCGCGTCTGGCGTTTTCCGCGGCGCTGGACATCGATAGAGCGATCGAGGCGCCGGAGAAGATCGCGTTGGACCTGCTCGCGCTCGCCCGCCTGGAACGGTCGCTGGGCGCCCGACCGCAGGCACGCGGCTACGCGCGGCGCGCGGTCGCGGTGGCCGAAGGAGCCCGCCTCGATGGGCTGCTTACCGCGGCGCGTGCGCTGCTGCGCGAGTTGGAGTAGGCCGATTGGCCGCGGCCGAATCCGTGAGGCGGTTCGCCGACAGCATCAGGCTGTATGCGGAACTCGTCGCGAGCAGCGTCGCACGGCTGCACGTGCTCGCCAATCCGCTCGTGAAACTGGTGTTTCTGCGGCAGATTTACTTCACCGCGGTGCGATCCTTGCGGCTACTGTTCGTGGTCGCGCTGGTGATCGGGGCGGCCTTCGTGGCCCACCTGACGCAGATACTGGGCAGCGACGAGCGCCTGTTCGATCTCGTGGAACTGGTGCTGGTGCGCAACGTGGCGCCGCTCGCCGCCGCGGTGATCGTGATCGGGCGCAGCGCCACCGCCATCAGCAGCGAACTCGCGCTGATGCGCTGCACCGGCGAGGTCGAGGCATTGCGGATTCTGCGCATACCGGTGCACGACTACCTGGTCGTCCCGCGGGTCGCCGCCGTCACGCTGGCGACGATGGGTTGCTGCTTCTTCTTTCAGCTGATCGCGGTCGTCGGAGGCTTCGCGGTTTCGGCCATGATGCTGGACGTCAATCTCGAAGATCAGCTGCGCCGCTTCGCCGAGCAGGTGTTCATCGAGGCGATGGCGCTGGAGGTGCTGAAGTGGCTGTGTTTCGGATTTATCATCGGTGCCGTTGCCTGTGGAACCGGGCTGAACATCGCGCCCCGCATGACCGAGGTGCCGTTCGCAGCCGCGCGCGCCTTTCTTCGTGCGTTGCTCGGGGTGGTGGCCGTGAACACGCTGTTCCTCGTCGCCACCTGGAACGACGTGCGCTTCTAGCAGGAGGTCCCGCGCATGACTTGCAGCCTGACCGGGTGTTCCGGCGAACGGGACTGTCACCAGGTGCCCCGGTTGAAGGCGTGTGGTCGTTTGGCGCAGATCGATGTAAGCTATTTACCGGATTCGTATCCCGAACCTTGCCTTCAGGAGTGAGCGGCATGACACGCATAGTCCACCTTGTATCCTTGGCGCTCGCGGGTATCCTGCTGCTTCCGCTCCATGCCGGCGCGCAGGACAAGCCGGCGCCCGCCAAGCCGCGGCAACTGAGCATCGAGATCAAGCCCTGGAAGGGCGACTTAGACCAGATGCTGGAGCGGCGCGTGATCCGCGTGCTCGTGCCCTACAGCCGGACGCTCTACTTCTTGGACAAGGGACGCGAGCGTGGCGTCACCGCTGATCTGATGCGCGAGTTCGAGCGCTATCTCAACAAGAAGTACGCGAAGCAGCTTGGCAAGCGCCCGCTGACGGTATTCGTGGTCGTCACCACGCGCGACAAGCTGCTCTCCGGTGTGGCTGAAGGGCTGGGCGACATCGCCGCCGGCAATCTGACCGCGACCGAGGAGCGCCGTAAGGTCGTGGATTTCATCGCGCCGACCGACCGCAAGCCGGTGCAGGAGTTGATCGTCACGGGTCCGGCGTCTCCGGCGGTCGCGACGCTGGACGATCTCTCCGGCAAGACCCTCCACGTGCGCAAGGCGTCGAGCTATTACGAAAGCGTGGTGGCGTTGAACGGACGCCTGAAGAAGGCGGGCAAGGCGCCGGTAAAGATCATGGAGCTTCCGGATGCACTGGAGGATGAGGACGCGCTCGAAATGCTGTCAGTTGGTCTCCTTGAGCTGATCGTCGTGGACGACTGGAAGGCGCGCATGTGGGCGCAGGTGCTGCCCAAGATCAAGGTGCGGGAAGACCTGGTGTTGCGCGCCGAGGCCTACACCGGATGGGCGGTGCGCAAGGGGAGCCCCCAGCTCATCGCGGCCGCGACGGACTTCTACAACGAAGCCATCAAGAAGCAGGGCAGCATCGACTCGCGCCTCGCGCAATATCACAAGCGCGTGAAGCAGATTGCCAACAACACGGCCACCGGGGAATACAAGCGCTTCGAGGCGACGATCAAGCTCTTCGAGACGTACGGCGCCAAGTATCACTTCGACCCGCTGATGCTGGCGGCGCAGGGCTACCAGGAGTCCGGGCTGCGGCAGGACGCCAAGAGCCATGTCGGTGCGATCGGCGTGATGCAGATCATGCCGGCTACGGGCAAGGACCTGGCGGTGGGCGACATCCACCAGATCGAGCCCAACATCCACGGCGGCACCAAGTACATGGACCAGCTGATGACACGCTATTTTCCGGACGCGAAATTCGACGATCAGAACCGCACGCTGTTCGCGTTCGCGAGCTACAACTGCGGTCCGGGGAACGTTTCGAGGATGCGCAAGGAGGCCGAGAAACGCGGGCTGGATCCGAACAAGTGGTTCAACAACGTGGAGATCGTCACCGCCGAGCGCATCGGGCTGGAGACCACGACCTACGTGCGCAACATCTTCAAGTACTACGCTGCGTACCGGCTCGTGCTGGAAACGCAAGAAGCCGCGCGCAAGGCGCGCGAGCAGATTGCGCCCGTGAAGCGCTGAGGGGCGGGATCAGCCTGCTGCGTCGGAAGCGGCGGCAGGAAACAGTCGGAACGAGACGTGCGGGCGCGCACCGATCAGCGCGCGATCTTCTGGATGACGTTGTTCGAAACGCGCACCCGGTCGCCCGGACGGTACGACGGAGGCTCCGCGACACGGATGCGCCGGTCGATGCCGTCGTCGAAGCGCACCGTCACGTACCAGACGGTCGCCTTGGACATTTTGCCGCCCACCGACTTGCCGGCCATGGCGCCGCCGACCGCGCCCACGCCGGTAGCGATCGTTTTCCCGGAGCCTCCGCCGATGTTGCTGCCGAGCCAGCCGCCGAGGAGCGCGCCGCCGATGGCGCCCACCACGTTGCCGGTCGTGCTGCTTTCCTCCGATTCGGCGATCGACTGCACGGTTCCGACACCGGAATACGAGGTTTGCGCGAGGGCGCCGGTCGAAACGGTGCAGAGCATGAGGAACAACGCGCGCGCGATGCGGAAGATCACGGGCTTACTCCGGCAAGGCGTTGAGATAGTACATCGAAAGCAGCAGGTCGCCCGGCGCCCCGAATTTGCCGAACCAGCGGTTGTAGATGTCGCCGATGGCGTTCGTGCTGTAGATCCGCGCGAGCGCTCGATTCACCGCCAGCCGGAATGACGGATCGTTCCGCCGCATCATCAGGGCATACGGCTCGAACGAAAAATCGGCGTTGAGCAGCGCGAGCTTCGCGGACTCCTTGCTCTGCAGCGCCAGGCCGAACAGCACGATCCGGTCATTGGCATAGGCGTCCACCTTGCCGCTCTCCAGTTCGGCCAGCGCCTCGAGCTCGCCTTTGACCACGACCACCTGTGCGGCGAGCTTGCGGGCCTTCAACACCTCGGGCAGGCGTTTCTCCGCCGTAGTGCCGGCGGTGACGGCGATCTTCTTGCCCGAGAAATCCGCGAGCTTTTCCGCCGGGTGGTCGATGCGCACCAAAATTCCGCCGCCATCCACGAAGATGAGATTGGAGAAATCCACGGTGTTCTGGCGCGAGAGCGTCGCCGTCGTGGTGCCGCACTCGAGATCGATCTCGCCCTTCACGACGGCCGGGATGCGGCTCTCAGCCGTGACCGGCACCCACTTAATCCGCAGTTCGGCAAGCTTCAACTGCTGCTGCAGGCTGGCGACCACGCGCTGGCAGATATCCACCGAGTAGCCCGCGGGCTCGCGCTTGGTGTCGATGAAGGAGAACGGCACCGACTCGGATCGGTGGCCGAGAGTAATTACGCGTGAGTCGGCAATCTTCTTGAGCGTGGCGCCCATCTCCTGTGCCTGCGCGCCGAGACTGATGACTGTAAGCAGAGCTAAGGTAAGGGATCTCATCATGGCTACTTGCGTTTTGTGGGACGGCTCCCGTGAAAGTTTTACCAGTTTTGTCCCGGCCCGGCAACCGGAAAATATCTGTGTAAAATCACGGTACATGCTGCAAACTCAAACTACGCCACACCTCGTTGCACCATCCGGATGTCGTGCAGCGCCGCCTGCCCTGGCGATGGCGTCATGTGCAAGGTGGCTGGCGATCGTGCTTGTGCTCGGCGCGGTGGCGGTGCCCGGTGTCGCGGCGGAAAAGCCGAGCGCCCCACGCGAGACGCTGCGCGAGGGCCAGCCGCTGAAGGTCGCAAATCGCCAAATCATCATACTGCGCGGTCCGATCGCCGGGATCACCGCGAAGGAACGCGTGACGGCTGCCACCGAGAGGATTGACCAGGTGCTTGCCGCGGAACACATGCCGGCGGTGACAGTGGAGGAAGTCCCGGAAGGCACGCGGGTACGGCTGGGCGGCAGGCACGTGTTCATCGTGACGAAGCTCGATATTGACGCGGAAGCGGGCGAGACTCCGACGATCATGGCCCAGTACACCATGAAACGCCTGGAGCAAGCCATCCGGGAGCGTCGGGAGCAGGAGACGCCGCGCTATCTTGCCACTGCGGCGGGATTTTGCGCGCTGGCCACGCTGCTTTATGGATTGTTGCTGTGGCTGATCCGTCGCGTCAACAGGTGGCTGGCAGGGCGCCTTGCGGCGTCAGCGGCCGTGCATTCGCAGCGCATGCGAATTTCCGGGGTCCACCTTTTCGATTCGGCGCGCGTTCTCAAGCTGGCGCGCCAGAGCATCATATTGATCCTGTCGGCAATCGCCATCGCGCTTTCCGTTGCCTGGCTGACCTTCCTTCTTGTGCAGTTCCCCTATACGCGGCCATGGGGCGAGCAGCTCGAGGGCAATCTGCTTGGAATCGTGAAGGACATCCTGCTTGCGATCGTCGCGGCGCTGCCGGGGCTGGTGTTTGCCGCGCTCATCTTCGTGGTGGCGCACGGAATCGTCGGGATTGCCACGCGATTCTTCAGACGCGTCGAGGAGGGGCGGCTTGACGTCGGCTGGATCGACGCGGATACCGCCCGGCCGACGCGCAAGCTCGTCGGCATCGTGATCTGGATCTTCGCGCTGGCGATGGCCTATCCCTACCTGCCAGGCGCGGAGACGGATGCCTTCAAGGGCCTCTCGGTGCTGGTGGGCCTGATGGTCTCGCTCGGGGCGTCGAGCGTGGTGGGGCAGGCGTTCAGCGGGCTGATCCTGATGTACACGCGCACCTACCGCCGGGGCGACTACGTCCGCATCGGCGACAGCGAAGGCACGGTGGTGGAGCTCGGGATGTTCATTACCCGTATCCGTACCGGCCTGGGGGAGGAGATTTCGCTGCCCAATACGACCGTGATGTCGAACAGCACGAAGAACTATTCGCGGGCGGAACCGGGGACCGGCTGCGTCGTGGACACCGTCGTCACGATCGGCTACTCCACCCCGTGGCGGCAAGTGCATGCCCTGCTGGAGGAGGCCGCGCGGCGCACGCCCGACATCGCGGCTGCGCCCGCGCCTTACGTGCGGCAGACGGCGCTTTCCGACTTTTATGTCGAATACCGCCTGGTGGCTTATACGCCCGTCGAGTCTCCGGCGCAGCGCGCGGAAGTTCTTGGCCGCCTGCACGCGAACATCCAGGACCTGTTCAATGAGCACGGCGTGCAAATAATGTCGCCGCACTATATGATGGACCCGAAGGAGCCACAGGTCGTGCCCAAGGAGCAGTGGTATATGGCGCCGGCGCGGCCGCCCGAAAAGCCGTGACCGGCGACCGGATCCGACACCTGGCACGACATTCCTAATGGAGAGAAAACCATGAACCGGCTTGCATACTTCGCGTTGGCGCTGGCGCTCGCGGCGCCGGCGAGTGCGGTCAACATCAATGTATTCAAGGACGCGCCGATCACGCGCCTCACCGGCGAGGAGCTGAAGGCATTCCGCGCCATCGTGATGAAGACGCTGGACGAGGCGCCCGATGGCACGACCGTCGAATGGAAGGCGCCGAAGACGCGGTTCGTGAGCAAGATCACGCCGCAGAAGGGTTACTCCGAGGGGGAGTTCAAGTGCCGCGACGCCACGATCGAATCCGACGCGCACGATCTTTTCCAGCGCGGGCTCTATACGTTCTGCAAGGGCGCCAAGGGCGACTGGCAGTTCAAGCTGCCTGCCCAGCAGTCCAAGTCCAAGTAGGCCCGGCAACGCGCCCCGTGCGGGGGCGGCTGACGGCACGGGTATCCCTGGTCATGAGAGGTGTGGCATGAAAAACGCGGTAGTGTTCCTGATCGCCTTGATGTTGGCGCATGCGGCCACGGTCATGGCGCAGAGCGGCGCGCTGGAGAAAATACGCAAGACCGGCGCCATTACCATGGGCTACGTCAAAGGTTCGGCGCCCTTTTCGTCTGCGGATAAGGATCAGCCCGAGGGCTATTCGGTGGACCTGTGCCGCGAAGTGGCGGCCGGCGTGCGCGCGCAGCTCGGGCTCGCCAGCCTCGAGACGCGCTGGATCGAGTTGACCCTGCAGGACCGGATCGAGGCGGTGCGCAGCGGGCGCGTGGACATCGAGTGCAGCACGACGACGTGGACGCTGGCGCGCCAGAAGGAAGTGGATTTCAGCCTGATCACGTTCGTCGATGGCGCCAGCATTCTGACCCGCACCGAGGCCGACCTCGGCAGGCTGGCCGATTTCGGAGGCAAGCGCATCGCCGTGATCAGCGGCACGACGACCGAGAAGGTACTCAAAGAGTCGCTCGAACGGCACGCAGTCGGGGCGGCGGTGCTCCTGGTCAACACGCGCGACGCGGCCATGCAACTGTTGGAGCAGGGCAAGGCGGACGGCTTCGCATCCGACCGCATCGTGCTGATGGGCCTGGCGCGCAGGGGGCCGACGCCGGGGGCGTTCAAGCTGCTCGATGAGGACTTCTCGGTCGAACCCTATGCGCTCGTGCTTCCCCGCGGCGACCACGAATTCCGGCTGGCTGTGAACCGGGCGCTGGCGCGCCTCTATCGCACCGGCGGTATCGACGCGATTTACAAGCGGTGGCTCGCGCCGTTCGGCTCCCCGAGTCTCCTTCTGTCCGCCGCCTATTTCATCCAGGGGCTGTCGGAATAGGCCATGGCGCATCCCGCGCGCGCGTTCGCGAAGGATCTGCGGGTCATGACCTGCTGCGCGCTGGCGGGCGCGATGCTGGGATGCGTCTGGGAGACGCACGCTCAGTCGATCAAGGTTCCGGACTTTCGGCGCAGCCCCCCGTCCGAGGTCGCGCCGGGGCCGCGGCCGGGCGAGCCCTGCGAGCGTTGCGGCGTGATCCGCTCGATCCGGGAAGTGCACGAATCCCGTCCGGTGACGGTGCCCCGGGAATTTCAAACCCAACCGCTCGACCGGGGAGGGCCCGTGCCCAACCTCGTCGGCGCGGTCGTGGTGATGCCGATGGGCCAGGGGGCGGGCGAGCCGTTCGTCGGCGGGGTCGGCACGCCCGAGATGCGGGAGCGTTTTTCCGAAACCTCGTACGAGATCACGATCCGCCTCGACAGCGGTGGCTTGACCTTCGTTCAGCGGCGCGATGGCGCGCGCTTCAATGTCGGCGACCGCGTGCGGGTCGAGGGCACGCAATTGACGCTGCTTGCCCCCTGACGCGCGGCTCCCGCCGCAATTTGAGTCACGCGTTCGCGGAATGGCCGCGAGTAGTGCGATCGTGTTGATTGCTGCAGGATGCGTGGCGTCCCATGCGCTGGCGCAGCAGGCGGGAAGCGCGGGGCCGGCGTCCGTAGAATCCGAAGCCCCACCCACGGCAAGATTGTGGCGGTTCGAGCTCAAGCGCGAGAACACCAACCGGGGGACGGATGACGAGGCGACGAAGACCACCTTGCGCCTGGAAAGGTTCTTCTCGGGCGCGGTGAGACTGCTTCGGCTCGACGTGCCATTGCCCGATCAGAAGACCGATTTTGAGGGCGATCCGTTCAATCCCGGCCTGGGAGACGCCAAAGTACGGGTCGGGTTCCAGCCCCTGAAGTCGGGCATCTATTCGTTTCCGTCGTTCATCGAGGTGACCTTCCCGACCGCGGACCCGGAATCGCTCGGCGGGCGCAAGCATCAGCTGAATCTGGGACTACGCATGGTGCGCCCGGTGGCGCTGCCGTTCGAGAAACAATCTGCCCACAACACGACGTTCGAACTTCAGGTCCAGCAGGTGAATTCGTTCGGCGGCGACGACGACGGCAAGAACGTCGCCAACACCAAGTTCGAAATCACGCTCTACGACGTGTGGCGCAGGCAATACACGATGAAGTTCAAGCTGAAACCGAGCGTGGACTGGGTCAAGGACGGCAAGACCGGCGCGGTTGCCGAGATCGAGGGTGGAAAGTTCTTCGCCCGCAACTGGCGCGCTTGGCTGATGTTCGGGCGCAGGGTGTGGGGGCCGGAGGGCATACAGGCCACCTACGGCACCAAGGTGGAGCTGGGCATTGCGCGCACGTTTTAGACGCCCGGCCCATTTCCCGGCTGGTGCATAATCCAGCGTAGCGTCCGAGACAGCCTGGGGAGGCCGCTTGCGCAACCTTGCCTTAATTTCTGTACGCTCGATGTGGATCGTTGCGGGACTCCTGGTCGGCGCGGCCCTGATCGCCGGGTGCTCCAAAGAGGCGCCCAAACCCGCCGTGCAGGCCATCGACGTCACGGCGATGGCGGTCACGCCCAAGGATGCGCCGGTGGTGCGCGAATTCGTCGCCCAGACGCAGAGTTCGCGCGAGGTGGAGATCCGCGCGCGGGTGGACGGTTTTCTCGAGCGCCGCGTCTATACCGAAGGTGCGCGCGTCAGGGTCGGCGAGACGCTGTTCCTGATGGATCGCAAACCGTTCGAGGCCGCGCTTCAACAGGCGAAGGGTGAGCTCGCGCAGCAGCAGGCGAAGCTGCAGGTGG
>Ga0315912_10006760_pt1 | contig 10193 bp, 8 predicted proteins | sample VfabasoilMG_FD_204469 | JGI IMG/M metagenome (GOLD analysis project Ga0315912, IMG submission 204469) | Garden soil microbial communities collected in Santa Monica, California, United States - V. faba soil | ecosystem: Environmental > Terrestrial > Soil > Garden | place: USA: California... | reverse complement strand
ATCCCACGACGGCCGGCGGCGCGGCGGCGCCCCCCCCCGCCCCGGCGCCGGCGGCGGCGCAGACGTCCGGCCAGTAGCCGCGGGGCGGCCCCGGCGGGGCCCGCGCCTCAGGTTCGCCGGCGAGGCGCTCCGCCGGAGCCCCCAGTCGATCGCGAGGCAACGGGCAGATGTCGCACACGCTCGGGGAGATCGCCGAGGCCATCGGCGCCGAACTGCACGGTGAGCCCGGGCACGCCATCACCGGCGTCGCGGCGCTCTCCAGCGCCCGCTCCGATCAACTCACCTTTCTCGGCAATTCCCGCTGGACCCGTCATCTCTCCGCGACCCGCGCGGGCGCAGTGATCCTGCGACACAACGACCTCGGCGGCTGCCCGGTCAATGCCCTCGTTGCGGGCGATCCCTATGTGGCCTACATCAAGGCGGCGCGCCTGCTTCACCCGGAGCCGGTTGCGGCGCCGGGTATCGATGCGCGTGCCGTCGTCAGTCCGCGCGCGCGCATCTCGGCGACGGCGAGCGTCGGGCCGTGCGCCGTGATCGGCGAAGGGGCGGTACTGGAGGACGGCGTCGTGATCGGTGCGGGCTGCGTCGTGGGCGACAACGCCAGGATCGGCCGGCATACGCGCCTCGTCGCCAACGTCACGATTTGTCACGGCGTGGTGCTGGGTGAACGCGTGCTGATCCACCCGGGCGCGGTCATCGGCGCCGACGGCTTCGGGCTGGCGAGAGAGCACGATCGATGGCTCAAGATCCCGCAGCTCGGCGGTGTCATCGTGCACGACGATGTCGAGATCGGCGCGAACACGGCAGTGGATCGCGGCGCGCTGGAGGACACGGTGATCGAGGAGGGCGTGAAGATCGATAACCTGGTGCAGATAGGTCATAATACGCACATCGGCGCGCACACCGCGATCGCGGGTTGCGCGGTCATCGCCGGCAGCGTGACGATCGGCAGGCGCTGCATGATCGGCGGCGCTGCGGCGCTCGCGGGGCACATCGAGATCGCGGACGACGTGGTCATCACCGGCCAGTCCGGCGTGCCGAATTCCATCCGCGAGGCGGGCGTGTACTCGGGCGGGATCGCGGCCGTGGACAACCGGACGTGGCTTCGCAACATGGTCCGGTTCAGGCAGCTCGACGACATGGCGCGGAGGATCCGTGCCCTCGAGGAGCGGACGCCCGCCGTGGGGAAACGGAAGAAGCGCGCAAGCAGGTCGGGCAGGCGGACGGATCGACGCAAATGAAGATACTGGAAATCCAGGACATCAAGGACCTGCTCCCGCACCGGTACCCGTTCCTGCTGCTGGACCGGGTCGTCGATTGCGTGCCGGGCGAGTCGCTGCGCGCCATCAAGAACGTCACCGTCAACGAGCCGTACTTCGAGGGTCACTTCCCGCAGAAGCCGTTGATGCCGGGCGTGCTGATCATCGAGGCCATGGCGCAGGCCGCGGCCATTCTCGGGGAACTCTCCGGCGCGGAAACACATGACGGCGTGCTCTACTACCTGGTCGGCGTGGACAACGCCAGGTTCCGCAAGCCGGTCGGCCCCGGCGATCAACTCCTCATCGAAATCCGGTTCATCACGGTTCGCCGCAACATCTGGAAGTTCTCGGGCACGACCCACGTCGGCGACACGCTCGTCGCCTCAGCGGACTTTCTCACCACCGTCTCGGAACCGGGCGCTTGATTCACGCGACGGCCGTCGTCAGCCCCGGCGCGGAGCTCGGCGACGGGGTCGCCATAGGTCCGTACACGGTGATCGGCGAAAGTGTCGTCATCGGCAGAGAAACGCGGATCGGCCCGCACGTCGTGATCAGGGGGCCGACGCGCATCGGCGCCGGCAACCGTATTTCCCAGTTCTGTTCCATCGGCGACGATCCGCAGGACAGGAAGTACGCGGGGGAAGCCGAATCGCGGCTGGAAATCGGCGACGACAACGTCATCCGGGAGTTCTGCAGCATCAACCGCGGCACCGCCGGGGGCGGCGGCGTGACCCGGCTCGGCGATCGCAACTGGATCATGGCCAGCGTGCACATCGCCCATGACTGTATCGTCGGCAGCGACACCGTCTTCGCCAACAACGCCACGCTTGCCGGGCACGTGCTGGTCGAAGACCACGCGATACTCGGCGGCTTCACCGGCGTGCACCAGTTCTGCAGGATCGGCCGGCACAGCTTCTCCGCAATCTCTTCCGTGATCGTCAAGGACGTGCCGCCGTTCATCCTGGTTGCCGGCAATACCGCGAAGCCCACCGGGCTCAACAAGGAAGGGCTGCGGCGGCACGGGTTCGGGACGGATGAGATCAACCGGCTCGCGGGCGCTTACCGTGCCGTCTACCGCGAAGGCCTGCTCTTGCGGGACGCGCTGCAGCGGCTCGACGCGCTGGCGGCGGAATCCGCGCATGTCGCCGCGTTCGCGGAGTTCATCCGCCGTTCCGATCGCGGCATCGTGCGCTGAGCCCCGGGCGCGGCACTTCGCCGGAAACCGCATGCCTCGGATCGGGATCGTTGCCGGGGAGCCGTCGGGGGACGCCCTTGGCGCGGAGCTGATCGGGCGCCTGCGGACCAGGTTCGCGAACCTCGAGGTGGAGGGGATCGGGGGGCCGCAAATGCAGGCCGCGGGCTGCCGCAGCCTGTTTCCCATGGAACGGCTCTCCGTGATGGGTCTCGTGGAAGTGCTGCGCAGCTACCCGGCGCTGTTTCGTCTGCGCGCTGAACTCGCCGCGCATTTCCTGCGCAACCCGCCGGATGTCTTCATCGGCGTGGATGCACCCGATTTCAACCTGGGCCTGGAACAGTGGTTGCGCAGGCACGGTGTCCGCACGGTCCACTATGTCAGCCCCAGTGTCTGGGCGTGGCGCCGCTGGCGATTGCGCGGGATCGCCCGCTCGGTCGACCTGATGCTCGCGCTGTTCCCGTTCGAGGAGGAATTCTACCGGCGCGCCGGGATCCCGGTGGTCTGCGTCGGACACCCCCTGGCGGATCGCATTCCGCCCGAGCCGGACCGGCGCGCGGCGCGCGCTAGGCTCGGCCTGGATCCCGCGGTTCGCGTCATCGCCATCCTGCCCGGAAGCCGGCGCGCGGAAGTGCGGCAGCTGGCGGAACCCTTCCTGCACGCGGCGGCACTGCTCCACCGGCGATTCCCGGCGGCGGTATTCGCCTGCAGTCCGCTGAACGAAGAGGGCGCCGCCTGGTGCCGCGACGTGCTGCGGCGGGCCGGTCTCGAAGCGCTGCCGGTCGAGTTCTTCACGGGCCGCAGCCATGACGTGCTCGAGGCCTGCGACTTCGCGCTGCTGGCATCGGGCACGGCCACGCTCGAGGCCATGCTGTTCAAGCGGCCGATGGTGGTGGGCTATCGCATGCATTCCCTGACCTTCGCGCTGCTCCGTGCACTCGTGTCCGTGAAATTCGCGGCGCTGCCCAACCTGCTCGCCGGCGAGGGCATCGTTCCGGAACTGCTGCAGGGCGACTGCACGCCGGAACGGCTCGCGGCGGCGCTGGCGGGCTGGCTCGATGACGAGGCCGGTGTCCAGCGCGTGCAGGGTCGCTTCGCGGAGATCCATGGCCGGCTGCGACGCGGAGCGGCGGATCGCGCGGCGGAGGCAATCGCCGGGATGCTGGGTTGATGCGGAGCGGGCCCGGGGAGGATCGCGATCTGGTGGCCGGCGTGGACGAGGCCGGGCGCGGCCCGCTGGCCGGCCCCGTGATCGCGGCGGCGGTGATTCTCGACCCGGCGCGGCCGCTGCGCGGCTTGAAGGACTCCAAGGTGTTGACGCCCGCCGTGCGCAGGAGACTTGCCGATCAGATCCGGCAACACGCGCTTGCGTGGGCGATCGGCCGCGTGGACAATGAAGACATAGACAGGCTGAACATCCTCAACGCCAGCCTGCTCGCCATGCGTCTCGCGGTCACGGCTCTAGCCGTCGCGCCGCGGCGCGCGCTCATCGACGGCAACCGCTGTCCCGAGCTCGAGTGCGAAGCCGTCGCGATGGTCCGCGGCGATCAGTTTGTGCCGGCGATCAGCGCCGCGTCGATCCTGGCGAAAGTGCACCGCGACGAGGAAATGATCGTTCTGGACCTGCGCTATCCGGGCTACGGCTTTGCAATACACAAGGGATATCCGACCCCGCAGCATCTCGAGGCACTCCGGAAGCTCGGCATCTGCGCCATCCACCGGCGGAGTTTCGCCCCGGTGCGGGCAATCCTCGAAAATCCCGGGCTGCCGCCCGGGCACCCGGTAATTCCGGGCTGATCAGGAAAGGCCGTGCAGCCCTCGTTCGTTCATCTGCATCTCCACACCGAGCATTCGCTGGTGGACGGCATCGTCCGCATGGAGCCGCTGCTGGAGGCGGCGGCCGCTGAGCGCATGCCGGCGGTCGCCGTGACCGAGCATGGCAACCTGTTCTCCCTCGTCAAGCTTTACCAGGAGGCGGGTCGCCGCGGCGTGAAGGCCATTGCCGGGGCAGAGCTTCGCCTTGCGCCGGATGCGTCCGCTCCCGAGGGCAGTTCGATCCTGCTGCTCGTCCAGGATGCAACGGGTTACCGGAACCTGACGCGGTTGATCACGCGCAGCTTTTTCGAAGGGCGCTCGCAGGATGAACCGCAAATCCGCCGTGAATGGCTGAAAGGGTCTACGGACGGGTTGATCGCGCTGTCCTGCGCGCGCGAGGGCGACGTCGGCCAGGCCCTGGTCAACGGGAACACGGATCTGGCGAAGACCGCGCTCGCCGAGTGGCTCAAGCTGTTCCCGAATCGCTACTACCTCGAGCTGCAGCGCACCCGCCGGCCGCATGAGGATCTCCATATCGACGGCGCGGTGCAGCTCGCCGTCGCATTCGGCGTGCCGGTCGTGGCGACGAACGACGTCCGGTTCCTGCTGGCCTCGGACTACGAGGCCCACGAGGCGCGGGTCTGCATCCACGACGGCAGGGCGCTCGGCGATCCGCGGCGGGCGCGGCGCTACAGCCCGGAACAGTACCTGAAGGCACCCGCCGACATGGTGGAACTGTTTCGCGATCTGCCCGAGGCGATCGAGAACTCCGTCCTGATCGCCGAGCGCTGCAGCCTGGGGCTCGAACTCGGGAAGTATTTTCTTCCGGATTTTCCGGTACCGGACGGGCACGATCAGAACTCCTGGCTGCGCCACGAGGCCGCCGCCGGCCTGGCGCGGATACTCGCCAACCCCGGCCCCGCGACCGGCAAGGACGCGGACGTCTATACGAAGCGACTGCACCTCGAACTTGACGTGGTCGTGTCGATGGGGTTCGCCGGGTACTTTCTGATCGTCGCGGACTTCATCCGCTGGGCAAAGGGCCGCGGTATTCCCGTCGGGCCGGGCCGCGGTTCCGGCGCGGGTTCGCTGGTTGCTTACGCGCTGGACATCACGGAACTCGATCCGCTGCGTTACGACCTCCTCTTCGAGCGCTTTCTCAACCCGGAACGCGTGTCGTTGCCCGACTTCGACATCGACTTCTGCATGGATCGGCGCGACGAGGTCATCGATTACGTCGCCGGCCGCTACGGGCGCGACCGCGTTTCGCAGATCATCACCTACGGCAGCATGGCGGCGAAGGCGGTCGTACGGGACGTCGGCCGCGTGCTCGGCCATCCCTACGGTTTCGTCGACAAGATCGCGAAGCTGATCCCGTTCGAGATCGGCATGACGCTGGATCGCGCGCTGGAGGAGGAGGATGCGCTGCGGCAGCAGTACGAGCAGGAAGAGGACGTTCGCGCGATCATCGATCTGGCGCGGAAGCTGGAGGGCCTGGCCCGGAACGCGGGCCGGCACGCCGGCGGCATCGTCATCGCCCCCCGGCCGTTGACCGAGTACATGCCTCTCTACTGCGAAGCCGGCAGCCAGTCGGTGACGACGCAATTCGACATGGGTGACGTCGAGGCGATCGGGCTCGTGAAGTTCGACTTCCTCGGGCTGCGGACGCTGACCATCATCGATTCGGCGGTGAAGGACGTGAACCGCATGCGCTCGGGCGCCGACGGCGAGACGATCGACATCCGCCGCATCCCGCTGGACGACCGGAAGACCTTCGAAGTCATACGGCGCACGGACACGACGGCGATCTTCCAGCTGGAGTCCGACGGCATGCGCAAGTTGATCCGCAGGCTGAAGCCCGACAGCTTCGACGACCTGATCGCGCTGGTGGCGCTGTTCCGGCCGGGCCCGCTGCAGTCGGGCATGGTCGACGATTTCGTGGATCGCAAGCACGGCAAGGCGCGCGTGCAGTACCTGCACCCGGCGCTCGAACCCATCCTGCGGCCGACCTACGGCGTGATTCTCTACCAGGAGCAGGTGATGGAGATCGCGCAGGTACTGGCGGGGTACACGCTCGGCGCGGCCGATCTCCTGCGGCGCGCAATGGGCAAGAAGAAGGCGGAAGAGATGGCGAAGCAGCGCTCCGTGTTCGTCGACGGCGCGGCCGCCCGTGGCGTGAACTCGAAGCTGGCAACGACCATCTTCGACCTGATGGAAAAATTCGCCGGCTACGGCTTCAACAAGTCGCATTCCGCCGCCTACGCACTGCTGGCCTACCAGACGGCGTGGCTGAAGGCGCATTTCCCGGCGGCGTTCATGTCGGCGGTGTTGTCCTCGGACATGGACAACACGGACAAGATCATGATCCTGCGCGAGGAAGTCCGGCGCATGGGCCTGAAACTGCTGCCCCCTTCGGTCAACGACAGCGTCTTCAGGTTCGAAGTCGTCGATCCCGAAACCATCCGCTTCGGCCTGGGGGCGATCAAGGGCGCCGGCGCCTCGGCTATCGATGCCGTGATCGAGGAACGCGAGCGCAACGGGACGTACCGCGATCTGTTCGGGTTCGCGAAGCGGGTGGACACGCACCGATGCAACAAGCGCGTGCTGGAAGCCTTCATCCGATCCGGTGCCGCCGACGGCATGGGGCCGTCGCGCAGCGCGATGTCCGCCACGCTGGATCGCGCGATGCAGTTCGCCGAGCAGCATGCCGCCAACGCCAGCACCGGGCAGGCCGACATGTTTGGTCTCGCGGCCGCGGGACGGTCGGAGAACGATCCGGCGACGGAGCATCCGCCGTTCATCCTGGCTGCCGACTGGAGCGAGCAGGAACGCCTCACCGGTGAGAAGGAGACGCTGGGCTTCTATCTCGAGGGTCACCCGATCAGCCGCTACGAGGCGGAACTGTCGGGGATCGTCAGCACGGCGCTGCAGGACCTGCGGCCGGGAAACGTCACCATCGCCGGATACGTCGATCGCATCCGGATCCGATCCGGGATGCGCGGCAGGATGGCGGAGGTGCGCCTCGAGGATCGCACCGCGCGGGCGCACGTGACGCTGTACTCGGAGGTCTACGAGCGCTATCGCCAGCTGCTTGCCAAGGATCAGCTGCTGATAGTGAAGGGCGAAGCGATCGATGACGAGTACCTGGAGTCGGGAATTTCGGTGGTCGGCCGCGAGTTGCACACGCTGGACCAGTTCCGCCGGAACGCGCGCCTGCGCCTGCGGCTGTCGGCGCCGGCGCTGCGGAACGGTGCCATGCGGGAGCTCGGCCGGATCCTCGGCGGTCACCGTTCCGGGACATGCTCCGTGTCGATCGAATACAATAACGACTCCGCGAGCGGCAGCCTCCAGTGCGGCGATTCCTGGAAAATCACGCTGAGCGATCGGCTGATCGAGGAACTCGGAGCGGCGCTCGGCGAAGAGAACGTATCCATTCTGTATCCCTGATGCCCCGCCGGGATTCCCCCGGGCGGCAGGCAAGGCAGAGTCCCCGATCATGAACTTTCTGGATTTTGAACAGCCCATCGCCGAACTCGAGGCCAAGATCGAGGAACTGCGTTACGTCGGTCACGATACCGACATCAACGTCAGCGCCGAGATCGGGCGGCTGCAGAAACGCAGCCGCGAACTTACCGAGTCGATCTTTTCCTCCCTGTCAGCGTGGCAGATCGCCCAGGTTGCGCGACACCCGGCACGTCCCTACACGCTGGATTACATCCAGCGGATCTTCACCGATTTCGAGGAGCTGCACGGCGATCGCAGCTACGCGGATGATCCGGCCATCGTCTGCGGCGTGGCGCGCCTCGAAGGCGACCCGGTGGCCGTCATCGGGCACCAGAAGGGCAGGGATGTGAAGGAGCGCATCCACCGGAATTACGGCATGCCGAAGCCGGAGGGCTATCGGAAGGCGCTCCGCATCATGCAGCTGGCCGAACGCTTCCGGCTCCCGGTGCTCACCTTCATCGACACGCCGGGCGCCTACCCCGGCATCGACGCGGAAGAGCGGGGCCAGAGCGAGGCGATCGCGCGCAACCTGGAGTGCATGTCGCAATTGCGCGTGCCGATCATCTCCACGGTGATTGGCGAGGGAGGCTCGGGCGGAGCGCTGGCGATCGGCGTTGCCGATCGGCTGCTGATGCTCCAATACAGCACCTATTCCGTGATCTCCCCCGAAGGCTGTGCTTCCATCCTGTGGAAGAGTTCGGAGAAGGCGGCAGACGCTGCCGAGGCAATGGGCATCACGGCGCCCCGGCTCCGCGAAGCCGGCGTGGCCGACGTGATCATCAGCGAGCCTCTCGGCGGCGCGCACCGGGACGCCGATACCGTGGCGGAATCGGTGCGGCGCGAGGTCGTCGCCCATCTCGCACAGTTGACACAGCTCGACGAGGGCGAACTGCTCTCGCGCCGCCAGAAACGGCTGCGTTCGTTCGGGTTCTTCCAATAGCCCGCCGCCGGCGGGCCAGGGGTCACGGATGTTGTCATTCGATCCGGGCCAGGTCATCAACCGCCTGCTCGCGTGGCCCCCGGCCGCCCGCTACCACGTCGCCTTCAGCGGGGGCATGGATTCCAGCGTGCTTATCGAGATACTGGCTTCGCGCGCCCGGGATCTCCCGGGCGGCCTCACGGCGATCCATGTCGATCACGGGCTACACCCGCAGAGTGCGGAGTGGGCGCGGCATTGCGCCGAAGTCTGTCGCAGGCTCGGGATTCCGCTTGTCCTGGAACGAGTCGATGCGAAGGCGCCGGCGGGCGAAAGCCCGGAAGCTTGGGCGCGCAAGGTGCGCTATGGCGTCTTCCACCGTTACGTCGGCCCGCGGGAAATGCTGTTGACGGCGCATCACCGCGACGATCAGGCAGAGACGGTGTTGCTGCAGCTGGTACGCGGGAGCGGGCCGGCGGGACTCGCCGGCATGCCGCCGCTGCGCCCGTTTGGCGGTGGCTGGCACGGCCGGCCGCTGCTCGAGTTTTCACGCCCCAACCTGCATGACTGGGGCAGGTTGTTGCGGATCGCGTGCGTCGATGACGAAAGCAACGCCGATTTGCGCTTCGATCGCAACTACCTGCGCAACGAAATCCTGCCACGCCTGGAAGCGCGCTGGCCGGGCGTGCCCGAGGTTCTCCAGAGAACCGCCGAACTCCAGGCACAGGCCGCGAAGATCCTGGTCGCTGTCGCAACTGAAGATATGAAGTCGTGCGCAGCGGGAGATGCTCTAGTCGTCGCGTCGTTGCGGCGCCTCGATCCGGAGCGCCGCGCCAATGTTGTGCGCGAGTGGCTGCGACGCGCGGGGTTGCCGATGCCCGGCGCCGCGCATATCCGCCGGCTCGATGATGAAGTGATCGGTGCCGGAGCGGACCGGAATCCATGCCTGCGCTGGCCGGGAGCGGAACTGCGTCGCTACCGCGGTCGCCTGTATGCCTCCCCGCCGCCCGAAGATCGCGATCCGCGCGAACGGATTGCCTGGCGGCTCGACCAGCCGCTGGCGCTGAAGCACGGGCTATTGACGGCGGATCGCGCGGGCGAGGGCGGCCTGCGTGCAGATTGCTGCGCCACGGGCGAGGTCGAAGTGCGCTTCCGCGCGGGCGGCGAGCGTCTCACGCCGGCGGGTTCGCGGCATCGCCGCGAGTTACGCACGCTGTTCCAGGAACAGGGCGTGCCTCCGTGGCGGCGCGACCGCATACCGCTGGTGTACGTCGACGGCAGGCTTGCGGCCGTGCCGGGCCTCTGGGTCGAATCGGAGTTCGCCGGCGGCGCGGTCGCCGGCTGGGAGTTCCACTGGGTCGAATCGCCGGCCGCCGGGGTGGCGGAGAGCTGAGACGGATCAGGCGATGCGCGGCGCGCGCGTGTGCTGCATCGAGGTGCGTTCGACCATCTCGTCGTCGGCCGGTGCCTCGGTAAACCGCAGGTAGATGTCCCCGATCTCGAGGAC
>Ga0315912_10006759_pt1 | contig 10195 bp, 10 predicted proteins | sample VfabasoilMG_FD_204469 | JGI IMG/M metagenome (GOLD analysis project Ga0315912, IMG submission 204469) | Garden soil microbial communities collected in Santa Monica, California, United States - V. faba soil | ecosystem: Environmental > Terrestrial > Soil > Garden | place: USA: California... | reverse complement strand
GCCTTACACAATTTCTTAGGGGTGAGTTGCACACCCAACCCCTAATTCCCTTCCTCGACGAAAGTCGAATCCACAATCCCCACAATGACCGAGATGATGCAGGCTTCTGGGTTATTTAAGACCTGTCGCGCGCTGTTGCCCTCGCGGTTGACCAAGACGGTATCACCGATCCCGGCATGGGTGTTATCTACCGCCACGAAGTCGCCATCAGCGGTTTGCCCCGCGAGGGTTAAAGGTTGCACAACCAACAATCGCCGCTGTTGATAATGTGGATGGCTGATGGTGGCGACGACGGTGCCGACGACTTTGCCGAGGATCATGCTGGCCTTTCTAGGTTGGGCGCGTCATGACGCGCCCCTTCTGCCTGATACCGTGCCGCTTCTTCGCTCTTCGGCGGGTGCACTGCGGGCCGCCAACGAAACTTGGCGAGCACAGCATTGGCGCGCCGTTCGGCCGCATCAGCGATGAGGCCTCCTAGTATAGGCGCAAATTTAAATCCATGCCCGCTATCACCGGTGGCGAGCACCAACCCCTCGCGATTGGGGTCGGCGGCGATCCAAAAATGCCCATCCCAGGTGTCGCAGTATAGACAAACGCGCGTATACACGATGGGCGCTTCGGCAAGAACCGGAAAGGCCTCCGCGAGGAAGGCTCGAACTTGAGCGATGTCTCGGTCTGTCACCACGCGCTCAGGTGAATTGGGGTGCAACGTGCGCCCCACCCCATGATTGGCAATCTTCACCACCCCATTTACCGGATGCAAAGGAAATCCATAGTAGCCCGTGTTCGCAATATCCGCGCCAAAGGTGGGGAAGACCGCTTCAGCAAACAATTCGGGTTGAGCGGGTTTGAAATGAAACACCGGCATCCCCGTAGATCGAAACCAATGTTTGAGTTCTGGCAAGACTTGCGGGAGGAGGTGCGGCGTCCAGGCCCCAGTGGCGAGGATGACGAGGTCGCCCACAAAGCGCGTGCCATTTTGGGTCACGACGCCATTCACTTTAGCACGGCTCTCGATCAATTGCGTTACAGTTTGATGCTCGTGAAGTTCCACGCCTAACGCTCGCGCTTCACTCAACAAACGCGTCACTACCGCGCCGCTCTCGGCATAGCCGCCTGCTGGGTTGAAATAGCCGTCCGTAAATTGATCCGCATTCCACGCTGGAAATCGCCGTCGAACATCCGCCGCACGCAACCGCTCCACCCCATGCCCGCGCTTGAGCAACGTTTGATAGCTTTCATATTCAAAGCCGCCGGGGGCCATCGCGCCTCGACACAAATAGGTGAGGCCTGTTTCGTGGAAGAGCGGCGTACCCCAGCGCTTGTTCCAGTCGCGCCAACGCTCCAGCGCCGTTTCCATGAGGCTCAAATACTCCTCATCCGCGCCATAATCCATGCGAATGGCTTTGCTGATGTCGGTGGAAGCGGCCAGGGGGTGTGGGAGCGGGCCGGGGTCGAGGAGGCTGACGCGATAGCCGCGCCGCCGCAGTTCGAGGGCGGCCGTCAGGCCATACACCCCCGCGCCAACGATGATGATCTGTTGAGCGGACATCGCCTCAGGACGCCGCCGAAGAGGCATTTAGAAATTGATCGGCTTGAACGAGCATCACCCGCCAGAGTTCAAAGCGTTCTTCATCAAAGCCTTTGATCGCGGTCGCAAAGGCTTCTAACCGAACCAGGTCTTTGAGGCCATCCAAATACTGCACGACTTCCGGGTCATAGCGTACTGAGGGAGCAATGACGATGCCACCTTGCGCCGATTGGCCTTCTAAGCGTGCCGCTAGATTAACGGTCGAGCCAAAATAATCGAGGCGGTCATTGAGGGTGACGGCGATACATGGGCCGTAATTGATCCCGGCTTTGAGTTGAAGCGGAAAGCCACCCTCCGGCGGGTTGGCGAGCCGATGTTGCACTTGCAAGAGGGTGCGGAGCGCCGCGACCGGGTGGGTGAACACCGCCATCACCGAGTCGCCGATGGTTTTAACCAGTGCGCCGTTTTCGACGTCAATCGCTTCGCGCAAAATATCGAAGTGCCGCATCACGTGCCCAAAGGCCACGGCATCACCGATCTCGCGATACATGTGGGTTGAGTTCCGCAGATCGGTGAACACCACCGTAAGGCTCCCTACCGAAATACTCTCGCCGGGGCGCAGGGCTTCTTGGGCGAATAGATCGCGAAACATCTGCAAAGTGGTGACCTCAGCGGCAGTGACGGCTTGGTCGCTCCACGCTAGGCGCTCTAATAACACCAACTGTTCTTGCTGAGTGTCATTTTTGAGTTGTAAGGTCGGTTGCAAATTGACGCGCGGCTCATCCGTGGCCCACCCCGCATTCGAGATCGGAGCGGCGAGTTGCGCAGCACCTTGCGGCTCGGCGGCGAGATATTGCCCGCCCGCTAATTCGAGCGCGCGCAACCGATAACGACCGGCCTCCAACGACACAACCACCGCGCGTTCTTCACCGGCGCGTAACAACTGTTGCATAAACACATGCGGGGTGGTTTGCGGCCCGGCAATGCAAAACTCGCGCGCCTCCACTTGCCGGATCGCGAGGTTCGGGCGAAAAGTGAGTTCGACCGACCGCTCAAAGTTCGCCGTGAAATCTATGTTGCAGGTACTGCAATGCACTTGGGTTTGTAATTGGCCGAGGCTGGCATCACTTTGTTTCGCGCCGCGACACATGGGGCATAACACTTCCCAGCGAAATTCCAACAACCCGGCGCGCGTCGCCGATAAGCACAACTCTAAGACGGAGCGACGTTTCACGTCCCACGCATCGGCGAGGGCGTAGGGTCGCATCCGCGCGAGACTTAAATCATCTAACGTCGAGAGTACCTCCACCAATTGCGTCAGCAAGAAGTCATCCGCGCCTTGCTCTAATAAGTTTTGACGCAGGGCGGCGAGTCGTCTCCGTCCGCCGGGGGCGAAAGTCACCGGGCCAGGGGGCATGATTATCATCGGGTGATCAGTTTTTTGCGCCGCCACCCGATCCAATGCGCGAAATTCTCTGTCAAACGTCAAACGGCTGAGCAAACCGATCTGGCCGGGGATGGCGAGATAGCCGAGTAAGTTGCGCGGGGTGGCCCAGGCTTGATACACCAAGTGCGTTCCACCAGAAGCGCGCGGGGTGAGTTCGGCAAGCGTGCGCAACTCGCCCACCGGCCCTGCGCTATAGCGGCGCACCACGCCAAACCGATAAGGGCGCACCCACTCAAACGGCTCTTCTTCCCAATCTACCCGCACCCCCAACCGAAAGAAGCGCAAAGCACGGCGGGCGTTGGGCAAGCGTTCATCCGGCTTGAGCAATTGGGTGACCGAGGGCAAGCCCGTATTTAAGTTGGAGCGATTGGTATCGGAGATGAGCGGCCAGTAGGTTTCGGGGTCAGAGGCGAGTTGCCATTCCCACTTATAGTGATATTCGTGGGGCATGGGTTAACTCAAGCGTAAGCCACATGGTGTGGGCGAAGCTCGACATCTATTTGTTCGGACCGCACGTCGAGTTCGTTCACCACTCCCACACAGGTTAAATCAATCGGGACAAATTTAACCCCCGGCAACGCCAGCGCCGCTTCGCGCGCGCGCACCATGAGGACTAAATCGCCCACACCTGCATGAACGACATCGGCGGCGACTTGCACCCGCCCAACCGGGGCCAATTGTTTGTTGAGTGGTTGAACCGTGAGGAGTTTAACCCCGTCGAGGTCGGGGTATTTAAGGGTACAAACGGCTGAACCGAGGACACGACCGAGGAGCATGGAAGTAACAGGGGGAAAATAACGAGTGACTATTAACCATCAGTTATTCGTTATTGAGGACAATTAATTTAGCCCCGCGATCACTTTAGCGATCACGGCCTCCAAAACCTTCTCCTCGACTTGATCGCCTAAGCGCGCGAGCACGGCCGCCTTCACGCGATGAATGAGTTCGGCTTGAGCGCGGTCTTCAACATGGGTCGGGTTGGCTTTGACCAACCGCAGGCCCAGCTTAAACGCGCGTTCGCGGGCCAGGTCGGTCAGCACCACGGCGTCGCTGACTTCAAGCGTCATCACGCCCCGCCCATATAGGTCGTCTATATCGCGTTCGGTGTAGAAGGTTTTGGACATACTGATCACTGATCACTGTTGACTGCTCACTCAAGTTACCAGTGATCAGTTGTTAGTCATCAGTCAGAATTATTTACCAGCCTTCCCCTCCAAATCCTCAATCGCCTTTACGGCCGCGTTACGCGCGGTGAGGATTTCGGCCTCCGAACCAGAGAGCCACATCCGACCAAACCGCCCAACAGACGACACATGCAAAATTTTAATGCTCGCGCCTTTTTCGGCTTCGTTGCACGCATAATTGATATATGCTGCCGGGGCACACTCCAAAATCAGCATGGTCTCGCCCGGCACCAACATGCTCCCCCGTCGGAAACGATTGAGCAATTGCGCTTGGTAGGGGTCTACGTTGGTGATGATCTGTACCGAGGCGATCTCCGGCTTGATGCGGTCTTGCACGGTCAGGCCGATCCGCTCTAGCACGATCCGCCCAGCTTCCAACACTTCGGATTGGGAGCGCGAGTGAACTTCAAACATGCCGAACTCGCGTTCGACCAATTGCGCGCCGGGGCGGGCTTCGGTGGCCTTCACCGCAATGTCCACCAAACGAAACGCTTCATTGCCCGGAGCCACTTCGACATAGAGCGAGGCCATGCCTTCGGTTGGCAGATCACCCTGCGTGATCGTGCCTACAAACGCGGCATATTGGGGTTGCATTCGATCAAGGTAGGAATAACAGCGCAGTTGAAAACCCACAGGACACCTCACACAAGAAATGGCGGAAGTAGGGGCAAGCGGCAAAGCTCTGAACAGTTTAGGCCGATGCCATCGGATAGATTATAGACGAGGCGGAGAGGTTGTCAAAACGGGTGGGTCATTGGTCAACACGCTGTTGACCGTTGGCTGTGTTTGGTCGCTCGGGTCGTTACGGTTGAAAGGGCCACAAATCCACGGGTGTCTCTAAGCAAACTGAATTGCCCTGCTTTTTGAACGTTTCATAGAAACTTTGTACATCCATTCCAGTGGCTTCTTCCAGCGGGCGGTAATCTGACTTTTCTCGATTGCCTATCCGCCAGCTGAAGGCTTCAGTGGAGGTTATTTTAAGTTCAGGAGCCCACAAGTTAATAGAAGGGAAACGAACCTTTTGGGGACAGCTGGTAATGCGATCACCTTGTAGCGTCGTCTTTGAGTCTGAATACTCCACCAGGATGCCTTGTTCTGGGTAAAACAGGCTCACGTTAAACGGTAGAGTACCATCTGGAGAATCACTCATAGTCAAAAGCCATACTTCTGCGGGTTGCCCATATGTCCCCAAGATAGCGGTCAAGCTATAGGCAGTTGAGTAACCTGGAAAAATATTCATTCTCTCAACAATCCCGTTTTTAACGTAAAAATAATGTGTTAAAGGCGTCGGAAATATTTTCGTTGGCACTGGGACCATAACATCGATAGAGAAGTCATTAGACGGACCATCTGAAATGGTGGTTCGCAAAGACACGGTTGCCAAAAAGCCTCCAGCAGTTTGCCAAGTCGTTTGCCCTGGGGTAAAACCCCACCAACAGGGTAATTGACAACCCGCATTGTGGGTCAGCAAATCTGCCACCACGGCTTCGGCCTCAGCCGGGGGCAGGGTTGGGCGTGGTGTCCATGTCGGCGGAGGGGTAGAGGTGGGTAAGGCGGTGGCTGTTGGAGACGCTATAAGTGTTGCCGGTATAGGCGTAAGCGTTGGAGCCGTGGTTTCCTGAGCTACCGTCATCAGAGGGGTTGAAGGCGTAACGGTCACTGAAGTTAAAGCCGCTTCATTGACATTGCGACAACTAACTCCCAAAGCGATGATAAACAATATCTCCAAGAGGGTGAGAAGGTGGTGGAAAGCTGGCTTTAAGGTCACGGATAAATTCTTCTCACTACGGCTAAGGATGTCCTAACGATTTGACTATCGCATTGAATGAGTGCCCGCGCAAGCTGGGCGGCACGGGTGACATATCCGCCTCGCCTCATTTATAATCTCCCCGTTCGACCCATCCTATTTCTACTTGGAGACCCCTTTTTATGACGAACCCCTTACGCGATTTTTTGGAAATTCCTTATGACCAACTTGAGGAATTGAATCTGGCGATCAAGGCCGACCGCTTGGCGCGCCTGCCCGCCCACGAATTGCGAGAAAAGCGCATGAAGGCCCTCAGCGACGAAAAACGCCTGAAGGCCGTGACGGTGTGCTTCCCCGATTTGGAAGGCCGCCTGCACATGCTGGACTATGACAAAAAATTCTTGTTGAAGTCCGCCGACAACCTGACCTTTGACGGCTCGTCCATTCGCGGCTTTTCGCAACAAGCTGAGTCGGATTTGCGCTTGGGCATTGACTGGTCGGCGTTTTATTGGCTCCCCGCCGATCTATTTGGGCCGGGCAAAGTGCTCGTGTTCGGCCATGTGCAGGAACGCAATGGCGACCCCTATGCCGCCGACCTGCGTTCGCGCTTGTTGAACTACACCAACGGGCTCTACGAAAAAGACGGCACGATCTGCCACGTCTCGAATGAGATCGAAGGCTTCTTGTTCAAAGGCCGGCACGCCGAGCAACACTACCGCGAAACGGGTCAGTTTGAGTTCATCAGCACCACCGGCTACTATCACTCCCTCCCCGGCGACCCGCTCCGCTTGTTCATTGACACCGCCGCCGAGGCGCAACGCGCGTTGGGCTTCGCCAATGAGAAGGACCACCCCGAAGTCGCCCCGGCGCAATTTGAGATGAACTATTCCTACACTGAGGCCGGCATCGCCGCCGATCAGGTATTGCTCTACAAACTCATATGCCGCCAAGTGGCGCACCGCCTCGACCTCACCGCCAGTTTCTTGCCCAAACCCGTCACGGGCGTCAACGGCAACGGCATGCACACCAACATGTCGCTCTCACGCAAGGACACCAATTTGTTCTACGACGCGAACGGGCGCGAAGGACTTTCCGCGCAGGGCTGGAACTATATCGAGCGCATCCTCAACAACGCGCTGGATATTTGTTTGGTGCTCAACCCCAGCGTGAACGCCTATCGCCGCCTCGACCCGCACTACGAAGCGCCGAACCAGATCAAGGCCTCACCGATTGACCGCGGCTCGATGGTCCGCATCCCACTCGGCAATGAACGTTCCACGCGGATCGAAGTGCGTTCCATCGCGCCGGACGCGAACCCGCACTTGGCGATCTACACCTTGCTCCGCACCGGCCTCGAAGGGGCACACGCGCCGATTGACCCCAATGCTACGCCCCGCACCTTGCCCGATAACATCTACGATGCGTTGACGCCGTTCCGCGCCAGCAGTTTCGTCAAAGAGATCATGGGCGAAGTCGTGCAAGACAAATACGCCGAACTTAAGCAGGCCTCGGCGGATCGTTGCCCGCGCAAACTTGGCTCACAGATTAAGCATGCGGAAGTAATGTTCCATCACGAAGTGACGAATCAGTTCTTGTGGGGGATGTTCTAAGCGGTAACAGTAATCAGTCCTCAGTAGCCAGTGCTAGCCTCATCAACGACTGGCTACTGAGGACTTTTCACCTCACACTTCTGACTTCTGACCTCTATCTCTATGCCCCTCTCCCTCGGCACTGCCAAAGCCACTCCCGGCAAACTGACTTACGGTGTTTACGATTTCGTGGCGCATCCGACGGGCGGACGTGATCAACTGCCCGTCATCATCGCGCAGGGCGACCCGCATGGCCCTGTCTTTTGGCTCACCTCTGGCATTCATGGGCCAGAACATGCGGGCTTACAAGTAATCCATCTGCTTCTCACCCGCGAACTTGCCAAACAATTGCATGGCACGATCATTTCGATCCCCGCACTGTGTCCGGGCGGGTTGCTCACGCGCCAACGTGAGCCGTATTACCACACTGGCGACCCCAATCGGCTCTTCCCTGACGGGCGCAGTCCGCAACCCACCGACCCCGATGATGACCCGCCTTCGACTCTGGAAGTAGCGTATACCGGTCTGTTTGATGAGCTCAAAGCCAGCGCCCACTATATGGTGGACTTGCACAACGCGGGCATTGGCTCACTCTCATTTGTGTTTCGAGATCGCGTGTTCTATCGGGCTGACCAATCGCAAAAGAAGAACAAGGCCGCGCGCCTCGCCGCCGAAAAGTTGGATCAACAATTGGGCGAGATGTGCGCCGCGTATGGGCATTCGGTGGTGAACGAACTACCGCCCCAAAAATACCTCGCGGCGAAGTTGCATCGCTCAACGACCGCCGCCGCAGTGAACGTCGCCCACATCCCCGCGTTGACGATGGAGCTCGGCACTGGTCTCATGCCGGACCCCAATTATGTGCGCGCGGCGGTGACTGGCCTCAAGAATATCTTGCGTTGGGCGGGCATGTTGCCCGGCGAGCGGGAGCCGATCACTGGCGTGAAGGTGGTTGCGCCGGGCTTTCCCTGTCGGCGACGGCGCACACCTCGCGTGAGCCAACCGTGCATCGTGCGGCATTTAGTGGAAGCGGGCGACACAGTAAACGTGGGCGATCCCATCGCTGAAGTGCGCGATATTTGGGGCCGCCCCGTGGCTGAGAAAATTTTACAGAGCGACTATGAGGGGTGGATCATCGGACGCTCGCAAGGGATCATCTACTACCCCGGCCACGAGGTGGTCGGCATGGCGATCCGCGATGACCTGCCAACGGTGATGCCGTATCCAGAAAGTTTTTTTGAGGCACCGGGATAGCGGCTTGCAGCTTGCGCTATAATCCTTTTGTTCGCTCAGGAGTTTAAGACGATGGCTCTGATCCAATTTACGCGCAATCACGGTGACCATAGCACACCGCAAGGTTTTCAATTCGAATTTTTTTGTGATAAGTGTGGGAACGGCTACCGCACTGAGTTTCAATCCTCCACGACCGGGGTCGTTTCGACGGCCCTCGATGCCGCTAGCAATCTCTTAGGCGGTATTTTTGGACAAGCGGCCAACGTCGCCAATTCGGTGCATTCAGCCGCTTGGGAGAAAGAACACGACAAGGCTTTTGAAGCCGCCGTCGCCGAAGCCCGCCCGCACTTTCATAAATGCAAACGATGTGGCAAATGGGTGGACACTGATTGTTGGAATAATGAGCGTGGGCTGTGCAAAGATTGTGCGCCCGATTTGGAAGAAGAATATTCGGCGGTTCAAACTGAAGCAAGTGTGATAAAAGCGCGCGAACAGGCTTTGAGCGAGGTTTCAGCGCCAGCCGGAAAGTTTAAGCAAACAGTAGTTGGGACCTGTCCCCATTGCAATGCCAAGTTAACCGGCGGAAAATTCTGCCCAGAGTGTGGCAAACCCGTTGCCCAAAAGAAATTTTGTACAGAGTGTGGCAAAGAAATCCAAGCGGGGGTGAAATTTTGCCCGGAGTGTGGCTCGAAACAAAATTAGGGTTGCCGCTCACCTCAGCTTTGGCCAACAAGTATCAAACAGCGGCGCGCTTTTAGGTAAAGCGCGCCGCTGAGATTGTGACTTACTCCTCCTCAAAACTCACGCGTATATTTTCCAACGCCTCCCACCACTGCTCGCTGTCGTATTTCACTTGTACCTGTTGCGTGTCGTCGCTGAGGCGCACCACTTCGACTTCGTAGTAGTCTGCCTCGTCATCATCCCAACACTCCACCCAATCGCCAGCCGCTAGCGCTAGGTCTTCTAAATTACTGTTATCGGTATCTTCTTCCTCGCCACTATCGTAGCGAATAGAGATGACTTTCCCCTCGTCATCTATCGCTATGACCGTCGCCGCGTAGTAATATCCATCACCCGCATAATAAGCAAAAACGCGACCACTCTCCGACCACGCCCCATATCCATAACGGACTTCGGCCATGGTCACGTCAAATTGCTCGCCGGCCTCGTCTTGCACTTTGAGTGTGTCGCCCGTCACGCTCAACACTTCCACTTCATAATACCCTTCGTCATCCTCTTCCCAATACTCTACCCAGTTGCCCACTTCTAACATCAACTCTTCCAAGGAATCGTTGGTAGTGTCTTCAGTCTCGTCGCCATCGTCATAACGGATAGAATTGGTCTCACCATTGATAGCGGTGATGGTCGCTGGATAGTAATACGCATCGTCATCACAATAAGCGAAAACGCGCGCGCCCACCGACCACCGCGTGACCGAGGTTGACGCACGCTGGATTTGAGCGA
>Ga0315912_10006758_pt1 | contig 10196 bp, 7 predicted proteins | sample VfabasoilMG_FD_204469 | JGI IMG/M metagenome (GOLD analysis project Ga0315912, IMG submission 204469) | Garden soil microbial communities collected in Santa Monica, California, United States - V. faba soil | ecosystem: Environmental > Terrestrial > Soil > Garden | place: USA: California... | reverse complement strand
GATCAAGATGGCCACTCATGACAACGCCTCCGATGCTGTTAAGGGTATTGCATCTAATAAGTTAGATCAGTTGAAAAGCTGGTTAGTTGCCAAGAGTAAAACGACCTCGGATGAAAGTTGGAGGGCACATTATACCTATACACTGTCGCGAATCACAAACTTTCAGGAAAATCCGGATGAATATCATCCGGAAGTATTGCTGAATGCACCTCCTGGCCAGCCGATTGGTTTGGATGAGCCCGACTTTTGTGGTTCAAACTAACCATTTTAGCCTTACTCCATTTAGGTAAGATTTTGCGCTATAGTAGAGATTGGGTTTCATTTTTAACACAGAGCAATCACCCGCAATATTCTTAATATGAGCATTATTATGCCGTAATCGGCCTAATTCTTAAAACTTTGTATTGTATCCGGTATGTAGGTTTTTAAACCACTTTGCGAGGAAACTTAAGCCCTACTTCACGAAGTTGCAGGAAGTAACTAAATGATTACTCATTTTTTAAGTATGCCGCTTGCGTTTCGTTTTTTGGCCATTCTTTACCTGTTCGCGCATTTCTCATTCGCACAGAAAAACGCAGTGGATAGCCTTGAAAGTCGCATTCGAAATTCTGCTAATGATACCGTGAAAGTAGTGCTTGTTAACAAGCTTGTCAGTGCGCTGCGAGACAAGGACAACAACCGGGCATTACCATTTGCCATTGAAAATGTTAGGCTGGCGGAAGAACTTCAGTTTAAGAAAGGGCTTGAGCTGGCTTTAGAAAACCTGGGATGGATTCAGTATAGAAGAGGAGATTATACCAATGCCTTCAAACAATCATCGAGAGCCTTGCACATCAGTCAGGAACTTAATGATGATACAGCCATTGCACGATGCTGGATTGCAATAGCAGCTCTGAATTATGAGCAAAAACAATATCAGGTTGCTATCGGATATTTTAAAAAGGCATTCCATGTTGGTTCAAAAATAAACGACTATGTTATGCAGGCACGCAGTCTGAATAATATTGCGTTTTCTTTTCTTGAAATGAATGATCTTGACTCAGCCGAGTACTATGCTCAGCTTTGTGCCAAAATATCTGTTCATCACAATAATTACTACGTCAGAGGATTTGCCAATCGCACACTGGGTGATATTGAAATGCAAAAAAAGAAATACAATAATGCCATTCAGTATTACTTAAAAGCACTGGAGATCGGTAATTCGGAAAAAAATATTTTCACATTGTGTTCGACCAACCATCGTCTTGCAAAAGCCTATTATTTAACCGGGCAATTTGAAAAAGCTGGAGACGTTGCCGCAAAGAATATTGTACTGGCACAGAAGCACTCCTATCTGGACGATCTTGAAAAAACCTATAAAATATTTTCAGAGATTGCCAGGGCTCAACACAACATCAATGATGCATTTCAATATCAGTCGTTATACATACAATTGCACGACTCTCTTTACAACAAACGTAACAACGAATACCTTGCACTAATGCAAGCCAAATTTGATTCTGAAATAAAACAGGCACAGATTGAATTGTTAACAAAAGATACTCAATTGAGCGAGGAAGCTTACCAGAAACAAAAAATATGGACCTACTTCTTTGTTGGTTGTCTCAGCCTCGTAATCATTACGCTTCTGATTTTTTTATACAGCAATCGCCTGATCCGGAAAGCATACGCTCAGTTAAAAATTAAAAACAGTGAGATCTATCGCCAGTCACGACAGCTCCAAAATCTGAATACAACAAAAGATAAACTGTTCTCCATTATCGGTCATGATTTGAGAAGCCCGGTGGCTAGCTTAAAAGGATTGATGGATATTGTAAGCTTGGATAATCTGTCGCCAAAGGAATTTGCTGATGTAACCAAAAGTCTGAAACGGAATTTAGATTCTGTTTATGAAGACCTTGATAATCTTTTGCTTTGGGCTCAATCACAACTCAAAGGAATTCATGCTGAGCCAGAACTGGTTTATTTGACGCCATTGGTGGCTGAAAAAGTATCAATGTATCAGGAATCAGCACGAAACAAAGGGGTGATTATACTCAATGAAATAAAGGGTGATATTACCGTTTGGGGTGACATCAATCAACTTAAATTGATCTTCCGAAATTTGCTTAACAATGCTATCAAGTTTAATCATCCGGGAGGAACGATACGCATTTCTATAGTGGAATCTTCAGAGCATGTTGATATTTCTGTTTCCGACTCAGGCGTTGGCATGGATGGCACCGATCTTGGAAAATTGTTTAATGCAGAAACTCACTTTACAAAGCTTGGTACTAAAAAAGAAAAAGGTTCTGGTTTGGGCCTCCTGCTCACAAAAGAATTTGTTGAGTGTAACGGTGGAACCATTACCGTTACCAGTGAATTGGGTAAGGGTTCCACTTTTACTTTCTCATTAAAACGAGTTTTCGCAGAGGTTAAACCGAAGGAGGTAATGCTACCGTCATCCCTTTAGTTTCGCCAACTCAGATTCATAGAATTTCAAATTTCCTTTTTGATTCTCGGGTAAATTCTTGATGGCTATCTCCCAATTCTTAATAGCATTCTTCTTATCACCAGCTGCCGTATAACCTCTTGCTAAACCAACATAGGTCGTGAAGGTGTCACCAGGATTTAACTGACGGTTTAGTTTAAAAACATCGATTGCTTTTTGGGTTTTTCCGGCAGCTAGCAAAGTTCTTCCGTATTGATGAATAGACTGTACGGTAGCCGTTGGGTGTTTAATGGCCTTGTCCATGATGGCTTCTGACTCGGTACTTCTTCCCAGCGCATCCAGCACCATCGATTTGGTTTGAAGTGTAGTGAAGTTTTCAACACCAATAAAAGGCATGCTAATAGCTGCATCGGCCCACGTTAGTGCTTCTTCTAAATTCATTTTATGCTGAACACAAAACTGCGCAGCGTTTGCCCAATTCTGATAGCTAAACCCTGTGTACGCTCGAAGTTCCTTCCGCATTTCGGCAACATATAAATCATTTACATTGGGCACTTCTATTTTCATTGGGATGCGCTTCTTTTCCCATTGCAAAAGTGCAGTGGCAGAAGAGGGGCCTCGATCATCAAAGCCATACGTTAACCACTCTGTATAAGGTGCATCAACTGCTGTTGTTTGCACGCGAAGCGCATCTTCTTTTGGATCATAGGTGTAACTTCCCCAACTCGTTGAATTCTTAGAGAAGATCCAAGACCACGGCCCTTCTTTCTCTACATCCAGAAACAATCCATACGTTCCTGCTTTAATATCTTTACCTTCAATTTTTACATCATGTGAAAAGGTAATGGTGGTATTTTCATTTGAACCTGCTCGCCATGGTGCAGCTTTAGATGTTCCAAATCCTTGATCAATAAATCCATAGTGAACAAGCTCCCCCCAAATATGTCCGGTCCGGTCTTCGCCATTGGGGCCATGAACATCGGGGCTACTATAGTCTATCGTTACTTTTACTAATCCAATATTTTGAGATACCGATGCCCGTTGGTTATTACCACTGGGCGGTTGGGTGAGCTCTTGCGCGAAGCAAAAGAATGAGGCCAGAATCAAAAACAGAAAGGTAATGCTCTTTTTCATGATAGGGTTGTTTTATGAATATGAAAGTAAACGAATGGAGCGCAAAGACAGTCTCACCTCATTGGTGGTATTTACACTGATCTGAGGTGGTTAGGTTTATTCGGTACTAAAACCTGAAGAGTGGATGGCAGGATTTTTACTTCGAACGAATCATTCAATCCACAAGGTTCCCCATCAATATGATAGGCAACGGGTGAAGAGGTTTTAATATGAAGTGATGACGTTTCCATCGTTTCACAGAAAGCTGAATTCTGAATATCTCCGGCAAACATGGCATAAATAAAATCAGCGCGATGCGCTGGAACTTTCTTTAGCATCGTAACGTGAAGTATGCCATCGCACACAGAAGCCGCAGGAGTGATTCGCGCATTGTTTCCATATTGTGACGAATTGCCGATCGCAACGATAAATGCTTTCTGATCAATCGTTCTTTTTGAATCTAAAAGTTGAAAACTAAATTCTTTAAATTGAATGTATTCCTGGATCGTTAATTTGGCATAACCCAACAAACCACGCTTGGTTTTTCCGGCAAAAAGATTGGCGATGTGTCCATCAAACCCAATACCCGAAACATTGAGGGAAAGTTTGCCATTTACTGTAAAAGTATCCATGGCCAATATGTGACTGTCAAACAAACCTGTCAGCGCTTCATTTATTTTTAATGATATACCCAAATGTCTCGCCAAGCCGTTGCCTGATCCACGCGAAATAATACCCATGGGCATATCAGAGAAGACCAGTCCTTGAGCCACTTCATTTACAGTGCCATCTCCCCCAACCGCTATTACGCGTTGAAAATCTTTCGCAGCGGCTTCGCGCGCCAAATCGGTTGCATGTCCACGGCCTTGTGTGAATTCAATAGTACATTCAATATCTCGTATTTCACAGGCTTCGATCATCTCACCCTCCACTTCGGGTTGAAAACCAGCCCCTGCGTGCTTGTTGACAATGAATAATACCTTCTTAACTTCGTTGTTCACGCTCCAACATTACTGAATTTTATGGAATTGAATTTTTATTTACAACGAAAATTAATGTTCAAGGCCTGGAATAAAGAAACAAAATTGATGATGCGCCTAAGTGCTATTGAATGTGTGCGTGGCGAATTGCAAAAGAAAAATCATGTACTGCTTCAATTTACCGGTCTCATCGACAGACACGAAGAAGAAATTTATGAACTAGACGTGCTGCTAATCCATAAAGAAAAAAAGGTAGTGGTATGGAATGCTGAACGGAATGGTTGGGATATTGCCCCATTAGCTACACCCACTTTTGGTGAGCCTTTCTTAAAATCAATTGCCAGTCAGGCTGTGCGAATCTGTAATTATTACGAAACTGAAAACAAACCGGTTAAGTAGATTACTTCAGATTTACTTTGTCCTGAATATACCTAACCGCCTGATCGAATGTTTGAAGCTTTTCAGCATCATCGTCCGGAATGCGAATGTCAAATGTCTGCTCAAACTCCATAACGATTTCAGCATAATCGAGTGAATCGATCCCTAAATCCTTTACAAAGTTCGCGTCAGGGGTAATTTCTGATTCAGCAATGCCGAGTTTTTCAGTTAATATCTTAGTGACTTTAAGAGGAATGTCTTGCATAGCGGGGTTAATGTGGCTGTAAATGTATTAAATCCGTTTTTGACCCACAAGTGCAGGGAATTGGTTAATGGTGAATAGTTAATAGTCTTAAAGTTTGGATTTCCGATATGCCCATGCCCCCTTGCCCACGATTAACCATCAACGATTTGAATTGACCTCGCTAGAATCTCATAAAGAACTCAGTACCCTTCGATACGGTCGATTTAACGGTTAATGTTCCCTGGTGCTGGCGCATAATCTGTCGCGACAAACTGAGGCCAATTCCTGAGCCCGTTTTCTTGGTAGTGAAAAAAGGAATAAAAATGCGATCCAGCGCCTCAGGTTCTATGCCCGTGCCGTTGTCTTTTATAGAAATAACCGGGCGCGACTTCTCATTCAAAAATGCTTTAATGATAATCTCTTTGTTCTCGGATTCATCAAATGCCTGTATGGCGTTGCGCAGCAAATTGATGAGTACTTGCTCAATTAAATTTCGGTCGGCAGAAATGGTTAAGTCCTCAGGATAGACTGAAAGCGTAAGCTGAATGTTTCGCTCGGTTAGGTCTTTACGATGAAGCATCGACAATTCTTCCAACAACGATTTTATGCCGATATCGATGGGTCTTGGTTTAGGAATACTCGTCAAACTTCTAAACTCTTTAACAAAATGAATGAGTCCTTCACTACGCTTACCTATCGTTTGCAACGAAAGATGAATATCATTGAGTTGATCTTTTGAAAGCGGTGCTATGGAGTCTGACAATACATGTGGCTTTAATTCTTCCTCCACCACACCTGCCAATGAGGAGATGGGTGTTACAGAATTCATAATTTCGTGGGTGAGCACACGCACCAGGTTTTGCCATGCTTCCATTTCTTTTTCCTCCAATTCATTTTGAATATTCTGAATCGAAATCAGCTTGGCATTCTCTCCGCGCAAGGTAAGTTCAATCGCATACACAGAAAGCTGCAACAAATCTTCACCGGCTTTTACCCGAATGAGTTCCCGCCCGCCGGTTTTTAGTTTTTCAAAAACAAATACCAGTTGTTCGTGCACCTCGCGAAGATCATCTAACGAATCGGCACGATTGGTTTTGAGGAGTTTGCGGGCAGCACTATTAAAGATTTCAATCTTACCATCTTCTTTAAATACTAACAGCCCAATTCCCACGTGCATCACAATGTTCTTGAAGAAAAGAAATTCAGAATCCTTCTCTCTGCGTGTATTGCGCATGTTTGTCAAGGCTTCATTCAATTCGTGATGCAATCGCATTACCGCAGGATCATCGCTTTCGGTTTTAAAGGAGTATGTTAAATCATCAAACTTAATGGAGTCGATAAAAGCGGCAACATTTCCATGCGACCTGTCAAGATAATCTGTTAGCAGCTTGATCTGATAGGCACTGAGCGCCAGGAATATTAAAGAGAATGCCCAATCGCCTCGCGAGAATGCAAAAAAAGAAAATAAGAAAATAGAGGCAGCTAAAAAGGCAACCCGTGGTACGAGAGGAGATTTCCAGTTAAACTCAATCATACTCCGGATGAAAATAAAATACCTTCAAAAAAGAGATTCATATACATTAAGCAAGTATACGGCAGATGAAGGATAAAGATCAACTTAAATCGCAAAACTAAATAGTGATAGGTGTGCGGTAATCGTTCGATTTCGGAATGCTGATAAGTTAAACTGTGGTCAGTTGACTTTACAGTAAATGAAAGTACTCATTTAGGAATTTTTGATATGGGGCTATGACTTCGGATGAAGAAGCCAAAAATCAGTTGATGGATCATGTTAAAGAAGTAGCCATCGATCACTTTGCCGGCAATGAGGAATACTAAAGGCTGCGCATATAAACGAGTCATTCTCAACGAGTGGGAATTTGAAAAAAGACTCGAAAAAACGCTGAATTCGCAGATTATTTTTCTTAAAAACTTTTATAACGATGTTAAACGGCTTTATATCGTACTTATATGATCTTATAACTTAGTTATACGATCGTATACATTGGTTATACGACTGTATACGTGGGCTATACAGCTGTATAGTTTTCTTATACGGCTGTATACCTATCGTATATAGTTGTATACTATGGTCATATAGCTCTATAAGCATGGTATACGGTTGTATAACCAAGGTATACAGTCCTATAAGAAGGGTATACAGTTGTATACTTGATTTATTCAGCTGTATAAGGAGAGTATACAGCTCTATACATTGGTTATAAAACGATATAAAATGGTTATAAAACGATATATTTTACCTGAACACTGAAACACTTATCCACCTAAACAATTGGTGAAAGGAATAACCTGATTATATGTGCTTAATCGTTGTACTAAACCCTTAAAGCTAGGATTACTTTTTTCTTGCGATATTTATAAACATTTTGATTGAGAAAATCATCTACATTAGTAATGAGGTATTGGGGTATTACCTATTTGTTCCTTCTATCCATCACAGCTCAGGCACAACAACCTGTAGAGATTGGTGACGCCATAAACGAACGTAACTTTTTACTAAAAGAACTGAGCTACTACATTGACGAAACCAACTCCATCACTTTTTCGCAAGCTTCTTCCATCGGATTCTCCAATCGATATCGTCAGCACGAATCCTATCAAAACAAAGACTTCAAACCCAATGCATCTTATTGGATCCGATTCCCCGTCCGTCACAATGCCAATTCAAAAAAAATATGGCTGTTTGAATTCTACGATCAAACCATCGATCACATAGAAGCTTACATCCCTCAAGAAGATGGCTCCTATCGCGGACTTGTTATGGGTGATACCCAACCCTTCGACAAACGAACTTTTCAGCATAAAAACTTCGAGATTCACCTCGACATGAAGTCGGATACCGTTGTTTATTATTACTTCAATTTACGCTCTCACGATTTTGCCGACATCCGCATTGCGCTGCGATCAGTAGATCGATTCGTGTATTATGCATTGAATGAATACTTTTTGTTTGGAACATTCTATGGAATGATTCTCATTATCATTCTCTATAATTTTTTAGTGTATCTCGCCATTCGCGAAATCAAAAACATTTACTACATCTTTTACCTATTGAGTGTGGCCGCGTATGCCTTTAGTCTGGATGGCATTGGGTTTCAATATTTCTGGCCCAATCATCCGGAGTGGAATGACTACATGTTAGGCATCACCTTATATGCGGTTATCATTTGGGCACTCGTTTTTACCAGACGGTTTTTGAGAACCCGAGGCAATGTGCCCAAACTGGATAAAGCGCTGAAACTGATGATCGGTTTGAGATCAATCATGTTTGTGATCGAACTCCTTTTCTATCCCGAATTATTAGCCTATCGAAGTCTGGAGATTATTCCGCTTTCGCTGATATTTTATACCTCCATTAAGGTTTGGTCTCAAGGGTATCGCCCGGCTCGTTTTTTCGTTTTTGCTTATGGTCAACTTTTCATTGGCTTCTTTTTAAGAACATTGGTTTATCTCAATGTGCTTCCCTTTACCACACTTTCACACTACAGTCTGCACATCAGCTTCGTGCTAGAAATGTTGCTTCTTACGTTTGCTCTTGGCGATCGCATTCAAATTCTAAAAGACATGCGCGATCGGGCGTTGAAGCGAATCATTCATCAACACGAGATCAACATGAAGCTAAAAGACAAAGTGACTCGTGAGCTTGAAGATAAAGTGCAGGAGCGAACCATAGAGTTGAATGAAAAAAACCTCCTACTCGAAGATACCAATCTTAAACTGGAGCGTCAATCGGCCGAGATTAATCAAATCAACTCCATCCTTGACCTGGACAATTGGAAGTTGAAGAACAGCATTAAGGAAGTATTGAATGAACGGCTCATGGAAAAAACCATGGACTATACTCAATTCAAAACCCTGTACCCTGACGGATTAGCCTGTGACCGTTTTCTGGAGAATTTGAAATGGGAGAAAGGATTTCACTGCCGGAAATGCGGCAATGAAAAGTACTTTGATGGAGTACAGAAGTTTTCGCGCAGGTGTTCAAGATGTGGTTATAATGAATCCATTACAGCCTACACCATTTTTCACAGTATTAAATTCCCAATCGAAAAGGCATTTTACATCGCTTACCTTACCGTTACCGGAAATAAAGACCTAACCTTGGATAGCCTGGCTTCTCAGCTGGGATTGCGCTTAAATACGGTTTGGAGCTTCAAACATAAGGTTATTGATAGCATTACCGAGCTTCAAAAAAGAGGTAAAAAGCCAGTTGCTTCAAGATGGGAAGAGGTAATTTTCACCGATTCAGCCCCTGGTGCTGTTCAACCAAAGTCAATCCCAAAGGGAATAAAACTCAAAGCTTAGACACCGTTTGTTTTTTAATGTTTTTAAAGCGCAATAACATCGTGCTTGAATAGTTAAAAACTGCCAGAAAACGATTGTAATCAATGTTTTTTAGGCGCAAAAAAGATCATTTAAAAACACTGGCATTCGCAGCCAAAATCAGCCGATTTATTTAAAAAATATCTCAATCTTCTTGACTCCTACATAATTTAGTTATGTCCGCAGCCATTAAAACCAAACAACTGCACGGCATCCATGCTTATGAGGAGAATTATAACAGCTCTTATTGTACTTCTCGCTATGTCCGCTGCCTACGCTCAAACCAGGACCGTTCGAGGTAAAGTGACTGATGCTGAGAATGGCCAGACCCTTCCTGGTGTAAATGTGATTGTTAGCGGTACCACAAAGGGCACCACAACTGACATGGATGGGGCTTACTCCATTGAGCTTAATGCCAGTGAAAACACATTAAATTTCACTTTCGTTGGCTATAAAACCATTACGGAAGTAGTGGGAGAACGGACAGTAATTGATGTAAAGCTCGAAACCGATGTTCAGATATTAGAAGACATCGTAGTGGTAGGATACGGTACCCAGAAAAAAACAGACTTAACAGGCTCGGTTTCTACCCTTCGCGGGTCCGACTTAACCAAAATTCCAGCCCTGGATCCTACTCAGTCCCTTCAAGGTAAAGTAGCCGGTGTTCAGGTTACAAACGCATCTGGCGCACCTGGATCTCAACCCA
>Ga0315912_10006757_pt1 | contig 10197 bp, 8 predicted proteins | sample VfabasoilMG_FD_204469 | JGI IMG/M metagenome (GOLD analysis project Ga0315912, IMG submission 204469) | Garden soil microbial communities collected in Santa Monica, California, United States - V. faba soil | ecosystem: Environmental > Terrestrial > Soil > Garden | place: USA: California... | reverse complement strand
CCCGGTGATGCCGCGCTTGTAGATCTCGTCCTGCAGCTTGAACACCAGGTCGCCGTTCTCGGCGTGCACCGTGACGATGGCGCCGAGCGTGAGCGCCGTGGAGAAGCTGTTCACCAGCGTCTCGTCGTCGCACATGATGGCGTTCTTGTACGCCATGAAATGCTTGAAGCTGTTGACGCCGTGATCGCGCACCAGGCTCACCATGTCCTGGCGCACGCTCTCGTCCCACCAGGTGATGGCGACGTGGAAGGAATAATCCGCGGCGGCTTTCTCCGCCCAGCCGCGCCAGTCCTTCCAGGCCTCCATGATCCGCTGCTTCGGATTGGGTATCACGAAATCGATTATTGTCGTTGTGCCGCCCGCAAGTCCGGCAGCCGTGCCGGTGTAGAAATCGTCGCTGGCGACGGTGCCCATGAAGGGCAGCTGCATGTGGGTGTGCGGATCGATGCCGCCCGGCATGACGTACTGTCCGCCGGCGTCGACGACTTCGGATTTCGCAGGCGCGTCGAGTTTTTCGCCAATGGCGGCGATCTTCCCGTCCACGCACAACACGTCGCCGCGGAATGCCTGGTCCGCCGTGACGATGGTGCCGCCCTTGATGAGTACCGACATCGCTACCTCAGCTTCCTGCTTTTACGCGACTCATCAACCAATAGATCATCGCGCCAAGCGCGGAGCCCGTAAACCACCCGTAAGTGTAGAACCACTGCATGGCACCCGAGACGATCGCAATCAGCGTCAGGGACACCGGGATCAGCAGCGCCACGAAGCCGGCCGCGTTCCATTCGGGGTAGGAGCCGCCGTTCCGGTACAGGCTGGGCAGGTCATAGTGCTGCTTTCGCACCACGAAATAATCCACGACCATGATGCCGGCGATGGGGCCGAGCAGGCTCGAATACCCGAGCAGCCAGTTCGAATACAGGCTGTCGACGCTGACGTCCGACTGCAGCCAGCCCATGCGTTTCAGCAACTCCCAGCCCATCAACGCGATGCCGATGAAGCCGGTGAGCAGCACACCTTTCTTCTGGTTGATGAAACGCGGCGCGAGGTTCTGGAAATCGTTGGTGGGCGAGACGATATTGGCGGCGGTGTTTGTCGAGATGGTGGCGATGATGATGACGATCATCGAGATCACCACCCAGAATGGCTCCTGGATTTTTCCAATCAGCGTAATCGGGTCGGAGACGGTTTCGCCCACGATCTGCGCCGACGCTGCGGTCATGACCACGCCGAGGCCGGCGAACAGCACCATGGTCAACGGCAGGCCGATGATTTGTCCGGCGATCTGCGCCCGCTGTGACTTCGCAAAACGGCTGAAGTCCGGGATGTTCAGCGACAGTGTCGCCCAGAAGCCCACCATCGCTGTGAGGCCCGCGAAGAAATAGGCGAGGAAGGACGCTTCCGCGGGTCGGTTGGCCGGGCGCGTAAACAACTCCGTGATCGAAGCCTGTGGCCAGGCCCACACCAGCAGGCCCACACCCACCAGCACCAGCAACGGCGCGGCGATCACCTCGAGGAATTTCACCGACTCGGAGCCGCGGATCACCACCCAGACATTGGCGATCCAGAAGATGAAGAAGCCGATGACTTCACCGACACCGCCGAGACTTTTCCAGCCTGGCGAGACCGCGGACAGCATGAGGTGAACGGCGATGCCGCCAAACAGCGTCTGGATGCCGAACCAGCCGCAGGCCACCAGCGCCCGGATCAGCGCGGGCACGTTCGAGCCGATGATGCCGAACGAGGAACGCAGCATCACCGGGAAGGGAATGCCGAACTTGGTACCGCCGAAGGCATTCAGCGTCAGCGGGACCAGCACGATCACGTTCGCGATAAATACGCACCCCAGGGCTTCGCCCACCGACAAGCCGAAATAGGTTGTCAGCACACCGCCCAATGTGTACGTCGGCACGCAGATCGCCATGCCCACCCACAACGCGGCGATGTGCCAGTGATTCCAGGTGCGCTGCGCGATTTTCGTCGGCGCGATATCCAGGTTGAAGCGTGGGCTCGCGATGAGATCGGCGCCAACTTCCAATTCGTAGAACTCGTCGACTTGCTTCATTTGACTTTGGCTCGGAGCGTTCTGTGTTCCGACGCCTGTAGCATTCGGCAACTTTCCCGACGCGGCGGACCCATCCACTTCAGTCTCGTGCAGTACATCGGCCGTGAGCCGGAAACTGCCTTCCTGAAAGGCAAACACCGCGTACCCGTAGAGTCCCAGCAGGCAAAACAGCACCAAGCCGAAGACCACCGCCAGTGCACAGGCATCCTCCGGAATCGAGGGCTCCGGATTTCGGAAGAACACGATTGCCAGGCCAAGTAGCGCCATTGCAGCAACCGTGAAGCGGACTTTCTGCAGAGGTCGCTGAAATGCCTCCCATTTCTCCTTGAGGTCGTCCTTCAGTTTTGGAGGCGTCTTGTGCGCGCGGTATGTCCAGCCGGCGATGATCGCGATCACCAGAAACGAGACGATCAGCGGCACGAACAGCTTTCCATCGAAGATGTCGAACTTCTGGGTGACGAAGCCGAGCGAGCCGAGGGCCACGAATACCAGGATGGACTGTACGACGTCGAAGATAAGCCCCCTCCAGGTCCAGACAGGACGAGCCTCGTTCGCGAGATATGCGAGCACCATGTAGATTCCGAACCAGCCCGCGAAGCCGTATCGAATCCATCGACCGAACGTAAACGACATGTCGGGATTCGAGAGGTCTATCTCCCAATTCTTGTTATCCGATCCGAATGACTGGATGACGATGACCAACGCCGTGCCGGCGATGCTCGTGATCCAAAGTTGCGCGAGTTTGCTTCGTTCTTCCTTGTCGAATGACGGCTTCCACTTCCAACCCATCTTGATGCTTCCTGGAGCGGTGCCTGCTGCCTATTCCCCGACCAGCGCGCCGTACGCATCCGGCCTTCGATCGCGGAAGAACTGCCACGTGTCGCGCACCTGGCGGATCATGTCGAGGTCGATCTCGTGCACCAGCAGTTCATCTTTGTCGTAGCTCGCCTGCGCCTCGATCTGGCCGCGCGGATTCACGATGTAGCTGGAACCATAGAACTCGCCCATGCGCTCGGCCCACGGCGCTTCCTTGCCGACGCGGTTGATGGCGCCGATGAACACGCCGTTGGCCGCGGCAGAGGCGGGCTGTTCGAGTTCCCAGAGATACTTGCTCAGCCCCGCGACGGTGGCGGAGGGATTCACGATGTATTCGGCGCCGTTCAGCGCCAGCGCACGCCAGCCCTCGGGAAAGTGCCGGTCGTAACAGATGTACACGCCTAACTTCACGTACGCGGTCTGGAACACCGGGTAGCCGAGGTCACCGGGCTTGAAGAAGAACTTCTCGTAGAAGCCGGGATCGACCTGCGGGATGTGGGTCTTGCGATATTTGCCGAGGTACTTGCCGTCCGCATCGATGACCGCCGCGGTGTTGTAGTACACGCCGGTCATGGCCTCCTCGTACACCGGCACCACCATGACCATGCGGTACTTCTTCGCGTACTCCTGCATGAACTTCGTGGTGTAACCATCCGGCACGGCTTCCGCCGCCGCGTACCACTTGCGGTCCTGGCTGGGGCAGAAATAGGGCTGTGTGAAGATCTCCTGGAAACACAGCACCTGCACGCCGGCGGCGCCGGCCTTGTCGATCAGGGGCACGTGTGCCGCGAGCATGTGTTCCCGGATTTTCTCCGGGCCCATGGACACGTCGCCCTTCAATCCCATCTGGATCAATCCGCACTTGAGCTTGCTCACCCGCAGACCCTCTCCCTGGACGATGCAGTCATGGAAACACAGTGCCTCAGGTATCCGCAAACCCCGGCGCCGGATCGAACTCGCCGGGATTCTCGCGCTGGGTGCGCTGCGCCGCCCAGGTGCGACTCACCAGGACGCTCGCGACAATATAGAGCGGCACGTCGACCACTCCGTTGGCGATGGCAATACGCGTCATGGACGCGAGCGCCTCGACGGTGTTCGGGCCAAACGCGGCGCGCAACAGGAAGTTTCCGACGTACGACGAGATCAGCCACAACGTCCACCAGGTCGGCAGCACCCAGGTGCTTTCCTGCAGTTCATGGCGTTGCACGCTGTGACTGGCGCGCCATAGGAACCGCATGGCCTGGTACGGCTTCCAGAGATTGGCGATGGGAATGAAAAACCAGCCCAGCGCCCAGCCCGGCGTGAACTCGGTGTGCCGGATGCCGAGTCCGTTCAGGTTCCGGTGCGCCAGCACGATCCAGCGGCCGAACACCACGAGCGTGCCGATACTGAGCAGCGTCGTCACACCGGCGACCGCCAGCTCCCGCATGTCGTTGGCGCGGCCTTCTTCTTCGGTGAACGGCTGAGACAGGAGCTGCAGCTGCAGTGTCGAGGAGACGATGCCAAGCAATGACATCGCGGCGCCGCCGATCAGCATCCAGCGCAGCACGGCGGTGAAGGTTTCGAGGTCGCGGAATTCGTCCTCGACTTCCCGGTCGACGTTGGCGGTGGGACTCTTGTAACGCGGGTCCATCTGCCACCTCCCTTGTTGGTCTTGTTATGCACTCACTGTAATCTTGGCGGCCATGTCCGGGCAAACAATCACGCGCCGTCTAGTCATGGCCTCCTTGCTGGCGGCGTCGGCTTTCGTGGGCCTGACGTCGGCGGCCGACCTCGACGCGCCTTATGTGATGCGCGATTCGGCCGGGAATCTCGAGGCCTGGACGGTCGAGCAAACACCCGAAGGCCCGCGCAAGCGCATACGCCCGCTCAAGCCGAATGCGAAACTCGTGGTTCCGGCGGTGGGTGAGGTGCCGGCGTTCGGCTTCAAACTACGTCCGCCGGCTGCAACCGCGCCTGACACGCTGACCACCGTCAAGGCGCCGCCGATATTCGTCGTGGCCGATACCCACGGCGAATACGAAATCCTCGCCGCGATGCTCATGAAACACGGCATCGTCGATGCGAAGCTGCACTGGAATTTCGAGCGCGGGCACCTGGTGATCCTGGGCGACGCCGTCGATCGCGGCGATAACCAGACCGAGATCCTGTGGCTGATCTACGCGCTGGAGGCCGAGGCGGCGAGGGCCGGGGGCAGCGTGCAGTTCCTGCTCGGCAATCACGAGACCATGCTGATGCGCGGCGACCTGCGCTACCTGCATCCGAAGTACAAGCAGATCACCACTTCCCTGGGCGTCGCCTCCTACTCGCGGCTGCTCGCGGCCAATACCGTGCTCGGGCAATGGCTGCGTTCACGTCCGACGGTGCTGCGCATCGACAATCTGCTGTTCCTGCATGGCGGGATCTCGCGCGACCTGGTGGCGCGCGGCTTCGCGTTGCCGGAGATCAACGGCACGGTGCGCGCGGTGCTCAACGACGGGGCCTACGTCAACGACGTCGCGCGCGAACGCGCGGACTTCCTGTTCGGCGAGTCCGGGCCGCTGTGGTATCGCGGCTATTTCCCGCGCGATGGCGCGCCGGCCACCACCACCGACGAGGATGTCGATCTCGCACTCAAGCGCTTCAGCGTGGAACGGATTCTGGTCGGTCACACCAACGTGCCGACGGTCACGCCGCTTTATGGCGGCAAGGTGATCGCCGTGCAGGTCTATCCGCATCGCGAGGCCGGCAACACCATTTTCGAGGCGCTGTTGTTCCGCGAAGGCGCCTGGTTGCGTGCGCGGGCGGATGGCGGCACCGAGCCGCTGCTGCCCTAACTTCCCTGGCTGCCCGGCCAGGGCGTGTGATTGAAGGTGTAGCGCCCGAGCTCGCGTTCTCCCTGTTCGTCGACCGCGAAGAGTTGCGTGTAGTTGGTCGCCTTGCCCATCGAGCGCAGGAACGGCGTGTTGTGCGCCAGCAGGATTTCTCCCGACTGCGGATCGAAGGCCACGTCTTCGAGGCGCACGGGCGTCGAAAGGCGAGTGTCGTGAAACACCAGGTCGAGGCGCCGCACGCCCTGCAGCGGCGCTTCCAGTCGCGACACCACGAGGTCGTCCTGCGGAGCGATGGTGCAGGCCACGCTGCCGCCGGGCCCGAGCCGGTATTCCCGGATGTTCATGCCGTCTTCGCGCAGCTTGCCCAGGAACGAAGCGCCGATCACGGCGTGTGTGCCGCCCTCGCGGGTGACGGCGCGGATGCCGGCACCCAGGTCGACCAGCGCCTGCAGTCTCGAGCTGCAGCGCGCACACGAAAACAGGTGTTCCTCCAGCGAGGACTGGGCATCGGGATCGAGTTCGCCGAGCCAGTAGCCCTCGAGGGTCTCGGCCGGAATCGGCGCCTCGCAGGTGAAGCGCCTCATGCTGCCTCTCCCGTCACGCAGCGGCGCAGTTTCTCCAGGCCGCGATGGCGGATCACGCGCACATTGCCCGGCGCGAGGCCCAGCGCGGCGCCGACTTCCTCGGCGGGCCGGTCGTCATAGAAGGTCATGACCAGCACCGAGCGTTCGCGCTCTGCGAGTGCCGCCAGGCAGTCTTCGAGTCGCCGCGAATCGAGGACTTCGGCGTCTTCAGTGAAATCGGGCAGGCTGGCGTTGAAGGTTTCGAGAATTCTTTCGCGGCGCCAGCCGCCCCGGCGGCCATCCACCACCACCTGGCGGCTGCTGCCCAATATGAATGAGGCGAGTTTGTCGGGCTCGCGGATCGCGCCGCTGCGCAGCTTCTCCAGGGTGAGCACCAGCACGTCCTGAACCAGGTCGGCGGCCGCGGCGTCGTTGCGCAGGTGCCGCCGGCCATACAGCCGGATGCGCGGCGCGAAACGCCGGCACAGTTCCGCTTCGGCGGCCGCGTCGCGTCCCGGCGCTGCCGCGCTGATGCGTCTCGCCAATTCGCCATCGTCGGGAGCGTCGACCATATGCAGGCGCCGAGCATAGGGGGACGCGGCGCGCAGCGGAAGCAGGTTCATGGAGAGGATGTGTAACGACGGCGCCGGTCGTTACACATCCTCTGCGAACAAACCGGGAGGACCCATGATCACCAATTCACAGAGCGGCACCAACGTCCATGAAGTGGCGGAAGGTATCTTCCGCATCAACACCCCCGTCACGCTGCCGGGCGGCGTCGGCCAGTTCAATTTCAACCAGTACCTGATCGTCGACGATGCGCCCATGCTGTTCCACAGCGGCCCGCGCCAGCTGTTTCCGCTGGTGAGCGAGGCGATCGCCCGCGTCATGCCATTGCAGTCGCTGAGTTATGTCGGCTTCTCGCATTTCGAGGCCGATGAATGCGGGGCGCTGAATTCATTCCTGGCGGTGGCGCCGAATGCGGTGCCCGTGTGCGGCCAGATCGCGGCGGTGGTTTCCGTGAACGACATGGCCGATCGGGCGCCGCGTGCGCTGGCCGACGGCGAGGTCCTGTATCTCGGCCATCACAAGATGCGCTGGTACGACACGCCGCACATGCCGCATGGCTGGGACTGCGGTCTGATGATGGACCTGACCACGCGCACATTCTTCTGCGGCGACCTGTTCACGCAGGGTGGTGCGGGCGAAACCGCGCTCACCGAGTCCGACATCCTCGCGCCCAGCGAAGCCTTCCGCGCGCCCATGGATTACTACGCGCACGCACCGCAGTCGGGCGCCATTCTCGAGCGGCTGGCGCGCGAGCAACCCCGAACGCTGGCCGTCATGCACGGCAGTGCCTATCGCGGCGACGGCGCGAAGCTGCTGCGGGAGCTGGGCCGCGCGATCGAAGGTCGCGCGCAGCTAGCGGCGTAGCGCCTCGGCGAGGAAGCCCTCGAGCGCGAGAGGCGGGCGCCCGAGCAGCGCCTGCAGGTCGCCCGAACCGGCATCGAATTCACCGGCGCGCGCGGCTTCGCCCAGCGCCACCGACATGTCGATGACCGGTGGCGGGACACCTGCCGTGGTCAGGGCCTGGCGGAAATCGGCCGTCGACAGGGGTTGATAGGCGATGTCCTTGCCGGCGGCCTTGCCAAGCGCCTTGGCGACTTCGGCGAGGTTGTAAGGTGCCTTTGCCGTGATGTCGTACGAGGGCTTCGGCCGTTCGGGCGAGCTGAGCACGGCGGCCAGCGCGGCGGCGATATCGGCGCGCGCCACGAAACCGATGCGGCCGTCGCCGGCATTGTTGAGCAGCGTGCCCGTGGCCAGCGCCGCGCCGAACATCAGCGGAACCAAGTCGAGATACAGGTTGTTGCGGAAGAAGCTGTGCGGGATGCCGGAGTCGCGGATCAGCGCCTCGGTGTGAAAGTGTCCCGGGGAGGCCGCAAACTTTGCCGTGGCAGCCGGCTTGATGACGCTGGTATAGAAGATGTGTCCCACCCCGGCGGTGCGGGCGGCGTTCACCACGTTGCGATGGTGCAGCATGCGCTCGTCGCCGAGCGCCGAGGTTGAGATGAACGACAGCCGCCGCACGCCCTGCAATGCCTGTTCGAGTGAGGCGGGATCGGTGTAGTCGCCCTGTCGCACCTGGATGCCGCGAGCTGTGAGAGTGGTGGTCCTGGCCGGGTCGCGCACCACGGCGACGATGTTGCCCGGTGCGACGCGGCGTTCTAACAAGAAACTGATGGTTGCCCCGCCGAGTTTTCCTGACGCGCCGGTCACTGCAATCTTCGACATCACGGTCTCCAATCGGAAGTCTGTTAGAGCCTAACAGCCCGGATCCTGTGGGAATGTTCCTACAATGAATTGACGTTCGCATTGCACCGCACACGGCGTCATACGACCTACGCCTCATTCCACGACCGCAAATCGACCGCGAATACTCGCGCGCCAAACAAACTCAACGAATCGTCCAGGAGGGACCTTCCATGCGAAGCGCAATCAGCGCGGCACTGGCGATGTGCCTGACATTTGCAACCATCTCCGCAGCGCAGCAGGCTCCAGCACCGACCAAGCCTGCGACCGCGGCAACGATCGCCGAACAGAAGAAGGTGCTCGACCATCTGCCATTCAACGACAAGTCGGACTTTGAAGACGCCAGGCGCGGTTTCATCGCCAAGCCCGACCAGTTGATCATCAAGAACGCCGAAGGGCGCGTGGTGTGGGAGCTCGAGAGCTACAAGAAATACATCGCGGAGGACAAGCCCGCGCCAGACAGCATCAACCCCAGCCTCTACCGAAATGCGCAGCTGGGCATGCAGTATGGACTGTTCAAAGTCACGGACCGCGTGTTCCAGATCCGTGGTTACGACCTGTCCGTTATCTCATTCATACAGGGTGATGCCGGCTGGATTGTCATCGATCCGTTGATCTCCAAGGAAACCGCCAGGGCCGCGCTCGACTTCATCAACGACAAACAAGGGAAGCGTCCCGTAGCCGGCGTGATCTACAGTCACTCGCACATCGATCACTATGCCGGCGTACGCGGCGTCGTCGAGGAGGCGGACGTCAAATCCGGCAAGGTGCCGATCCTGGCGCCGGAAGGCTTTACCGAGCACGCCATCAGCGAGAACGTGATCGCCGGCAATGCCATGGGCCGGCGCGCGGTCTTCATGTACGGCGCCGTACTGCCGCGCGACGAACGCGGCGGAGTCAGCGGCGGACTGGGCCCTACCACTTCAACGGGTGACTCAACGTTGATCCTGCCAACCCGCTTCATCAAGAAGACGGACGAGACGGTCACCATCGATGGAGTGCAGTTCGTGTTTCAGATGACGCCGGGCACCGAGGCACCTGCCGAAATGAACGCCTGGCTGCCTCAGTTCAAGGCCATGTTCATGGCGGAGAACTCCACCAACACCATGCACAACATCCTGACATTGCGCGGCGCGCAGGTGCGCGATGCACTGATCTGGTCACACTTCCTGAACGAGACCATAGACAAGTATGGCGCGCAGGTGCAGGTGAAATTTCAGGCGCACCATTGGCCGCAGTGGGGCTCCGAGAAGATCGTCGCGTACTGGCACAAGCAGGCCGATCTCTACAAGTACACGCATGATCAGACCGTGAACCTCATGAACAAGGGGTACACGGGGGAGGAAATCTCCGAAATGATCAAACTACCGCCGGAGCTGGACAAGTATTTTCCGAACCGCGGCTACTACGGAACCCTGCGCCACAACTCACGCGCGGTATACCAGCGTTACATGGGCTGGTACGACGGCAATCCCAGCGATCTTAACAACCTGCCGCCGGAGGACGCGGCGAAGAAATACATCGCCTACATGGGCGGCGAGGCCGCCGTGTTGCAGAGAGCCAAGGCCGACTTCGACACGGGCGAGTACCGCTGGGTGGCATCTGTCCTCAAGCACGCGGTGTTTGCCAA
>Ga0315912_10006756_pt1 | contig 10202 bp, 11 predicted proteins | sample VfabasoilMG_FD_204469 | JGI IMG/M metagenome (GOLD analysis project Ga0315912, IMG submission 204469) | Garden soil microbial communities collected in Santa Monica, California, United States - V. faba soil | ecosystem: Environmental > Terrestrial > Soil > Garden | place: USA: California... | reverse complement strand
CGCAAGGGATCGATGGAACCCTCGACATGGACGATGTTCCCGTCCTCAAAGCAACGCACCACCATTGCGATGGCGTCCACTTCCCGGATATGGGCCAGGAACTTATTGCCCAGACCCTCCCCTTTGCTGGCGCCCTTGACCAGCCCCGCGATGTCCACGAACTCCACGATGGCCGGGACCTTCTTGCCGGACTTCTCCATATCGGAGAGCTTGTCGATGCGTTCATCCGGCACCGTCACGACCCCCACGTTGGGATCGATGGTGCAGAAGGGGTAGTTCTCAGCGGGAGCCTTGGACTTGGTGATGGCGTTGAAAAGGGTGGACTTCCCCACATTGGGAAGGCCGACGATACCGATCTTCATAGGGGAACCTCGATGGGTGATCTACAGAAAGGTCCTAGGGGACCTTCTGGATAAGGACCGGTCCAGGGGCCGGCTTGGGGACGACTTGGAGGGCCCAGGACCGATAGACCGACACCCCTCGCACTATCTTCCCGGGGGTCTCATCGAACCAGATCACCGTCCGGTCCGAGTAATTCTCCGCTCGAAGGAACCTCAACTGCTTCCCCCCGTCCAAGGTCGTCTCGGTCAACACCAGGGCCAAGGAATTCTCCTTGAAGTCGACCGAGGGCACCCCGATGGAAGGGTTGAGGACCCGCCAATAGAGCACGAACTCCCTCTCATCCTGGATCAAACCCAGATAAGGGCCCGTTGCCCTGGTCAAAGGACCGTTCCAAGAAGGGAGCATGGCAAGGTCCTGCACCATCTCGAGGGTGGGCTTCATGCCGGGAAAACCCTTCTTGGTCAGCCAACGTTTGGCGGCGGCCAAGGCCTCGTTCCGCTCGGCGTTCTGGATGAGGTGGGTGGCGAAGGCCAGCGCCACGAAGATGGCCAGGACGCCCAGGATGGGCTTCCAGACCGAGGGCCGCTCGACCGGGATGACCTCGTCCAGGACCGGTCTCACCTTCTTGTTCGGGCGAGGGGTCGCAGGGGTCCGATGGCCCGGGCTCTTGAAAAGCCACCGCAAGACCTTGAGGTCCCAGGGTTCGGAGGGGGGTTCCACGGGGTTCTGGGGGGAGCGAAGGGGGCCGGAGCGGAGCCGGTCCATCTCCTTGCGGGCCGAAGCGCAGAGATTGAGGTGGCGGGCCACCAGCCGCCGGTCCCTGGCGGTCAGGGTCTCGGCCAGGAAACCCCGGAGAAGGGGATGGATCTGTTCACACTCGTTCAAGAATGCCCCTCGTCTCGATCACGACCACGGGGCAATCTTATCCCCTTTCCCCCCGAGCGCAAAAGGAATTCCATCCCCGCGCCTCGCGCGGAACGACGAGGGTCGGGACATCCACCGACCCTGGCGAGCTTGACATTTACGGGAGCGCTGAATAACGTGATACGGTCGTTCCTTCACAAAATGGCATCAGGAGGCGGTTCTTATGGAGATGACCTTGGGTCAATCGGTCGAGATCGTCACCCGTTGGCTGCACGTGGTCTTCGGGATCATGTGGATCGGCCTTCTGTATTTCTTCAATTTCGTCAACGCCAACTTCGCCAAGACCTTGGACGCCGACTCCAAGAAGAAGGTGGTCCCGGAGCTCATGCCCAGGGCCCTTTTCTTCTTCCGTTGGGCCGCCATGGCCACCTTCCTGCTGGGCCTCCTGCTCGTCTACCAGGTCTATCTGGCCCCCACCGGCGCGCGTGTCGGGACCTTCATGACCAACCCCATCCTTTTCGGGGTCACCTTCGCCACCATCATGTGGTTCAACGTGTGGTTCATCATCTGGCCCTCCCAGCGCAAGATCATCAATGGGATCAAGACCGGCCCGCCGGCCGCCCCCGAGGTGGTCAACCGGGCCATGAACGCCTCGAAAGTGAACGTCTACCTGTCGATCCCCATGGTGTTCTTCATGCTGGCGGCCCCCCACCTTTCCTCGATGTCCTGGGCCTGGATCGGCGGGGTCATCGCCGCGGGTTTCGCCATCGCCTGGCATCTCTATAAGATCGGCGCGAAGGTCTCGACCAACGTTTGACCTAGAACGAAAAAACCCCCGGGAGGCTCCCTCCCGGGGGTTTTTTTATGCCCAAAAGCCTTCCGTGGGTCAGCCCGCCACCTTCTCCTCGCCCGGGACAGCCTTGGTCTCCAGGCCCGCCTCCAGCCGATTGTCCAGGAACTGCTTCAGGTAGGTCCGGCGGATGTTCTTGAAGAACTGAACCAATTCCGGATCGGCGTTGTTGGATTCCAGGGCCAGGAGGTTCAAGGCGATCATGAACCCCGTCTCCACGTAGGTATGCCGGAACTCGATGCTCTTGGCCACGAACTCGTTGTAGCGCTTGATGCCGGTGCGATAGACCTCCCTCGCCTTCTTATCGTCCTTCCCCTGGTAATACTTCCCCATCAGGTAGAAGACCTCGAGGTCCAGCACCTCGGAATGCACGATGTTCTCGAACTGGTTGACCGCCTCCACCACGTGGAGCTGGGAAGGCGAGTCCTTGAAGTAATGGTTCAGGCAGTACTTGGCGAAGCGGGCGCGGAGGTGGTGGTCCTGCGGGTTGCGGCGGACGGCGTCCTTGAACTTGCGGAACTCGACCGAATGGGCGAGTCCCTTGAGGAGGTTCAGGAAAGGTGAAGCGACGTTCAGTAGGATCCCCATGGGACGGAAGTTTAGCACCCCCTGCGAAACCCTGTCAAAGTCGAAAGCCGTTGGGCCGGGGACCCGCCAGGCAAATTTGTCGGGACCTTCACCGGCCAGGACCAGCCCTCACTCCTTCTCGAGTTCCTTCCACTTCTCCATCTGCTCGGGGGTCAAGGTCTCGGCCAACTCTTGGGTGGCCTTGGTCCTTTCGGTCCTTCGTTCCTTCATAAGGTCCTTGATCTCCTGGGTGAGACCCTCCACCTTCTTGGCGTCGGGCTTGGGCTTCTCCATCTCGTTCTCCAGGTCCACCTTGCGCAACTGGATCTTCGCTTTGATCTCGGCCATCCTTTTGCGGAAAGCCGCCCGGTGCTCGAAGAGCTTGTCCTTCTGTTCCTTCGAGAGGTCCAACTTCTTGATGCGGTCCCGCAAGGGTTGGCGGTTCTTCGCCCTCTGGGCGAACCTCTTCCCCGCTCCCTGCGCCCCCATGTCGGCCCACGCAGGGGACAGGAGCCCCAGGCTCAGGAGCCCCACCCAAAGGACGGTCCAACCGCGCTTGTCCATTCCGTCTTTCATAACCATGCCTCCCCTTCCTCCGCGATCGATTCATCCTCTTCGTCATCCAGGGAATTCCCCGACCCGACCTCATCCAATGGCTCAGTGAGGAGCGCCGAGACCCAGATCGGTCCCTCTTCCTCCGCGTCCTGTCCCCTTTCCAAAAGGGTCTCCAAGTAGGAGGCGACCTTCCCTTCCTGGCGATAGGACCTGTACTCCAAGGCCGACCCGATCCCGGCCAAGAGCAACAGGACAGCCGCCGCGTAACGAAGGGCTGGCTCCCAAAGGAAGCCGTGGCCTTCCACGGACCGGACCCGTTCCCCATCACGGATGGCCCCCTCGATGGCGGTCCAGGTCCTTTCGGCGACCTCTTCCGGCACCTCTTGGGGGATATGTCCCTTCAGGGCCCCGCGAAGGGATGCGTCATCCCACCCCTTCTCCGAGGGGCTCGTCCCACGCTCCCGGAGGGTCTTTTCAATGGAGGACCAAACCCTTTGGGAAACCTCTTGAGAAGGTCCCTCGGGCACTCGGCCCCTCAGGGCCTTCTTGAGTTGTTCATCATCCCACTTCGGTTCCATGGCCTCTTCCTGCTTCCTCGACCTTCGATCGTTACAAGTCTTGGGCCGATAGCCCTTCCTTGACGAACTGTCCCTTGAGGACCTCTTTGGCCCGATGAAGGTTGGACTTCACCGTGCCGACCGTGAGCTCCAAGGCTTGAGCGATCTCCTCATAGCTCAGGTCCTGGGTCTCCCTCAGGAGAAGACAGGCCCTCTGCTTCTCCGGGAGCTTCGCCAATGCCCTTCGGACCGCCGGGCTCAAGCCCAGGTCCATGACCGCGCCTTCCGCCGTCCTATCCTCGACCTCCGGGGCCCTCTCGAAGCCCAGGAAGGGGACCACCTTCCGCCTCCTCAGGACATCCAAGCAGTGGTTGGTGGTCATCCGGTAGAGCCAGGTACTGAAAGCCGAATCGCCGCGGTAATTCTTGATGCGGTCGAAGACCTTCAGGTAGACCTCCTGCAAGGCGTCCTCGGCGTCCTGGGGGGAACCCAACATCCTCCAGGAAAGCCCATAGACCTTGGACCGATGCATCTCGAAGAGGAGGCGGAGTCCCCCCACGTCCCCTTGGCGGCAGCGGTCGATGGCTTCTTGTTCGGTCATGGGCCAGCCTATCTATTGGACGAATGAGGGCTAAAAAGGGTTGCAACGCCCTTTCATCCCTGAAAAAGGGCCGTTCTGGGGGTCCTGACCCTTAACGACCCCTGAGGAAGGTCAAGAGACTGCGCACCATCCAACCCGTGCCGGCAAAGGACCCCAGGTAAGGGATCGTAGGATAGTCCCTCTCCGGATAGGCCGGTCCCGCGATGTCCAAGTGCACCCAGGAGGTCTCCCCGACGAATTCCTGGAGGAAAAGGCCCCCGATGATGGTGCCAGCGTCGCGCCCGCCCCCGATATTCTTGATGTCCGCCACCCGGCTCTTGATATCGTTGCGGTACTCCTCCACCAGCGGCAACTCCCAAAGCCTCTCCCCTTCTTCCTCCGAGGCGGCCCCCAACTCACCCAGGAGCTTGGGGTCGTTCCCCATCGCGCCTGTCACCAACCATCCCAAAGCCACGATGCAAGCCCCGGTCAAGGTGGCCATATCGATGATGGCCCCCGGCTTCTGGCGTACGGCGTAGGAGAGGGCGTCGGCGAGGATCAACCGGCCTTCAGCGTCGGTATTGAGGACCTCCATGGTCTTCCCGTTCATAGCCTTCAGGACATCCCCCGGTTTATAGGCCCGGCCACCCGGCATGTTCTCGGTAGTGGCGATGATCCCATGGACCTCCACCGCCGGGGCCAGGGCGTTCAATTGACTGAAGACCCCCAGGACCGCGGCGGCCCCGGACATGTCCATCTTCATGGTCTCCATGGACCCGGCCGGCTTGAGGGAAAGACCGCCGGAATCGAAGGTGATGCCCTTGCCCACGATGGCCACCGGGCCCTTGCCTCGTTTGGCCCCGCCCTTCGGACGGTAGTGAAGGTGGATCAAATAGGGTTCCTGCGCGCTCCCGATATTGACCCCCAGAAGGCCTCCGGCACCCATACGCTTGAGGTCCGACTTTCCATAGACCTTGACCCTGACCTTGCCCTTGGCCATCTTCCGGGCGGCATCGGCCAGGACCCGTGGGGTGACGTCACTAGGGGCCCCGTTGATGAGGTCCCGGGCCAGGATGGCCCCCGCGCAATAGCTCTCCGCCAGTCGGATGGCCTCCTTGGCCTCAGCTTTCGATCCGGACGGCACTTGTAAGGACAAGGACCTGAGCCCGGACGGAAGGTCCTCCCTCTGGGTCTTGTAGCGGGTGAATTGATAGGAGCCCAAGAGGACCCCTTCCAAGAAAGCCTTGAGACGTCCGCCCCGGAAAGAACGGGGCCATTCCAGGACGACTTCCTCCTGCCGGGATTCACGGGCCTTCCTGGCCAAGCGGCCGCCCGCCCGGCGGAAGGTCTCTGAGGTGGCCTTTTCCCTGGAGCCCAATCCCAAAGCGTACACCTTGGGGGAACCCTTGCCCGTGTGGGCGAAAGCCCCTTGCGACTCCTTACCGGCGAAACCCTCCTGCTCGAGGACCTTGCGTAACGCGTCCCAAGCCTTGCCGGGCGCGTTCAGGAAACCTTCCTCTTTTTCCCAGGCCAGCAAGACAAGGGCGCTGGGGGCCTTGGGGGCCTTTTCGACGAGAGAGATACGGATCACGATGTCCTCCTAAAAAAGGGAGCGATGAAAGTCGGGAGCGAGCCATTCTAGCCAGAGGCACCGGGACGCAACAACCCTAACGGGCATCCTTCAACGAGGCCAAAAGACCCTGCCGGACGATCCTTCTTCGGATCAAACGGAAGGCCTTCTGGAGCTTCTCCTTGTTGCCGGGCAGATAGGGCCAAGGACTGGCCCCCGAAGGATGCGGGATGGGGATGATCCAAGCCGGACCGCCGGGAAGTTCCTGCCGGTATTCCCTTCCAATGGCCTCTGAGAAGGGGGTCGGACCCAGGATGCGTTCGATGGCCAAGGACCCGATCAGGACCACGATCGAGGGGGAGGCCAGCTCCAAGGCCCGGTCCAGGAAAGGCGCGCAGTGGGCCACTTCCTCCCGATCAGGCTTGCGGTCCCCCTTGCCGTGGGAAGCCTTCCCCGGATAGCACTTGGTGACCGCGGTGATGTGGGCGTTGCGGCGGAGGTCCTCCTCCTTCAGTCCGATGCCATCGAACCATTGGAAGAGGCGTTTGCCCGCAGTCCAAGCGAAGTTCTTCTGGGCCGCTGGCTCCCGGACACCCGGGGCCTGACCGATCAGGAACAACCCTCCCTTGCGGGCGGGGCCGGTCCCAGGGACGGGACAGTTCCCACCCCGAGGGAAGCATTTGGAACAGGCCCTGATCTCGGAACGAAGCCGATCCAGGTCCTTCTGAAGAGGGGGACCGCTTATTTGGAGTCTTCCCCTTCGGCCTCATCCTTCACGCTATAGGCCTTGGCGCCCTCCGCGTCGACCTCGCGCAGCTCATCGAGGGCCATGCGCATCATCTCCGAATGGTAGGAAGCGTCGATGGAGTTGGACTTATAGAAGGCATCCACGGCCTTCTTGAGCTCGACCGTGCCGCCCTTCCCGGAATCGTAGATCACCCAATTACCGAACCCGAGGTTGTTGAGGAAGACCTTCTCTTCGGGGACCAACTTCACGGCCCTTTCGAAATGGGCCACGGAATCCTGGGGACGGCGGGCGTCCAACAGCGCCTTGCCCTGGCGGTTGGCGGCGGTGCCCTTCCCCATGGCGGAAGCGGCGGCGGCCTCGGCCTTGGCGAAGACCTTCACGGCCTGGTCGAACTGCCCTTGGCTCTGGAGATTGTCCCCCAAGGACAGGAGGGCCTTATAGCTCATCCCGGAACCGCTGGTCTCGGCCACGGGGGTGGCTTGCTTGAACCCCTCTTCGCGGGCCAAAGCACCTTTGGCGCGTTCCAAGAGTTCCTGGTTCTCCCCGCTCTCCTCAAGGTTCTTCACAGCCTCCTTGAGCTCCTCGACCCCGGAAAAACCGTACTCATAACGGCGGAAATTGGCGTGGCCCAGGTTCTTCAAGGCCACCTTGTTCTGTGGATCGGCCTCGACGGCCTTCTCGAAACTGGCCTTGGCGGCCTCCCACTTACGCGCCTTCAGGGCGGCCCAACCAGCGGCGTTGGCGGCTTGGCTCTTGCCCTTCGGTGTGGTGGAGAGTCCCTCGGCGGCCTCGTAATCGGCGATGGCTTGCTCGAACTTACGATCCTTCAGGGCCTGGTTCCCGGAACCATAGGCTTCCTTGAAGGTAGCGAAATCGGCCTTCGGCGCGGCCTTGCTATCAGCGGCCCATAAGGGCATCGCCGACATCAGGATGAGCGCCCAAAACGAAATGAAGTTCCTCATGTGTTGCCTCCCGGAGTTTTTCGAACGAACGGGCCCCATTCTACTTCGGCCAAGCCCTCCACAACAGGCCAGAAGAGCCCGACCTTTGGACGGACAGGCGTTTTCCTTTGTTTCAAGAAAGAAAGGGGGTTATCATTTTCCCTCTATATTCCCTTGAAATCCGCCCCTAGGACCAAGGATGCTCACCCAAAAAAGGACCTGGATCGGCCTCTTCTTCATTGGGGTCACCTTTTATTTCCTTTTCCGTAATTTCGAGTTCGCCAAACTGCTGGAGGCTTTTGCCCAATTCCAGGCGGTTTGGCTCCTCCCCGCCCTCGGGGTCTACCTCTTTGGATACGTCGTGAGGGGCTTCCGTTGGAAGGTCCTGCTTTCCCCCGTCAAGTCCTGTTCCTTCGCGAGCCTCTTCCCCACCCTCATCATCGGCTTCATGGCCAACAACGTCCTTCCCGCCAGGGCCGGCGAGTTCATCCGGGCCCACCTGAACGGGAAGAAGGAAGGGATCAGCCGGAGCGCTTCCTTCGCCACCATCATCCTCGAACGGCTTTTCGACGGCTTGGCCATGCTGGTCCTGCTTTGGGCGGCCCTGCTCTTCGGCCATCTTCCCATCCAGGAGAGGTCCATGCCGGAAGGCATCCGCAAGGGCATCGAGCTGTCCCCTTATGTCTTCGGGACGGCCTTCCTCCTGCTCTTCCTCCTCTTGTTGTTCAAGCAAGCCGCGGTGGGTTCCATCAACCGGGCCATCGCTTGGGCGCCGCGCCGTTTCCAGGAGCCCCTGGGGAAACTGGCCCACACCTTCATCGATGGTTTGAAGATCCTCAAGAACGCCAAGGAGCTGGTCATCGTGCTCCTGACCTCCCTGGCGGCCTGGAGCTGTGAGTTCACGGCCTTCTACTTCCTGGCCCAGGGGATGGGCATCGCCCCCTCCCCCGTGACCCTCTGGTCCTGCGCCCTGCTGATGGCCGTGGTGAACCTGGGGATCCTCATCCCCAACGCACCAGGGGGCATCGGCTTGTTCGAGTTCATCGGAGTGGCCCTCCTCCTGCCCTTCGGGATCGCCAAGGAGATGGCCGTGGGGTACATGTTCCTCGTGCACTTCATCGTCCTGGCCCCTGTCACCCTGATGGGCTTCTTCTATTCGGCCAAGGAGCACCTGAACCTGGGCCGATTGGAGCTCGACGCCGAGAAAAAGGGGGGCTCTCGATGAGGATCGCCGTGATCGGGGCTGGCGTGGCGGGATTGACCGCGGCCTATCGACTCGCCAAAAAGGGCCACCAGGTCGAAGTCTTCGAGGCTTCCGACCACGTGGGAGGTTTGGCCGCGGGGTTCCCCGTGGCAGGGACCACCCTTGAGAAGTACTATCATCACCTCTTCACCAGCGATACCTGCATCCGGGGTCTGGTCGACGAATTGGGCCTGAGGGAAAGGCTCCATTGGTTCACCAGTCAGATGGGCTTCACCTACCGCGGAAAGCTCTATCCCTTCGGCACTCCCCAACAACTCCTCGCCTTCGACCCTCTCCCTTTCTGGGAAAGGATCTGGTTCGGGATCCAGGCCCTTTACCTGGGCAAGGTCAATGATTGGAGGAAGTACGAGGAGGTCACGGCCCACGACTGGATGAAACGTTACTCGGGCCCCTCCATCTGGAGGGTTGTCTGGGAACCCCTCTTGAAGGGCAAGTTCGGTCGGTATTACGACAAGGTGGCCATGGCTTGGCTCTGGGCCCGCATCCACACCCGGGCCTCCTCCCGCAAGGGGACGAAGGAGAAGCTGGGTTATTTCAAAGGGGGCTTCCAGGCCTTCAACGAGGCCTTGGCCGAGGCCGTCCGCAAGGCCGGCGTCACGATCCACTTGAGCGCCCCGATTGAACGGCTCCTCGTCGCCGACGGCAAGGTCCGAGGGGTCTCCTTCAAGGGGAAGGAAACGACCTGCGACCGCGTGGTCTTCGCGGCGGCCACCCCGATCCTCTTGAAGACCTGCCAAGAGCTCCCGGAGGACTATCGCAAGAGGGTGACCGGGCTCGATTTCCTGGGGGCCCAATGCCTGACCTTGGTCATGAGGTCGAAGTTCAGCGACCTCTATTGGATCAATATCGCCGACCCCGATATCCCCATCCTGGCGCTCATCGAGCACACGAACTTCGCGCCGCTGGACTGGTATCAGGGGAAACACATCATGTACATCGGCAACTACCTGCCCCAGGACCACCGTTACTTCCGGATGAAGAAAGAGGATATCTTCCAGGAACTCCTGCCCCACTTGAAGCGGATCAATCCTTCCTTCGACACGTCCCAGGTCGAGGAGGTCCATCTTCACCAGGACCTCTTCGCCCAACCCGTAGTGCCGCTCCATTACAGCCGGGTGAAGCCCACCTACGAGACCCCCATCCAGGGGGTCTTCCTGGCCAACATGGCCCTCGTTTATCCGGAGGACAGGGGCACCAACTTCGCGGTGGACGTCGGCAACAAGGTCGCCAAGCTCATCGACCCCGCGGTGGAAGTCCCGGCTTTCCAGGAATAGGTCCGCCTCCCTTCCCCTCCCGTTATGGTAAAATCCTCCGCGTTCGCAGCTCACCCCGTTCCTTGGCCTCGTCCGTACCAAGATCCTTAC
>Ga0315912_10006755_pt1 | contig 10202 bp, 11 predicted proteins | sample VfabasoilMG_FD_204469 | JGI IMG/M metagenome (GOLD analysis project Ga0315912, IMG submission 204469) | Garden soil microbial communities collected in Santa Monica, California, United States - V. faba soil | ecosystem: Environmental > Terrestrial > Soil > Garden | place: USA: California... | reverse complement strand
GCCGGACTGGCGCAGGTACAGCCCTGGTACGCCCTTGACCTTTATGAGTTCGCCGTCGTCGAGCGTGAAGGTCGCAATCTGGTCGTTGCGGGTGAGTTCGATAGACTGCCGAGGTCCTTTTGGCGCGACAGATGTAGACATAACAGACCTTGTTTTCTGGTAGACACTGGTAGACAAGTGTGATTCTGAAACCGATGTCGGCAGATGTCAAATCATGTCGTTTTGTGTGATTGTACCTATGAGAAATCTGGTAGACACGATGCCCGTCAGAGTAATATTTGTTTGCATGGGCAATATCTGCCGCTCCCCGACGGCCGAAGGCGTATTCCGGCAAATGGTCGAAGCGGCGGGCTTGGATGCCCGGATCGTCACCGATTCCGCGGGCACCCACGACTACCACGTCGGGCGGCCGCCCGACCGCCGCACGTGCGAAGCGGCATCCCAACGGGGCTATGACTTGATGGGCCTGCGCGCCCGCCAGGTGACCGCCGCGGATTTCGCACAATTCGATTACGTGCTCGCCATGGACCGGGAAAACCTGGACCACCTGGCAGGGATTGCGCCTGCGGAGTTTCGCGGCAAGGTCCGGCTGTTCCTCGATTTCGCGGAGGCGCACAAGGGTGGGGAAGTGCCCGACCCGTATTACGGCACCGAACGCGGATTCACGCTGGTGCTGGACCTGGTCGAGGAGGGCGCGCGAGGCCTGCTGGCGGAAGTGAAAAAAAAGCTCGGCGCCTGAAGGGGCCGAGCTTTTCCTGACTGCCGAACCGGGTCAGGCGGGATCGCCGTTCCGGTCCTGGTCGCGGGTTTCCACCTGCTGCAGCGGTTCATCCGCAATGACGGCTTGCTGCGGGCGCGGACGCGGCGTGCGGACCGGGCGGGGAGCCTCTTCCTCATGAACGGGCGCTGCGGGCTTCGAAGCGGTCTCCACCATCTGCATGTCCGACGGCAGGCTCACCGGTTCCATTTTCCATGCGGGGCGAACGGGGGCCGCTGCCACAATCTCGCGCACGGGCTCCGGTTCCGGCGCCGCAGGACGAACCGGTTCGGCAGGCGCATGCGCTTCTTCCACATAACGCGGCGTTTCGATGGCCACGGGCTCCGGGCGCGGCGTCACGTAGGCCTCCGGTTCGCGGACCGGAGGCTCGTAGGCGCGTGGCTCCATGACCGCTTCAACGGGCGCGGGTTCGCGTTCCATGTCCGGACGTGACTCGTGCTGAATCGGGTCGCTGTGCGCGGAATGGACTTCCCGTGCGGCCTGCTGATCCGGACGTTGCTGTCCGTTGCCGCCCTCGGGGCGATCACGACGGCCGCGGCGCCGGCGTCCGCGTCCTTCTCCGCCTTCACGTTGGCCGCCTTCGGGCCGCTCGCCGGCCTGGCGGGGTTCAGCGGCGGCATTATTCTGGTCAGGGCGGTTCTGCTCGCCGCGCGGAGGCCGTTGCTGGCGTTCCTGCGGCGGGCGATCCTGCGCGGTGCGGTCGTGGGCCTGGCGGTCCTGCTGTGGCCGGCGCTCGCCTTGCTCGCGGCGTCCCTGCTGGTCGCGGCGGCCTTCTCCCTCCGGCCGGCCATCGCGCCGATGTTCCTGCGGACGTCCGTCGCGGCGATGTTCGCCACCTCTTTCACCGCCTCTTTCACCGCCTCTTTCGCCGCCGCGTTCACCACCACGGCCTTCGCGCTTCTGGTCGGAACGGCCGCCGCGATGATCGCGGCGCGTTTGCTGGTCGCGGGGACGGGTCTTGGGAGGCTCGGGCTTGACTTCGGGCTTGCGGGTGAGCCAGCCGAAAATCTTCTCAAGGATGGACGGGGCGGCAGGGGCGGGCGCTTCCTGCCGGGCGACCGGGGCGGGCGCGGGCTGGGTGGGCGTGATGCCCTGGACGGCGGCCTGCGGCCGTTGCGGTTCCGGCTTCTGGGCCGCGGCAGCCGGTGTCGCCACCTCGGCGGGCACGTCGACCATGCGGTAGCTCGGCTGCGTGATGTCGTTCTGGTTCAGCTCGTCATGGCGCAGCCGCGTAACCGTGTAGTTCGGGGTATCGAGGTTGATGTTCGGGATGAGCAAAACATTGACCTTGAGGCGCGTTTCGATCGAGTGGAATTCGTTGCGCTTCTCGTTGAGCAGGTAAGTCGCGACATCGACCGGGACCTGCGCGTGCACGGCCGCCGTGTTTTCCTTCATCGCCTCCTCCTGCAGGATGCGCATCACATGCAGCGCGGAGGATTCGATGGAACGGATGTGGCCCGTGCCGTGGCAACGGGGGCAGGCGATGTGGCTGGTTTCGCCCAGCGATGTCTGCAGCCGTTGTCGCGAAAGCTCGAGCAGCCCGAAACGGGAAATCTTGCCGGTCTGGACGCGTGCCCGGTCGTAGCGGAGCGCATCGCGCAGGCGATTCTCGACATCGCGCTGGTTGCGCGACGATTCCATGTCGATGAAGTCGATCACCACCAGGCCGCCAAGGTCGCGCAATCGCAGCTGGCGGGCGATTTCGTCGGCCGCCTCCAGGTTGGTGCGCAACGCGGTTTCCTCGATGTCGGCGCCACGGGTGGCGCGCGCGGAGTTCACGTCGATGGCCACCATGGCTTCGGTGTGGTCGATGACCACCGCGCCGCCCGAGGGCAACGGTACCTGCCGCGCGTACGCGGTCTCGATCTGGTGCTCGATCTGGAAGCGGGAGAACAGGGGGACGTCGTCGCGATACATCTTCACGCGATTGACGTTCTGGGGCATCACGTGGCCCATGAACTGGCGGGCCTGGTCGTAGATGCCTTCGGTATCGATCAGGATTTCGCCGATTTCCTGGTGGAAATAATCCCGGATCGCGCGAATGACCAGGCTGCCTTCCTGGTAGATCAGGTAGGCGCCGCCCTGCTGCTTTGCGGCCGTCTCGATGGCGCGCCACAGTTGCATCAGGTAGTTGAGGTCCCAGGTCAGCTCTTCGACCGAGCGGCCGATGCCGGCCGTGCGGGCGATGATGCTCATGCCCGGCAGCACTTCGAGTTGCGAGATGGTGTCGCGAAGCTCGTTGCGGTCTTCGCCTTCGACACGGCGGGAAACGCCGCCTCCGCGGGGATTGTTGGGCATCAGCACCAGGTATCGGCCGGCGAGGCTGATGAAAGTGGTGAGGGCCGCGCCCTTGTTGCCGCGCTCGTCCTTGTCGACCTGGACGATCAGTTCCTGGCCTTCGCGCAGGGCTTCCTTGATGGTGATGCGGGCCGGGTCGGCGTCCGGGTTCTGGAAGAAGGAACGGCTGACTTCCTTGAATGGCAGGAAGCCGTGGCGTTCATTGCCGTAATCCACGAAGGCGGCTTCGAGGCTGGGCTCGATGCGGGTGATGACGCCCTTGTAGATGTTGCTCTTGCGTTGCTCTTTTCCTGCAGTCTCGATATCGAGGTCGATGAGCTTCTGCCCGTCGACGATCGCGACCCGCAGCTCTTCTGCGTGGGCCGCGTTAAACAACATGCGCTTCATTTCTTGTTCTCCCGCGCTCGCAAGGCTACGCGGAGGACAAACCTCTGGCAGCATCCCGGTTTTCGGGACGCCGGATCAGCTTTCGGTCTTCGGCAAGTTCATTGAATGAAAGAGGACGAAAGTTTCGGGCCTGGGTTTGTCAGTTGCACGTCCTGCCGTGGCAGGACCGCGGAATCCGCTTCAGTGCTGCGAGCGCGTAACTCATCAATTACCATCGCTACTTTTTCGGGTGAGCGAAGTTAACCCCTCTGCGAAGGCGGGGAGAACCGCGGGAACAACGGCCGCAACAGGCGGATCGCGAAGCTCAACCGCTCGATTCTTTGGGAAAAATGCCAGTTCGCGGTGAATAGTATAAGCAAAATGAACAGCTTAAGCAAAGGTTCCGTGAGCATGCGCGAGGTGGACGAATCCTCCAGGGATCAGCGCATCGACAACTACCTCCATAAAGTGCTCAAGGGCGTGCCCAGGAGCCATATCTACCGGATCCTCCGGAGCGGCGAAATACGGGTGAACAGCCGGCGGGTGGACGCGACTTACCGCATCCAGCCCGGCGACCGCATCCGCGTGCCGCCCATCCGCCTGGCCCAACGGCCGGCCCAGGCCGCCGTGGCCGCTTTCGCGGGGGCCACGCTCCTCGAGGACGATGACCTGCTGATCGTCGACAAGCCCGGCGGCGTGGCGGTCCACGGCGGCAGCGGCATCTCCAGCGGCGTCATCGAGCAGATGCGCCACGCCCGTACCGGATTGCGCTTCCTCGAGCTTGCGCACCGCCTGGATCGCGATACTTCGGGGGTTCTGGTGCTGGCAAAAAAGCGCAGTGCGCTGACCGACCTCCACGAGCAGCTGCGCGAAGGCCGCATGCGCAAGCACTATGCGGCGCTGGTGCTGGGCGAATGGAAGGACGGCAAGCGCAGCGTGCGCCTGCCCCTGCACAAATACGTGTCGGCGAGCGGTGAGCGCAGGGTCGTGGTGGACGAGGAGGGCGTGGAGGCACACACGGTGTTCCGGTTGTCCCGGGCCTACCCGGGCTTCAGCCTGCTTGACGCGGAGCTCAAGACCGGGCGCACGCACCAGATTCGCGTGCACCTCGCGCACGTCGGATTTCCGATCGCGGGTGACGACAAGTACGGGGACTTCGATTCGAACAAGCGCCTTGCCAAGACCGGGCTCAAGCGCATGTTCCTGCATGCCGCGAGCCTGGAGTTCCGGCATCCTCGCAGCGGCGAGATCGTGCGCGTCGAAGCGCCGCTGGCGCCCGAGTTGCAACGCTACCTCGATGGCCTGGAAAGGAAGCCCGGCTGATGGCTGCCCAATCACGGGCCGGGCACTACGACTTGCTGGTGTTCGACTGGGACGGAACCATCGTCGATTCCACCGGCCATATCGCGGCATCGCTGCAGGCCTCGTTCGCGGACCTCGGCCTGCCCGTGCCCGCCGATGCGGACGCGCGCCATGTCATCGGACTCGGCCTGCAGGATGCGCTGACCTACCTGAATCCGAGCCTTCCCGAAGCAAGGTACGTGGAGGTCACCGACCGCTACCGGCATCACTTCCTTTCCGGCGATGCCGGCATCTGCTGTTTTCCGGACGTTGCCGACAGCATCGCGGAACTCAATCGCTCGGGCTACCTGCTTGCCGTCGCGACCGGCAAGAGCCGGCGGGGCCTCGATCGTTCGATGCAGGCCCTCGCGCTTGCGGAGTGCTTTCACGCGTCCCGTTGCGCGGACGAGGGCTTCCCCAAGCCGCATCCCGACATGCTGGAAACCCTGATGGAAATGCTGGGCAGCCGCCCCGACCGCACCCTGATGATCGGCGACACCACGCACGACCTGCAGATGGCCGCGAATGCCGGGGTCGGCGCCGTGGCCGTGACCTATGGCGCGCACCCCGTCTCGGACCTGCAATCCCTGAAGCCCCTGGCGTGCGTGGCCAGTTTTGGCGAACTCATGCAATGGCTCAGGAAAAGCGGCTGATCTGCGCCGCGGAGGCGCTGGCCGAGCGCGGGAAGGGCGTGCGCTTCTCGGTGCGCACGCCGGCGGGAGACATGCCGGCATTCGCGGTGCGCTATCGCGGGCAGGCCCATGCCTATGTCAACCGCTGCGCCCATGCGTGGGTCGAACTCGACTGGAACAACGGGGAGTTCTTCGACATCTCCGGTTTATACTTGGTGTGCGCCACTCACGGCGCTGCCTATCGGCCGGATACCGGCGAATGCATGCATGGCCCCTGCCGCGGCCAGAAGCTCGTCAAGCTCGATGTCGTGGAGCAACCTGACGGCATCTACCTTCTGAATGAAAAGGAATCTTGAATGAACGACGGAAATCCGGAGCGCCGGGAAGAAAACTGGGAGCGCGGCGTCATCGAGAAGCTCGCGCACTCGGCGCTGGACGAGCAACGCAAGGCGAGGCGTTGGGGCATATTCTTCAAGTCGCTGACGTTCATCTACCTGTTCGTGCTGATGTTCGCCCTGTTCGGCTGGATCGAAGGACGCGAGCCGCTGCCGGGTGACCACACGGCCCTGATCGACCTCGATGGCGTGATTTCCGCCGACAGCCGGGCCAGCGCCGACAACATCAACCAGGGCTTGCAGGATGCCTTCGAGAACAAGGGCACCCGCGGGGTCATCCTGCGCATCAACAGCCCGGGCGGGAGTCCGGTGCAGGCGGGAACGATCAACAGCGAGATTCTCCGGCTGCGCCAGAAGTATCCGGACGTGCCGCTCTACGCAGTGGTGGAAGACATCTGCGCCTCGGGCGGCTACTACGTCGCCGTCGCGGCCGACCAGATCTACGTGGACAAGGCGAGCATCGTGGGGTCGATCGGCGTGCTCATGGACGGGTTCGGCTTTACGGGAACGATGGACAAGCTGGGCGTGGAGCGACGGCTGCTGACGGCGGGGGAGAACAAGGGCTTCCTCGATCCGTTCTCGCCGGTGGATCCCAAGCAGCGCGACTACGCGAAGAGGATGCTCGGGGAAATCCACGAGCAATTCATCGACGTGGTGCGCAAGGGCCGCGGCAAGCGGCTGAAGGAGGGGCCGGAGACCTTCTCCGGGCTGGTATGGACGGGGCAGAAGAGCATTGAACTGGGGTTGGCGGATGCGCTGGGCAGCGTGGACTTCGTGGCGCGCGAAGTGATCAAGGCGGAGAACATCGTCGACTTCACGCCACGCGAAAACATTGCCGAGCGCTTTGCGAAGCGCTTCGGGGCAGCCATGGGCCGGACGCTATTCCAGAGCGCGGGATCGGTCCCGCCGCTGCGCTGACCCGGGAGCGGCCAGGAGCAGGAAGACCGTCGGCCGGCGATCGAACGCTGGAGGCGCCTTCTTCCATTCGGCGATGGTTCGTGTCGCGACCTGTTCGGTGGGCGCCATCAGGTCGGTTGCCAGGCACAACCGGGTTTGCGCTTCGCAGGTCGCGAGCAGCGATGCCAGCATCGCGTCATTCCGGTACGGGGCTTCGATGAAGATCTCCGTCTGCTTTTCGCGCCGCGACCGTTGCTCGATGACGCGGATCGCCTGTTCGCGTTCCCCGGCCCGCTGCGGCAGGTAGCCGCTGAAGGCAAATCGCTGCCCGTCCAGGCCGGAAGCCATCAACGCCATCAGCAGGGAAGAGGGGCCCACGAGGGGGATCACGCGCAGGCGCTTGCGGTGGGCCTCCCGGACCAGCGCCGCGCCGGGGTCAGCCACGGCGGGACAGCCCGCTTCGGAAAGGAGCCCGACGTCCTCCGCTTCAAGCAGGCGCACCAGGTTCTCAAGGTCGTTGGCCTTGGAATGCTCGTCCAGGACTTCCAGGCGCAGTTCCTGAACCGGCAATCCGATCGACTTCAGGAACGCGCGCGCGGTTTTGGGATGCTCGACGACGAAATTGCGAAGCGTCCCGATGATGTCCCTGAGGCGTTTTCCCGCCCAGATATCCGCCGTGCCGGGATGCAGGTCGGACGGGATCAGGTACAGGTTTCCCATTCTCTTAAAGAACTTTAATAAAATTATTCAAGATATTGTCAGGGAACAAGAAAACCTTCGTTTCGAAGCATTCCGCACAAGCTGATCATTGGCAATCCGATGAGGGCGGTTGGGTCGGCCGACTCGATGCGATCCATGAGGGCGATGCCCAGGCCTTCGGCCTTGGCGCTGCCCGCGACGTCGTAGGCGGGCTCGGCCTTCAGGTAGCGCTCGATTTCCTCATCGGTCAGGTCCCGGAAGCGGGATTCGGTTGGAACGAGGTCGGCCTGTACCCGGCCTGAGGCGACATGGAGCACGGCCAATGCCGTGTAAAACACCACCGAGCGCCCGCGCGCGAACTGCAGCTGGCGCACGGCATTGGCGTGGTCGCCAGGCTTGTCGAGCCGCTGCCCTTCGCAGATGGCGACCTGGTCCGAACCGATGATCAATGCCCCGGGAAAGCCTGCGCGGGCCGCTTCAGCCTTGGCGAGCGCCAGGCGGCTCGCCGTGACGGCTGGCGCTTCCCGCGGGAGGGGGGATTCATCCACGTGGGGAGCGACGATTTCAAAGGCCAGATTGAGGCGCGAAAGCAGTTGCTTGCGGTATCGGGAGGTGGAGGCGAGAACCAGCTTCAGGCCGCTGTTTGTTGACGACATTTTGTTTTGACAGGGGTGTTCAAAGTCAATATTATGCGCGGCTTATGTTTGACCGGCCTGTCGTAGATAGCGTGGCTTTCGCGCGCGAGGCGGGGAAGCTGGAAGGACAGGTTGACGTCCGGGATCTGGTCCGCCTGCGGGACGCATTGTTCGAGCATACCGGCTCACTGCAGTATCGGCTGTCGGGTTTCGTGAACGGCGTCGGGAAGCCGGCGCTGGCATTGTCCGTTTCCGGAGATGTGGTCCTGGCCTGCCAGCGGTGTCTTGGCCCGCTGGCGTTTCGCCTGGATTCCACCCGGGAGTTCGAACTGGTGCCGCCGGGAGTCGAACTGGATGACCTGGCGGAAGAGCCCGATGAGGTGGAGCAGATCCATGCCGAGCCGAAGCTGGATGTCGTGGCCCTGGCAGAGGATGAGGCGATCCTGAGCCTGCCGATGGTGGCGGCGCATGATGCGGGCGCGTGTGAAGCAGTTGCGACGCAGGGCGCCACGGCACTGGAATCGCCCTTTGGCAAGCTGTCCGTACTGAAGCGGCAGTGAACAGAATTCGATTGCAAGGAGTAATCTCATGGCAGTTCAACAAAACAAGAAGTCCCCGTCGAAGCGTGGCATGCACCGCTCCCACGATTTTCTTACCAGCCCGTCGCTTGCGGTCGAGCCGACCTCCGGCGAAGTGCATCTGCGTCACCACGTCAGCCCGAACGGGTTCTATCGCGGCAAGAAAGTCGTCAAGACCAAGGGCGATTAACGGCCCCGAGACTTTTGGCCGTGCTCCCGCGCGGCCGAAAGGCATGAGTACAGCGCCGGTTCCAGCCCGCGTTCGCGGGATCTCAGAATTCCTCCTGGCGGCAGCGGGCCCGGCCTTCGCGCCCGACCGCCGCACACCACCCCGATGACGGTCACGATCGCCCTCGATTGCATGGGAGGCGACCATGGCGTGCATGTCACCGTGCCCGCCGCGCTGGAGTTCGTCGCCCGCACCAGTGATTCCCGCGTCATCCTGGTGGGGCTCCAGGAAGAGATCGCCGCGGAACTCAGGAAGCTGCGGCAATCGCCCGGCGACCGCGTCGTGATCAAGGCGGCGACCGAAGTGGTGGAGATGGACGATCCACCGGCAACGGCATTGCGGCGCAAGACCGATTCATCGATGCGCGTCGCCATCGATCTCGTCAAGTCGGAAGAGGCGGACGCCTGCGTGAGCGCCGGCAACACCGGCGCGCTCATGGCGATTTCCTGGTTCGTGCTGAGGATGCTGCCCGGCATCGAACGCCCGGCCATCGCCTCCTTCCTGCCCACGCAACGCGGCCGCACCTGCGTGCTGGATCTCGGCGCAAACGTGGATTGCACGGCGGAGCACCTGCTGCAGTTTGCCGTGATGGGTTCGTCGCTGGTTTCCGCGGTCGACCACATCGATCGACCCAGCGTCGGCTTGCTGAACATCGGCGAGGAAGAGATCAAGGGCAACGAAGTCGTGAAGCAGGCGGCCGACCTGTTGCGTGACAGCGGGCTGAATTTCTACGGCAACATCGAAGGCACGGACATCTACAAGGGAACCACCGACGTGATCGTTTGCGACGGCTTCGTCGGCAACGTGGCCCTGAAGACCTCCGAAGGCCTGGCGCAGATGCTGACGTCCTATCTCAAGCAGGAATTTGGCCGCAACCTGTTTACCAGGCTCTCGGGCGCCATGGCGATGCCGGTCATCAATGCATTCAAGCGCAGGGTGGACCACCGGCGTTACAACGGGGCGAGCCTGCTCGGCCTGAAAGGCATCGTGGTCAAGAGCCACGGGTCCGCGGACAGCTTCGGTTTTGGTTTCGCGATCGAGCGCGCGTACGACGAAGCGCGCAACGACGTCCTGCGCCGCATCGGCGAGCGCGTCGCCACCCTCCACCAGAAGGCAGCATGATCCATTCACGCATCGTCGGCACCGGCAGCTACCTGCCGGAGAAGGTCCTGACCAACAGCGACCTCGAGCGCATGGTCGACACGTCGGACGAATGGATACGCACCCGCAGCGGCATCCGCAGCCGGCACGTCGCCGCCGAGGGGCAGTTGGCGAGCGACCTCGCCTTGCCGGCCGCGCAACGGGCGCTGCAGGCCGCAAATGTGGCGCCCGGGGAGATCGACCTCATCATCGT
>Ga0315912_10006754_pt1 | contig 10203 bp, 9 predicted proteins | sample VfabasoilMG_FD_204469 | JGI IMG/M metagenome (GOLD analysis project Ga0315912, IMG submission 204469) | Garden soil microbial communities collected in Santa Monica, California, United States - V. faba soil | ecosystem: Environmental > Terrestrial > Soil > Garden | place: USA: California... | reverse complement strand
AGAAAGAACGTCGCTTCGGCATGACCTCCGAGCAGATCTCGCGCAACGTCCAAGCCTTCGACCCGTTCGACAGTCCGAGTTGATTTTGTTCATCGCGTGACCTCCGCGAGGTTGCCTTGCGTCAAAGCCCGCGCGCCGAGAGATCGGGCGCCGGCCTCGCCGGTTTGTCGTGCGGGTTGTCCCGGCTCCTTCCCCGTCGATCAGTTCCGCCAAGACTCATGCGGCGTTTCGGGCTGGGCTCCGCCCAGCCGATCGCGTTCGCAAAGCGTCGGCGAAAGCGTATTTCAAGGTACCCGAGTCTCCTCGACTCAATACGAGTACTCCACGACGTTCAGTGACTTCACCTTGTCCGGCCAGGTGATGCTGCGGATCTTTCCCGCGACGCAGTCGGCGAAGCGCTGACTCTTCGGGGTGGTCGTGAGGTCGAGGCCGACCGCCTTGCCGTCCCACACCGCGACCTTGGCCTTGAAGTGCATGTTGCCCGGCTTGCACGCCTCGTAGAGCTCGACATTGCCGAGCGGGCGTCCGAGCGCCTCCTGCTCGATGTTCAGGCGCGGGGTTCCCTGGGGGACCGCGTTGATCGCTTCCAGCACCGAGCCATTCGCTTTGAACCCGGGCGCGGGGCCGGCCGTGTGCGCACCCGCCTCCGCCGGCGCGTCGGGCTCGGGCTTCTCGGGCTTTTCGGGGTCACCGCTCGGTGCGGCCTCGGGCGCGGTGGTCTCCGCTTCGTCCGGCGTGGAGGCAGGCTGCTGCCCCGAGCCGCCACACGACAGTGAAACGAACACCAAGAGCGCACAACCGGACGACAACCCACCTCGCATGCCGTTCACGATACCGCAGTTTCTTTCCTTGTGTGTGGGCTCGGAGCTGCGGCGGCGCCGCAGCGAGCCTCGGGTGCCCGCCCCTAAAAATTCCGCTTTCGGCGGCTGCGGGTGAGGACACGGGTGCGCGGTGCGAAGCCCGGGTAGTGCAAGGTGAGCTCGCGCAGCAGCGCCACGAGCGGAAGCTGGCCCGGCGCCGTCCCACGACCGAGGGCAGCGAAGGTGAACAGCGACCCGAGCGCAGGAAACAGCACGCGCGTCTTCACGCCGTGCTCGCCCATCCCGATCACGCAGAGCGCCTGGCCCGCGTGCCGCGCGAGGAGTCCCGCGAGCCGCGTGGTGTCGCGGTCGTCGCGCACGTGCGCGGCAATCTTCACGATCCTGGCTCCGGCGCGGAACCCGCGGGCCACGATCCGGTCGAGCTCGGCGTCGGGCGGCGTGCGACGAAAGTCGTGGTGCGAGAGCACGACCGGCACACCTGCCCGGTGCGCGGCGCGCACGACGGCCGGACGGATCGCCGCGCCGAGCTCCACGTCGACCGCATCGGCGCTCGGCAGCAAGGCGCGATAGAGCGCCAGGCGCTCCTCCTCCGTCTCGCGCCAGGCGCCGCCCTCGTCCGCCGAGCGAATCGTCACGAGCACGGGTAGGCTGTTGCGGACGGCGTCGATGAACTGCGACGCCGCACCTGGCGTCCGCTTCCGGAACAGATCGACCCGGGCCTCCGCGAGGTCGGCACCGATGCCGCTCGCCAGCACGATGTGCCGCGCCGGCGTGCGATCCGTGATCGGAACGATCACCGTGGGGTGGTGGGGGCGCAGCCGAAACGTGCCGATACGGAGCGCGCTCATCGGTGGGTAGCTCGCACGCATACCACGATCGCGCGGCGGGCCAAGCCCGACGCGCGGTAAACTGCGCGCCCCATGTCGTCGCTCGTCCCCGTCGTGCTGCTCGCGATTGCCAACGTGTTCATGACCTTCGCCTGGTACGGTCACCTCAAGCACCATCGCGACTCGCCCCTCTGGGCCGTCGTGCTGACGAGCTGGGGCATCGCGTTCGTCGAGTACTGCTTTCAGGTGCCCGCGAATCGCCTCGGCGCCCGCGCGGGGCTCTCCACGGCGGAGCTCAAGACGATTCAGGAGATGATCACGCTCGGCGTGTTCGCGGTGTTCGCCTGGCTCTACCTCGGCGAGCCCCTGCGCTGGAATCACGCCGTCGGCTTCGCCTTCGTCGGTGTCGGTGCACTCTTCGTCTTCAAGCCGTGGTGATGAGTCAGCGAAGCCCCGCCGCGCGCTCCAGGCGGACGCGGCTCACGGCCTGGGCGTAGCGCGCGCGCTCGAGCGACAGCCGCGCCTGAGTGAGCGCCGACTCCGCGTTCAAGAGATCCGTCGTCGTGCCGCTGCCCACCCGGACGAGCGCCGTGGTCACGCGGAAGGCCTCCTCCGCGCTCACGACGGTCTCCCGGGCGAGCGCCACCGCGCTCGCCGCGGCCGAGAGCTCGGCCTTGCGCCCCGTCACCTCCGCCCTCACGCGCCGCCGGGTGGCGTCCACCTCGAGGGTTCTGGCCCGCGCTTCCGCCTGGGCGGCCTCCTTCGCGGCATAGGTCGTCCCCCACTCCCAGATCGCCCAATCCGCCTTGATCCCGACGAACGCCGAATCCTGCGGCATGAAGATCTGCCCGTTCACGTGCGCGTAGCCGGCTTCCAGGTTCACCTCGGGCAGGAGCGCGAATTTCCGTGCGCTCGCGTCGTGCTCGGCCGCCTCGGCATTGAGCTTGGCCTGCTGGATCTCGGCGCGCCGGCCCTCGACGACCTCCGGCGCCGGGGGAACCATGTCGCCCAGCGCGAGCAGCGCCGTCGGGGGCACGAGCTCCACGCTCGCATCGTCGGGAACGCGTCCGATGGCTGCGAGCAGCGTCGCGCGCGACACGGTGGCGTCCGCGTCCGCCACGATGCCCTCCTGGCGGGCCGTCGACGCCGCGACACGCACGCGCAAGAGGTCCGCCTTGGTGAGCGTTCCGGCGTTCACGCGCGCCTCGGTCTCGCTCACCTGCTGGCCGAGCTCTTGCTCGGACGCTCGCGCGACCTCGCCGCGCGTCTTGGCCGCGAAGTAGCGCAGGAACTCGAGCTCCACCGCCTCGCGTGCCGACGCTTCGCTGGCACGCAGGCCGTGCGCGGCCGCGTCGGCGCTCGTCGATTTGCCGCGGTAGTCCTCGACACGCCCGAGCAGCCCCATGAGCGGCTGCGAGGCCCCCACGGAGAAGGTGTTGATGTCCTGCTCGCGCACCGTGAGCCCGTTGAGCGCGAACGGGCTGTCCCAGTGCTGGTATTCGTCGCTGACGCGAAGCGTGGGCAGGAGCCTGCCGCGCGCGCTCTTGGTCTGCTGGACGGCCGCTTCTGCGCGCTCGCGTGCGGCACCGAGCTCCGGCCCCGAGGTGATGACCAGGCGCGCCACGTCTTCGATCGTGAGTCGCTCGGCACGGGCGCCGGGCGCCGCGACCAGCACCGCGAGGCTCAGGAGCGCTCCGAGCAGCCCGGGCAGCCCGCCCGGCGCCGGGAGGAAGCGCCTCACTTCCCCACCTCGACCACCGCGTCCACGGACAGCCCGGGCCGCAGCGCCACGTCGGACGGCAAGCTCACCCACGCGATGCGCACGGGGACGCGCTGCACGACCTTCACGAAGTTTCCGGAGGCGTTGTCCGCCGGCAAGAGCGAGAAGCTCGACCCCGTGCCGCCGGACAGGCTTTCCACCTTCGCCTCGAACTCGCGATGCGGATAGGCGTCGATCGAGATCGTGGCGCGCTGGCCCGGGCGCATCTTGCCGACCTGGGTCTCCTTGAAGTTCGCGATCACGTAGGTCGTGGTCGGCACGATCACGACGATCGGCTGGCCGGCGCTCACGAGCTGGCCCTCGTGCACGGCGAGCTTGGACGCGAGGCCGTCGGCCGGCGCCACGAGCTCTGTGTACGAGAGCGAAAGCTTCGCGAGCTCGAGCGCTGCCTCGGCGCTCGTGACGCGCGCGTGCGCGAGATCGGCGCTGGCATGTGCGCCGGCGATCTGCGCGTCGATGGGCGCGTTCTGGGTCACGCGCCCGGCCGCTTCCGAAACGTGCGCCAGCGCGGCACGCCGCCCTTCCTGAGCGGCCGTCAGCTGGGCGCGCGCCTGCTCGACGGTCGCCTTGGCGAGGTCGACGTTCGATTGCGCGCTGTCGAGACGCTCGTCGGCGATGGCGTTGGCGGCGCGGAGCTGCTTGGCGCGAGCGAGATCGGCTTCGGCTCGGTGCTGGTCGGTCTCCGCGCGCACGATGGCGGCCTGTGCCGCCGCGACCTGCGCCGCTGCCGAGGCCACGCCCACCGAGGAGCCCGAATACGCCGCCTTCGCGCTCGACAGGTTGCCGGTCGAGGTCGCCGTCACGATCGCCACCTGCGAGTCGGCTTGGGCGGCCAGAGCCTTCGCGCTCAAAAGCTCGGCCTCGGCTTGCTTCACGCGCGCGAGGAAATCCGCGTCGTCGAGCGTCGCGATGAGCTCGCCCTTCCGGACGAGCTGGTTGTCGCGGATCGCGACGCGCGTGACCTGGCCTGCCACGCGCGCTCCGACCGGGACGGTGTCGGAGGCGACCTGGGCGTCGTCGGTGCTCTCGCGCCCCGCCGTGAGCGCCAGGTACGCGCCCATCGCCGCGAGCGTCACGGCAACCACGCCGCCGAGCACCGCGAACGGGCGGCGGCCGTTCGCCTGCTGCACGGGCGGCGCGGGGGGAGCCGGCTCCGCGCTCGCAGCGCGCGGCTCCGGCTTGCCGGACGGCGGTTCGGCCTCGAGCGCGACCGTGTCGAGGGGCGGGTTCGAGCGTGATTCGTGGCGCGGTTCGGCTTGCATGGCGATTCTTCGATCCGGGGCTGGGAAACGAGGCTCAGAGCTCGACGTGGGCGGGCTCGGCGCTCTGGAGGGGGGCGTGGTCGGGTGATTTCAGAAACAGGAGCAGCGGCAGCACGAGCAAGAACAGGAGGCCCGAAAGCAAGAACAGGCGATTGAAGGCGATCAGCGTCGCCTGCTGCTGGACGACGCCGCCGAGCATCCGGCCCGCGGCCACCTGCGCCGTCGCGGCGTCGTAGCCGTGCGCCTGGAGCGCCTGCGCCATGCTGGCGAGCCGTGCCGTCACCTCGGGCCGATCGAGGCTGAGGTGCGCGCCGAGGGCGGCGGCCGCCGTCTTCGTGATGCGCGGAATCAGTGAGGCGAAGACGGCGAGGCCGAGCGAGCCTCCGATCTGGCGGAGCAGCGAGTTCAGGCCGGCGGCGTCCGCCAGCTGGTGGCGGGGAATGCGGCTCAGCGCGACGGTGGTGAGCGGGATGAAGATGCACGCGAAGGCCACCCCTTGAATCGCCAGCACGAGGACCACGTCCCCGGCACCCGTCTCGAGCGTGTAGTGGCTCATGAGCAGGGCGCTCCACGTGAAGAGCAAAACACCGAAGCCCACGCAGACCCGCGGCGAGATGCGATTGTAGATGCGCCCGATGATGGGCATGGTCACCATCATCACGAGCGAGCGCGGCATCAGCGCGAGCCCGGCCTGCACCGCCGTGAAGCCCAGGAGCTCCTGCATGAACACGGGCAAGAGGAAGGTGAGCGAAAGCAGCATGGCGAACATCACGGCGCCGACCAGCGTGCCCGAGGTGAACACCCCTTCCTTGAACAGCCGGATGTTCACGGCCGGCACCGGAGCCGTCAGCTCGCGCACGATGAAAGCCGCCGTCGCGATCGCTGCCACGAGCGTGACGACCGTGATCTCGCGCGACTCGAACCAGTCGTTGCGGTTGCCCTCCTCGAGCACGTACTGAAGGGTCGACACACCCATGGTCAAGAGCAAAATCCCCTGCCAATCCAGGTTGGCGCGCTGCTTCGCCGCTCCTGCCTGGTTCGCCAGGCGAATGTCCTCCGGCTCGTGAACGAAGCGACTGACCATGAACAAGGCCAGCGCGCCGACCGGCAGGTTGATGTAGAAGATCCACTCCCAGGCGAAGTTGTCGACGATGTACCCACCGAGCGTGGGCCCGAACGCAGGCCCGATCACGACGGCCACACCGTAGAGCGCCATCGCCATGCCCTGCTCGTGGGGCGGGAACGTCTGGCGCAGGATGGCCTGCTCCGTCGGCTGGAGCGCGCCGGCCCCGAGCCCTTGCACGAGGCGAAACGCGACGAGCGCCGGCAAGCTGTGCGCGAGCCCGCACAGCCCGGAGCCGATCACGAACACGACGAGCGCGGCCATGTAGACGCGCTTCTGGCCGAAGAAGCGCCCAAAAAACGCCGTGAGCGGCATCACGACCACGTTCGCGATCACGAAGCCGGTCGTGACCCAGGTGATCTCCTGCACGGTCGCGCCCATGGCGCCGCGCAGGTGCGGCGTCGCCACGTTGACGATCGAAGCGTCGATCGTGCCCATCAGCGTGCCGAACGTCACCGAGATGGCGACGAGCCACTTGTTGACGGGGGGGCGCGGCGCGACCGGCGCGTTCATCGGGCTTCCTTGGCTGCGCCATCGAGAAACAGGCCGACGAGCGAGCGTGCCGCTTCGCGCGGACCGAGCGGCTCGAGGCCATACACCTCGCGCTGCAGCATCCCCTTGGCCATCCAGAACAGCGTGAGCACGAACGAACGGTCGACGTCCCGCCGCAGGAGCTTCTCGCGGTGCCCGCGCTTCAGGATGCCCTCCAGACGGTCGAACATGGCGCTCGACGTCCGAGCGCGCTTCTGCGCCGAGCCGACCTCCCGGGACAGGAGCAGCCGGAAGAACGCTCGGTGCTCGTCGATCTGCTCGAACCAGGTGGTGAAGAAGCCGACGAGCTGCTCGCGAAAGCCGGACGCCTCGAGCGTGGCGAGGGTCCGGTCGAGCTCTGCCAGGACCTCCCCCCGGCGCTCGGCGAGCAGCGCTTCGAGCAGCGCGTCGCGGTCCGCAAAACGGTTGTAGAGGGTCCCGACGGCGACGCCGGCTCGCTCGGCGATCTGCGCCATGGTTGCCGCTTCGAGGCCGCTTTCGGCGAAAACCTCCTCCGCCGCGGCCATGATCTCGCGCAGGGTCGCCTCGCGCAGCCGATCCCGCAGTCGCTGACGCGTGCGTCCTTTTTCTGAATCTTCGTTCACTTCTTGAAAACAGCTAGTACGGAAGCCGGCAACGTCAAGTGAGCCAGTGCAGGAAACCGGCGCTCAGTCAGCGTCCCAGAGCATCCCGAGCGCGTCGGCGGTGTCGGCGGCCTCGCGCATCGCTGCCAGGGCCCCCTTCGGGAGCTCGCGGAGCTTTCTGACCTCGGCACCATCCTGGAGCGCCACCCAGATGGGTGGCCGACCCGGGCCGCGCGCCTCGGCGTACAGCACCAGGGTGCGCGGGCGCCATTTCGGGCTCGCCCAGAGGTCGAAGGCGAAGACCTCGTCGGGCTTGTAAAATTTCTTCAGCGCCGCGCGCGCATCGTCCAGGGGGGCGCCTTGCACCTTGCCGTCGTCCTCCACGCCGCCGCCCGTCGCTCGCGCGCGCCACACGTCGCGGTAGGCCGCCATCACACCCTCGAGCAGCGCGGCGTGGGCCCGCTGCTTCGCGACATGGGTGCGCCACACCACGCGTTTGCGCGCCAGGTACGACACGATCGGGTCGCGCGTGCTCGAGAGGCGCACGCCGACCGCGAGCGTCGAGGCGAGCCCCACGGCCAGCACCATCGCGAGCCGTCCGCGGCGAAAGCTCGCGTGGTACCACACGACCGTCGTCGCGATCGGCATCAAGAGCGCCAGAACGAGCAGCGTCTCGACCGCGAGCGCGACCACCACGGCGGGCAAGAAATGCCGCCAGCCGAGCTCGGGCAAGAAATCGTTCTGGTACTGCCACCCGAGCGAGACGCAGAGGATCAGGAGGCCGCCGAGGGTGTAGCCGCGAAACATCCAGAACTCGCGGCGTGCCTCGCGGTTCGTGAGCCAGTACGGGAACAGGAGCGGGTAGAAAAAGTAGTAGGCGAAGCGGCGCGGCGGCCGCTCGCGGTAGTAGCTCTCGAAGGCCAGCGCTTCGTGCAGCAGGAACGACGCCACGCGCGAGCGCGCGGTGTAACGACGCGCCGCTTCGCTCACGAAGAAGACGCCGAGCCCGAGGCCCACGTCGATCAGCACACCACGCACGGGAAAGAGCGTGGCGGCCAGCACGATGCCGGCGGGAGCGAGCGCGAAGAACACCAGCCGCAGCACGAAGTCGGCGAGCGAGACCGGCGACGTGAGCAGCGTCGAGCGGCTCATCGCGGCGGCGAGGGCAGCGGGCTCGAGCCTCCGGGCGGCGCCGCCGCAACGGGGGGAACCGCCGCGCTCGGCGCAGGCACGGGCGTACCCGCCACGGGCGCCACCTTCTGACCCTCTTCGAGCTCCACGCCGGAGATCTGCACCACGCGCTCCGTCCCGTCGAGGCCCGTCGCGAGGAGCACCGTCGCACCGAGGTCACGCTCGAGCGTGATGCGCTGGAGGTGCACGCTGTCGTCGCTCCGCACGATGCCGATGCGCAGGCCGGCCGCATCGACCATGAGCACGGTGGCCGGCAGCTCGAACACGCGCCGCTCCGAAGCCAGGGACAGCTTCACTTCGGCGTAGCTGCCGGTCAAAAGGCGGCCCGTGGGGTTCGCGACCCGGACCTCCGTGCTCAGCGTGCGGGTCGCCGAATCGAGGGCGCCCGCGGTGCGCGCGACGGTCCCCGTGAATTTCTCGTTCGGGAACTCGCGCACCAAAAGCTCGGCCGGCGTGCCGAGCACGATGCTCGGCGCCGCGTCTTGCGGCACCTGGATGAACACGCGCACCGTGTCGGTCGACGCCAGCTTGAAGAGCGGTGTCGCCACGTTGCCCGCGGTGACGAGGCTGCCGCGCTCGACGGAGCGCTCCGTGATCGTCCCCGAAAACGGCGCCATCACGCGCGAGAAGGCGCGCACGTCGTTGATGCGGCGGATGTTGGCGTTCTGCGCGGCGACGTTCGCCTCCGCCACGGTCAGGTCCGCGTCGCCGACGGCGGATTGCGCCTGCGTCTGGTCGAGATCCTGCTGCGGGGCGACACCGGCCTCGACGAGCTTGCCGGTGCGGTCGAGCCGCGAGCTCGCGAGCCCCTGATTCGCCTTCGCTTGCACCACGGTCGCGTGGGCCTGCGCCAGCGCCGCACGCGCCTGCGCCAGCTCCTGATCGAGCTCGGGCGTGTCGATCTCGGCGAGCAGCTCGCCTTCCTTCACGCGCGAGCCGATGTCGACCAGCCAGCGCCGCACGTAGCCGCTCGCCCGGGCGTAGATGACCGCTTCCTCCAGCGGCTGCACGCTGCCCGGCAGCGAAAGCTTCCGCTCGTTCGAGACCAGGCGCGGCGTCACGACGGCGACGCGTGGCACTGCCTGCGCGCGCACGGCCGCTTCCTCTGCGAGCGTCTCGTGCGCAGCGCGCCGGGGCAGGTAGGCGAACGCAAACAGGCCCGTGAATCCGAGGACGAGGACGAGGAGGCCGGCGACCACGCGCCCCGGCGACCAGCGCGCGGGCTTCGCAAGCTCGAAGCCGAGCTCCCGAGCGTGGGGGTCGGAAGCGGGCGGCGGATTTTCGACCTGGGACGTCATGCTGCCAAGGCTTCCTCGCGCCGTACCACGGGCGCGGTTTTTCGCAGGACCGAGTACACGACCGGGACGAACAGCAGCGTCGAAAGCGTCGCCAGCACGAGGCCGCCGATCACCGCACGCCCGAGCGGCGCGTTCTGCTCGCCTCCCTCGCCGAGCCCGAGCGACATCGGGAGCATGCCGATGATCATGGCGAGCGCGGTCATGAGCACGGGCCGCAGGCGCGTCATGCCTGCGGCGAGCGCCGCCTCACGCGAATCGGACCCGAGCTCGCGCCGGCTGTTCGCGAACGAGACGACCAGGATGCTGTTCGCCGTGGCGACGCCGACGCACATGATCGTGCCCATCTGCGCCGGCACACTGAAAGTCGTGTGCGTGACGAACAGCGTCCACACGATGCCGGCGAGCGCGCCGGGTAACGCCATGAGAATGATGAGGGGGTCGAGCCAGGACTGAAAATTGACGACCATGAGCAGGTACACGAGCAAGATGGCGAACAACAGGCCGATGCTGAGGCCGCGGAACGACGACTCCATGCTCTCGATCTGCCCCTTGACCTTGAGCGTGGCGCCGCGCGGAAGTTTCGGTGTCTCTTCCTTGACGATTTTCGCGATCGCGCTCGCGACGGAGGCGAGGTCGGTGCCCGCCACGTTCGCCTGCACGTCGAAGGTGCGCTGCGCGTTGTAGTGGGTGATGTTGGCGGCTCCGGTGCTGCGCGAGATGCGCGCCATGTTCGAGAGCAGCTGGGTCGCGCCCTCCCCGGGGGTGGAGATGGGCGTCGTCCAGCTG
>Ga0315912_10006753_pt1 | contig 10203 bp, 1 predicted proteins | sample VfabasoilMG_FD_204469 | JGI IMG/M metagenome (GOLD analysis project Ga0315912, IMG submission 204469) | Garden soil microbial communities collected in Santa Monica, California, United States - V. faba soil | ecosystem: Environmental > Terrestrial > Soil > Garden | place: USA: California... | reverse complement strand
AGCATTCTACGAACTGTATCTGCCAATGTTGCGTAAGTAACGTTGGCAAAAGAGAAATCTTATTCCTAAATTCCCCTCTGGCGGACGTGACTAAAACTTTAGGGTCTGCCAGAGGGGAGTTTTTTCAAAGGTCTTGACTATGTTACGCCAAACACCCTTCTATTCAAGCCTACGGATAGTCCTCCCTTTCATATTAGGGTTGTTGAGCGTCTGCTTGGTGTTGAGCCTTGCCGACCACTTCGCGCCGCGTGTGGCCTTCGCGGCGGGGGAGGTGTGTTTCGCCACGGCAGATGGTGGCCCGACGGTCTACTCTAGTACTGATGCCAGTGCAGTTCGCAATGCCTTAGGCGTTGCGAGTGCGAATAGTGTAGTGAAAGTAGCCGGGAGGTGCGCGGGCGTCGCCACCGAAAGCGGCTCGACGCAAGTGGCGCTCATCACTCAAACGCTCACCTTGCGCGGCGGGTACACCACCACCGACTGGGTGAACTCGTATCCCGTCACTCAGCCCACGACCCTCGACGCTTCGGCAGGTGGGCGAGTGTTGTCTATCACCGTCGCCGCCACGCTGGAAGGGCTGACCCTGACCAATGGCTATATCAGCGGCACGACGGGCGCGGGGCTGTACGCCGCCAACGCCATCACCCTGACCAACATGACCATTTACAGCAATGTCGTCACCGGCACGAGCGGCACCCGGCAAGGCGGTGGCGCGTACCTGGCAGGAGTAGCCCTTATCTCCAACACGGCTTTCCTGACCAACACTTCGTATGCTGAAGGCGGCGGCCTGTACCTGGCGGCAGGTGGAAGTTATTTGACCAACACGACCTTTATGGGCAATGCTTCCACCAATGGTGAAGCGGGCGGCTTGCGGATTAATGTGAGTAGCGCCGTGATCGCCGATGGCTTGACCTTCTACGGCAACCGGGCGACGGGTGGGGGCGGTGGCGCGGGCAGTTGGGATGGCCCGGACGGGCAATTGCTCAACTCACAAGTGATCTCGAACTCCGGGAGCAGCTCCGGGGGCGGCTTTTACTTCCATCAGTCGGGGCATGTGTCCAACACCACCTTCACCCGTAACACCGCCAGTGGTAGCAGCGATGGTGGCGGCGCGTATTTTAATTCCACGGCCACGCTGACCGCCACGACCTTCACCAATAACACCGCCAGTTTCAGTGGCGGCGGCGCAACTTTCAATTCCACGGCCACATTGACCGCCACCACCTTCACCAGCAATACCGCCAATTTCAATGGCGGCGGTGCCTATTTCAATTCCACGGCCACGCTGACCACCACCACCTTCACCAGCAATACCGCCACCACCGGCGGCGGCGCACGCTTCTTTGGTGCCGCCACGCTGACTGCCGTGACGTTCACCAGTAACACCGCCAGCGGCGGAGTCGGTGGCGGCGGCGCGATCTTTTTTGGCACCGCCACCCTGACCGCCACGACCTTCACTCGCAACACCGCCTCAACCAATGGCGGCGGCGCGTATTTTTTCCTTGCAGCCTCCCGGCAACTGGTCAACGTCTTATTTGCCAACAACCGCGCGACCAGTAACGGCGCGGCCGTGTATGTGGCCAATGCTGATCCGCTTCAAATCATCCACACCACCATCGTCAGCCCCACCCTGCCGACCGGCGCGACGCAAGCCATCTATGTGGCGGCGGGGACGGTCTACATCACCAACACCATTATCGCCAGCCATACGGTGGGCCTAGCGCGGGTGGGCGGAACGGTGCAGGAAAACTACAACCTGTTCGATACGGTGACGACACCCTACAACGGGACGATAACGACAGGCGCAAGCTCGATCACCGGCACAACGGCGTTTTACGACACTACGAACTATACCCTCACTGCCTCTTCTAATGCGATTGATAGGGCGATCAATGCTGGGACAACTACGGATTACTCTGGCGAGGCGCGCCCACAAGGCGGCGGATATGACATTGGCTCCGATGAATCGCCCTATACCGCACAGTGTTACGCCACTCCTAACAGCGGCGTCAGTGTTTATAGCAGCGCCGACTCCAGCGCGGTGCAAAACGCGGCTGATGCGGCGAGCGCAAATGCCACAGTTAAGCTTGCCGGGACCTGCGCCGGGGTGCAAGTGCGCAGTAGCCTGACCCAAACGCTTTATCTGAGCCAATCGCTGAGCCTACAAGGCGGCTACACCACGACCGATTGGGTGAACTCGTATCCCATCACCCGCCCCACCACCCTCGACGCTCAACTAGGCGGGCGCGTGTTATATGCCACGCAAAATCTTACCCTGACCAACTTCACCCTTCAAAATGGTTCCGCAACCGGCAATGGCGGCGGCGCGTACTTTGCCGGGACAGCGGTGTTAAGCAACGTGACGGTGTTGAGTAGCACCGCCTCGACCTCAGGCGGCGGTGTCTATGTCACCGGCGCAGCCACGATTACCAATTCGTTGTTTTACACCAACACCTCCACCCTCAACGGCGGCGGGTTGGCGGGGGGTAACACGCTTGTAGTGAGCGATGGATATTTCCAAAACAACCAATGTACGGGGTCATGTTCCGGGGGCGCGCTGGGTTCAGATTCGGCGATCATCATTACGGCGACGCAGTTTTACACCAACACTGGCGGCGATAACGGCGGGGCCATCTATGGCAATAACAATATCAACATCACCAGCAGTTATTTTCAAGGCAATCGCGCCCCACAAGCTGGCGCGGTGGTTAACTTTGGCGGGGCCACGACCAATATTGTGGTCAGCGGCACCCAGTTTGTGAACAATACCGCGACTTCTGCCAGCGGCGGCGCCATCCGTGTCGGCGGAGTGGTCAGCGTCACGAACAGCGCGTTTTATTCCAACACAGCGGCCACCGGCGGCGGGGTAGCGGTAATCAACGGGGGGAGCATTACGAATACATTGTTTGCGGGCAACCGGGCCAGCGCCAACGGGAACGCCATTTCGGTCAGCGGCGGCGCGACAGTCATTGCCCATACCACCATTGCCAGCCCGACCGTGCCCAGCGGCGCGGGGATTTACGTCTCTGGCGGGACGGTCCGGATCACCAATACCATTGTCGCCAGTCATACGGTGGGCATTGGGCAGGTGGGCGGCACGGTGACAGAAAACTACAATTTGTATAGCAACCTCACTAACACCTTCACCGGCACGGTCGGCGCGGGCGCAAACTCGATCACTGGCACAGCGGCGTTCTACGATAATGTTGATTACAAACTGACTTCGGCCTCGACGGCAGTAAATGCCGGAACCAACTTGAGCGTGACTTATGATTATTTTGGGACGGCGCGCCCGCAGGGGAGCGGCTACGATATTGGGTATCACGAACTCGTCAAGCAGTGCTATGCCACATTAGATGGCGTTACCATTTATGAATCGGATGACGCCAGCGCGGTGCGTTTGGCGCTCGCTTCAGCCAGCGCGAATAGCACGGTGAAAGTGGCCGGGACGTGCGCGGGTGTCGCCACCCAAAGCGGCTCGACGCAAGTGGCGCTCATTACGCAAACGCTGACGCTGGCCGGCGGCTACACCACCACCGATTGGGTCAACTCGTATCCTCTCACCCGCCCCACCACCCTGGACGCTTCGGCAGGCGGGCGAGTGTTGTCTATCACCGTCGCGGCCACACTGCAAGGTTTCACGGTGACGAATGGCTACATCAGCTCTACGACTAATGCCTATGGCGGCGGTATTTACGCAGCCGGTGCGCTGACGCTGACGGACCTGGCCGTGTATAGCAATACCCTTACTGGCACCGCCAGTTTGCGGTTTGGCGGCGGCGTGTATGTCGCTGGCGTGAGCCTGATCACTCGCACCACCTTTAGCGCCAATCAGGCGCGTCATGGCGGCGGCGCGTTTCTCAATGACGCGGCCACGCTGGAGGCCGCGACCTTCACCAGCAACATGGCCGGTTCCGATGGCGGCGGCGCGAATTTCAATGCCACGGCCACGCTGACCGCCACCACCTTCACCAGCAACACCGCCAGTAGTGATGGCGGCGGCGCGTTTTTCAACAGTACGGCCACGCTGACCGCCACGACCTTCACCAACAACACAGCACTTGTGGGCGGTGGCGCGTTTGTCTTTAGCACGGCCACGCTGACCGCCTCGACCTTCACCAACAACACAGCGTCAACCAATGGCGGCGGCGTGTATTTCGGTAGCACGGCCACGCTGACCGCCACGACCTTCACCAGCAACTCCGCCAGTAACAATGGCGGCGGCGCGTATTTCAATGCCACGGCCACGCTGACTGCCACGACGTTCACCAGCAACTCCGCCAGTAGTAATGGCGGCGGCGCGTATTTCAACACTGGCTCCTCCAAGCAACTGGTCAACGTCTTATTTACCAGCAACCAGGCGACCAACCAGGGGGCAGCGGTGTATGTGGCAAATGCTAATCCACTCAAAATCATCCACAGTACCATTGTCAGCCCCACCCTGCCCACAAATGGAACGCAAGCCATCTATGTGAATAACGGGACGGTCTATCTCACCAACACCATTGTCGCGAGCCACACCGTCGCCATCGAGCGCGCGGGCGGGACGGTAATAGAGAACTACAACTTATTCGATACCATCACCACGCCCTACAGCGGCACGCTAACCAGCGGCGGCAACTCTATCATTGGCACAGCGGCCTTTTACGATACGACCTATTACACACTCACCGCCTCCAGCGACGCGCTAGATGCAGGCACAGACTTGGGCGTGACCGACGATTATTTTGGCGAGACGCGCCCGCAACAAGGTGGAGTAGACATTGGCTATGATGAATCACCTTATCCCTCCGACGCCTTGTTGTGTTACGCTACGCCGAACGATGGCGCCACTGTCTATGGCGCGAACAACGCCAGCGCGGTGCGCTCAGCGCTTGCAACGGCCAGCGCCAACAGCACCGTGAAAGTGGCTGGAACTTGCTCAGGTGTGGCGACCCAAAGCGGCTCGACCCAAGTGGCGCTCATTACGCAAACGCTGACGCTTCGAGGTGGTTACACCATCACCGATTGGGTCAACTCGTATCCCGTCACGCATCCTACGACTCTGGATGCTTCAGCAGGCGGGCGCGTGTTGTCCATCACCGTAGCCGCCACCCTGCAAGGCTTCACGGTGACGAATGGTTACATCAGCTCTACGGCTAAGGCCTCTGGCGGCGGTATTTATGCAGCCAGTGCGCTGACACTGACGGACCTGGCCGTATATAGCAATACCCTTACTGGCACCGCCAGTTTGCAGCAGGGTGGCGGCGTGTATGTCGTTGGCGCGAGCCTGATCACTCGCACCACCTTTAGCGCCAATCAGGCGCGTTTTGGCGGCGGCGCGTTTCTCAATGACGCGGCCACGCTGGAGACCGTGACCTTTACCAGCAACACGGCGAGGAACACCCACGGCGGCGGCGCGTATTTCAACGCCGCGGCCACGCTGACCGCCACGACCTTCACCAGCAACACGGCCAACTCTGATGGCGGCGGCGCATTGTTCATTGGCGCAGCCACACTGACCAATACGACCTTCACCAACAACACGGCCAACTCTGACGGCGGCGGCGCGGAGTTTGACGGCGCGACAACCTTAATGAGCGCCGCCTTTTCTAACAATACCGCCGCCAGCGAGGGCGGCGGTGCGGCCTTCTACAACTCTACCACCATCACCAACACGACCTTCACCAGCAACACGGCGACGAATGGTGGCGGCCTGATCCTCTATGACACGATGACGATCACCAACTCAACCTTCACCAACAATACGGCCACAGGGAGTGGGGGTGGCGCATATTTCTATAATCCCGTCACAGCGGCCAAGCTGGTCTTTACCAATAACACAGCGGTGAATGGTGGGGCCGTGTACTTCAATAGTGCTGACTCTAAAAAGCTGGTCAACACGCTCTTTGCCAACAACCGCGCCACCAATAACGGCGCGACGATGTATGTGGCCACCGCCAGCCCCTTGCAGTTGATCCATACGACTATCGTCAGCCCGACCATCCCCACCGGCGCCACACAAGCGATCTACGTCGGGGGCGGCACGGTGTATCTCACCAACACCATTGTCGCCAGCCACACCGTCGCCATCGAGCGCGTGGGCGGGACCGTGTCAGAGACACTATAACTTATTTAATACGGTCACAACACCGTTCAGCGGCACGCTAACGAGCGGCGGCAACTCCATTACCGGCACGGCAGAGTTCTATGATACGACCTATTACACTCTCACGGCGGACAGCGACGCGCTAGATGCGGGTACGGATTTAGGCGTGACCGACGATTATTTTGGCGAGACGCGCCCGCAACAAATCGCCCCCGATCTGGGATACGCGGAATCGTCGTTTGTCGGAACGTTTGCCTGTTATGCCACGCCGAATAACGGCGCAACCCTGTATGGGAACAACACTGCCAGCGCGGTGCGCACCGCGCTGGCAGCAGCTAGTGAGGGCGACACCATAAAAATCGCCGGTTATTGTGCAGGGGTGACGACCGAGGCCGGCACAACGCAAGTAGCGCTCATTTCCCAAACGCTGACGTTGGCGGGGGGCTACACCATCACCAATTGGACAACCCAGGATTTAACAGCCAATATCACAACCCTCGACGCGCAAAGTGGTGGGCGGGTGATTTATGCCAGCGCGGCGGCCACCCTGCAAGGCTTGACTTTGACCAACGGCTACATCAGCGGCGAGCCAGGCGGCGGTCTATATGCGGAAGACGCCATGACGTTGACGCAGGTGATGCTGTACAACAACGCCGCCACCGGCAGCAGCAGCAATGGCGGCGGCGCGCATATCGAAGGCGCCGCGTATGTAACGGCCACCACCTTCTTTAGCAACACCTCCAGCGGCGCGGGCGGCGGGGTGAACTTTTCCAGCCCGGCCAGCCTGACGGCCACGACCTTCACCGACAACACCACAGATGATATGGGCGGCGGCGCATACTTTGCGGACGCAGCGCAGGTCGCCAGTTCCAGCTTTATCAACAACCAGGCTACCTCCGGTTTTGGCGGGGGCGCGACGTTCTTTGGTGCGGCAACGGTGATCAGCACGAGCTTCACGGGCAACACAACCGCCGACTCCGGTGGCGGCGCCTATCTGGCGGGCGTGGGGCAGGTCACTGGCACGCTCTTCACCAATAACACAAGCAACACGGATGGCGGCGGGGTTTATTTCGCGGATGTTGGGTATCTCACGAACACAACCTTTATCAGCAACGCGGCAAACACCAACGGCGGCGGGGCATGGTTGGACGTCAGCGGGAGTTTGGAAGCGGTGACGTTTCTAACCAACACCGCCAGCGAAAGCGGGGGCGGGTTGGGCGTGAACAGCACAACCTACCTGACCGCCGTCACCTTCACCGGCAACACCGCCACTAACGGAGATGGCGGCGGCGCGAGCTTATTCGGCGCCGCCTCGCTGACCAACACGACCTTCACTAACAACAGCGCTCTCAATGCTTGGGGCGGTGGGGCGTACTTCGAAAGCGCCACGGCGCTGACCAACACGGTCTTCATCGCCAATCGCGCTGGGGATGGCGGTGCGGTGTACCAGGCGGGTACGGACGATGGCCGCTACGTCAATGTGTTGTTAGCGGACAATTCCGCCAGCAATCAAGGGCAGGCGCTCTACCTCGGCTCCAGCGGCAGTCTCGAAATTATGCACGCGACCATCGCCCCTTCGGCCACCATCGTCAGCGGTGTGGCCGTCTATGCCGATGATGGAGCGGTCTCGCTGCTCAACACGATCATCGCCAGTCATACTGTCGGGATTGAAAATGGTGGCAGCACTATCACCGAGAACTACAACCTGTTTGACACGCTAACCGAACCTTTCAACGGCGATATTTCCTCCGGCGCAAACTCTCTCACTGGCACGGCGGCGTTTTACGATACGACGAACTACACCCTCACCGCCTCCAGCGACGCGCTAGATGCAGGCACAGATTTAGGCGTGACCAGCGATTATTTTGGGGACACACGCCCGCAATACAGCGCGCCCGACATCGGTTATGACGAATCGCCCTACCCTGGCTCATCACTCGCCTGTTACGCCACGCCGGATAACGGCGCAACTGTATATGGCAGCAACGACGCTAGCGCGGTACGTTCAGCCCTCGCAGCCGCCAGCGCCAACAGCACCGTGAAAGTCGCCGGAACCTGCGCGGGCGTCGCCACGCAAAACGGTTCTGACCAGGTGGCGCTCATCACTCAAACGTTGACTCTGGCCGGTGGCTACACCAGGACCGATTGGATTAACGCCTATCCCGTTACCCAACCTACGACCCTCGACGCCCAGAACAATGGGCGTGTGATTTATGCAAGCGTCGCAGCCACGCTGGAAGGTTTCACGCTCACCCAGGGTTACATGAGCGGCGACACAGGCGGTGGCGTGTATGCCGCGGATGCCCTGACCCTCACCCATGTTGCGATCTATAGCAATACTTCTGAGTTTGACGGCGGCGGCGCGTATATTGAGGGCGAGGCCACGTTGACCGCCACAACTTTCACCAGTAATACGACCAGCCTGGGCAGCGGCGGCGGCGCAGACTTTGAGAGTGAAGCCACCCTGGCGGCTGTTACCTTTATCAACAACACTTCGGATACTGACAGCGGCGGCGGGGCGGCCTTCTATAGCACGGCGACCTTGACGGGCGTGACATTCACAGACAACAGCGCCAATTCGGGCAGCGGCGGCGGGGCTTTGTTCACCAGCATAGCGAATGTAACGGATACGACCTTCACCCGCAATCGAGGCGCTTTTGGCGGCGGCGCGTATTTCTCGACCGTCACATCGAAACGACTGGTCAACGTGCTGTTCGCCGACAACCAGACCACCTTACGAGGCGCAGCCATACATGTACAGAACGCCAGTTCCCTTGAGATCATCCACGTCACCATCGTCAGCGCGACCCTGGCCAATGATTCCGCTATCTTTGTGAATGCCGGGACAGTGTATCTGACCAACACCATCGTCGCCAGCCACACGGTGGGCATTGAACGAACAGGCGGCGCGGTGAACGAGAATCATAACCTGTTTTCTGATGTGACCACGCCTTACAGCGGCACAATGCCGGCGAGCGCGAACTCGATCACTGGCACAGCCGCTTTCGCTGACCCGGCCAACGCCGACTACCACCTGAGTGCGGGTAGCGATGCCCTCAATGCAGGGACCGATGCTGGTCTCACCACCGACTATGACGGCGACGCACGCCCGCAAGGCGGCGGATTCGACATTGGCTACGACGAGACCAGTGATGCCGCGAATTTAAGCGCGGTCAACTCCAGCCCAACCACGCTCGGCGGCGCGACCTATTTCACGGCGACTTTGACCAATGGGAACAACTTCACCTATACCTGGGACTTTGGGGATGGGGTCGTGAGCAGTGATCAGTCAACTGTGATCAATCATACTTATAGCACGGTTGGGACGTATACCGCTATCATCACGGCCACTAACAGCGCCGGCAGTCTCACAGCCACAACGAATGTGACGATCTCAGCCGTGTCTACACCCACGCCCACCTCCACAGCCACCGCGACTGCGACAGCGTCTCCAACCGAGACTTCTACACCTACTAGCACTGCGACCGAAACTGAGACGCTAACCCCAACCCCAACGGGGTCTTCGACAGAGACTTCCACTCCTACGCCCACCGCGACAGCGACCGCGTCCTCAACCGAGACTTCTACACCTACTAGCACTGCGGCAGCGTCTCCAACCGAGACCGCTTCGCAGACTCCAACGGCCACCGCTACTGACACACCTACTCCCACGCCCACCTCCACCGCGACGGCGACAAGTTCCACTTCGGTGTGTTTCGCCGAAACGACCGGCGATAACGTGACCGACTTTTCCAGCGCTGATGCCAGTGCGGTGCGGGAGGCGCTCGCAGTGGCTAATGCGGGTGACATCGTCAAAGTGGCCGGGACATGCGCGGGCGTGACGACGCAAAACGGCTCGACTCAGGTGGCGCTGATTACACAGACGCTGACCCTGCGCGGCGGGTACACCACCACGAACTGGACAACTCAAGATTTAACAGCCAACGCCACCATGCTCGACGCTTCAGCGGGCGGGCGGGTAATTTACTCTAGCGTGGCTGTTACCCTGGAAGGTTTGACACTCACCAACGGTTATATCAGCGACGAGCCAGGCGCGGGGCTGTATGCCGCCGATGCTATCACGTTGACCAATATGACGATCTACAACAATGTGGTCA
>Ga0315912_10006751_pt1 | contig 10204 bp, 6 predicted proteins | sample VfabasoilMG_FD_204469 | JGI IMG/M metagenome (GOLD analysis project Ga0315912, IMG submission 204469) | Garden soil microbial communities collected in Santa Monica, California, United States - V. faba soil | ecosystem: Environmental > Terrestrial > Soil > Garden | place: USA: California... | reverse complement strand
GGTTCCCTTGACGTTGCCGGCGTACGCGGTTTCGCCACCGTCGGAGGACCACCAGAGTGCGGTGCCCAAGCCGAGCTTGGCGTAGGGGACGATGGGGATGCCGAACTCGCGTGGCACCACATCCGCGCGCAACACGGCCACCAGGTAGATGGGCATGATCGTGAGCGAGGTCTTCTCGTCGGACAGCTTGTCTTTGTCCGCGGTCAGGCGAGCATAACCGGTCGAGCGCGTGTAGCCCCAACCGAGGCCTGGGCCGAGTGTGCCGAGGTGCGGGATGCGCACGGCCTGCCAGTCCCCCTCGAGCCCGACGATGAAGCGCATGCTGTCGCCGAAGCTGTCCGCGTAGGGCGTGCCGTTGGGTACGGATTTGTCGACGTTCGGGTTGTACGCGCCGAGGCGCGCTTCGAGCAGGCCGATTTGCGGCGATTCACCGCGGTTCGTGGCGGCGGGACCGTACGCGCCGAATTCATCCACGCCTTGGGCCATCGCCAACGGCGCTCGTGACAAGCCGAGCAGACCGATGGTCAGTACGAGTACGAATCGTTTCACGTCACGCTTCTCCGTCGCAGTATCAAGCAGAAGCCGAGTCCAAGTAAGCTGAAGAGCAGCACGGGTCGACCGTGGCGCGAGAAGCTGCAGAAGCCACCGCCGCCTTCGCCGCCGGCGTCACGATACGCCTCGAAGAAGCCGGTGACGGGTTGCGGGATGGCACACGCAGGGGCCGAAATTTCGCCCACGTTTCGATAGGTGTCAGTCGCAGCCACGGCCACGTTGTATGGCACCATGTTGACCAAATTCGTGGCGTTGGCGTGGCTGGAGGTTTTGGCGGCCGTCCCGCACTTGTATTTGTCGGCCGGTCGCGTGCCTGCTTTCAGGATGTCCGATTTCGGACAGGACACCGGTAGGATGTTTGGATCCCACTCGACATCAGACTCCGCCAGCCCCTCCTTACCGGGCGCGGGGTCGCAATACAACTGGTAGCCGTCGATGGTTTGGTCCGGGTTGTTCGGGATCGGAGTCCACGAAACCGGCGCGATGTTTTCGCCCGTGCCGGAGGTCACGTTGGTTGGGGGAGCGGGAGCATTGAGCTTGTAGGTGACTTTGTACGTGGCCTGCCCGCCAACCATGGCGTTGCTGTCGAGCAGCAGAAAGTACAGGGTCAGCGTCTGCGGGGCGACCGCAGCCGAAGTGGGATTGCATTCCGGCGGCCCGTCGTTTGTGTTCGAACTGCCTGCGCTGCCGCTGTCCGTTCCGCCGCTGCCGCCCACGCCTGTTCCGTCGGACCCGCTGCTGCCCGTTGAATCGCCGCCGCCGGTTCCCGTTGAATCGGAGCCGCCGGAGCCCGCGTTACCGCCGCCGACGTTGCTGCCGCCGGTACGGCCGGAGAGCAACGTTCGCACCGGAACCTGCAGATTGTTGATGATGATGTTGCTCGGCACGATCGGGTCCGCGACTCGCCAGCAGGTAGCCGTGCCCGAAGGAGGGCGAGCCGAGGTCATGTCACACGAAGTACCGGCCCAGACCTCGAGGGCGTAGTTACTGAAGCCCGTCCCCAGGTTCACGGTGAACGTGAAGAAGTCCTCGTTGAGGCAGTCCTTGTAGTTGATCTGGGTGACCAAGACTTTGCCCGAATAGTCTTGGTGATCGCGCTTCACGCCAGCGGTGGGTATCGTCACCGTGACGCCGCCGCCGGTAGTTTGAGCGTGCGCTCGCCCCACTGACCCAAAAAACAGGACCGCCACGACCCAGAACGCGAACAAGCTACGCAGGTTGAACATTCTCGCGGGTTCCTTTGAGCACATGGCGTGCCACACTGCAATTCCCGGTGAAAAGCCGGGTCAAATGCGGCCGAGCACGAGAGGGCGTGCGCCAAGCTGTCTGAACCGCTCGGGGTCGTGTCAAACTGACAAAGATGCTGGCGAACGGCTTGGTGGTTGACGGTCGGTTCCGGGTGCTCAGAACTTTCGCTCCGGTCGCAAGCGGGATCGCCGTCGTGCAGGAGCTGAGCAGCGGTCAATCGTGTTGGCTCATCCAGCTCGCATTGACCTGCAGCGCCTCGCAACTGACGGAAGCTCTGGAGCGTCAGGGCCGCTTTGGGCTCGGAGTTGCCGGTTTGGCGCGCCCGCGCGCCGCCGGTGTCGAAGCGGGCAACGGCTTCGTGGTGTTCGCGGCGCCCGCTTCGGGCAGCGTCGCGGAGCTCGCGACAAGCGCTTGGACTCTGCCGCGCGTTGCGGCGCTCGGCGTCCGCATCGCAGCCGCACTCGCGCCCCTGCACGACCAAGGCATTGCCTATGGCTTGTTGACGCCCGAACTGATCAGCGCAGGCCCGGAGCCCGAAGTGCTGTTCGGCTTCGGCGTGATCGCTCTCGCCAACACCTTCGGCGCTCCCGGCGAAGCCAGCCAACTGCTTCCACCCGACCTCCGCGCTCCCGAACTCCGAAGCAGCCTGAAGCCGCCCACGCCCGCGAGCGATCTGTTCGCGCTCGGAGTGCTGCTGCGCAGCCTTCTGCCCGAAGAAATTCCCGCGGAGATCGCAGCCCACCTAGCTCGAGCTTGCGCCCCCGACCCCCACGCCCGCCCCCACGACATCACCACCTTCACTGCCCACCTCACGCGCCTTTCAAACGCGAGCATTCCCCCTCCCGCTCCCCCCAACGCGCCCGTGCCAGCGCTCGTGCCAGCGACCGCACCCGCACCTTCTGCCCCTCTCTCAGCCGCTCCCACTCTCCCTCTCCCCAACGTGCCCGTGCCCGTGCCCGTGCCCGTGCCCGTGCCCGCACCCGCTCCCCCCACCAGTTTCTATCCGCTCCCCCCAGGCGCGCCCTCCATGCCGCGCTCCTCTCTCGTCGCACTCATCCTGGTCATCTCCGGCCTTTCCCTGATGCTGGGCGGAGTCGCCACTGCATTCGTGTACGCCGCGCGCCACGCCCCGCCCAAAGCCGCGGTCGCGCCGCCGCCCACGGCGGTCGTCGCACCAACGCCCGCGCCCGCACCAGAGCCGTCCGTGGTCGAGCCGCAGGCGCCCTCGGAACCAGAAATCACGCCGAATCCGCCGCATCTTCGGCACGCACCGATGATCGCGCCGGGCGTCGGTCCGAGCAGCTTCCCCGATGATGCGCGCGCCGCGTTGCCGGTGCTCGGCAGCGAGCCCATTTGGGGCACGCGCAACGCGACGCTCACGTGGATTCTGTTCGGTGACTTGGATTGTCCGCACACGCGCAAGGCGTGGCGCGCGCTCGAGACGGTCAAACTGAGCTTTGGTGACGACCTGCGCATCGTGTTTCGGCACCGCCCGCTGCGCGAGCATCCGAACGCGCTGGCCGCCGCGCGCGTGCTCGCGGGTGTGGCACGCGTTCACGGCACGTCCGCCTTCTTCGACGTGCTGCATCGGGCGCTGCAGGGTGACGAAAGCCTGACCAACGAGCGTCTCGGCGCAGAGCTCGCGGCGGCGGGCTACGGCGCTTCGAAGCTCGAAGATTTGTCCGCTGCCGGCGAAGCGCAGGTGCGCGCGGATCTGCAGCTCGCGGGACAATTCGCGCTGAAATCGACGCCGTTTTCGTTCTTGAACGGGCAGGCCATCGACGGCGAACGCAGCGCGCAGGAGCTCGAGCATTTGCTGCGCGACGAACAACGCTCGGCAACGTGGCTATCGGCAGGAGGCGTGTCCCAGGCCCTGCTGTACGCGACGCGCACCAGCAGCAACTTGATCGGCGTGGGCAACGCGGGAGAGTCGCGTTTCTGTGTACCGCTCGGAAAATCCGCGACGCGCGGGCCCGCGGATGCTCTGGTGACGCTGGTCGAGTTTTCGGACTTCGAGTGTCAGTACTGCAAGCGCGTGGAGCCGACGCTCAAGGCACTGCTCGCGCGCTATCCGAAGACCCTGCGCGTGGTGTGGAAGGACTACCCGCTGCCGCAACACAAGGGTGCGCAGCTCTTGGCGAACTTTGCTGCAGATGCCCATCGTCGCGGTGGGACGAGCGGCTTTTGGGCGGTGCACGACGGGATTTTTGCGCAATCGCAGACGCTGGATGACGGCGCGCTCGGCGCGCTGGCGGGCAAAGCGGGCTTGGACGGTGCGCTGCTCTTGATCTCGGCCCACGCGGGCGTGCACGACGCAGCGATTCGCGCGGACATGAAGCTCGGCCAAAGGTTGAACGTGAGCGGCACACCCACGTTCTTCGCCAATGGTCGGCGCATCGAAGGCGCGCTACCGCTGGAACAATTCGAACTGCTGATTCAGGAAGAGCTCAGGACCGCGCAGCGCATCGTCAGCCACGGGACCGCGCCGCGCGACGTGTACGGCTTGGTCTGCGACTAGAGGCGAACTTCCACGTGGTTGCGACGGCGCAAGCCGTCGAGCCAAGTGCGGCGCGCTTGCCCCATCTTGTCCATGTACACGCGGTCGCCGAGCTCTCGTCGCGCTTCGTCGAAGGTGGGCAGCTGCGAGCTGTCGCGTGAGTTGACGCGCACGATCACGAAGTCATCACCCATGCGCAGGGGCTGAGACGATTCACCCACCTCGAGCGCCATCGATGCGCGAGCAACGGCGGCCGGTAGCTCGCTGACCTTGCTTTGCGTGAGTTGCCCTCCGGCGTCGCGCGTGCCGCGATCTTGCGAGAATTGCCGGGCCAACTGCGCAAAATCCTGGCTGCGCGCGGCTTCGGCCACGCGCTCGGCGAGCACTCGGCCGGAGCCATCCGCGCCCGCTGGAATCACGATCCAAGCCACCTTCAGGTTCAGCTTCTGCCGCTCCTCCAGCACGATTTTGCGGTAGGCGAGCTTCAAGTCATCTTCGGTGACGCGGATGCGACCCTGCAGGCGCACATTCACCAACTTTGCCTGCAGCAGTTGGCGTCGGAGTTCGTCTCGGTACTGTGGCTCGCTGACGCCGGTCTTGGCGGCTTCGGCCAACAGCTTGCTGACCGGGATTTGGTTTTGCGCGGCGACACGCGCAATCGCATCGTCGATCTCTTTGGGGGTGACCGTGACTTTGGCCTGGACGGCGACGCGCTCTTCCAGCTCTTCGTCGACGATCTTGTCCAGCACGCCTTTGTAAACCTGAGAGATGGCTGCGCTGCGCTGCGCGCCGCCCTGCACGCCTTGCGTGACTTGGACCAAGAAGGGCTTCGCGCGCGCCTTCAGGTCACTGAGCAAGATGGCGCGATCGCCAATCACGGCCACCACGCGCTCTACGACCGTGGCTTGCGCGGGCTGGCTGAGCAGCGTCGATAGGGCGACACCGATCAGAGCGGCAGACCAGGGGCGGAGCAGGGCAGGCGAACGGAGGCGCACGCTGAGCGTCTTAGCACGCTTGACCGAGCCTCGGGGAAGCCCCTAAATGACAGGCAATGTCGCCGTTGGGGTCTACGATTCGCGCTATTTTCGCGGTTTCGTTGAGCCTTTTGCCGGGCGCGGCGCGCGCGCAAGCCCGCCCGCCCGCGGCGGCCTTTCCAGCGCAGGCGGCGGCTCCGGCCAACGCCGCTGCCCCGACCACCCCGGCGCCCGAGGTGGGCGCGACCCCGCCTCCAGGTCAGCTCGCCGTTCCTGCGTCTCCGCCTCCCGCGCTCCCACCCTCGGCGCCTCCGCCTCCCGCGCCGCCCGCTCCTCTCGCGCCTTCCGCTCCTCCCGCGTATCCGGGGCCCAACCCGGCGGGCTATCCGCCGCCTGGACCGGTCTACTATCCGCCGTACGGCTATTACTACCCGCCACCTCCTCCCGGCCCGCCCCCGCCGCGTTACCCCGCTGATGCCGCGGTCAGGAGTACCCCGTTCATCGACGCGATCGTGCTCGTTGCGGATTGGGAACACCGCTTCTCGGAGAACGTGAACCTGGGTGCACAAGCGGGGTTGTATGTGGTGAAGCGGCTGCGCCTGACCGCAAAGCTCGCTTTCCCCACCGAGACCTCGGGTGATGCTCAGGCGGACTACAACGGGGAGCGCGGACCATCGTTCGTTTATGCGCTCAGCGCGGGTTTTGCGGCGGTGCGCACGCCGACGTTCGTGATGTCGCCGGGCGTGATGTTCGCGCGTACCGACGTCTCAAACTTCGGCACGATGCTCGCGGTCTCCTTGCCGTTTGATTGGGTCTTGAATAGCGGTCTGCGCTTGGGGCTGGAGGGCGGGCTCGGGCAAGCGTTCGGCGGCAAACGTTTGGCCAATTGCTCGACGTCCAGCGCGATGAACTGTAGCCAGACCGAGTACGAAAGTCGTGAAGCGGGCTTGGCCTATTGGCTGCAATTCCAAATCGGCTTCGGCTTCAATCACCCGGGCCCACTGCCGCCCGAGCCAGCGGCGCAGCCCGCGCCGGCTACTTCGCTGCCGCCGCCGCGCTGATCACTTGGTCATGCCCGAAGCCATCGCGGTCGTGACGAAGAAGTGCCGCGGCCAGTGGCGGTAATAGCTGACGCGTAGCACCGAGGCGCCGTCGTCCGGATCGACCTCGTCCGTCAGCTTGCCGATCACGCGCAGCAGCGAGCCCTTGCCGACGCTGTGTTCGCCCACCTCGTCTTCGCTCGCGAGCTTCACGATGGCGTGAATCGTCGCGTGCTCGTGTTCGCTGACCGTGACGCGGCACGTGTCTTCGTCGAAGTCATCGCACAGATTGCGATCGCTCAGCGTGCGCATGCTCAGTGTCAGGTACGCGCCGCCAGTCTTGGCCGAGGTGCGGGCTTTGACGATGCCGAATAGGCTGACCGTGCCCTTCTTCCAGTCCTCTTTGTCGCGCTCGGCCATTACCGGGTCGAATTCGCGCGCGCCTTCCAGCGCACTCTTTTCCGCGCTCAGCGGCTGATACGTGCGGGCGTAGCCGTACGGCCCGGCCGAGTGGCAACCCAGCAAAACCAGCGTGAGCAACGGTAAGGCAAGGATAGAGCGGTGCATGCCGCCGTCGACTATCACGCCGTGCGCCCGGAATCACCGCTTCAATCTGGCGCCTGGAAGATTTGCCCGCGGCGGGAACAGCAGTAATAAGTGGCATGCCTCATCCCGAGCTCCTGCTTCGCACCCGGCTCAAGTCGGCCCTGTCACGCGCCTTCGGCGCCGAGTACCAGGACACCGATCCGCTGCTGCGTCGTTCCGACCGCGCGCACTATCAGGTCAACGTTGCGATGAGCTTGGGCAAGGCGCTGCGCCGCCCCCCGCGTGACGTCGCACAAGCGCTGCTGGCCGAATTGGACCTTTCGGATCTGTGCGCACCCACGGGCGTCGAGGTTGCCGGTCCGGGCTTCATCAACTTGACGTTGAAGGACGAAGCGCTCTCTGCCGCGCTTGCCGAGCTGCTCGCCGCGAGTGATCTGGGCGTGCCCAAGGCAGAAGTGCCGGACGTGTGCGTGGTCGACTACGGCTCGCCCAACATCGCCAAAGAGATGCACGTGGGGCACCTGCGCTCGTCGATCATCGGCGATACCTTGTGCCGCGTGCTTTCGTTCCGCGGACACCGCGTCGTGCGCCAAAATCACATCGGTGATTGGGGCACGCCGTTCGGCATGTTGATCGAGCAGCTGGTGGACGCGCAGCAAGAAGGCGCAGCTTCACTCGACCCGAGTCAGCTGGGAGATTTTTACCGCGCCGCGCGCGTCAAATTCGACACCGATCCGGGCTTTGCCGACCGTGCACGAAAGCGCGTGGTCTCGCTGCAAGCGGGCGATGCCGCGACGCTCGCTCTCTGGCAGCAATTCGTCGACAGCTCGAAGCGCTACATGGCCGCCGTGTTCGAACGGCTCGGCGTGCAACTCAGCGATGCCGACGTGCGCGGGGAAAGTTTCTTCAACCCGAAGTTGCCGGAAATCGCGGCAGACCTAGAGGCGCGCGGCATCGCCGTCGTCGACGATGGCGCGCTGTGCGTGTTCCCGCCCGGTTTCAGCGGTCGCGACGGCGAACCCCTGCCGCTGATCGTGCGCAAGAAAGACGGCGGCTACGGCTACGGCGCGACCGACTTGGCCGCTCTGCGCTTCCGCCACGAAGAACTCGGCGGCACGCGCCTTTTGTACGTCGTCGGCTCGCCCCAACAACAACACCTCACCATGGTGTTCGAGGTCGCGAAGATGGCCGGCTGGCTCGCCCGCCCAGTGCGCGCCGAACACGTCGCCTTCGGCTCCGTACTCGGTGACGACCGCAAAATGCTCAAGTCACGCAGCGGTGAAAACATCAAACTGATTGAACTCTTGGACGAAGCCGTCGAGCGCGCGGCCGCCGCCGTGCTCGAACGCAACCCCGAGCTGCCGGAAGCAGAGCGCGAAAGCGTCGCGCGCCAAGTTGGGATTGGCGCCGTAAAGTACGCCGATCTGAGCAGCGATCGCATCAAGGACTACGTGTTCGATTGGAAGCGCATGGTCGCCTTCGAAGGCAACACCGGCGGCTACCTGCAATACGCCCACGCGCGCATCCAATCGATCCTGCGCAAAGCCAACAGCGACGGCGGCGCAAGCGCAGGCACGCTGGTGATCGCAGAACCCGCCGAACGCGCTCTCGCCCTCGAACTCCTGTCTTTCGGCCGCGCGCTGATCGAGGTCGAAGCCTCACTCGAACCGCACAAATTGTGCGGCTACCTGTACACCCTCGCCCAGAGCTTCTCGACCTTCTTCCAAGAGTGCCCGGTGCTCAAATCCGAGCCCGCACAACGCGCCTCACGGCTCACCCTGTGTGCCTTGACCGCGCGCACGCTAGCCACGGGCCTCGAGTTGCTGGGCATCGAAGCGCCACAACGCATGTGAGCGGGCGTAGAAAATTCGGGAGGGCCTTGATGCGTTCGATCATCGTCGCCATAGCTTGTGCTGGTCTGGCAATCGGCTGCAGTGACGCAGGGCCGCACTCGGGCGTCGGCGGTTCGGGGCCTGCGTGCTCCGGTCATGAGTGCGCCGAGGCCGGTGCGGGCGGGGCGGCAGACGGCGGTTCGGGTCCGGGCTGCGCGCCCGGAGAGCAGTGTGGTCAGTCGGGCGAATCGGGTGCGGCGGGCGCTGCGGGTGAAGTGGGCGCTGCGGGTGCGGCAGGTGAAGCGGGCGCAGGGCCCACGATCACGGGTGCCACCATTCCCGGCCTCGGCAAAGTAGTGACGGTTCGCTACGACGCGCAGGACATTCCTCACATTCAGTGCGCCACGATCGCGGACTGTCTTGCGGTTCAGGGCTACATTCAAGCCCGCGATCGGCTGTTTCCGATGGACTATCTGCGGCGCTCGGCGCGCGGGACCTTGGCCGAGCTGGTTGGCGAGGCAGGCCTCCAACAAGACGTCGAGCTGCGCACGCTGTTCGTAACTCGCGCTGGGCATCGACTCGAGCAGGACCTCGCGAGCACGCTGGATGCGTCGACGCGCGTGCTCTTGGCCGCCTTCGTGCGTGGCATCAACGCTTATTTGAGCGAGCTGCGTGCCGATCCCGCGCGCTTGCCGGGTGAGTATGCGCTCTTGCCGACTGCGATCGGTGTGGATGAGATCCCGCGTTGGACGCTCGAGGATTCCCTGGCGATCATGCGTCTACAGCAATTCCAATTGTCGGAGGGTGTCTCGCTCGAGTCGGCGTATGCGCAATTCGGCGCTGTGTACGGCCCGGGCGGTCCGCTCGAGGATTCGGGCAAGCTCAACGCTTGGATTCGCGCTGCCGCGCCGGTGAATGAGCGCGCTCATCCGCTGGCCGCGGGCCCGCAGCCGCCGAGCGCTCGGGCGGCCGTTACCGTGCCGGCTCGTGGCGATCTTTCGGCGTGGCAGGCACCGCTGCGCACGGTGCGCGCGCGCTTTGCCGCGCTGCGTGAAAGGCTGCGGCCCGCGGGGGCTGCGCTGGGTTCCAACAATTGGGTCGTTTCGGCGACCAAGTCGCAGAGTCACGCGGCGATGGTGGCGAACGATCCGCACCTCGGGCTGCACTACCCGCCGCTGTTTCATCTCTCGGTGCTCACGTCGCAAACCGAATCGGACAATCTGAACCTCGCGGGCGGTACTTTTCCGGGGCTACCCGGCGCCCTGATCGGTCGCGGTGCGCACGTGGGCTGGGGTGTCACCGTCGTGGGTTACGACGTCACGGATCTGTATCTCGAGCAGTTCTTGCCTCAGAGCAGCTGTCCGACGCAGGCCCCGTGCGTGCTCTTCTACGGCGCGCCGCGCTCGCTGCTGGTCGTTCCGCAGACATTTCTCGTGCGCGTGGGGCCGGGTAATGCTGGGTTGGTCAACGCAAAGACGCTCGCCCTGCCGTCGCCCCCACCGCCCGCGGTGGTAA
>Ga0315912_10006750_pt1 | contig 10205 bp, 8 predicted proteins | sample VfabasoilMG_FD_204469 | JGI IMG/M metagenome (GOLD analysis project Ga0315912, IMG submission 204469) | Garden soil microbial communities collected in Santa Monica, California, United States - V. faba soil | ecosystem: Environmental > Terrestrial > Soil > Garden | place: USA: California... | reverse complement strand
ATCAGACGGACGGAATAAGCCACGGCCATAGATTCCCTGTAGCGCAACCTGAATCGAGGGATCGGGTTTGCCGGCCTGATCCGGTTTGTGCCCGACCAGGTTCAACGCCGCGGACATCAGGTCCGCACGGATCAGGATCTCGTCGACCCAGGTGGGAAACTCGCGTTCGCCCTTTCCGTCCTGCATGCCCGTAGGCATCGTGGGCGAAAGCGTTGAGAAGATGAGCAACTCGACCGCTTCGACAAACGACCTGGTTTCGTCGGCCATGGTCTTGGCGAAGTTGTCCTCTAGATACTCCTTGACGAATTGTGGACCAAGCTTGTCTGTCGCAAGTGCGGTGCAATGGACACTGACACCTTTGAGCTGTATTGAGATAGCCTGGAAAAAGTAGCCCTCGAGGACGAGGTATGCCTGTTCCATGCCGATCTTTTTTGACTTCACCTGTTCGGCAAGTTCTTTAGCCCAGTATGTGACTAGTGAAACCTGTCCGAAGGCAGCCTTCGCCAGAATACGGTGAATGGTTTCGATCTGATCCGGCATGTCCGAAACATACGCCGCGAAGTCTTTTGACGCGTCTTGTAGATCCTTCGCGGTGACGCCCTGGAAGTGAGGCATTTTTTCGATGAGCAAGCGTAATGAGATGGGGCGTCCCGTGGGAGCTTCATCAAGCAGGGTTTCACCCGACGCATTTCCATAAGCCACGTCGATACGGTTCATGGCGGCGAGCAGAGCTTCGATCTTAAGGCTCTTCTCCATGAAATCTCTGAGCTCCGCCAGTTGCTTCAGAATCTCTTCCGTCATCGCCGTGAGCCGATCGAGCGATCGCTGCACCTCGGTTAATTGATTGCTGATCTGATCGAGCCGCGCGACCAGATCCGGACCGCCGAGTCCGATGGCGTCCATGATCTCGTTGAAGGCTTTTCCGGCGGCAGCGCCGACGATTCCGCCGGCTATCTTTTCACCGACCCACTTGCCAAGTGCGCCGGCAATTTTCCAGGTTGCGGGACTCAATGCGAGTCCGGTTTGGGAGGACGTTTCGAGTGTAGATTCTTCATTCGTGATTGTGATGGTGTCTGTTTGCTCCATGGGGGATCTCCTTAATCAAGAATCCAAACTGGACCGCTACCGGTAACCAAAGGACCAGTTGGGCCAGCACGAAAGAGGGCTCCGTTCCGCTTTCCTCAGCGGCCGCGCGCGCCGCTACATGCGCAGACACTGGAGACTCACAAGCCCTTAAGAATGCAAACTGCCAATTTTCGATCTCTTTAACGTGGACGTGATAATCGGCGCGGCCGATCGCTACGAAGGACGGCCGCTGTTTGGGATGTTGAGACTGATTTTCATCAAAAAAATCGACGAGCGAAAATTTCGATTCAAGCAGACGCAAACAAGGAGTCGCTTGGACCCTCAGATCGGAAGTGAAAACCTCAAACGGTGAGAAGCTCGCCGTCAAAGATGGATCACCTTCAGTGCCGCGAGCGCGCATGACTTCCGTTCGCGCACGTTCCAAACGCGCAATCTCCGCGGGAACATCCAGCAATGCACTCAATTCCTCGATACCCTCGCTGTTCGCTGGTTTCGTTTCTTCAAGGAATCGCGGAAACCCCGCGCCAAGATCGAAAAGACTCGGCGAGTGCGATGGTTCAGTTACGATGTAGGCTTTCGCAAACGCATCAAAAACCGACTCGCCCGTAAAGCGCCGCAACACCGGAAAATCCGCACGCATACACTCGAGCAGTCGTGCCACATAGCCACTCGCGTAAATATTTAGACGTGTCTGCGCGGAGAGATCGCGTTTCGCGGCAACGACCTCTTCGATACTCAAGCCGTGCTGTTGCGTCGCGGTTTGGAGTTTCTCCGCGAGGCTGCCGCGCTCGGTGAGCACCGTTTTCATCCAGAGTTGTGTCAGCGCGAGAGGTTGTTCAGTCATCATGCTGAGACCAATTGGAAATCAACCGGATTGGAAACGAGCTGCGCCACTGTCTGATGAAGCGGAGCATCCGGTATCACGCCCTGGATGACGGTTTCCGCTTTCCTCAGTTCCAGAACGAGGTCAGGAAAGTCAGGAATATTCGCGTCCCACTCCAACAGCGTTGAGACGCCGCCTGTCAGTTCCTGGGCCAATTTATAAAGACGCCAAACCCTCGCCGGCACCGGCTGATCGTGCGTGTCAACGAGGTACTGCCCGCAATCGGTCGGACCGGCAATGTGGAGTTGGACGATGCTCGCGTGCGGCAGGCTGCGGATGTAATGCTCCGGATCGAAACCATGGTTGTGGCTCGAGACGTAAACATTGTTCACGTCGAGCAACAACCCGCAACCGGTTTCGTTTACCAGCTCTGAAAGAAATTCCCATTCGTTCAACGTTGACTCTTTGAACTCGAGATAGGTGGACGGGTTTTCCAGAATCAACGGACGCTCGAGATAATCCTGCACCTGTCTGACACGTTGGACCACATGGCCCAGGCTTTCCTCAGTTAAAGGCAAGGGCAAAAGATCGTGCGTGTTCACGTTTGCAACGCCGGTCCAACACAAGTGATCCGAGATCCACCTGGGCTGAACGAAATCGGCAAGCGTTTTCAGAGACTGCAAGTAATTCCAATCCAGCGGATCGGTGCTGCCGATAGACAAGGAAACGCCGTGCATCACGATGGGCCGAATCGATGCCATGCGTTCGAGCACGTGACGCGCGAACCCGAAATTGTCAATAAAGTTTTCGCTGATGATCTCGAACCAATCCACTTGCGGATCGTTTCGCATCAGGTAAGCAAAATGCTGGTTGCGGAGACCAACGCCCAGGCCGAGATTCGGTAGACCCAGGCGTTGGTGGTGTGAGTTTTTCACGTGGGGTTTGGTCCTGGATTAGGTTGACGGTGGAAACGCCAAACGCAACGGATCGGGCGCTGGTTTGTTCGGCAAATTCGTGATGCCGCGTTTCTTCAGCACCTCGATGTAAGCTTCCCAGGCGATGTCGTAGACTTTTTGGCCCATGGTGAAATTCATCTCGTTGAATTTTGTCGGAGTGTGATTCGGGCCCTCAAAGTCGTTGAGCTCCATCTTTCCCGGATCAGTAGGTTTCTGCGGGTTGAGCGCTGGATACAGTTGCGAATCCGAAATCGGAACCGCACAGCCGCCGAAAGCAGCGCACGAGTTATCCGAAGGCGCGCTGTAAATAATCACCGTCTTTTCTAAAGCAACGGGATCCTTCAGATCTTCAGCCATCACCTTGAAGCCGCAGATTATGGATTGGCTGCCTACTTCCTGCACAAAACCACAGCCGCCTTCGGCCTTGCAGGTATTCGACCCGCGGCAGGAATGAAACACCGCTACATCCGGCAGGTTGCCGGCCGGAGTACCACAAAGAACCGGGGAAGTTGACAGTTCCATTCCCTGGCAAGCGTGATAGAGCTGGCCCGATATCTTTTGCGCGACTCCCTCCGTGATGTCCGGGTACTTACCAAACACGGCCCAGCAGATCGAAACGCGATCGCCGGAACCGTACATCGACGGGAAAGGAAACGAAGCAGTCTCGTTGGTCCAGAAATTCGACAAGAGACGCGTGATGCCGGCGATGGAACCGACAGCGGCCTTGGTGAACAAATCGTAATTGGCGGGATTCTGCTTGAGCGTGTTGAGTGCGTCCGCGATGTCTTCGGCTTTGGGCAGCGGCCACTTGTTCAACTCGTAACCCGTGGTCTTGAGCATGTCGGCCGTCCACTTATTGCCGGCGGCGTGCCACTGATCCCAAGTCACGACCTTGCCCGATTCGAGCAGAATCTTGATTGCTCCGAAACGGTCGTGATGGTCCAGTGCCGCATTCTTCATTCGTGCAACTGTGTTGCCTGACGGATCGTTCTTGGCGCCGGTATCGGTGTAATTCGGATAGTCGAAGTTCAGCGCCGCTTCATCGGGTTGGAACTGATCCTTAACAGGATGGTATTCGAGCATTCTCTTCTGCCGCAGTTTGGCCCGAATCTCTTCGGCGACGCCTGCGCCTTCGCCCTGATCCGTGATGGCGTTGATCATGTCCAGAACGTTTGCTTTGGCGAACCCGGAATCGATCTCACCCGTCGCCATCGCGCGCATCTTCGGATACTCAGGTTTGTGCTTGGAACTGATGGCGTTGAAGAGATCTCTTTCGAGACTGCCGCGGTTGAAGACGTAGTCAAACAACCTGGTGTTATCGCTGTACTCGAGATCGATGTACTCCCAGAGACACCTGTAAAGGGAGCCAATCGTGCCGAACATCGGCAGGTTTTCCTCGGTGTTGGTGATCTTCCAATCGGTAAAAGGAACTGTGGGGAAGTAGTTGCCGATTTTGTCCGGGTCGATGATCTTCTTCGCGTCGTCGTCGTTCTGTTCGATGGCGAGGAAGAGCTTGTTTTGGTCGACCGTCAGAGTGTCCAGTTTCACCCTGATTTCGTTGTAGGGTGAGATCGTATCGGTGAAATCGATGATGTGGGGAATGACGGTCATTTGCGGGCCGTAACAGGTCCATCCGTATTCCGGGCTTTGCAGCACAGGGCTGTTGTAAGTAGGCATCACTCCGAGCACCTTGGCGATGTTCGACGCCAGTTGCAAGTGCAACATCTCATCGATGAAGACGCTGAAGAAGTGATTGAACGCCTCGGCGTTTGCGGGATTTGGATCGGTTTTGGGATCACGACTCGGAGCCGCACCCGGCCAGAGGCGGCCCTGGTAGAAATCATTTCCCTTACTCGTGATCTGATGCATTCCCTGGATTGAGTACATGGAGACCATGTACAGCGGAATGGTGAACAACTCGACGTTGATGGTGGCTTGTGCGAGAGCTTGCAATGCTGACTTGTCCAGATCTTTAAATGCAGGATCGCGCAGACTTGGCTCTGAGTTTTCAGTGTCCATGTTGAGAGGCTCCTAGTTAGGTTTAAAAGTGACCGCTTGTACGGATTGAGACGAATAACAGGCGAGCGCCTAACCATTAACGCGAGAATCTTCCTGAAAGGCCACCAAAACAGATCGGCGTGGCCGCAGACTGAAACCTTTCCTTCGCGCTCTTGCGAGTGTTATGTTGCGCGGCTAAGGAGGGCCAGTTTGAAGTGCTCAACCGACGTGTCGCCATCGCCTCATTCGTTTTCGTTTTCGCTTCGTGCTGCTTAGTGAATCATGCGCAGGCTCAGAAGAACGAAGCGCGTTCTCTCCTGCCGGTGCAGATTAGCGGAAAGTGGGGTTACATCAACAAGTCGGGCATCGTTGTTGTCGCACCACAGTTCGACGAAGCCGCGCCATTCTACTCGGGTTTAGCGCTCGTTGTTACCGACGCAAGGGGTCCATACGTAGGTTACATCAATGAGTCAGGTCAAATGGCAATCAAGCCGCGGTTCTGGCAAGTAAATGTTTTCTTCGAGGGTTTGGCGTCGGTTGAAACCTGCGGCAGTTGGGGTTTCATTAATACCAAAGGTCACGTTGTGATCTTCCCGGAGTACATCGAAGTTGGCCGGTTTTCGGAAGGGCTGGCGGCGGTAAAAATCAGCGACAGGACGGAAGGCGAGCAAACGGGGGAACCGAAATGGGGCTTCGTTGACGATAGTGGCGAAGTCGTGATCGCACCTCAATTCGATTATGCCAGTTCGTTTTCAGAGGGGTTGGCAAAGGTTGGGATCACCAACGGTTCTGAAACAAAGTGGGGCTACATCGATAAGACGGGTCAGTTCGTTATCAAGCCGCAATTCAGCCTGGCGGGTGACTTCTCGGAAGGACTTGCGGACGTCGAGGTCGGGGGCAGGTTGGAAGGCAACGTCCACACCGGAGGCAAGCATGGTTACATCAACAAGACTGGCGAGTTTGTGATTAAGCCGCAGTTTGCGTCTGCGATGGAGTTCTCAGAAGGGCTGGCCAAAGTTCGCACTGGCGAAGAGTGGGGAGATGGGAAGTGGGGTTACATTGATAAGACCGGACGAATGGTGATCGAGGCACGGTTCAGTGAAGTTGATACCATCGGACGCGATTGTCAGAACTTCTCCGAGGGATTGGCTTGCGTCGTCGTTGATGAAAAAATCGGCTACATCGACCGGGCCGGCAAGCTCGTTATCAAACCGCAGTTCGACGTCGCCGGTCCTTTCACTGACGGGATCGCGGCGGTCGCCCTCGGAAAACATGCCATTGAAAGTGGAGTGAACCACTTCGTCAGGATCGGCGACAAGTGGGGCTACATCGACAAGACCGGAAAATACATCTGGCAGCCTTCGAAATAGCTCCAACTTGTGTGAACACCTTGACGCACTACCCCGATCTGCATAAAGTCAACTCGCAACACAGCACCATCTCTCTTAATGGCAAGGAGTTTCCAGATAAATGAATACGAGATTGTTGACACCGCTTGTGCTGCTTGCTGTTTTAAGCGTTGCCGCACTGGCCCAACAAACACCTCCAGTCAAAACACATCTGAAGGTCGGTAGCCCGGCGCCTGATTTTACGCTTCGAGCGACTGACGGAAAGACCTACAAGCTGAGCGATTTCAAAGGCAAGAAAAACGTCGTGCTGGCGATCTATGTACTGGCCTTCACCGGTGGTTGAACGAAGGAACTTAAAGCGTATCAGGCTGATATCGCAAAGTTCGAATCAACCGACACTCAGGTTTTCGGAATGAGTGTAGACAGTGTTCCCGCCAACCGCGAATTCGCCAAACAACTTGGAATTACGTTCCCGCTCCTCAGTGATTTTAAACGCACTGTGGTTAAGGATTATGGAGTCTTTAACGAGGAGCAGGGGTTTGGAAATCGCGCCACTTTCTTAATCGACAAAGAAGGCATTATCAAGCACATCGACGAAGGCAATACCGCTATCGATCCGAGTAGTGTGGTTGAGGCGTGTAACGTGCTTACACGTCCGAAGCCATCGCCGTAGAAGAGTTGCTCGATCGACGACTGGCCCACATTCGGTGTGGGCCAGTTAGGGCATGGGTCGCGCGATCCCTATCAAAAACTTCTATCGATTTTCTTGTTCTCGCCGAGCTCGACCTGCTTGCCGGTCAGGATCGCGGACACAAAGCTCACCGCCTGCGCGATCATGCTCGATGGCCCATCCCAATACTCTGCTTTTGTTACTTTAACTTTGAGTAAAGCAACGTCAGTTTGATCCGGGCCGTCGGGAAACCACGCCTTGAGCACCGGTTTCCAAAGCTCTTTTATTTTCTGTCGATCCTGTACGAGCTCGGCCCGGCCCGACACCGAGACATAATGCTGCTTACGCGTATCGATAAAGCTGACGTTCACATTTGGAGTGCGCTCGATCTCGCTCGCCTTGTGCGAGTTTGACGAAGTAAAGAACCAAAGATTCCCACTCTCATCGACGTCACTGTTGAGCGACATCGGACGACTGTGCAGATCGTTGCTCTCATCAACCGTCGTCAACATGCACAAGTCAATGTCCTTGATCATCTCTTTAAATTTTTCAAAATCCGCTGCCTGCGTCGCCTGCGTCATATTCCCTCCCTTGACTGATCGAATTAGAAGAGACTATCGAGCGGTGAAATCACAAATGCTTGTCGCGGATGAGAAGAAACCCGCATGATAGCCGGGAAAAAGTGATTATCCGTGTTGCGAAGATTGAAGACGCTGATTCGATAGCAGACGTCTATCTTCGCTCGCGAAAAGAGCTTGTTTCCTGCGCGCCGCTGGTACACTCCGACGATGACGTTCGCCATTGGGTTCGTTCACGCCTAATTCCAGCAGGCCGTACGACGATCGTCGTTGCTGGCGAACGAGTAGTGGCATTTATCGCCTGTTCCAGCAAAGACAAAGTCAGTTGGATCGATCACCTCTACGTGCTTCCGGAGTGCATCGGCAGCGGCAGCGGCAGCCGTCTCCTCGAACTCGCACAGCGCGAACTGACACCGCCAATTCGTCTCTACACCTTTCAATGCAACGCGCGTGCTCGCCGCTTCTACGAACGCAGAGGGTTTCGCCCGATCGTTTTCGGAGACGGTTCCGGTAACGAGGAAAACTGTCCCGACATCCTCTACGAATGGGCTCCGGCACAGTAAATTCCGAATCTTTTCAGCAACAATTTTGTAACAATGCCGCAACCTTTGCCGCCCCTTCGTTCAGTTACTCTCTCGGGCGTTTGAACGGCAAGCCTTTCTAAACCAAATACATAACCCGATAGCCCGAAACCCGATGACGCAAATGTCATTTAGTTCTACCTATCCCTGTAATCATTCGACGGAGCACAAATGGTCATCTCCCAGGTTCGTGTTGCGTGGCGCAGCGTTTCGCCCAGAATAAACAATGCCTTCTTTATCCTTTTAACTTTAATAATCTTCGCTTCAGGCACTTTCGCGGCAACTGTCGTTGTTCCCGCGGGCGGTGATCTGCAAGCAGCAATCAATGCCGCTGTGCCCGGAGACACGATCGTCCTCGAGGCAGGCGCTACTTATCGCGGTGCTTATGTCCTGACTAAAAAGACAGGCGATTCCTATATAACGATCACATCTTCGCGAGCCTCCGAGATCACTGGCCGCGTTTCACCATCGCAAGCCGGCTTGCTCGCAAAGTTGCGTTCTAACGTCGGAGGCGATCCCGTAATCAGAACAGCCACCGGCGCTCATCACTACAAACTGATCGGACTCGATATCTCCACGCTCAACGCTACCGATCTCATTTACGATCTCGTCCGCCTCGGCGACTCCAGTCAAACCGATCTCGCAAATGTGCCACATCATTTGGTACTCGATCGTCTGTGGATTCACGGCTTCGCAACTCAAAAGGTGCAACGCGGAGTCAGTCTGAACACCGCGGAAACCTCGATAATCAACTCGTACATCTCCGATATACACGCCGTCGGCATTGACACGCAGGCGATCGGTGGTTGGAACGGTCCCGGGCCTTATCAGATCATCAACAACTATCTCGAAGCCGCGGGAGAAAACATCATGTTTGGCGGATCGCTCCCCGCGATCGCGGGCCTCGTGCCGTCGAACATCGAGATCCGGCGCAACTACTTTTTCAAACCGCTATCGTGGAAAGTGGGCCATCCCACTTACGCCGGCATTCACTGGACGATCAAGAACCTGCTGGAGTTTAAAAATGCGCGCAATGTGATCGTAGACGGCAACGTCTTCGAGAACTGCTGGACTGACGCCCAGATTGGTTATGCGGTGCTGTTGACGGTTCGCAGCGAAGAAGGTCGAGCGCCGTGGGCAGTCGTGGAGAACATCAGCTTCACGAACAATACCGTGAAGAACACCGAGCAGGCATTTCAACTGTTAGGCAGCGACTATCCGTATCAATCAGGCCGCGGGAACGGTCTGGTTATCGCAAACAATTTGTTCACCGGAATTGCCAATCGTTTTTTCACTATCTCCGGTTTCTACAACGTCACCATCAATCACAATACGCACATTCAGACCGGTAACGTGACAGCATTGTATGGCGAGCCCTCGATCGGTTTTGTCTACACCAACAACATCACGGTTCGCTCCGGATACGGGTTTTTTGGCGACGGTATCGGAGAAGGCGCCGCGGCGTTGACGAGTTACACGCCTGGATTCGTGTTTCAAAAGAACGTGATCGCCGGAGCGTCGTCGACTGTTTATCCGGCGAACAATTTTTATCCTTCGTCGTTTACGGGAATACTCGATTCAGACTATCGCCTCGCCAACTCGACGTATAAGCTCGCCGGCAGCGATGGGAAAGATCTCGGTGTTGACATCACCGCCTTGAACACTGCGCAGTCAGGTGGAAGCACTCCAACGCCCACACCAACGCCAACGCCTACGCCCACACCAACTCTGACAGAGTCGCCAAATAACACGCGCGTTCCCTCAGCTACTCAGATCGTCGATAGCGTCAGCGCTGTTTGGACTCGTACATCGAGTGGAACGATCCTGCGTAACGGTGCAGGCACCTCCGGCGCCGGTTCTCAAATCCTGTACTGCAATCGCATCGTCTATGTGTTCGGCACCGATTCACAGTGGTGGCGCTGGACCAATGGATGGACACCGGTAGGAACTGTTGATCCTTGCGGTGGAGGGACAGCAGAGTCGCCGAATAACACACGCGTTCCAACAGCTACCCAGATCGTCGATAGCGCCGGCGCTGTTTGGACTCGTACATCGAGTGGAACGATCCTGCGTAACGGTGCAGGCACCTCCGGCGCCGGTTCTCAAATCCTGTACTGCAATCGCATCGTTTATGTGTTCGGCACCGATTCACAGTGGTACCGCT
>Ga0315912_10006749_pt1 | contig 10208 bp, 7 predicted proteins | sample VfabasoilMG_FD_204469 | JGI IMG/M metagenome (GOLD analysis project Ga0315912, IMG submission 204469) | Garden soil microbial communities collected in Santa Monica, California, United States - V. faba soil | ecosystem: Environmental > Terrestrial > Soil > Garden | place: USA: California... | reverse complement strand
TGGAGTCGGCCGGGTTTGCCTTCCAGTCGCGCAGGTCGGCGCCGAGCTGCGGCACCAGCTGCTGCGCTTCCTCGAGGAAGATCGGCAGCAGCTGCGGGTCGATGTCGTCCCGCATGACCCTTTTCTCGCGCGCGCCACCTGATTGGCTCGCCTTCGGCTCGGCGGCGGGTTTCTTTTCCTCGAGCTTCTTTATCTCCGGCTTCTTCGACTCCACCACCGGCACCGGCTGCGCTTCGATGCGCGCGACCAGCGCGCGCAGCTTGCGCACCGTCTCCTCGTCCGGGGCTGGCGCCTGCTTCTTCGACAGGCCCTCGACCATCCAGCGCAGCTTGGCGATCGCGGCCTGGATCACCTCGCCGTCGGCGGCCGCGGTGGTGCGCGCGGAGAATCCGGTCCACTGCTCGAGCACCGCGGCGAGGTCGGCCAGCGCGGGGAAACCCGCGGTGCGCGAGCTGCTGGCGAGGGTGTGCGCGGCGCGCATGAACTCGTGCGACGCCTCGGCGCCCGGCATCTGCCGCCACTCGCGGCACTGTGCCTCGAGCGTCGCGACGTGCCCCGACGCCTCCTTGTGATAGATGTCGAAGAAATTGCGCGGCATCGTCACGCCGCCGATGCTGGTGTCCTCGCTCTGCGGCGCGGCTGCCGGCGCCGCGGGCTCGTCGCCCAGATGCGCGATCAGGTCGACGAGATGGCCCGCGTCGACTTCCTCCTTCAGCGCGCCTTCCTTGAGCGCCGCGATCCAACCCGAGAACGACTTGCTCGCGGTGGTGATCAGGTCGAGCAGCGAAGCCGAGGCCGGCTTCTTCGCTTCCAGCCACTGGTTCATGGCCCGCTCGACTTCCCACGCCGCTTCGCCGAGATCCATCAGCCCGACCATGCGGCCGCTGCCCTTCAGCGTGTGGAAGCCGCGGCGAATGGTGACCAGCGCCTCGCGGTCGTCGGGCCGGGCGCGGCATTCCGGCACGGTCTTGTCGATGGTCTCGAGCACTTCGCCCGCTTCCTCGAGGAAGATCGCGAGCAGGTCGGTGTCCACCCCGGCGCGCGCGTCGGGCTTCGCCGGCGCTTCGGGCGCCGGCTCGAACTCCAGCGTCGGCGCGTCCGCCTGGGCGGCCTGCGGAGCGACCGGCGACTTCATGCGCATGGTCGTGTCGAGCGAAGGCGGCGCGTCGCGCCTCTGGTAGCGGCGGAAGAAGAGGTCGATCGCCTCGTCCGCCGGCTCGCGTCCATGGCGGCAGGGCTCGAGGAAGAAGCCCAGGCTGGAGAGGCCCTCGGCGATCCAGTCCATGTCGTCGGTGAGGGTCTTATGGCCTTCCTTGCCGCAGGCGAGGATCAGCTTCTCGCAGATCGTCAGCAATTCGGCGGCCCGGCCGAGGTTGAGGACCACCAGCGCGCCGTGCATCTGGCGCAGGTACGGTTGCAGCTCCGGCAGCGTCGCGCGCTTGGAAGTGTCGCGCGCGAAGGCGTCGAGCACCTGCTCGACGTGCTGCAGGTTGGCGAGGATCTCCTTCGCCACCTGCGAGCGCAGGTGCAGCGCGCCGATCCGCTCCGACAGGTCGGGGCGCACGCCCGCCGGCGGCTCGCCGGTCGACTTGCCCATCGCCGCGTCGAGCAGCCAGCCGCCCATGATCGCGATCTGCTGCTCGAGGTCGGGCGCGGGACTGGTGAAATTGTCGAGCACGTGCTCGACCAGCAGGAATGCCGACGCCATCTCGATCACCAGGATCTGCGTCTGGCGCGGATACGGATCGGGCAGCCTGGACGCCACCAGGCCGATCGCGTCGAGCAGCTTGATGAGGTGCTGGTTGCCGAGGTCGCGGGCCTTCGCCTTGAAGGCGGTGACGCGCTCGCGGAACGGCGCCGCGGTCTTGTGCTCGCCGGAGACGTACTGCACCCAGGAGCGCTTCAGCGCGTCGAGGCGTGAGTGCAGGTCGTAGAGCGCGACCTCGAGACGCTCGATGTCGAACTCGAGGTGGACCCCCGGCCCGGTGTCGTGGCGCGGGAAGAGGTTGTCGATCTGGTAGAGCTGGCGCACGTCCTTCAGGCGCTGCGTCGTGGGCTTCGCCTTGCCGATGGCGTACAGCAGCTCGCGCAGCAGGCTTTCCGTCACCGTCGCGCCGCTGCCGCGCATCTGCTTCTCGATCCTGTTGCCCAGCGCCTTGGCGGCAGCGATCCAGTCGGCGTCGCTGGTGCTTTCGACCGCGTCGAGGAAGCCGTGCGCCACCCACCAGATGCCCTGCGGCTCGGGCAGCTGCGCCGCGATCTTGTGCAGCTGGTTGACCGCGCGGCGCATGTCGTCCAGGCCGGTGGGCGGATTACGCAGCCAGGCGAGCAGCCCTTTCTGGAACAGCGCGCGCTGCTTCTGCACGAAGACGGGGATCGCTTCCGGCGGTATCGTCTTCGGCCGGCGGTGCGGCGGCGCCTTGACGTTGACGTCGGGGAAGAACAGGTCCTTCTCCGACACGCCGGCGGTGCCCTTGAGCTGCGCCAGATCGCGGTAGACGGGGAAGAGACGCAGCGGCACGTCCGCCTGGCCGCGCGCCAGGTCGCCGACGAAATCCTTCAGCGCCAGCACCGCGCGGTCGATGATGCCCATCGCCGCGGCGCTCGGGCGCACGCCGCTGAAGCCGGCGAAGCTGCCCTCGATGCTCTCGCAGACCAGCGTCGCGCCGTTCAGGCCCACCATGCGCAGCGCCCCGCTCACCTGGTGCAGGTGCTCCGGGCACGGACGCAGCGCGTCCTGGTCCTCCGGCGCCGCCGTGAACCGCGCGATGCAATCGCGCACCAGGAGCAACGCCCGCTCGACCTCGGCGTTGATCCAGGAGAGAAGGGTGGCGTCGGCCATGATCCAGCTCTTCGCTCTTCTCCTTCAGGTCAGGCGAGCTTGAAGCCCGACACCGAGCTCTTCAGCCCGTCGGCGAGCGCGGTCAGGCGCTGCGCCGCGGCAGCGGTCTGCTTCGTGCCGTCGGTGGTGAGCTGCGTGATGCCGAGAATCACCTTCATGTTCGAGGCCACCTTGGTGGCGGTCGCGGCCTGCGACTGCGTCGCCTGCGTGATCGAGCCGATCAGCTCGGCGAGCTGCGTCGAGACGCGCTCGATGTCGTGCAGCGCCTGGCCCGCCTCGTCGGCGGTCTTCGCGCCCTGCACCACGCCCTGCGTGCTGCGCTCCATGGCTTCGACCGCGTCCTGCGTGTCGCGCTGAATCGACTTGACGATGGCGCTGATGTGCTTGGTCGCCTCGCCCGAGCGCTCGGCGAGGCGCTGCACTTCCTCGGCCACCACGGTGAAGCCCCTGCCCGCCTCGCCGGCCGACGCGGCCTGGATCGCGGCGTTCAGCGCCAGCACGTTGGTCTGCTCGGTGATGTCCGAGATCAGCTGCACGATCTCGCCGATCTCTTGCGAGCTCTCGCCCAGGCGCTTGATCCGCTTCGAGGTCTCCTGGATCTGCTCGCGGATGTCGTTCATCCCCTTGATCGCGTTCTGCACCGCCTCGGCGCCCTTGCCCGCGGCGCTGAGCGAGCTCTCCGCCACCTTGGAGGAGTCACCCGCCTTCTTCGACACGTCGATCATCGACTGCGCCATCTGCGTCACCGAGGTGCCCGCGCCCTGGATCTCGATCGCCTGCTTCTGCGCGGCTTCGAGCAGACGGGTCGATACCGACTGCGCTTCCTGCGTCGCCGCGGTCACCTGCGTCGAAGCCTCGGTGATGCCCTTCACCAGCCGCCGCATTTCGTCGATGGCGTAGTTGATCGAGTCGGCGATCGCGCCGGTGATGTGCTCGGTCACCTTGGCGTGCACCGTCAGGTCGCCGTCGCCGAGCGTCGTGATCTCGTCGAGCAGCCGCTGAATCGCCGCCTGGTTTTCGGCGTTGAGCGACCCGCTCTCATCGGCGCGGCGCCGCGAGTCGTCGAGGTAGAACTTGCCGATCAGCACCAGCACCCCCAGCGCCAGCAGCGAGACGACGATCAGGATGATCAGGTTGGTGCGCCGGCCCGCGAGCTCCGCCTCGTAGGCATCGTTGAGTTGCTCGGAAGCCTTGAGCAGGGTTTCGCTGTCGTTGAAGAGATCGAAGGTCGCGCGCTTGGCGTTCACCAGCCGCTGCTGGTTGCCGAGGATCTCGCTCACCGCGCGTTGATACTCCTTGAACGCGCCTTCCAGCTCGCCCAGCTTGCCGCGCAGCTCGGGGTCGCCGACCCGCGCGATGCGCTGCGGTTCGCTGCCCTCGATCAGGCCCTTCAGCGTATCGCGGAAGGTGTTGGTGTCCTTGCCGAGCAGGAAAGACACTTCCGGGTCGATCTGCGCCTCGGCGAGCATGGTGTTGGCGTTCTTCGCCATGCGCTGCGTCAGCATCATCAGCTGCGCGGTCAGCGAGTTCTGTCTCGCGGACCCTCCGCTTTGTACCGAAAGGGCCGAGATCTCGTCGGCCAGCTCCTGCAGGGCCGGGTTGGCGGCGTTGATCTGGCGCACCGACAGGCCGAGCGCGAGCAGGTTGCGCTCTTCGCCGATGACGAGCTTGGCGTTCTTGTCGCTCTTCTTCCATTCGACGTCGAGCGCGTCGAGCGCCGGGCGCGCGGCCGCGCCGGTCGCCGGCAGGCTGGTGCCGCCCGCGGGACCGCCGTTCAGGAGGAGGTTCATCGCCGCCTCGAACTCGTCGCGGCTGTCGCGCAGCTGCTTGAAGGCCTCGCGGTTGCCCTGCGATGCCTGCTGCGCCGCTTTCGCGAGGCGCTGCGAGAGCATGCGGATCTTGCCGACCGTGGCGATGTAGATCGTGCCGAACGTGCCCTGGCGGGTATCGACCGCGACAACGGCCGCGTCGATCGCCAGCAGCGCGATCAGCGCCGCGATCAGCAGCTGCAGCCGCTTTGCGCCGGGCGCGCCCGCCCTGGCTTGCGCCTTGGGGACGTCGGTTTCCTCCGCGGCCGCCTTGCGGCCGAAGAAGGGCAGTTTGCCGGTGACTTCGAGCTTGAATGCCATGTTGCTTCCCCTTATCTCAAGAACTTGCCTTCGCGCCCGATCACGGTCAGGTCGACGAATTTCGATCCGGTGTGGCTCTTGGGCGAATAGCCGATGAAGAAGCCGCCCAGGTCCACGTCGTTCATCTTCTCCAGCGCGTCGACGAAACCCTCGCGCGTCAGGTTCCTGCCGGTGCGGCGCAAGCCTTCGACCATCACTTTCGCCATCAGGAAGCCTTCCATCGCGCCGAAGTTGTAGTCGGCGAAGCCGGCCTTTTTCGCCGCCGCCTGGTACTCCCTGACGACCGGCACCGAGCTTCCCCACGGGAACGGCACCACCTGCGAGATGGCGACACCGCTGCCGTCCTTGCCGAGCGCGGCGGCGAGCGCATTGCTGCCGACGAAGGACACGTTGTAGAAGGTCGCGGCGCTGCCCGCCTTCTTCATCTGCTTGATGAACTCGGCGCAAGACGTGTACGCGCTGATCATGACCACCGCGTCGGGCTGCTCTGCGGCGATCTTCCTCACCGCGTCCTCGACCTTGATCGTGTTGCGCTCGACGGTGCCGAGCGTGGCGATCTTCAGGTTGCGCCGGGTCATCGCCAGTTCGACCCCCTTCAGGCCGGCCTGGCCGTAGGCATCGTCCTGGTAGAAGACCGCGACCTTCTTGCCGCCGGTGGAGAGCACCTGCTCGACGATCTTCTCGGTCTCGTCGTAGTAGCTGGCGCGCACGTGGAATACGTAGCGGTTCATCGGCACGCGCAGCGCCTCGGCGCCGGTAAACATGCCGACCAGCGGCACCTTCGCGGCCGTGGTCACCGGCAGGTGCTGCACGCCGGTCGGCGTGCCGACGTATCCGAGAAGCGCGAACACCTTGTGCGCCTCGATCAGCTTCTTGCTCGCCGCCGGGGCCTCCTTGGCCTCGTACTTGTCGTCCTCGGTGACCAGCTCGAGCTTGCGGCCGTTGACCCCGCCGCGCTCATTGACCTGGGCGAAGTACGACTGGATGCCGTTGCGCACCTGGATGCCGAGCTGCGCGGCGGGACCGCTGAACACGGCCGCCTGCCCGAGCACGATCTTGTCGCCCGTGACCCCGGGCTGCTGCGCGACGGCGCCCCCTGGAACAAGCGCCTGCAGCATCGCCGCCACGATAACCATGAGAATCTTGCGCATAGCTCCCCTTACGTTCCGACCGTGAGGAAATTCGCATCGCGTACCAGCTCGGCCACGTCGAGCTCCTTCCACGCCCTGCCTGCCTCGTCTTCGTATTCCGCGCGCAACCAGGCCGCCGGTGCCTGCGCCGGCTCGCGCGGCTGCCACGAATCCGGGTTGCGCAGGCCGAGCGAGCCGTCGACCAGCAGCGCCGCACCGGCGCGATAGCGCTGCGCGATCAGCAGCAGCCGGGACTGCTCGCCGAGCGCGACGCCGTTGCCGCCGAGGAAGGCCGGAAAATCGATCACGCTGTACAGGTTGCCGCGCACGTTGGACACGCCCTTGAACCAGGGCCGCGTCTGCGCCACCGCGGTGATCGGCGGCACCGGGATCACTTCGCCCGCCTCCATCAGGTCGACCAGCCACCCCTCGGCGCCCGCCTGCACGGCGAGCTTCGACGAGGTGCGACCGCTGTCGGCCGCCTTCAGCCGCGCAGCGAGGTCGCGCTGGTAGTCCCGGAGGGAGATGCGCTCGGCCATTTATCCCAGCGCCGAAATCTTGGCCAGCAGGTCCGCCGCCGCAACCGGCTTGACCAGGTAGTCGCGCGCGCCCTGGCGCATGCCCCAGGCCTTGTCCGTTTCCTGCCCCTTGGAAGTGCAGATGATGACGGGGATGTTCTTGGTGGCTTCGTCTTTCGCCAGCGTGCGCGTCGCCTGAAAGCCGCTCTGGCCCGGCATCACCACGTCCATCAGGACGAGGTCGGGGCGCGCCTGCTTCACCTTGACCAGCGCGTCCTCCGCGTTCTCCGCGGTGGCGACCTGGAAGCCGTTCTTGGTCAGGATGTCGCTCAGGTACTGCCGGTCGGTCGGCGAGTCGTCGACCACGAGGACGCTTCGGATGGGCATGGGATGGTCTCTTTCTTTCGTCTCAGTTGGTGGGTGCGGGTACCGCGTCGGTCTTTACGTGCAGGCTGATCGCTTCCAGCAGGCCTTCCTTGGTGAAGGGCTTGGTCAGGTAGCGATCGGACCCCGCCAGGCGGCCGCGGGCCCGGTCGAAAACCCCGTCCTTGCTGGAGAGCATGATGACCGGGGTCGCCTTGAGGTTGGGGTTCTGCTTGATGAGGGCGCAGGTCTGGTAGCCGTCGAGCCTCGGCATCATGATGTCGACGAAGATCACCTGCGGGCGGTAGTCGCTGATCTTGGCCAGCGCATCGAAACCATCCTCGGCGAGGATGACCTCGTAGCCCCCCTGCCTCAGGAAAAGCTCGGCGCTGCGACGAATAGTGTTGCTGTCGTCAATGACGAGCACTTTGATCGCGCCGGTCCCCGCGCCACTCACGGAAAAGCTTCTCCTCCAAAGCCTGCTGCAGGTACCGAAGGAGGCGGTCTTGTGTACTTCTGCTTCGCAGGTCTAGCCTGGCCTGCTGCCCTCTCCCAGCGCCCCTAAAAAACTCTTTCGGGTCTAGCCGTTAGTACGAGTTTCTAAGGTGAAATGATACCTGCGCCAACGGCAAAATCAAACCGCCCCGAGGGCGCCGGGAGAGTTTATTCCGGCCGCGGGGGGTCAATTGCCAAGGAAAGTCAGGCTAGTGCAGCTTTTACACGCTCCAGAGCGAGCGGCGAGCGCTAAAAAAGGATAACCATTTTCCCTCTGGCATGGCCGGATTCGGAGATGGCGTACGCCTTGCTCGCTTCCTCCGGCTTGAAGCGCTGGGTGACCTGGGGCTTGATGATCCCCGCAGTCGCCCACTGGAAGAGCTGCTGCAGCCGCTCGCGCGTCGGCCGCACGTTGACCATCGTGTCGCGGACGTCGTTGCGCGGCTGCCCCTTGGGGATCGGATCGGCGGCGAGCGCGACCACGGTGCCGCCGGGCCTGAGCATCTTCAGCGAGCGCCGGTGCGTCTCGCCGCCGATGGTATCGAGGATCACGTCGCACGGCGGCATCGCGGTGGTGAAGTCCTGCGTCTTGTAGTCGATCGCCGCCACGGCGCCGAGCGACCGGCAGTAGTCGTGGTTCGCCGGGCTCGCGGTAGCGAAGACCTCGCAGCCGAGCTGGCGCGCGATCTGGATGGCGAGGCTGCCGACGCCGCCGGCGCCGGCATGCACCAGCACGCGATGGCCGCCGGAGACGCGCGCGGTCTCGACCAGGGCGATGTAGGCCGAGATGCCGGTGACGCACAGGCTCGCGGCTTCTTCCGGCGAGAGACCCTTGGGGATCGGCGCGGCCTGATCGGCTGGCAGCAGAGCGTATTCGGCGTGCGTGCCGTCGGTGCGCGGATCGCTGACGCCGGCCACCAGGCCGCCTTCCAGCTCGCCGGCGCAATCGCGGCCCAGCACGCGTGGAAAGTCGATCGGGAAAACCTTCGCCATCAGGCCGCGGCGCATCTTCCAGTCGATCGGATTGACGCTTGCGGCGCGAACCTTCACCAATACCTGGCCGGGCTTGGCCACCGGCTTCGGCGCCTGCTCCAGGCGCATGACCTCGGGGCCGCCGTACCCGTGGATGCGCAGCGCTCGCAAGGTCAGCGCACGATCTTGACGCCTGCTTCCTGCAGGATGCCGCGCATCGTGCCGGTGAAGTCGTCGTAGAACTTCGCCAGATCGGCGGAGTTCTGGTAGCCGTCCTCGAACTGGTTGTCCTCGAGGTATTTCTTCCACGACGCGGTGCGCGTCAGCCGGCGGAACACGTCCTCCCAGTAGGCGACGTTCGCCGCCGGGATTCCGGGTGGCGCGACCACGCCGCGCACCTGCGGCACCGCCGGCACGTCGAAGCCCGCCTCCTTCAGCGTCGGCACGCTGGGGAAGGCAGACAGGCGCTTGTCGGAGACCTGCGCCAGCACGCGCATGTTGCCGGCGCGGATGTGCTCACCGGCTTCGGCGGGCTCGATCACCATCATGTTGACGTGGCCGCCGAGCAGCGCGGCGATGCGCTCGCCGCCTCCCGGGAAGGAGATGAACGCCCAGCGCGCGCCGCTCGACTTCTGCAGCAGTTGGCGCACCACGTTGTCGCGGCTGGTCACCGAGCCGCCGGACTGCTTGAGCTGGCCGGGCTTCTCCTTCGCCGCGGCGGTGAAATCGGCGAGCGTCTTGAACGGCGCGTCGGCCTTCACCGCGATCAGCGCCGGCTCGAGCACCAGGCGCGCGATCGGCGTCAGGTCCTTGAGCGTCACCTTGGCGCTGTCGGTGGTGATCGGATTGGTCAGCCAGACGCCGGTGAAGAAGCCGAGAGTGTGCTGGTCGCCCGCCTTCTCCGCCAGATAGGCCGGAGCGAGCGCGCCGCCGCCGCCCGCCTTGTTCACCACCTGCATGCGCACCGGCAGGAGCTTTTCCTTCTCGATCATGGTCGCGACGCTGCGCGCGAGCAGGTCGCTGCCGCCGCCCGGACCGGTGTGAACCACGACCTCGATCGGCCGGGTGGGCTTGAAGCCCTGCGCGAACGCCGAGCCGGCGAGCGAAAGGGCGATCAGGAAAGCAATTTTTGGCGCCATGCGTTGACCTTGGAGAAAGCGGGAATGAGCAGGATCAGCAGCGCCAACGATAGCATCACCGCCGAGATCGGCCTAGCGACCAGGATCGAAAGGCTGCCTTCCGACATCATCAGCGACTGGCGCAGCGCGCGCTCCATCGCGCCGCCCAGCACCAGGCCGAGGATCAGCGGCGCGCTCGGGTAGTCGAGCTTGCGCATCAGGTAGCCGAGCAGGCCGAAGCCGGCCAGCAGACCGACGTCGAACAGGCTGCCGGAAGTGCTGTAGACGCCGACCATCGAGATGCCGAGGATGATCGGGAAGAGCACGTACGCCGGGGCGCGCAGCACCTGCGCGAACAGAGGCACCAGCGGCAGGTTGAGCACCAGCAGCATGACGTTGCCGATGTACATGCTCGCCACCAGGCTCCAGAAGAGCGACGGATTGTCCGAGATGAACAGCGGCCCCGGCTTGAAGCCCCACAGCACCAGCGCCGCGAGCAGGATCGCGGTCGTACCCGAGCCCGGAATGCCGAGCGTGAGCAGCGGCACCAGCGCCCCGCCGGTCTCGGAATTGTTGGCCCCTTCCGGCGCCGCCACGCCCTCGACCACGCCGGTGCCGAACTGCTCGCGCCGCCGCGAAAA
>Ga0315912_10006748_pt1 | contig 10208 bp, 7 predicted proteins | sample VfabasoilMG_FD_204469 | JGI IMG/M metagenome (GOLD analysis project Ga0315912, IMG submission 204469) | Garden soil microbial communities collected in Santa Monica, California, United States - V. faba soil | ecosystem: Environmental > Terrestrial > Soil > Garden | place: USA: California... | reverse complement strand
CTCCACGCCGGCCTCCGCCTGGAAGCGGCCGATGTTCTGCGCCACGGTGCCGGGAAAGAGCTCGACATCCTGCGGCAGATACCCAAGGAGGGGACCCAGTTGCTGCATGTCCCAGCGGGCCAGTTCCGCGCCGTCGATCCGGACCTTCCCGGCGCTGGGCGGCCAGATACCGAGCAGTATCCTGGCGAGGCTGGATTTGCCCGCGCCGCTGGGGCCGAGGATGCCGAGCGACTTGCCGGCCGGCAGATCGAACTCGACGTGGCGCAGGATGAAGCTCTCCGGGCGCGCGCCTGCCAGGGCGATCCCCTCGAGCCGCACATGTCCCTGCAATGCGGGCAACGCCGTCCTCACCGGCGCGTCGAGCGCCACCGGCAGCAGCGCTGCGAGCCGGCCCCACGCAGCGCGCGCGGCGACCAGGCCGTTCCAGTTGCCGATCATGGTTTCGACCGGCGCCAGCGCGCGGCCGAAGAGGATGGTGCCGGCCATCATGATGCCCGGCGTGGCGTTGTTGTCGAGGACCAGCCAGGCGCCCAGGCCGATCATGGCCACCTGAATCCCCTGGCGCAGAAACTTGCTGCCGGCCAGCAGGGTGCCCGCGCGGCCGCTGCTCGCCTGCATGAGATCGAGCGAAGTGCGGTTCATCGCGTTCCAGCGCGCGGCGAACGCTGCGGTCATGCCCATGCCGTTGAGGACATCGGCGTTCCTGAGGCCCTGGTCGATGAACTGGCTGCCCTGGCGGCTGGCGGCGGCCAGTTGCTCGATGTCAGCTCGGTTGGTCCGCTCGGTGGTCCAGGCCAGCGCCATCAGCAGCAGCGCGCCGCCCAGCGCGAGCGCGCCCATGGCGGGGTGGAACAGGAAGATCACGACGACGAAGAAAACCATCCATGGCGCATCGAACAGGGCGACGACGTTGGGCCCGGAAAGAAACGTGCGCAGGATGGCGACGTCGCGCAATCCTGCGGCGGGCGCCGCCGGCGTCGGCGAGCTCGCCTGGCGCACAATCAGCCGCAGCACCGTTTCGCCGAGGCGCTCGTCGATGCGCCGGCCGACTTCGACCAGCAGGCGCGCGCGTGCGGCATCGACGAGACTCATGGCGACAAGGGCGATGGCGACGCCGAGCGAAAGCATGCCCAGGGTCGCCTCGCTGCGGCTGGACAGCACGCGGTCGAACACCTGCAGCAGGTAGAGCGTCGGGCCGAGCAGCATGAGATTGACGAACACGCTGAAGCCGAGCGCGTAGGCCAGGGCCGGTCGCAGCGGCGCGAGCAGCGACGGCAGCGGCGACGGTCGCGCGGGCGGCATGGATGCGGGCCGGGGAACGGGGTGTTGCGCTACTCGACGCGCGCGCCCGACGCGCGGATCACCGGCGCCCAGCGCTCGGTGTCTTCCCTGATGAACGCGGCGAACTGCTGCGGCGTCATGGCGGTGGCTTTCGAGCCGCCGCCGGCGTACTTCTCCTGCATCTCCTGCGTGGCCATGGCGCGCTGGATGGCGGCGGAGAGTTTTTCCACGATCGCCGGCGGCGTGCCCGCGGGGAACGCGACGCCGTGCCAGGACATGGCCTGGAAGCCGGGCACGGTCTCGGCGATGGCGGGAATCTCCGGTGCGGTGAACCAGCGCTCGGCCGAGGTGACGGCGATCGCGCGCACCTTGCCGCCCCTCGCGTGCGGCAGCACCGTCGGCATGTTGCCGAAGGTCATGTGCACCTGGCCGCTGATCACGTCGGCAATCGCCGGACCGCCGCCCTTGTAGGGCACGTGCAGCATGTCGGTGCCGGTCATCACCTTGAACATCTCGCCCGACAGGTGCAGCGAGGTGCCCTGCCCCGACGACGCGAACGCATACTTCCCCGGCTCTTTTTTCAATAGAAGAATTAAATCCTGAACCGTCCGGACTGGCAGATTACTGTTCACCACCAGCAAGTTTGGAAAGGTGCCGGTCATCGACACCGGCGCGAAATCCCTGATGTGGTCGAAGGGCATCTTCGCGTACAGCGTGGGGTTGATCGCGTGCGAGGCAACGGTGATCCAGCCCAGCGTATAGCCGTCGGGCGTGCTGCGCGCGAGCTCGGCGACGCCCAGGTTGCTGCCCGCGCCCGGCTTGTGGTCGATGATGAACTGCTGGCCGAAGTGGCGCGCGAGCCAGTCGCAGAGCAGGCGCCCCTGGAAGTCGGTGCTGCCCCCCGGCGTGAACGGGATGATGAGGCGCACGTTCTTCGCCGGCCAACTGGCCGCGGCGTCCTGCGCGCGCAGAGGCGCCCCTGCCGCGAGTCCCGCCAATGCTGCGCCGAACTTGAGAACCTGCCTGCGTTTCGGATTGGTCGCCATAGCTCCTCCCAAAGTTCCGGCAGCCGTGTCGGCGTATTATGGCGCGCTTTGCCGCAGCGGGTCCGGGTGAACAACGTTTCGATATTCGCGGGATGCGTGCTGATCTGGGGCACCACCTGGCTCGCGATCACCTTCCAGCTGGGCCCGGTGGCGCCGGAGGTCAGCGTCAGCCACCGCTTCCTGCTCGCCGCGCTGGTCATCGCGGCCTGGTGCCGGCTGCGCAGGCTGCCGATGCGCTTCAAGCCCGCCGAGCACGCGGCGCTCGCGCTCATGGGCGTGGCGCTGTACGGCGTCAGCTACGTGTTCGTCTACCACGCGGAACTGCACGTCGCCTCCGGGCTGGTGGCGATCGGCTACTCGGCGAGCCCGCTGCTGTCCGCGCTGGGCTCGCGCCTGTTCTTCCGCCAGCCGGTCAGCGCGCGCATGGGCGCCGGCGCCCTGTTCGGCATCCTCGGCATCACGCTGGTCTACTGGCCCGAATTCGGCCAGCTGCAGGAAAACCGCAACGTCGCGCTGGGGGCTCTCTTCACCGTGCTCGCGGTGCTGGTGTCGACCGGCGGCGGGCTGCTCGCGCAGCGCAACCACCAGCGCGGGCTGCACGGCTGGCCGACGATGGCCTGGAGCATGGCCTACGGCGGCCTCTGTTCGCTCGCCGTGGCGCTCGCGCTGGGCCGCCCCTACGCCATCGACCTTGGGGCGCCCTACCTGCTGTCGCTTCTGTATCTCGCGCTGCTGGGCACCGTCGCGGCCTTCGCCGGCTGGCTGACGCTGGTCGGGCGCATCGGCGCGCCGCGCGCATCCTACGTGGGCGTCATGGCGCCGATCGTCGCGCTGGTCGTGTCCACGCTGTTCGAAGGCTTTACCTGGCACGCCCTGACCGTCGCCGGCGTCGCCGTCTCGCTCGCCGGCAACGTGCTGGTCCTGGGCGGCAAACGCTGACCTGCCGGGAACGCGCGCCCGGGAGCCCGCGTCAGCGCGGTGTCTGCGGGCCGACGGCCAGGCGCCGCATGTGGCGGCGCTGGCCATGGTAGTCGTTGACCGCGTTGTGCTGCGTGCAGCGGTTGTCCCAGATGGTGAGCGTGCCCGGCGCCCAGCGCACGCGGCAGGTGAATTCGGGCCGCACCTGGTGCATGGCCAGGAAATCGAGCAGTGCGCGGCTCTCGTCATCGGTCATGCCCTTGATGCGCGTGGCATGGCCGCGACTGAGGTAGAGCAGCTTGCGCCCGGTGTCCGGATGCGTGCGCACGATCGGATGCTCGGCGACGTAGCCGATGGCCGCTTCGTCGTTGCGGAACTTCATGCTGCCGAGCTTCTTGCTGGCGGCGCCGCGCCCGCCGCCGTACTTGGGTTCCGCGCTATAGACGCAGCGGAGGCCGTCGAGCAGCTTCTTCATGACCTTCGACAGCGCATCGTAGGCGGCGCCGGTGCTGGCGAACAGCGTGTCGCCGCCGTGGCTCGGGGTCTGCACCGCGTGCAGCAGAGTGACGGCCGGCGGCTGCTCGAGGTACGCGGTGTCGGAATGCCAGGCGCCGCCGAAATTCCGGGTTTCGCCGGGCTCCTTCACGACTTCGAAAATGTACGGGTAGCCCTCCATCCCGGTCACGTAGGGATAGAAGCAGGGCGCGCCGAAGCGCTCGCCGATGCGCATCAGGTCGGCGGGCTCGAGCCGCTGGCCGCGGAACACGAGCACCGCATGGTCGAGGAATGCCCGCCGGATGCCGTCCCAGGCCGATTTGTCCTCGAGCGAGCGCAGGTCGAGCCCGTCAATCTCCGCGCCCAGGGCGCCGGCAAACGGCGTCGCCTGAATCGGATACCTGGAACGGCGCAGGATGTCCACGGTATTACCCGGCGCGCGCGGCGAGTCCAGGAAGCGCGCCCGTTCTCAATCGACCGAAACGCCAAGCGGTTCGAACAGCGCACGCTGGAAAAACTCGCCGTCGACCGCCAGCCGGGCAATCGACAGACGCTGATGCCCGCTCGCCAGCGGCAGGTTGAACTGGGCTCCCTTTGTCGCCAGGCCCGGCGGCAGCAGCAGGTCTGCCGCCGACAGTGGCAGGCCCTGCGGCTCGAGGAGGATCGCGTACTTGAAATTCTCCGCGAAGCTCTTGTCCCTCAGGATCGCTTCATCCCAGACCAGGTGGTCCCGCGTGGCGGGCGCATGGAGCAGGATCTTGCGCGGCTTGGGCGTCAGGATCTGGATGCCAAGCCGCAGTTCCTCGTCGATGGAAAAGATTCTCCGCAGCACGCCCACGAACCAGTTCTTGCCGGGCTCGATCATCACGGCGAGCAGCATGCCGTTCTTGGCCCACGCCGCGTCAGCGCGCCGGATCGCGAGGCCGAGCCCGCCTGTGCTGGCGTCCACGACACGTGAGGGCTCGACCCGCGCCGCCCGCAGCACCGAGCGCTTCAGATTCTTGCTGGTCTCGCTGAGCAGCAAGCGCAGCGCGCTGCGCGGGGCGCCGTTCCCCTGCCTCGCCTGCAGGCCGGCGAGCATCGGCACCACGTTCACCACGTTGTCGAATCCGCCGATCACCCGCGCCGCAAGCGCGAGCGGAATCCGGCGATGGCGCCGCTGCGGCGGATTCAGGCCCCAGTGATCCAGCAGGCGCGCGACGGCGGCCTGGCGCTCCCGGAGCGTGAAACCGCGGCCGAACAGGGTATCTTCATCCGTCGGATTGCCGCCCATGTCGCGCTCAAGAGCGGCGCGCAGCCGCGGCAGGCAGTTCACCGTGTTGATGTACAGGGGCGCCGCCGCTCCCGGCTTCAGCCGGTCCACCGGCACCGGGCGCGCATGCCCGGCCGGGATCACCGCAAACGCGGTTTCGCTCGTCGCCTCGTTCTCAAACCTGGCGGCAGTCGCGATGCGCGCCGCGATGCGGTAGATGAGCTCCGCCTGGCGCACGCGCACCGAATCCGGCGCAGCCAGCTCCAGCAGAAGGGAGCGGAGATATTCGCGATTCACCGTCGTGGTGTACGTGACGCCCTCGTAGGCCGGAATCGCCGTGGCGGCGAGGCCGCGCACCTCGGCGACTTCGCGCCGGCGGTGCAGCAGTTCCCACACCGCCGACGTGAACGGCACGTGCAGCATGTGCGCCAGCGCCAGCCGCCGCCCAAGCCAGCGCATGCTGCGGATCATCAGCCGCGCCTGGTTCTCCACCACCCAGCGCGAACTGTGCTCGGAGTCGTCGAGCGTGATGGCGAAACCGTTGGCGAATTCCGAGGCGCTGTCGAGCATTGCGCGCAGGATCCCCGGATCCCCGTCCTGGTATTCCGCGGGCGCGCCCGTTGGCGCGAGGTAGCGGATGCCCAGCGCGCGCCATTGGGTGCGCGCGGTATCGTCAAGCAGCATGAGCACCCGGGCGCGCCGGCCCGGGGTGAACGACGCGGTTTCGTTGATCGATACCGTCCAGCGCGTCAGTTCCGCGAGGCTGTGCTCGGCATCGTCCTCGGGAAGAAGGGCGAGCAGCTTGCGCGCTTCGTCCAGGGAGTGCATCGGATGATCGGGCAGCGGCGCGTGCCCGAATGCCAGATCGCGGAAACGCCTGAGGTTGAAAGCAGCCATTCGATGGCCCCCGGTGATGCGAATGGCCCGTCCCATGGCGGCACGCGTCTATCGCGTGAACATGATATCCATATTCCGTAACCGTTACTGCGAAGCCGGGCGCAGGTGCGTCAAAGCCGTTCAAGCGACAAGGTGAACTTATCCCGCTCGCCTGATTTGCTGACAAAGCCTTGCACGCATAGGGGAAACTACGATAGGCGGTATGGCAAATGAGGACTACCCTGATTGAGGCTGTTGGCGTTGTAGCTTGCCCATTGTTCTTCGAGGAATTGGGGGGCGCTGGCGTTTAGCATGATCCGCGACGCAAAATTCCTGGAGGCCTTTGCCGGCGACATGCTGGGCAGCATGCCGGACGCCGCATTCATGGTGGATTCGGCCGGCCGGATCGTCCTGGTGAACGGCCTCGCCGAAAGGATGTTCGGGTATGCAAGCGGGGAGTTGCGGGGACAGCCGATAGGCGCGCTGATTCCGGAGCGTTTCCGCAATGCGCACGCTGGCCATTGCGCGAACTTCGTTGCCCGCCCGCAAACCCGCGCCATGGGTGCGGGACTGCGCCTGCACGCGCTGCGCAAGGATGGCGCCGAGTTTCCGGTGGATATCAGCCTCAATCCCATCGAAACCGACCGCGGCACGTTCATCGTCGGCGCGATTCGCGACACGCACCAGGCGGAGGAACGGTACCGGGCGATTTTCGAGTACGTCGCGGTTGGCGTCGTGCATACCCAGACGGACGGCCGGATTCTCGGCGCCAACCCGAAGTTCTGCGAGATCTCCGGCTATACGCGCGAAGAACTGCTTGCAATCGGCGTGCGCGAACTGACGCACCCTGACGACATCGAGGCAAGCATGGCGGCGAGGGGGCGCATGCTGGCCGGGGAGATATCGGAACACGCGAGAGAAGCGCGCCTGGTCCGCAAAGGCGGCGCCGAACTCTGGGCGCACGTCACGACGTCGCTGGTCCGGGGTGTAGAGGGGACCCCAGTCCACTTCATCTCGATCATTTCCGATATTTCCCCGCAGAAGCAGTCGGAGCAGGCGATCAGGGAAAGCGAGGAGCGCTTCCGGGCGGTGGTCGAGCAATCGATATCCGGCGCCTGCATCATCGATCGCGACGGTCGCCTCCTGTACCTGAATCCACGGCTCGTCGAGATCCTGGGCTACGAATCCGCGGAGGAGATCTTGGGAAGACACGTCCTCGAGATCGTGGCGCCGCAAAGTCACGCCATCGTCCGCGACAACATGGTCCAGCGCATCGCCGGGGAACCGCAGCGGGCGCGCTACCATTTCGAGGCGATCCGCAAGGACGGATCGCCCGTGACCCTCGGCGCGCATGCGAACCTGGGCACGTATCGAGGGGAGCAGGTGCTGATTACCACCGTGCAGGACGTCACCGAACTGGTGCGCGCGGAAAAGGAAGTCAACCGCTTCATTGCCAAGCTGCAGCGCGCCGTCGAAGGCACGATCGAAGTCGTTTCGAGGATCGGCCAGCTGCGCGACCCCTATACGCATGGACACGAGCGTCGTGTCGGCGAAGTGGCGACCGCGATCGCCATCGAAATGGGATTTTCCGCGGACCGGGTCGAGGGAATCCGGGTCGCCGGTTACCTGCACGACGTCGGCAAGATCGCCGTGCCGGCGGAGATCCTGTCCAAGCCCTCCCGCCTCACGACCGCCGAATTCGATCTCGTGAAACAGCACGCTCAGCAAAGTTACGACATCCTCAAGGGGATCGAGTTTCCGTGGCCGGTGGCGGAAGCGGCCTGGCAGCATCACGAACGCCAGGACGGAAGCGGCTATCCGAGGGGCCTCAAAGGCGAGGAGATCATCCTCGAAGCGCGCATCCTCGCCGTTGCCGACACGGTCGAGGCCATGGCCTCGCACCGGCCCTACCGGCCGGGTCTCGGCATTGACAAGGCGCTCGCCGAGATCGAACGCGGACGCGGGAAGATCTACGACCCCGTCGTCGCCGATACCTGCCTGCGGCTGTTCCGCGACAACGGCTACGCGATTCCGGAATAACCGGATTCGAACGACCACCCCGGGCGGAAGTTGAACGAGGAATAGCCCGGACACTCTCCTGGCGGGCACCGACATGCAGGCTGGACTTGCAGGTTCGCGGGACCCTGGCGAACGCATTCATCAGGCGCTCGCCAACGATGAATTGACGCTGTACTGCCAGCCGATCGTGTCGCTCGAACGCGGGGCCGGGTTCCCGATCGCCGAGGTGCTGGTGCGGCTTCGCGCGGAGGAAAAAGCGCTGCTGCCGCCGGGAGAATTCCTGCCGATCTTCGAGCACTATGGCCGGATGCCCGAGCTCGACTGCTGGGTGATGCGCAAGGCGATACGGCATATCGCGCGCGGCTCCCGCATAGCGCGTTTCTCGATCAACATTTCGAGCCAGTCATTGGCGGAAGCTGCGGTTCCCAAGGCTATCGCGATGGAGCTCGTGTCCGCGGGCGTTTCGGGCACCGCGCTGCTGTTCGAGATCGACGAAGCGGACAGCCTGGCGCGGCTCGAGGCGGCGAAGAAATTCGCGCGCGCGATCCGGACGGTCGGCTGCGGGCTGATGCTGGACGGATTCGGGCGCCGGTCGCATTCGTTCGCCGCGCTCAAGGCGTTGCAGGTGCACTTCGTGAAGGTCGACGGCTCGATCGTGCGCAAGCTGCTGACAGACCGGCGGGCGGAGACCAAGCTCAGGGCGATCCAGAAGGTCGGCGATGCGATGGGATTCAAGCTGATTGCCGAGATGGTCGAGGACCAGGACATCCTGGCGCGCCTGAAGGCGTTGGGCGTCGACTACGCGCAGGGTTTCGGCGTCTGCGAGCCGCATCCGATCGAACGCGTCGAGCGCCGCGGCGCGCGCGCCGCCCCGTGAACCATGCGAGGCCGGGAATTGCAGCGGCCGCACTGTGCGCCGTGATATTCGCCGCGGCATTCGCCGCGGCGGAAGAACCGGGATTCTCGCGCAGCATCACGCCCGGACTGATGGACCACTTCGCGCGCCTGTTTGGCCAGGGTGCCCGGGGGCGTCTTGAGGGATGGAGGGAATTCGTCCGCAGCGGCGCGGGCCGGATCGAGCAGGCGTCAGGCGGCCCCGGGGCCGGACAACTCGGTCCGGTGAACGGGTACTTCAACGGTTTGCCCTCGATCGAGGACCGCGCCCAATGGGGCGTTGAAGACTACTGGGCGACGCCGGCGGAATTTCTCTCCAGCGGCGGCGGCGACTGCGAGGACTACGCCATCGCCAAGTACTTCACGCTGAAAGAGCTCGGCGTGCCGGTCAGCCGCCTGCGCCTGGTGTATGCCAGGACCTGGCGTTCGGGCGCGGCGCACATGGTGCTCGCCTACTATTCAACGCCCGCTGCCGACCCCCTGATCATGGACAATCTGGTGAAGGGCATGCAACGTGCCGGCGACCGGCCCGACCTGATTCCGGTGTACATGTTCAACGACGACGACATGCAGTTCGTGCGGCAGGGCGCGGGGGAGACCCGATACGACCCGATGTCCATCCGCAAGTGGCGCGGCGTGATGGAAAAGCTGGCGCGCGAACTGACCTATTGACGGTGAGCCGGGGAATCCGAGGGGTACCGAACCCATGACACTGTTCCGGCAACTGGCCTTCGGCGTCTCGCTGCTGTTCTTCGTGCTGCTCGTCGGCGTCGAGGCAATCTACCTGGTGAACGCCCGCGCGCAGCTCCAGGAGCAGCTCGGATCGCAGGCGCAGGATGCGGCCACCACGCTCGCGCTGCGCCTGGCCACGCTCGGGAGCCTGGAAGACAAGGCGCTGATTGAGACCCTGCTGAACCCGGTGTTCGATCGCGGCTACTTCCAGGACATCCGCGTCCTGTCCGGGAGCGGCGAAACTGTCGCGCGCAAGGCGCTTGCGCCAGCGCAAGGGGGCGCACCGGAGTGGTTCATGCAGCTGTTCCCGATCCGCGCGCCCGGCGCCCAGTCGCTGGTGAGTTCGGGCTGGCGCGAGCTCGGGCGGGTGACCGTGGCAAGCCAGCCGCATTTCGCCTACGCGCAGCTCTGGAACGCCGGCCTGCAGACCGTCGCGTGGCTGCTGCTCGTCTACCTGGCGGCCATCGCCGCGGTGACCGGATTTCTCGCCATGCTGCTGCGTCCGCTGCGCGAGATCGAGCAGGCGGCCATCGCGATCGGGGAGCGGGATTTTGCCACCATCTCGCGGTTGCCGCGCGCGCGCGAACTCGCCCAGGTCGTCGCTGCCATGAACCAGATGTCGGGCAGGATCCGGCAGATGATCGCGGAGGAATCGGCGCGCGCGGAGGGGCTGCGCCGCGAGGCGTTCATCGATC
>Ga0315912_10006747_pt1 | contig 10209 bp, 12 predicted proteins | sample VfabasoilMG_FD_204469 | JGI IMG/M metagenome (GOLD analysis project Ga0315912, IMG submission 204469) | Garden soil microbial communities collected in Santa Monica, California, United States - V. faba soil | ecosystem: Environmental > Terrestrial > Soil > Garden | place: USA: California... | reverse complement strand
TGCCGGCCGTCGAGTAGACGACGCCGTCGACCATCAGCGGCGTCGATTGAAAGTTGTACTCGCGATTCGGTCCGAGACTATCGGTCTTGAACCGCCACGCGACTTCGAGGCGATTGAAGTTGCTCGCGTTGATCTGGTCGAGCGGCGCATAGCGCGTGTGGCCGAGATCTCCGCCGTACGTCGGCCACTCGCCGTTCAGCGTTCCCTGTTGTGCGAAAGCGCCGTGCGCGAGCCCCGCCATGAGAACCCACGTGAGCGTGCTGCCCTTCCCCCATTCCATACGCTGGCCTCTTCGGCTCGTAGTTGTGCGTCGAGTATAGGCCGGTTCGAGCGGAACGGCTTGTAGCCGACGCCTCCGTGGCACACGTCTTGCAATCTCGCGCCGACGCTTCGGGGGATTGTTGAGTGAGAACCTTCAGCTGCGACGCGTGCGGTAACACGCTGTTCTTCGAGAACGACACGTGCCTCAAGTGCGGCCGGAAGGTCGGCTTCCGGGCCGACGATCTGACGATGGTGACCGTCGAGCACGCGCAGGCGGCCGGCATTGCTCCGTGCCGAAATTGGTCCGAGCGCAACGCGTGTAACTGGTACGCCAATGACACCCCGGGGAACGGCTATTGCCTCGCTTGCAGCTTTAACGAGGTCGTTCCGGATCTCCGCGATCCGCAACGCCTGGCTCTCTGGACCGAAACCGAACGCGCGAAACGCCGCCTGATCTACACGCTACTGACGCTGCGTTTGCCTGTCGGCGCCTCGGCCGACAAACCAGGATTGCGCTTCCGGCTCCTCGCCGACGAGCGCGTCGACACGGGCGCCGTCGAACCTCCGGCCGAAGGCGCCGTCCTCATCGGTCACGACGAAGGAGCGCTGACGATGAACGTCGTGGAGGCCGACGACGCGCACCGTGAAGCGATGCGGAAACGGCTCAACGAGCCGTACCGCACGATGCTCGGTCATCTGCGGCACGAGGTGGGCCATTATTATTGGTACCGGCTTGTCGAGGGCACGGAGCGCCTGGAAGAGTTTCGGACGCTGTTCGGCGACGAGCGCGCGAACTACGCGGCCGCGCTCGCCGCACACTACGCCCGCCAATCGATGGACGGCTGGCAAGAGTCGTTCGTCAGCCTCTATGCCAGCGCACATCCGTGGGAAGACTTCGCGGAGACATGGGCGCATTTCATCCACCTCGTCGACACGCTCGAAACCGCGAGCGATGCTCGTATCGCCTTGCAAGATCGCGGCATATCCGCCCCGCTGCCGCTCGCTGCCGACCGGCCGTTGGCGACACTCCTCGAGGACTGGCTGCCTCTCACCGTCGCTCTAAATCAGCTCAATCGCAGCATGGGAATGCACGACGCCTATCCGTTCGCCCTGACCGATCGCGTCGTCGACAAGCTCGCGTTCGTCCATCGGCTTTGCTTGGCGTCGGCGGCCGGCTAGCTGTCAGCGCGCGTGCCGTCGGCGTCCGCGGCCGTGCTGGCCGCCGCCCTGCTCTTGGCGGCGTATTTGCCGACGCGGCGCGCCACTTGCATCGATCCGACGACCTCATTGCGGCACGAATGACGGGGCAGCTACCATCGGCGTGCCGCGCCAGCACGCACGGCTTCGGAGAGACTCGATGCGCTCGAAGTACCGGGTACTGCTACTGACACTCTGCATCGTGCCCTTGGCGCACGTCGCAGCCCATCATTCGCCCGCGATGCTCTATGACATGACCAAGGAGCTCACGGTGACCGGCGTCGTGACCGAGTACCAGCTCGGCAACCCGCACATGCGCATCTACCTCGAAGTGAACAACAACGGCACGATCGAGAAGTGGCTCGCAGAAGGCGGCTCGAAGACGCAACTGGTGCGCGCCGGCTGGACGGGCAATGAAGTGAAGCCCGGTGACAAGGTCACCATTCGCGGCCAACCGCCGCGCGATGTCACCCAGCACCTCATTCACATGGAGCACCTGATCCTGCCCGACGGCACGGACAAGTTCGCCGAAGACATCAAGTACGACCAATTCAACGATCGCCGCCGCCGTCCGCAGGAAGGTCAACCATGAGCCGCGCGTGCTCGCGTTTGTCGTTGCTCGGCGTGCTGCTCGCGTCGTGCTGCGGCGCTTACGCGCAAACCGCGGATCCCGTCGCACCGTTTCTCGGCACGTGGAGCGGCGTGTTCACGACGCAGGACAACGAGTACTGGACGTTCGCCGATATCCAATGCTTCGGCGGTTGCCCGCAGGACTTCTACGATCGTCTGAGTGCGCTGCTCGCCGATCCCAAGAACGACGCCACGCCCGCGTTCGGGCTGTCCGCGCAAGCCACCGCAGCCTCGAACGCCGTGTTCGACGCGATGCTGACCCCGCTCGGTAAGCAAGTGCGCGCGGAGAACAAGCCGGAGAACGATCCGAAGTTCTTGAACTGCCAGCCGTACGGCTTCGTCCGCGAAATAACGAATCCATTGCCGATGCGGATCGGCCGCGACGGCCAGCACTTGCTCGTGCGCTACGAGGAATGGTCGCTGCACCGCCCGATTTATCTCGACGGGCGCCCACATTCGACCTACGCAACTCCGAGCCTGCTCGGGCACTCTGTCGGGCGCATCGAGAACGGCGCATTGATCGTCGAGACGAAGCGTATGACACCCGATATTGTTTCGGACAGCTCGTACGTCGGTCACAGCGGCGAGCTCACAGCCGTCGAACGTTACACCGTGCGTGACAATCCGCGCCGGCTCGAGCTCACGCTGACGCTCTCGGATCCCGTGACGTTCACGAAACCGCTCGTCATTACGAAGACCTGGCTCTACACGCCCGACGTCGAGCTCGTTCAGGACACGTGCAACCAGCAGCCCGGCAAGCCCTGAAGCGCTCGGCGATAGCGTTGAGTCCCTCTTAGGTCCACGGGTAGCCAACACCCCGGCGCGCCCGCGCTTTACGGATCTTTTGACTCGCCGTCAGCGCGCGGTCAGGTCCACGGCCGACTCTATGAGCCGTAAGCAAGGCGAGCATGAGCGCTCGCCAACGACCTCCGAACACCGCTCATGGAATTGCGAAGGGAGAACGCTATGAGAATCTCAACGACATCGGCCATCGTCGTTGCCGCGCTCGGTCTCGGCCTAGCAGCGGCAGCCAACGCAACGCAGGTGCGTTCGATCGATGGGAACAGCACGGAAACGGCTCGGACGACGGTCCATTACGGCGATCTCGACATCCAAACGCGTCAAGGCGCAGACGAGCTCTATTCGCGGCTCAACCTGGCAGCCGTGCACGTCTGCGCGGAGATCATGGAGCCTTACATCAGGGTGAGCCGCGCCTATGAGGACTGCCGGCGCAACGCGATTTCGGCCGCTGTCCAACAGATCAACGCTCCATTGGTGACGCAGACCTTCGATCAGCACGCCGCCAAGCTTGGCGACACGACTGTGCACCACTCGACTTCGAACCGCGCACCGCACGCTTGAGGTGTGGAGCGGAGCACTCGCGGCGGTGGCTTTCACCCCCCCCAAGCCACCGCCGCGCGTGATTTGACGGCCGGCCGCCATTTTGCGCGGGACGTTACGCCCCGGGCATCCGCTAGAATCCTCACGCGTGCGCACCTTCGCCGAATGGCTGTATGGAACGACCCCGAGCGTCGCGGTCCATTCGACGCTCTGGCTCATTCGCCTGTTGCAAGCGACACATTTAGTGACGGCCGGTGTGGCGGTCGCATCGGGTGTGATGCTCGCGCTGCGCGCCATGGGGTGGCAGCGCGCAGACGAGCCGTTCGAGACGGTATGGAAACGCTTCGCTCCATGGCTGGCCGCGAGCGTGGCCGTCATGATCGTGACGGGGATCGCTCAAACCATCGGCGATCCCGTCCGCGAATTCACCGCGACGTCGTATTGGCTCAAGCTCGCGCTATTGCTCGGCGGCGTGCTCGGCACGTGGTCGCTCGCCCGCGTAGCGCGGCGCGCACCTGGCGCTGCCTTCTCCCCCGCTGCGAAGCTCGTCGCGATCGGAGTGATCGTCTGCTGGCTCGCCCTGGCGCCGCTCGGCCGCATGATCGGCTACGACCTTGCGATCTGGGGCAGCCTCTCGTTACGCGAATGAGCGTGCACTCGATACTCGAAAGCGTGCAAGGCTCCGCGCTCGCGGAGTGGATGCGCGACACGAACCCCGCGATGCAAGTCGTCGAGTCGACGCACGTGCTCGCCGCCGTGCTCGTGCTTGGCACCGTGCTGATCGCGGATCTGCGCCTGCTGGGCATCACTGATTCGCAGCGCGCGTTCACGCGCATCGGGCGCGAGACGCTGCCGCTGACCTGGGCGGCGTTTGCCGTTGCCGTCGTCACCGGCTCGCTGATGTTCACGACGAGCGCGCAGACGTACTTCGGCAACACCGCATTTCAGCTGAAAGCGCTGGCCTTGCTCGCGGCGGGGCTCAACATGGTGTTGTTTCAGGTGGTCACCGCCCGCGGCATCGCAACCTGGGACTCCGGCAGGCCGCCGCGCGCGGCACGCATCGCCGGCATCGTGTCGTTGCTGCTATGGGCGGCGGTCGTGCTGCTCGGCCGCTGGATTGGCTTCACCAAAGGCTACGACTTCGCGATCCCGCCGGACGTCGAGCTCATCCTGCCCGGTTGATCGCAGTCAGTGCGTCATCGAGTACATCGCGACGTTGACGCCGAGGCGCAGCGCGAGGTTGATGAGCTCGTGCGGATAGCGCGGATCGTCGGCCCATTGCCACGCGTCCTGCACGTCGTTGTTGTATGCGATCAGCACCATGAGCCGGCCCTCGTCATCCTCGATGCCTTGCCAGCGCGGCGGGCCGCGGCCCATGCGGCCGCCGTAGAACACTTCGTTCGCGTTCGGGATGGCGACCTTCGTCATCTCGGGCAAGTCGTAGATGACATGGAAGATCGGGTGCTCGTCGGTGACGTCGAAGATCGGCCGATCGGGGAACACGCGCTTCATGCTCTCCACGAACGTCTGGTAATTGCCCTGGCCGAAAAAGCTGTCGCAGAAAAGAAAACCGCCGCGCAACAAGTGCTCGCGCAGCTGCGCCGCCTGCTCGTCGGTGAGCTCCATCGAGCCTGCGAGCCCGGCGATCAGAAACGGCCAGTAGAACGCATCGTCTCCGTCCTCGAGATCGACGGGCTGCTCGACGGAGCGCATATGCGTGCGGGTGAAACGCTGCAGCATCTGGATCAGCGCGCGGTCGCCCTTCGGATAATCGTCGGTCCAGCCGGTGCCGCCGTACTTCCACTGATTGCCGCGCCCGAAACGGCCATCGGGGAACATCAAGTGCCCGATGACGAGCTCGCCCGGGACGAGATAGTCGGGCGGCAGCGGCGCCTCGGCCACGCCGCCTTCGAAGCTCGGATATTCGCGAAACGCGCGCTGCGCCGCAGCCGTGGCCGCAATGGCAATGGCGCTCACGAGAGCGATTGCAATGACGCTGCGAAAGATCGTCGCCACGTGCACACCATACACGGAGCCCTGACGCCGGAGCCACAGCTCCGCGACTGTTGGGCCAGCGGTCCGCACGGCGGACACCCCGCCCGCCGTGCGCCGCCACCTACATCAGCGGTGCGAGTGCCGCGCTGATGCGTTCGAGCTGCGGCTGCGAGACGAGGCTCGCGAGCACACCGACGAACCGGCCATCCTGCACGCCCGACACGATGTACTGCCAGCGATAGGCCTTCAGCACGCACGCTTCGATCGCACGCCGCTCCTCCGTGTCGATCGGCCGCTCGAGGGCACCGAGGAAGTACCGCGCATCGGCCTGCGCTTGGCTCTGCAAGATGCCGTCGACGCCCGCCACGAGGGCGATCAAGTCGTCTACCGCCGCGTCGCGCTCGGCGGGCGTGAGCTTGGCATCTTCGCGGCGCCATTCGAGCTCGTCGAGAATCGCGTGCTGCGACTCCTCTTGCCAGTGCCGAAAGAACACGTCCTTCCAGAGCGGCGACAGATTCGGGTCTGACTCGATGCTCTTCTTGTAATGGACCTGCGTGAAGATCTCGATGTGGCTCGTCAGCCCGAGCACGGCCCACGTGCTCTTGCCGAGCACGAACCGCGCAACGTCGTTCGGGTCGGCGGTCAGCTGATAACCCGGCGGCATCGCACGGGCGGCCAGCGCCTCGACGCGGCGGAACATCTCTTGATGCTTGAGCTCCTCGTCGCTGAAGCGCACGAGCGCCTCGAGCGCAACTTGGTCGCCGAACCAATGGTTGCGGCTCAGCTCGAGGACCTTGATGTTGATGTAGCGCTCGACGAGGCCAAAGATGTTCGCGTACGTGCGGCCCTGGATCTGGCTCATGAAGCGGCGCTCCTGCGCCGTCAAGAACGGCAGCTCTTCGACGAGCGACAACCCGTCCGGCAGGTATTTCTGCGTGACGTCGAGCGCTCGGCCGCGAATGACGTCGTTGTCGATGTCCCAGCGGATGCGTTTGGAAGCGGCGATCGCGCGAGCGTAACGCTCGGTCGGCGCTATCGTTTGGATCTCTGACATGGCGTTCTCCTTGAGTGGGATGAAAGGATCTCGATTCGCCATGCATGGTCCGTTTCGCCGCGCGGCCGCGGCATGGGGTAAATGTCCTGTTCGAGGCCTCGAGCGTGTTAAGAGCCTGTGAGGTTTGTCCCGATCGCGGGTAGACTCGCGGCGGGGCGCCGATCCGGGCGAGCAATGCGTCAATCGATACACCTGACGAAGTCCGCCGACGGCACCCCCATCGCGTGGGCACACGCGGGCAGCGGCCCCTCGTTGGTCAAAGCGTCGAACTGGCTGACGCATCTCGAGCACGAGCCGAAGAGCCCGATCTGGCAACACTGGATCCGCTTCTTCGCCGAGCACTACCGCTTCATTCGTTACGACGAGCGCGGCTGCGGCATGAGCGAGCGCGATGGAGTCGAGCTCTCGCTCGACCGCTCGGCGCAAGATCTCGAGGCCGTCATCGCGGCGGCGCGGCCCGAGGAGCCATTCGTTCTGCTCGGCATCTCGCAAGGCGGCGCCGCGGCGATCCGCTATGCCGTCGCGCATCCCGACAAGGTCTCTCGACTCGTGCTGTACGGCGCCTATGCGCAGGGCCGCGCCAAACAGCGAGATCCTGACGTCGAGCAGGCGCAGCGCGCCCGCATCGCACTGACTCGCTCGGGCTGGGGGCAGGACAATCCCGTCTACCGGCAGCTCTTCACGTCGCGGTTCATCCCCGGCGGCACCGACGAGCAACTGCGCTGGTTCAACGACCTCTGCAAGATCACGGCGACCGCGGAGATGGCGGCGCGGATCATGGAGTTTCGCCTGCACATCGACGTCGACGCGCTGCTGCCGCACGTGACCGTGCCGACGCTCGTGCTGCACGCGCGAGCCGACGAAGCCGTGCCCCCGGCGCAAGGGCGGCTGCTCGCCGCGCGGATTCCCGGCGCGACGCTCGTCGAGCTCGACTCACGCAATCACATCCTGCTCGAGGCCGAGCCCGCATGGACGCGCTTCAAGGAGGAAGTGCTGGCATTTACGGGTCGCACTGCGATACCCGAGGGCGGCGAAGTGTTTCGCAGCTTGTCGCCGCGCGAGAGCGAGATCCTCCTGCGCATCGCGGCCGGCCTCACGAACATCGACATCGGCCGCCAGCTCTTCATCAGCGAGAAGACGGTCCGCAATCACGTCACGCGAATCTTCGAGAAGCTCGGGGTGCAATCGCGCGCGCAGGCGATCGTGCTCGCCAAGGATCACGGCTTGCTGCCGGCGAAGCGAGAGCCGCCGGTGTGACTTGCGTCACGGACCGGCGCAGAGCAAGGCCCGCACAGTGGCGGCTCGAACCACGGAGGGTCGTTCATGAATAAATCCATCTTGACGGGCTTGGTCGCCGGCATCGGCGTCGCTACGGCAGGCGGCGTCGCAGGATTCACGCTGCTCGGCAAGCAGACGCCGGCCGAGCAGGAAGTGGCGATGATCGCGCCCGCTGCCGCCCAAGTCGAAGTCGCGCCCGCCGTGAGCCCCGTGGCTGCACCGGCGCCGCAATCGGTTGCTGCGGCCCAACCCGCCGCGCCGAAGCCCGCTGCTCGACCGCGGCCGGCGGCGCAACCCGTCCAGGCGCCGGCACCTCCCGCTGAAGAGTGCTGGGACGAAGAAGTCGCTGTGACGGAAGCGCCGAAGGATGAGCACGCGATCGCCGGCACCGCCATCGGGGCCGTGGTCGGCGGCGCGATCGGCAAAGAAGCCCATGACAGTGATTTGTCGACGGCCGCCGGTGCGGCGGCCGGCGCGTTCATCGGCCGACGTCTCCAGCGTCGCGCTCAGGAGAACCACGAGGCGGAACGCACGACGACCGAGATCGTGCACCGCTGCGGGCCGCCCGGGTCGCGCCCGGTGAACTAGGCGCGGTAGATCAAGGATTCCGGACCGTGCGAAAGCCGATATGCGACGCGCCTAGCCCGCGGCTCTGGCCGACGCGCGCTTGCGGCCGGTAGCGCATGCAGTACTCCGGCGCGCAGAGATAAGAACCGCCTTTGAGCACGGCGACGGGCTCGCCGGGCTGGTTCGGATCGAAGCCGTCGGGGTACTCGGCCTTGGCCGCGAAGTCGTGCCGCGGGTAGTACGCGCTCGCGGTCCACTCCCAGACGTTGCCGATCATGTCGTAGAGACCGAGCGCGTTCGGCTCGTAGCACGCGACGGGCGCGGCGCCCGAGTAACCGTCGACCGGGTCGTTGTGCACGGGGAAGCGGCCTTGCCACGTGTTCGCCGCATGCTCGCCGCTCGCGTTGCGCCGCGCACTCGTCTGCGCCGCGAGCTCGAACTGCTCTTCGCTCGGTAAGCTGCGGCCGGCCCACTCGGCATACGCGGCCGCATCTTCGAAAGCGACGTGCACTACCGGCTGCTGCTCGCGGCCGGCGAGCGACGAGCCGCGTCCCTCGGGCTCGCGCCAGCTCGCGCCCGGCACGAACGTCCACCAGCTCTCGAGGCCCGGAACGCGGTCGCCCTCGCCTTGCGGGCGAAACACAGCGGACCCTGACACGACGGGCGAGTCGAGCGCGGGAGCGAGCCGAACTCCGCGCTCGGCGAGCGTGCGGTAGCCCGTCGCCGCGACGAACTGCGCGAACTGCGCGTTCGTGACCTCGGTGCGATCCATCCAGAAGCCGGCGACCGATCGCTGCGAGACCGGCCCCTCCTCGGCGAATGTGTTGTCCGACCCCATGGAGAAACTCGCGGCCGGCACGAACAGCATGCCGGGATACGGCGACTCCAAAGGGGTCGGGCCGCAGGCCGCGAGGCGAGGAGTGCCGCTGCCATGGGCGCTTAACCCATTCGAGCGCACGAGCAACCAGATGACTCCGCTTGCCATGACCGCCCCTGCCAGCAGCAGCACCGCACGCATCAGTAGACGACCCCGTTCCGCTCGTCGTACTGGTCCCAGAGGCGCTCCATGACGGCCAGCCGATCGGGGTTGCTTGCGCTCAGGTCGTGCTGCTCGAACGGATCGGCGGCGAGATCGAACAGTTGCCAACGCCGCTCCGGCGCCGGTACACGCTGATCCCAGACGATCTTCCAATCGCCTTGGCGAATGCTGCGTTGGCCGAGCAGCTCCCAGCCGAACACCGTGCCCGCGGGATGCACCTCGGCGGCCTCGCCCGTGAGCATCGGCAGCAACGACGCGCCCTCGATCGGCACGACGGGCATACCGCGAAACGTCGTGCCGGGAGGCTGCGCACGTGCGACCGCGAGGAACGTCGGCAGCAGATCCATGACCGTGCCGACACCGTCGCTGCGCGTGCCGGGCACGACCATGCGCGGGAAGTGCACGAATGCAGGCACCTTGATGCCGCCTTCGAACGCCGTCGCCTTGTGGCGGAAGAACGGCGTCGCGCTGACGCTCGCCCAGTTCGCGCCGTACATGACGTACGAGCTCGCGCTACCCAAATTCTCGAGGCTGTGGTCGTACTCCTTGCCGATGTGCTCGCTGATCGGCGCGACGAGATCGCGGCGAGAAGACTCGGCACCGTTGTCGGACATGAACATGATGAAGGTGTTGTCGAGCTCGCCGATGCGCTCGAGGTACGCGATGACCTCGCCGACGTAGGTGTCGAGGTCGCTGACCATCGCAGCGTAAATCTCCATGCGGCGGGCCTCGAAGCGGCGCTCTTCCTCGGAGAGCTCGCTCCAGCGCGGGCGGAAGCGCTTTGGATCGATCGGCTCTGCGTCGGCGCGGACGAGGCCGAGCTCCTTCTGTCGAGCGAAACGGCTCT
>Ga0315912_10006746_pt1 | contig 10210 bp, 10 predicted proteins | sample VfabasoilMG_FD_204469 | JGI IMG/M metagenome (GOLD analysis project Ga0315912, IMG submission 204469) | Garden soil microbial communities collected in Santa Monica, California, United States - V. faba soil | ecosystem: Environmental > Terrestrial > Soil > Garden | place: USA: California... | reverse complement strand
TCGATGGCAAGCATCAGATTGGCTTACTTACATGCTGAGGACGTGACGGGCATCAATTTGGCGTTTACCTTTTACTTCGATAAGCGTTTCGATTTGATTACCCGCGATCGTCACTACCGGTAGCCATCGCATCGGACGTGGGAGTCCGGCATGCCGGGCCCCTGCATTTATCGTTCGCTGCGTTGGTGGCGTTTCCGCATCATGCCAGCGTGTGATAGACCTTCTGTACGTCGTCGTCTTGTTCGAGCGCGTCGATGAGCTCCAGGACTTCCTTGGCTTGTTCTTCGGATAGCTCGGTTGCGGTGCTCGGTATGTACTCATGCTCGGCGGAGACGGGTTCCAATTTGCGGTCTTCCAGCGCTTTTTGCACATGACCGAAATCGTTGAAGGCGCAGCGAATTACCAGCTGCGGTTCGCCTTTCTCGCCGGTGCTTTCGCCCATTTCTTCCAGGCCATGATCGATTAGGTACAGTTCCAAATCGTCTTGATCGATGCCGTCCGGTTTAAGGCGGAAGACACCCATTTTTTTAAACATGAAGCTGACGCTGCCGCTGGTGGCGAGATTGCCGCCGTGCTTGCTAAAGCCGTGGCGAACCGTGCCGGCAGTGCGCGTCGGATTATCGGTGGCGGTTTCCACCAACAGAGCAATGCCGTGCGGCGCGTAGCCTTCGTAAATAATTTCCGTGTAATTGGTGGCGTCTTTGCCGGCGGCGCGTTTGATCGCAGCTTCGACCTTGTCCTTGGGCATGTTGGCGGCGCGGGCATTTTGAATGCAGCGGCGCAAGGCGGGGTTCGAATGCGGGTCGGTGCCGCCGGATTTAACGGCGATATTGATTTCTTTGGCGACGCGTGCGAACTGCTTGGACATGCGGTTCCAGCGCGCGAACATGGCATGTTTTCTAACTTCGAATATGCGGCCCATAAATCGGCTGACGACCCCGTGTTTGGAAGGGGCGCAATGTACCTGAGTGGCGGGCGGCTGGCCAACTGGAAAGCTGGCTTATGGCCAAGAAGAGGTCAACTGGCGACTGGTAAGAATGAGGTTGATTGGCAAGAATAAGTCGGAATGTTTTCTGGTCAGTCGCCAGTTGACCAGCGGACAGTTGGCCAGCTGAGCGGCGTCAGCCGTGCAGCGTGAAATAGAACGTGGCGCCTTTGTTCGGTTCGGCTTGCACCCAAATCTCGCCGCCGTGACGTTGCACGATGCGCTGAACCAACGCCAAGCCTACGCCGGTACCTTCGAAATCCTGCGCCGAATGCAAGCGCGTGAATACGCCGAACAATTGTCCGGCATGTTCCATGTCGAAGCCGATTCCGTTATCGCGCACGAACCAAACATACGGGCGGTGCCCGGTTTGGCAACCTATTTCAATCGATGCCTTGGCGCGCTTGCCGGTAAATTTCACCGCGTTATCGATCAGATTCAAAAACACCTCGCGCAGTAGATTGGAGTCCGCCTGCACGGTCGGCAGTTCGCCGATTTTGATCTCGATACCGCGTGTAGCGATCGGCGATTCCAAATCTTGCAGCACTTGCTCCACGAGCCAGCGCGTCTCGACGGGCTTGAACGTCAGCATTTGCCGACCGAAGCGTGCGAAGGTGAGCAGGTCGTTGATCAGTTCGCCCATGCGCTGCGCCGAACCGCGAATGCGCTGCAGGTATTCTGCGGCTGCGTTGCTGAACCGAGAGTTGGGATCGTCGATCAGTCGTGCCGCATAACCGTCGATGGCGCGCAGCGGCGTACGCAGGTCATGCGACACGGAATACGAAAAAGATTCGAGCTCCCGATTGGCCGCCGCCAACTCGGCAGTGCGTTCGCTAACGCGTTGTTCAAGGCGCTCGCTATCGGTGCGTAATCGTTCTTGCGCCAACGTAATGTCCGTGTCGTCCCTGAACAATCCGGCGACACAATACAAACCGCCGGCTTCATCGAACAGTGGAAATAGCGAGACGGAAATCGCCACTCGCTTGCCCCCGGGCACGGCTACTTCGGTCAGTTCGCGCGGGTCGTACCAAAAAGTCGGCATATGCACGGTTTCGCCGTCGTAGGCGCGCTCCACATAGTCCGCATAACCGATCTTCTTCAATACGCTGTCGTTGCGAATGCTGTATTCCGGCGGCGGTACGCTGTTGAACAGGGAGCGCATCGAGGCGTTGGTCAACAGAACCCGGCCGTCCATATCCCACATGGCGATGGCGATAGGAGCCGTTTCCACCAGCGCGCTCAAAATGGGTGCCGTCGGCGCTTGCAGTAGCAGACGCAATGCGTCGACTTCGCCCGCTTTGGGCGATTTACGCGGACGACGCTCCGCGCGGGCGATTGCCGCGGCGGCCACGGTATCGCCGGTTGTCGCTCGGCTTTTCGGCATAGATCCTTGCAATCGCGAGGGTTTTTTCTGCCCCGGTCAATGCGTTCTTAAGGCATCCCTGCGATTTCCTCCCTGGCCTGGTATCCAGAGAGCGAGGTGTTGTGAGCGGTCGATATTAAAGCGTCTACTTAACCCAGCGACGTTTTGTCGGCGATACCATCAACCGCTAGTCAGTCGATGGCTGAGGGGGAAATAGGGACGATGCTGCGGGGGTGACTTTAAGAGCTTGTATCCGCTTTTGCCTCTTCGCCCCGTAGAGTCGAGGTCAGGGATTCGCAGCTTTGCGTCCACTCCTGTAGCCATTGCGGCAATGGCGGCGATTCCGTCGGCAGATCGAGGCCGGACAAAAACACGCCCGGTTCCAGCGGGCCGTCGGCGGCGCGGAACACGCCGCGAATCGCGACGACGCCAATGACGCGCCCATTCTTGATGAAGCGATGCTCCATGAAACCCCATTTATGGTCCCAGCCGAGCAGGCGTGTTTCGATTTCGAAGCGCTCGAATAACTTGAGATCGCGACGGAATTTGGCGATCGCGTCGCCCACGATCGGAAAGGCGCGTCGACGTCGCGCCAATTCGAACAGTCCGCTGCGAATGAAGTAGTCGATGCGGCCTATATCCGCCAGCGACAAGTAACGGCCATTGTTGACGTGGAGATTGAAATCCAAATCGTTGGGCCAGACGCGCAGCTGCACGCGCGTCGGTGTGTGAATGCCGACGCGCTTGCCGCCGATACAAAGCAGGAGCGTTTTGATTAGCCGAAACAACAGATTCACAGGCGATCCGCAGGGTGTCGAATGTAAGCGAGCATACCAGGCGCTTAAATTCGAGATTAGTCGCCGCGGAAACGTCGCAGCGCACGCGATGTTTCCTCGACGAGCGATGCATACAACGCGGCCGCTTCTCGTTGTCGTAGCAGCGGTGCGCTTTGTCCGGACCACAGTGACATCAAGTCGGGTCGATTTTGTGCGATGGCGGCCGGTTTCAGTTGACCGGTGAGCCAGTTCTGTACGGGATACGGGGGCAGTGTTGCCGAGTGCGATGCAAGTTCATTCATGAAGCGATTGCGTATGCCGCGTGCCAAACGGCCGCTGAATGCCCGCGTCAGCGCGGTGTAGCGCGCGTCGCTGCTGAAGAGTTTGTCGCGTTGTACGTTGCTGGCCGCCGACTCATTGCATGCGAGAAAAGCCGTGCCGATTTGCGCTCCTTGCGCACCCAGCATCATGGCGGCCGCGACGCCGCGGCCGTCGGCAATGCCACCGGCGGCAATGACGGGCGCTTTTACCGCATCGACCACTTGTGGAATGAGTGCGAAGGTGCCCGTTAGCGATTCCTCCGCCGGGCGCACGAACGACACGCGATGACCGCCGGCTTCGAAGCCGGTAGCGACGATCATGTCTACGCCGGCCTGATCGAGCAGCACGGCTTCATCCGGTGTCGTCGCTGCGCCGAGCGTGACGATGTCGAGTTCTCGGCAGCGCTGCAGAATGGCCGGCTCCGGAATACCGAACACGAAGCTGAACGCAGCCGGCCTTGTTGCCAGCAATGCTTCGACTTGTTCGTCGTAACGCGGCGAGAAGCGCACGGGACGAGCGGGCGGCGGCACGTTCAACTCTTTGAAGTACGGCGCGAGCGTTTGCACGCTGCGCTGAAATTCAGCGTCGCTGAGTGGCGGATCGTCGCTTTGCTGGTAAGGAATCCACAGATTGAGAGCGAAAGGTTTTGCGGTCTTGGCGCGAAGCGCGGTTGCCGTTGCCTTTATCTGCGTACCGGATAAGTGATGCACGCCGAATGACCCCAAGCCGCCGGCTTCGGAAACCGTTGCTGCCAAGTCCACGGCGGAAAGTCCGCCGCCGAAAGGGCCTTGCACGATCGGAGCTTTAAGCTTGAGGCGTCGCGATACGTCGGTGTCGGTCCACATCGAAATTTCTCCGTCATGTGCTCGTGCGGGCGCGCGTAACCGGCCGCTTGCTGCCGGCGGCTTTAACGCCGCGTTGTTGTCCACCAAAGAAATGACGCCGATATGACATCGGGTTGGTGCCGGTAATGCGTCTGAAGTGATGACGAAACGTTTCTTGCGACTTGAAACCGACCGACTCCGCGACGCGCGGCAAAGGTTGTTCGCTTGCCTGCAACAGATCTTTCGCCATGGCGATTCGTTCGCGTACCAGCCATTCGTACGGCGCATAGCCGACTGTCTCCTTGAACTGGCGTTGCAGCGTACGCGGGCTCATCGACACCCGTCGTGCCAGCGATTCGAGTGTGTGTTCCGTCGCCAGATGCGCGCGCGCCCAATCCAACAATTTCGATAAACGATTGCGCTCGTCGCTGGGTATCGGACGCGGCAAGTATTGCGCTTGACCGCCTTCGCGATGCGGCGGTATTACTAAACGCTGTGCGACAGTGTTGGCGACTTTCGCGCCGTAATCTCGGCGCACCAGATGCAGCAGCATGTCGAGCCCCGCCGCCGATCCGGCCGAGGTTAAAATTTGTCCTTGGTCGACATACAGCGCGTTCGGTTCGACAGCCACGTGCGGATAGCGGCGGTGCAATTTTTCCGCGTAGCGCCAATGCGTGGTTACCGTCCTGCCGTCGAGAATCCCGGCGGCGGCAAGAATAAAAACACCGGAGCAGATCGTGCACAAACGTGCGCCGCGCTCGTACGCGGCGCGAATCTTCTTGAGTAACGCCGGCGGCGGCGTTTCATCGGCGTCGCGCCAACCGGGAATGACGATGGTGTCTGCCTTGTCGAGCAGGTCGATAGAGTTGGGCACGCGTACTTCGATGCCGCCCGCCGCGCGCAACGTACCCCGTTCAACGGAGCACACCGCGAAGTCGTACCACTTGACGCCGAGTTCGGGACGATCCAGCGCGAACAATTCGACCGTGCAGCCGAACTCGAAGGTGCAGAGTCCATCGTAGGCCAGTGCGACCACTTTATGAGGCTTGGCTCGCTCTATCTTGGCAATCGATTTGGAGGGGCGTCGTGTTCTTACGGTCATGGCGCGATCTTACCGGTGTGTGTCGTTCGCGCCAATGGGCGAACGGGCCGAGAATCCGCACAATGCGGTCATTCGCGTAACTACTTGGGAGATCGACATGCCCTCCGCCGTGACTGCCGTAGCGCCCGCATCCAGCGACCGCGCGCTAGAACACTTTGCAACCGCATTCGAGTTCGAAACCGATTGCTGGGATGTGCATGATGCAATGACCAACGGCAAGGCGGACTTCGTGCTTTTCGACGTGCGCGGTCCGGCGCTGTTTGCGCAAGGTCATGTGCCTGGCGCGATCAACATGCCGCACGGCAAAATCGTCGCAGGGACTATGCAACAGTATCCGATGGAAACACTGTTCGTCGTGTACTGCGCCGGTCCGCATTGCAACGGCGCGCACAAGGGTGCGATTCGTTTGGCCAAGCTGGGCCGTCCGGTTAAATTGATGATCGGCGGCGCGACCGGTTGGCTTGATGAGGGATTTTCGCTCCAGTCCGGCGAGTTGGCTGCGAATCGATCGAAGGCATAGGGGGCGACATGCAGGAGTTGGATGCATTAATTGCTATTGGCGCACTGCTCGCAATCGGCGCGGCCAGCCCAGGTCCGAGCTTCGTCATGGTTGCGCGCACTGCGGTCGCGGCGTCGAGGATGCACGGCATGCTGGTTGCGCTGGGCATGGGTGTCGGCGGATTGATCTTCGCCATCGCAGCGCTGCTTGGTTTGCAGGCACTATTCGCGGCGGTGCCGGTTGTTTACGTTGCTATTAAGGTGGCGGGTGGTGCGTATCTGGTTTATCTGGGTTTGCGGATCTGGCGGGGAGCGAGCCGTTCGCTGAGCGTCGACACCGCGGATGTTAGTGCCGATGCGAGCGCACGCCGCGCGTTTATGGCGGGTCTTGCCACGCAGGTGAGTAATCCTAAGACCGCGATTGTGTATGGGAGCGTGTTTGCGGCCTGCCTGCCTGAGTCACCATCGCTCGCATTCTGTGCGGCGACGGTAAGCCTGGTATTCCTGATCGAAACCGGTTGGTATGGCGTGGTGGCCGCTTTGCTGTCCGCCGGAACGCCGCGCCGACTTTATCTGCGTTACAAGGCGTACATCGATCGAGTGACGGGTAGTGCGTTGATTGTTTTTGGCATCAAGCTCGCGACCGGCACGAAACAGTAATGCGTCAACACGAAATTTTTACCTGAACGTCACCAAGTTCTCGCCGTTACGCATCCGACCCAATGTGTGCAGATACGAATGATCGTTGAACGAACTCAGCGAAATACGTTCGCCGGTATGCAGCAGGCGCGTGATCGAACAGTTGATCAGTGCTTCGAATAAGGGATACGCGCCGGACTTCGGCAGACCGACAACATGCTGAGTAATCGTCGCAATCGAACCGCCCGACGACACGACTACGGTGTTGGCGCCGCTGCCTGCATCGCGCGCAATGTCTTTGACGGCCGTGTACACGCGATTCGAAAACGCGGGCCAGCTTTCCAGGTGCCCGGATCGAAGTGAATCGTCGTCGGCAGGCAGATCCTGCCAGTGAGTGAATACACGCGCCAATACTTTTTGATAAGAGCGCGACGATTTTTTGGATTCCTCGTGCAACGCGGCAATGTCTTTATCCGTCGCCGTTAGAATGGGAACCAAGTGTTTGAATTGACCTTCCGCATCGACTTCGTTTAGTCGCGCATCGATTTTTATCTGCGGAACTTTACCGTCCTTGGTGCGCACCGTTTTGGCGATGCCCTCGGCGGTTTCCACTTGGCGACGCATGTCGCCCGCGTAGATCACATCGATGGCGCCGGCGCTGGCGTGCAAATATTCGCCGGCCACATAGGCTTGCTTGTGCCCGGTCAGCGACAAACGATCGTAGTCGTCGGTGCCGAAAGAAGCTTGTGCGTGGCGGATGAGAAAGAGGGTGGACATAGTAGACGTGACGCGTGATGCGTGATGGGTAAGAGGTTTCGATCCGGCGCGTCACGCATCACGCGTCACGACCTTAGGGTCTAAACAACGACGCCCCTCGCCCCGCTTGTCGCAGCGGTGCCGCCAAGTTGGCGAATTCGCAGAGCAGGGGTCGCGTATCGCGGGGATCGATAATTTCTTCGATATTGAATTTTTCGGCGCTGCGGAAGGGCGAACGAACTCGGTTGAGTCGCTCTTTGATGTCTTCCAACAGTTGCGCCGGGTTTTCGCTGGCCGCCAAATCGGACTTGTAGGCGGCTTCGATGCCGCCTTCGATTGGCAGCGAACCCCAATCGGCCGACGGCCAGGCATATCGATAGTGAAAGCGCGCGTGATTGATGTTGCCTGCGCCGGCGACGCCGAAAGCTTTGCGAATGATGATGGAGCAGAACGGAACGGTTGCTTGATACAGCGCCGCCAGAGCGCGTGCGCCCCAGCGAATCGTGCCTTCTTGTTCCGCCTGCTTGCCGACCGAGAATCCCGGAATGTCGACGAGATGCACGACGGGCAGATGAAATGTCTCCGCCAAGCCGATAAAACGCTCCAGCTTGATGGCGCTTGCCGCGGTCCAAATGCCGCCGAAGACAAATGGATCGCTGGCGACGATTGCCACCGGCCAGCCGTCCAAGCGTGCGAAGCCGGTAATGATGCTGCGACCGTGGAGTCTGCCGATTTCGAAAAAACTGCCTTTATCGACGACCGCTTCGATGATCGGCCGCATCTTGTAGACGTGGCGGCGATCGCGCGGCACGGCTTCGATCAAAAAATCTTCGCGACGATCGCAGTCGTTTGGCGATTTGCCGCGCGGCGGCAAGTCGTATACCGACGACGGCAAGTACGATAGAAATTTACGCGCCTGCGCAAAGGCTTCTTGCTCGCTTGCTACCACGTCGTCGACTGCGCCGATTTTCGCGTGCAGACGAGCGCCTCCCAGTTCTTCCTTGGTGAGCTTCTCGCCGATAGCGGCAACCACCGGCGGACCGGCGACGAACATTTGCGAAATATTTTCCACCAGCAACGAGTAATGACTGGTGACCATGCGTGCCGCACCCAATCCGGCCACCGGTCCCAATCCCAAACTGACGACGGGAACGGTATTGAGATTGTCGACTACCCAGTTCCAGCCCGGATTGGCGGGAATATAGCTGTAGCCGATCGTCTCCAACGATTTCACCGATCCGCCGCCGCCGGTGCCTTCGATCAGGCGCACGATGGGCAAGCGCAGTTCGTTCGCCATTTGCTCGGCGGCCACTTGCTTTTGCGAGATAGCTGCATCGGATGCGCCGCCGCGCACGGTGAAGTCGTCGCCGCCGACCACAACCGGGCGCCGATCGATTTTGCCGCGACCGAAGACGAAGTTGCCCGGCTGGAACGCGGTCATTTGACCCTGTTCGTCATACTTGGCGAACCCGGCAGTGGCGCCCAGCTCATGGAACGTGTTCGCATCGAGCAACGCATCGATGCGTTCGCGCACCGTCAAGCGTCCGGCGTCGCGCTGTCGCTGGATTTTTTCCGCCCCGCCCATCTCGCGTGCGCGCCGCTCGCGTTCGCGGAGTTCTTCGATTTCTTTTTCCCAGGACATAATGGTCGTGATGCGTGATGCGTGATGCGTGATGGGTGATGGGTAAGAGTCGTGAGAGCTGCGCCGACGCCGAATGTGCTAATCCGAGTCGGGCGTGTCACGCGTCGCGCGTCACGGTATCGAACCTGTGCATATTCGGCAGCATCGAACGCCGCAGCTTTGCCATGCCGCCGAGCCAGCGATCGTATTCGCTCGCTTTCTTAAGCATGTATTGCGCGACTTGCGGGTGCGGCAGTATCAGGAAACTTTCCGCAGCCAAGCCTTGCACTACCGCATCGGCTACTTGCTCCGGCAGCAACACACCGTCCACCGCTGCGGATTTGCCGGCATCGTTTTCGCTGTTGCCCAGCATCGCAGTGCGGACGGCTTGCGGACATAGAACCGATACTTTGATGCCGTCGTCCTTATGCGTGATGGCGAGATGCTCGGCGAATCCAATGGCCGCGTGTTTAGTCGCCGAATAGGTGCCGGAGCCGATTTGGCTCAGTAGTCCGGCCGCCGATACGGTATTGAGCAAATAGCCTTGCTTGCGTGCCATCATGCCGGGCAGTAAGGCGCGTGCCGCGTACACGTGTGCCATCACGTGAATGCGCCAGTTGCGCTCCCATATCGAATCGGGCGCCGAAGCGGCGTTACCGAAATCCGGGTCGGTCACGGCAATGCCCGCATTCGAGCAAAACAAATCGATCGGACCCGCTTTTGTTTCCGTCTGCGCGACGATGCTTTTGATGTCGTCTTCGCGCGATACGTCGCACTTCAGGCCCAGACCGCCGATTTCCTTTGCGGCCGCTTGTGCTCTGTCGCCGTCCAAGTCGGCGATGGTGATGTGTTGTGCGCCTTCCTGCCGGAAGCGACGCGCCAACGCTAAACCAATGCCGTTGGCGCCACCGGTGACGACGATGATTTTATCTTTGATCAGCATGATTGTGGCTCCAGGATTTCGGGTTCAGCCGACCGGCTTCCACGCTGGCCAGCAGCCAGAAGCCAGTAGCCCAGGGTCTAATGTGTCTTCGCCACCATATCTCTCTGCAACGTGCGCGACGATAGCAAAAAGAAGATCGCGGCGGGAATGAAGCCCAGCGCAGTGACGATCATCGAAGAACGCAGTCCTTCGCCGTAGGCAGTCCGACAAATCGCCTGGTGTTCGTTCGGCAATTTCGCCAACTCGGCGGCGCTGCGGCATAGATCGCCCGTGAGCACGCCGCTCATGCCCGCATCGCGTAACTGCATGCTCATGAACATATCGCTCAACCAACCGACAATCTGCGGACCCAAGCCGTTGCCAATCAGCGCGACGAGCAAAA